>Ga0075365_10000496_pt1 | contig 14983 bp, 14 predicted proteins | sample EndMetdeltDD1765_FD_71387 | JGI IMG/M metagenome (GOLD analysis project Ga0075365, IMG submission 71387) | Populus endosphere microbial communities from Tennessee, USA - Endosphere MetaG P. deltoides DD176-5 | ecosystem: Host-associated > Plants > Roots > Endosphere | place: USA: Tennessee... | reverse complement strand
CCTTCGAACAGCAAAGAACGAATCTGGAAAGGAATTCGACAAGATCGAGCCTATCCAGATACAAGCCGCGTGACTGCGCACTTTGCCATGCGAGTGCAAGGCCAGACCTGCCGCTCGACTTGAGATAAGTCAATCCGCGCTGCGAGATCGATGCTACTGCGTCGGACACCGAACGATCCAGCGCCGTCTGGAACGCTCCGGTCACAAAGCCCTCGCCTCCTAGGCACGCGAGGGCTTTGTTTTGTCGGTCTCGATTGAATCATTTCTCCATCTCGATTGAATCAAGAGAGACAGTGCTCGTTATCCCCAGACACGTTCATTGCACGGCTTGCGCCGCCCGATTCCCGCCCGATTGTTGCCGTGTCGATAGAGGGGAACGGAGACTCAGCATGTCTGACCTGACGCGCGCAACGATGGCGGGATTTGTGTTTATTTGCTGCGCGACGTGCGCTTTTGCTGCGGTGCTGGTGATCCTGAACTAAGCGCTATTGCGAGGTCCGTTCGATGGTCCTCATGATCGTTGTCTGACGTTTTGTTTCCTTAGCCGACGCCTAGGTGCGCGCGAAAACATCTCGCCCGCGGCGTATGCGGCGGGCTCGGTTGTCTGGCCGCTGGAGCAGGCCCATGATGCGGTACCTGTTGCTCTGCACGCTTGCGATGCTCTGCCTCGCCGCGAGACCTTCAAACGCCGCCGAACTGTACGACTGGAACGGGCAGCTGATCGACATCACCGTCCTGCCGACCTGGCCCGCGCCTCCCGGGCTTCGCAGGCAGCCCGTGCTGTTCGTGCACGGACACGCGGAGGACACAGCGACCGATCCCAACTACAAGCGAAATTTCTGGGCGGAACCCACTGGCCTGACGTCGTTCAAGCGAACGCTCGACGACAACAGCGGCCTCGACATCGAGCCTTATTATATCCGCTTTGCCGACCGCACGCGCTCGATTACCGACGATGCCTTCGATATCGGTGCAGCAGTCGACTACATCGTTCAGCGCCACAACGAGAATTTCGATCCGGCAAATGCGACCGCGCCGCCGCCGGTCCAGCTCGTCATCATCGGTTACAGCAAGGGAACGATCAGCACCCGGCAATACCTCAAAAGCCTTTTGGTGCAAGTGCAGGATAGCGGTGGCATTTCGATGCCGCCGCCGCGGCCCGGCTTTCGGCCGGTCTCCGAGTTCATCGCCATCGCGCCACCCAATCACGGCATCTCATCAGCGCTTTTCATCCTGGCGACCGGCCAGATCTCGGTCCAGCAGCTTTACAACGGCGTGCGTCCCGAGGGCCTGTTGTGCGGCACGCCGTTCGCCAATGCCTTGCCGCAGGCGGTCAATTTCATCGAGACGCTGAACGGCGAGACGGTGCTCGATGGTACGGTGTCCAACGCAGCGTCGGCGGCCGAAGCGCCCGGTTCGCGCGCCGGCAGCGAGGGGCCGCACAGCGGCGTGCTTTATGTGACGCTGTACGCCGATGCCAGCAATCCCGATGGCCTCGTCGGCGGCGACAGCCCGTCCACCGACTGCGCGGGGCGGGTCTATGCGCGCAATCTGGCGCCGCAGGCGATCAACATTCCGATCGGCATTGCAGGTGCTTCGGCCGACGTGCACGAGAACACGGTGCACGCGCCGGACATCATCTGCAAAGCCCTGTTTGCAGCGGCCCACCATCGCTCTCCCGAGACGCAGACATGCAGTGGTGCGGTTCCGGTCATTCCGCTTCCCAACCCGGCGGCTGCGATGCTCGCGATCGACATCTCCGGCAGCATGCTGGCGAAGCAGTGCGCGACCTGTGCCACCCGCTACGACACCCTCAGGCAGGCGGTGGCGATCTTTGCGCAGCTGTGGTCCCAGATGGGGCGCGCGAACGATCGCCTCGGCGTGACGTATTTTCGCACGACGATCGATGAACCGTTGATCAACGGCGAGCGCTTGCCGATGCTTTCCGGAAACGTTGCGACGCTGATCGCTCATGTGGACGGGCAGGCGCAGGTCGTCGTGCCGGCCAACCTCACGGCGATGGGTGGCGGGCTGCAGCGTTCGCTCGACACTTTGCGCGCGCTGCCGTCCGACCAGGCCGAGGCGCGGCACGTCATTCTGTTTTCGGACGGGATGCAGAACGTCAACCCGATGGTGGTGCCGCCCCAGCATGTCGAAATCGACAACGTGGCCGGCCGGCCGAGTTCGGGTGTGCCGCCGACAAGCCCGCTGACACGCCTCGATGCTCAATCCCCGCTCAAGATCGATACGATCGCGGTCGGCGCCGGCGCCTTCGTCGATGTGCTCTCGGACATTGCGACACACGGACAAGGCCTCACCCAGCAGACGCTGGACGCAAACGATCTGCGGCAGTTCTTCGTCGAGCAACTGGTCGATACGCTGCGCGGTGCAAGCCCGCAGCTGATCGGCTACCGGCGCGGTACGCTGGCGGGAAGCATTGCGACCGAACCGTTCCGCGTGAACAGGGGCGCGCGCAAGCTTCTGTTCAAGGTGAGCTGGCAGCGCGGGCAGCGTCTCGACGTGCGCGTGTTCAAGGATGGCGTCGACATGACCGGCACGGCCCAGGTGGTGGCGGGTGAATTCTACCGTATCCTGGCGATCGCTTCATCGAGCAGCGGGCGGGAGCCGGCGAGCGGCGAGTGGCGCGTGCGCATTTCGGGCAAGTCAGGGACGGCCTACGAAGCAGCGGCAATCGTCGACGAGAAGGAGATTCAGTACCAGGCGCGGCTGGATCGGCTGCCGGACGCAACGCTCGGTCTCATCGTGCAGGTGGGCAAGGGCCGGCGGACCATCGACGGCCCGATGGCCGTGACGGCGACGATGACCCGGCCGCGCGTCGCAATCGGCGATGTGCTCGCGACAGTGAAGCCCTTGAAACCGGGAAGCGGCGGCACGGAGCCCGGCATGACCGACGTCGAGCGGCGGGTCGCAGGGCTCCTGCAGGATCCCGCCGCTCGCGCCAAGCTGCGGCCGGTCACCGAGACGATCCGCCTGCAAGGCGACGATCGAGGCGGCTTCCGGGCTGTGCTGGCGAACGCGATGATTCCGGGCCTCTATCGCACCGAGGTCCGCATCGTCGGCACCGATCGCGCGCTTGGTCCCGTGGAGCGCAGCCGAATGGTGAGCGCGACGGTGCGGTTCGGCGAAGCCGACCGCGCCCGGAGCATGCTCACGCTGCGCGATCTGCCGAGCCGGCGATCGGTCGAGCTCACGTTGCGGCCGGCGGACCGTCGCGGAAGCCTGCTCGGTCCGGCCTTTGCCGGCCAGATCGCGCTGGCATTGTCGAACGGCGAGATCAATCGCGAGCCGGAGGATCTCGGCGACGGTCGCTATCGTTTCATTTTCTCCCCGCCCGCCGGCACCGATCCGACGCTCACATTGACCGTCGGCGGACGGCCGCTGTTTCGTGGCACAATCAAGCAGCTCCGCGGTTCGCTTCGCAGGTAAGAGGGTGCGCAGGCCCGGCTGCGTCAGCGGACGGCATTGCGCGTGAGCGTCCACCGTGCGGAGGCGCTCCACCTGCCATGCTCGCATTCGGCGCAAGGCCACTTGCGACGGCGCGCGAAAACGAAAATGATGCCACCGGCTACGATTGCGAACCCTTACAGAATTTCACGTCCGTGCAAGCGCGGGCTGCCTGCGACAACAGTCAGGATTTCCTAAAATGATCAGGACATTGAGGCGTGCGAAGTTGGAACGTGCGAGGCTGCGTTGGATGGTGATGGCGTCGGTGATGTCGATTGTTGCTGCACCGGCATTTGCGCAAGCGCCGACTGAAGCGCAGCGCGAAGCCATCAAGACCGACTGCCGCAACGACTACATCGCGCATTGCTCCAGCATCCCGCCGGGCGGCGAGGCATCGCTGCAGTGCCTGGCCAAGAACATGTCGAGCCTCTCGGGCACCTGTCAGGCCGCGGTGCGCGCGGTGCAAGCGCCGGCCGCGGCGCCCGCACCGGCTGCCGCAAGCGCCAAACCGGCCGCAGCGACCACAGCTCCGAAGGCTGCGGCAAGCACGCCGGCGAAGCAGCCGAGCAGCGCGCAGGTTGCCGCCATCCGCTCCGCCTGCCAGTCCGACTATCCAAAAGTCTGCGCAGGGGTGCCGCCGGGCGGAGCTCCGGCGCTGCAGTGCCTGGAGAAGAACAAGGCGAAGGTCTCGGCGGGCTGCCAGCAGGCCGTCAACGCCGCCGCTGGCGCAGCGGCAGCGCCCGCGGCTGGCGGCGCGCCGGCTGCGGCGACCGCTGCTGCTCCTGCCGCCGCCGCGGCGCCGACCACGCTGGTGCTGCGAAGGATGCTGCCGCGCGAGGAGCTGTTCGTCACGCGATCGGCGTGCGCTGCGGACATCGGCACGCTTTGCCAGGGCGTCGTGCCTGGCGGTGGCCGCATCATGCAGTGCCTGTCGGCGCGTTCGGCTTCGCTGTCGCCGGCGTGCAGGGATGTGCTGACGCCATTCGCCGTGCAGTAGGAATTGCGAACGTTTCGCCGGCAGGAGGTCGCGGATCTTCGCAAGGACGCGGCCCTCACGTCATTTCTTTCTGAAGTGACACTCAAGAGAGGACAACATCCATGCTCCGGATCATCCTGACGACCGCTGCTCTCGCTTGCGCGTCCTATGCCGCCTATGCACAGGAGCTCACCGCAGCCCAGCGGGATGCCTGCATGGGCGACTATGAGAAGTATTGCAAAGGCGTGACGCCGGGCGGTGGCAGGATCATCGCCTGTCTCGCGAAACAGACCGACAAGCTCACGCCCGCCTGCAAGACGGTGCTGCTTGCAGCGGAGAAGAAGTAAGCGGCGTGAGTTTGCTGTCTGAGCCGGCGCGATTTCGGGATGGTGCAAGGGCCGTCGCTACTGCGCGCCCTTCAGCCTGCAGGCCGTCGAGCAAGTCGTCATGACGCCGTTCTTGCAGGCGATGCACACCGCGACGCACTGCTCAAAATCCTTCGCGTTGTAGTTCGCGTACAACCGCGCAGCACATGCCCTGGTCTCGGCCGGCGTCTCGTCAGCTTGCGAGCAGCCTGCCAGGACCAGAAGGAGAGCAGAGAACTGGAGTCGACGGCGCATCGGACTCACGCCAGCTGTTGCAGCGCCTATCCGACCCGCGACTGCTTGGTCTCGTCAATTGGAACCCGATGCGCCGTTGTTGAAAAGGCATCGTCTTACCTGTGCGCGCCCTCGTAGCGGGGTTCGGAAAACTGTGTCAGGGATCTGACCGTCGCCGCGATGTTCGCGAGCCGGGCTTGAAAGCTGCGCGCCGCGAGCGGGAAGGCAACGTCGTTGGGGTCCTTCACCGGCGATCGTGCGACTTCCTCCTTCAGCAAGTTCTCCAGTTCGGTCGCAGACGAGTTCAAATCGGCCACGAGCTTGGCCACGATGTGCCGTTTCGTGTCAGTTTGGTCTCGGTCCGTCTCAAAATCTGCCAATGTACTCATCGGACGCCTCCGTTCGGTTAAGTTTCCCGATGACTTGCACAAAGCTTGCCAGCACAAGGCACGCGGGCACAAAGCAAACCTGCACATGCTCGGTTACCAGCCGAGCGGAGGAACGTCCGCAGATCGGTCTGACTTAATGGGCGTCGGCAACGTTGCCGTCGAATGACCAACACCGGGTTGGCGGCGATGGCGCGATCATTGTGGCGTGCACGAAAGAAATATCGGCCCGGTATCGACGATCCGCCGCCCACGGCCGCGCAGTGAATCGCAAGCATCCTCGGGCTTTCGGCGATGTTTGCACTCATCACCATTAAATCCCGCCCGTATCCGCAAATTCTTGCGCCGTGAGGAATAGGCGCACGCGCTGTACGCCCTCGGCATCGCTTCAGCTTGCCCCCGAAAAACGCCTGAAGACCGGGTCTTGCGCTCGCGAGGCGTCGATCAAAGCGTTAATGGAGCATGAATACGGAGGTAATATATTACTTCGAATGCCAGGCTGCCATTTCTCGTTGACTCTTAACAGACTCTAAAGTGATACTTTTCCGTACACTTCAGCTGGCGTAGCGTTTTGCACCATGGCGACTGAACGAGCCGAAACGGACAGGATTCCCGTGACCCTGGCGCTGTCGACGATTGGCTATCTCGAAAAGCTGGTCCGGCAGGGCACCCACGGGACCAGCGTTCCGGGCGTGGCCAAAACCCTCATCGAGGAGGGCATTCGGCTTGCGATCAAGGACGGTCTCCTGTCGATCCGCGACAACTCCAAAGGTGCAAACAACAACGGGCATTCGTAAGCCGCCAGCCTGACACCAGTCGCGGGGGACAGGCCGGGCGCTTCACTGCCGAGTGAGAGCCAAGAAGATGTCTCTAATCCCGCCGACCTGGACACCGGATCGCATTGAGGAACTCAAATGTCTTTTCGACGCCGGGCGAACCTGCAGCCAGATCGCGCGCGAGATCGGCGTCACCCGCAATGCGGTGATCGGCAAGCTCTCGCGCCTCGGCTTGTCGCGCCCAAGAGGCGACAACGGAATTCCACGCGCGGTGCGCCCGCGCGACGGAGCACTGCAGCGCCAGGTGCGAATCCTCCGCGTGCTGCACGCGCAGATGGAGGAAGTGGCGCCGGACGAACCGATCAACGATGAACATCGATGCTCGCTGTTCGAGCTGAGCCCGCAGACATGCCGGTGGCCGATCGGCAGGCCGGGCGCCAATGATTTCGGTTTCTGCGGCAACGCGCCGGTCGGGGGCCTTCCTTATTGTCCCGGCCACGCCCGCATGGCCTACCGCTCGGCCGCGCGTTGACTGAACAAAAGGGACCGGGATGCGTTGTCAGACAACAGCGACTCGCGTTCCATGAACGCCGTTGACGGAACCGGACGGCTGAGCCGGCAGTCACACAAAAAGCCGCGCGGCATAGCTCCCGCGCGGCTTTTTACGTGCGGCGCGCCCCGCTCGCCTAACCCCTGACGCTCTGGAATAGTGGTCTCCCGACCAGGCCTGTCATCGGGCCGCGCTTTGCGCGGATCCGTTGGCGGGGACGAGCGGCTGTGGCGTGGAGCGCCACCGGCAAACCGACACACGTTTTCGTTCGTCCTCGGACAAGGACACACCTCATGACGCACGAACGGCCACTGTCCTACGCGCAGAACATGGAGGACTATCACCTGTCGCTGGCGTTCGAAGGCCAGGCGCGCGGGACCTATATCGACGTGGGAGGAGGGCACCCGGTCGCAGGAAGCGTGAGCTTCTGGTTCTACAGGCGCGGCTGGGATGGCCTCGTGGTCGAGCCGCAAGGCGATCTGGCGCAGTTGCATCGAAGGCTGCGGCCGCGCGACAGGGTCGTGCAGTCCCTGATCGGGCGCGACAGCGGCGAGAGAGATTTTTATGTGTTCGATCGCCTGCACGGACTCTCAACGACCATCAGTGAGCATGCGACGGCAGCCAAAGAGCAATTCCGCACGCTGCGTCTGCCATCGATGTCATTGGCCGAACTGTGCCGGACCTGGGACCGCGCCGCGATCGACTTTCTGAAAATCGATGTGGAGGGCGCCGAAGCCGATGTGCTCGCGGGCGCGGACTGGGATCGCTTCCGGCCCGGCATCGTTCTGGTCGAAGCCATTGCGCCGCTCTCGGGCGAACCGACATGGCATCACTGGGAGACGTCGCTCCTGGCAAAGGGCTACCGATTTGCCTTGTTCGATACGCTCAACCGCTTCTATGTGGCCGAGGAGCGGCAGGACCTGCTGGCAAAAATGCCGACCGAGCGCGCGCCCTGGGATGCGGTGCGGCACATGTACGAGATCGGCCGCGCGGCCGAAAATGCAGTCCATCCGGATCATGGGCTGGCGCAGCATCTCGAACGCGGATTCTGGGCGAGCCTGCCCTGGCTCGAGGACAATGTTCTGGCGGCCATTCTTGCAAGAGGGCTCGAACTGAGCGGAGTGCAAACTGGAAGCGACAAGATCGACGTCACAAGCGAGGCGTTTCGCGCGTCACTCGGACTGATCGCCTGCGCATATGACGGCGGCTTCCTGGACGAGTGACGGCTGCAGTTTGCTGTCAGGCGGGCCGAGCCTCGATCACGTTGAAGCGCCCTGCCGGGTAAATATCCTTCGGACGAAAACCCGCGTCGTCCAGCAGCCGATGATATTCGCCGCGCGTGCGTTCGCGGCCGCCCGGGCCGCGCAGCATGTTGAGATCGCTCATGACGTTGGCCCTGTCCTCGTCCGAGTCCGACGGTGCGTCGGGCAGGATGCGTTCCAGCAGCAGCAGGGTGCCGTGCTGTGGTAGCGCCTTGCGGCAATTGCGCAGGATCAGGCGACTGCGCTCGTCGTTCCAGTCGTGGATGATGCTCTTCAAGAGGATGAGATCGGCGATCGCAGGCACCGCTTCGAAGAAATCTCCTGCCATGAACGCCGCGCGATCGCTGACGCCGGCGTCTTGCAGATGCCTCGTTGCAGCCTCCTCGCATCTTTGCAGATCGAAAATCGTCGCGCGCATGCGCGGGTACTGCCTGGCCGCGGCCGCGACGAATTCGCCCGCACCACCTCCGACGTCCATCAGATGCGAGACACGACTGAAATCGTAGGCCCGCAGCACGTCCGGGGTCACGAGGCGCGTCAGATCGGCCATCGCCGCATTGAAGATGGCGATGTTCTCCGGTGAGCGCGCCATCATCTCAAAGCTGCTGCTGAAGCCGAGGAGCTCCGCGGCGGTCTTGCCGGTCCTCACCGTCTCGAGCAACCCGCTCCATCTGTCGGAAAGCATTTCGCCTTCGAAGATCGCCCAGGCTTTGAACGAGTGCCCGGCTTCGCCGTCCAGAGCCGTACCCATGGATGTCAACGCGTAGCGACCGTCGCGCTCGCGCGAACAGATGCCGACCGCGGAGAGTCCCCTCAGCAGACGGGAAAGCGCACCGCGGTCAGCGCCGGTCGCGGCAGCAAGGTCATCGGTGGTTCGTGGTCCGTCGCGCAACAATTCGGCGATGCCGAGCTTGGCCGCGACGTAGATCACCGCCGTGATGCGGTGAGACTGGACCAGATCGAACAATTTGAGGGCTGCGGATGAGGACATCGGTTTTCTCCCGCGCGATGGCGCGCTATTGCGTGTTGCGGATATCCACCAGCTTCATGATTTCGGCGATCGATTTTTTCTGTCGGCCAATTCCGGCGTGCAGTTCTTCCGCCGTGCCGCCCAGCACGATATGGCCACCGGCCTCGAGCTTGCGCCGGACTTCACCGTCGCGACAGATCGCGGCGACATCGGCGGCGATCCGCTTGCGCAGCGGATCGCTCATGGCCTTGCCGCCAAAGAAGCCGCCGAGTCCGTCGATCTCGAGCTCGCGATAGCCGAGCTCGCGCACCGTTGCGACATCGGGAAGGCCGGCTGCCCGCGCCGGATTGACGACGGCCAGGAAACGCGCCTTGCCGGCTTGCACCGGCGACGATGACGCCGTCAGCGACGTCATCAGCGCCTGGATCCGTCCCTCGCCGAGATCGGCTTGCGGCTGCGCCGCGTCGCGATAGGCGACGTAGGTCATGCGCAAGTCGTGCCGCTTGAGGAACGCCGCAAAGGTGAACCGCACCAGGCCCGGGCCAGAGGTCCATGCGTATTGGTCCGGATGCGCTTTCAGCTCGCGGATCAGATCCGGGATGTCATGAACCGGCAGCGCGCCGTTCACCGCAAGTGTCAGCACGATCTCGGTGGTCGCGGCAATCGGGACAAGATCGCGGTCTACATCGAAGGCAAGCCTGTCGACGAGCAGTGGCGCCACGCTGATCGATCCGCCGACGGTGTAGAGCAGCGTATGATCGTCCTGGCTTGCGAGGAACGAGCCGACGCCGATGGTGCCTTCAGCGCCGGGCTTGTTTTCCACGACCACGGCCTTTTGCCACGTCCGTGACAATGCATCGGCGAATATACGGGCCGCTGCGTCATTGGCCGATCCTGGCGCAAAGGTCACGACGATTTTCACCGTACGTTCCGGCCAGTCGGCCTTCGCCGCGCGCGGCAAAGCGAGCAGCAGGATCCATGCAACGGCGCCGATCAGAAGTACACCCCCGACGTTAGGGCGCAAGCGGGCCTGCACGCGGGCGGGACGGGACGTGGGAGTGGACGTAGTCGCCTGGTGTCGGGACATCGCATCATCCTTTCGTCTTGCCCGAGAGGGGGACAGCGCGCGGCTTTCGCCGGCCATTGCCGGGGCGCGCGTAGGCATCGTTTGCTTCGAGCACGCGCACCAGCATATCCAGCAGCGTCGTCTGCTCCGGTTTCGAGAGCGGCGCCAACAGTTGATCCTGCGCGGCAAGCAGGCCAGGCCGCAGCCGCAACCGCAGCTCGCTGCCGCGTCGCGTCAGATGCAGCCGGCGTGTGCGGCGATCGTCCGGATCCATGCGCCGCTCGACGAGTTTCTTCGCTTCGAGAAAGTCGATCATCTGGCCAAGACTGACCTGATCGATCCCCATGCGGTTCGCGAGCTGACGCTGGCCGCTGCCGGGCTCTTCCTGAATGGCGGCCATGACGCCGTACATCAGCGGCGTCAGGTCCTCATCCTTCAGGATTTCCGCCGTCACGCCGAGGCAGATCTGGTGAAAGCGGCGCGCCAGATGCGCAGGAACGCGATGCGACGGCAGCACCGAGGGTTTTTCCGCAGACGCAAGCGCCGGACGGGAGCGGGACATGGCGGTTCCAATCGTAAGTATTCTAATGATAAGAATTCTTATGATTTTGTCAAGTCCGCTCCAGGAAGCGCGTTGGAGGGGATGCCGGGACAGTGGTGCAAGGCCGGCGTGTCGCGGCCCATCGGCTTGGTACGTCAGTCCAGGACGCTAGAAGCCGAACGCAAACTTGAGCATGGCCAAAGCCGCGACCATGCCAGCGAAGATCAGAAAGGGCGACAGCGAGCGCAGGGGTTGCGTCGCCGTGGCGTTCTCTGTCGCGCGAGATGCCCGGATCGTGCGCGCGCTTTTCAGATCAACGACGTTATCCTTGGCAGGAGAGACAATGCTCGCAGCGTTCGGCGGCTCGCCCTCGCCACCCATCTCTGCATAATAGGCGACAAAGACTTCCCGGATCGTCGCCGACGTCGCCGCGGCCTCCGACATCTTCTGCTCGAGCCGGGTTCGATAGTTCATCAGCCACGCTTGAGCGTCAGCCGGCAGATCGTCAAAGCTGCCGAGCTTGGCCATCATCAGCCAGGTCGCGAAATCGGCTTCGGCCTTGGCTTGCGCCTTCCGTGCAATGCTTGCGCTGGTCCGTCTGGGCATGTGGCTGGCTTCGTGGTGTCTCGAAGACTATCAGACGATTTGAGGCGAGCGTTAGACATTCGTGAAAACGCAGCTACATCCATCGCCGGGCCTGTGGCCCAACGATCTGGCGGAGCAGCAGTTCCCGTTATAGGATCGCCGGCTGTGGCATCTCCCGCATTCGAACGCTTCCGCTTCAGCTTTTTCGAGGACGCATATTCCGCACGCGACGGGCTCGACATGGACGCGCTCGTCGCGATCGAAGGCGAGGAGCGGCTTCGCGCGGAGGACATGCTGATCGATTACCTGCCCGATACGCGGGCAGCGATCGGCCTTGGCACGCTGCGCTCGCTCCGGGCCGAGCCCGCTCTGGTGCAGCTGTTCGAAGCCGAGCAGGGCACGGCCAGTATCGTCCATCTCGCCAAGGCGCTCTGGCAGATTCGACCCGATCGGCGCTGGCTCGCGGCGGTCATCGATGTGCTCGCCTCCGACGAGGAGCCGATGCAGCGGCTGACGGCCGCCGAAGCGCTACGCGACATGCGCGATGGTACTGCCGTGCCAGCGCTGATCAAGGCGCTCGATGACGACGAGGCGCTGGTGCGCCATCATGCGGCGCGCGGATTGCTCAGTCTCCACGGCTTGCCGGATCATTCCGAGGACTCGCAGCACATGACGTACCGGGTGATGTCGGCGAACGCCGACCGGCGGGACGGCGGCAAGCGTGACATTCTCGCAGCCGTCGCCGGCCGGCCGCTCGCCGCGTCCTGACATGAGTTCGCTCGACTGACATGTGCGCAACGCGCGCAAGCGCATGCAGGCGACGCGGGCCGTCTGCATGCGCTTTTGCTGTTTGAGTGGCGACCGGGCTGCTCGATGAGCAACCCGGCCGCCTTGAGCCGTCACTGGATCAGGATGTTATCCCCGGTGCCGCCGTTCAGAATGTCGAGGCCGAGGCCGCCGATCAGCACGTCGTCGCCGGCGTCGCCGTTGAGGATGTCGGCGCCCGCGCCGCCGAGCAGGACGTCATCGCCGTTGCCGCCGTTGCCGGTCACCGAGAAGCCGGCGTCAAGCCCCGAGGCTTCGATCACGTCGTCACCATCAAGGGTGTTGATGATGAGCCGGTCGTTCGCCTCGAAGTTGAAGATGTTGACCTGTGTCGCAAGACCCAGGATATGCAGCTCGCCGTTCGCGCCGGTGACCACAACCACATCGTCGCCGTTGGTGGCGTTGATGATGATGGTGTCGGCCGCGCCGTCGCCACCGCCTGCGGAGCCACCGAGGTCGAGGTTCACCTCCGTCACATCGGTTCCCGACATGTCGTTGATCGTGATGGTGTCGGCTCCGCCCAGCGCGCGGAAGTTCACCGCCTCGACGTCGTTGAGGTCCATCGTCACGTTCGCCACGTCCCGCGTGAACAGCGCGCGCCCGCCATTGGCGAAAAGCGTGATGTTTTCGGCGATGTTGGCGCCGTTGAACTGCATCGTATCGAAGCCGCCCTGGCCCTCGACGACGTCGTTGTCGTCGCCCGGATTCCAGACGAAGGTGTCGTTGCCGAGACCCATCAGCGCGGTGTCGTTGCCGTCGCCGCCGTTGATCAGGTCATCGCCGTCGCTGCCGATCATCACGTCGGCGCCGAGGCCGCCGTTGATGGTCAGCTGCACGGCGCCGGCTTCGAGACCGGACGCATTGATCACGTCGTCGCCGCCCTGGCCGTTCAGCGTCAGCCGGTCGTCGGCTTCGTTGAAGAAGATGTTCGTCGCGGCCTGCAGGCCGAACACCTGAATCCCGCCGGCATCGCCGCTGACGCCAAACACGTCGGCACCGTTGGTCGCATTCACCGTGACGGTATCGACTGCTCCATCGCCTCCGCCGTTGGGACCTCGCAGATCGATGTCGACCTGGGTGACATCCGTCCCGCTGAGGTCGCCGACGGTGATGTTGTCGACGCCGCCAAGGGCGCGGAAATCGATGTGTTCCACATCGTTCATGTCCATGGTGACGCTGGCGATGTCGCGAGTGAACAACGCGCGTCCGCCGTTGGCGGAGATGTTGATGTTTTCGGCGATGTTGGCGCCGAAAAACAGCATCGTGTCGGTGCCGTCCTGGCCCTCGATCGTGTCGTTGCCGTCACCCGGGTTCCACTGGAAGATGTCGTCGCCGGCGCCCATGAAGGCCGTGTCGTTGCCGTTGTCGCCGAAGATGAAGTCGTTGCCGTCGCCGCCGAGGATCGTATCGGCGCCCTGGCTGCCGAAGATGGTGTCGTTGCCGGCACCGCCATCGAGCGTGAGCTGGATGACGCCGGCCGGAAGGGCCGTCGCCGTGATCGCGTCGTCGCCGCCGAGGCCTTGCACCGTGAGGCGATCGTTTGCGCCCTCGGCGTTGGTGATGTTCACCAGCGCGGGCAGACCGAGCACCGAAACGCTCGTGCCGGCGCCGACGACGTTGATCTGGTTGTTACCGTTCGTGCCGCGGACCGAGACGTTGTCGGCCGCTCCATCGCCCGTCGTGCCGCCGATCGTGCCGGCGAGGTCGATGTCGACCTGCGTCACGTCGGTGCCGCTGAGGTCGTTGACGTTGACGGTGTCGGTGCCGCCTAGCGCGTTGATCGTCACGTGCTCGATATCGTTGAAGTCCATGACGATGTTGCCGAGGTCGCGTGTGAGCAGCGTTCGCTGGCCGTTTGCGGAGAGGTTCATGATCTCGTTGCCGGCGCTGCCGTTGAACAGCATCGTGTCGGTGCCGTCTTGACCCTCCACCGTGTCGGAGCCGTCACCCGGATCCCACTGGAACACGTCGTCGCCGGCGCCGAGGAAGGCCCTGTCGTTGCCCTGGTTGCCGTCGATGAAATCGTTGCCGTCGCCGCCGAGCAGTGTGTCGGCACCGTTGCTGCCGAGGATCGTGTCGTTGCCGGTCCCGCCGTCGACCGTGACGGAGATCAGCGCGGCGAGGTTTCCGGTCGCGCTGAAGGTGTCGTCGCCACCATTCATGTTGACGACGAGATTTTCGGTGGTGCCGATATCGAGGCTGAATGGCGCAGGATCGAGGCGATCGAAGCGCACGCGGGTGCCGTTCGCCGTGGCGGTGAAAACCTCTGCGCCGTTTCCGCCGTTGACTTCGGCCGTGTCGTTGTCGGCGCCGCCCTCGAACAGGTCGGTGTCGTCGCCGGGGTTCCAGATCATGCGGTCGTTGCCCCCCTGGCCGAACACCTGGTCGTCGCCGTCACCGCCGGTAAGGGTATCGTTGCCTGCGCCGCCGAACAGGAAATCCTGGCCGCCGCGGCCAAGCAGGACGTCGTTGCCGCTTTCGCCGAACAGCTGGTCGCCGCCCGAGCCACCGGTGATGGTGTCGTTGCCGGCGCCGCCGAAGATGTTGGCGCGCGGCAGTGCGCCGTTCGCTTCATTGAGCGTGATGACGTCGTCGCCGCCAAGGCCGAACACATCGATCTGAGACGTGTTGGCGACGGTCGGCGTGCCGCCGAGCACCGGAACTGCGCCGCCGTTGACGAGGATCTGGCCGGCCGCGTTGCGGCTGAATGTGATGTTGTTCGAGAGCGCGTCGCCGAATGTTTCCAGGAAGCCGATGCCCGGAATGAATATGCTGCGAATAGCCATGTGAGTTACCTTGCTTTCCCTGCAGGCTTGCGACCTGCGTTATCGGTCCCGTGCATTTGGTCATGCTTCGCGCATCAGGTTCATTCGCGCCGCGACGGATTATCTCTTGAAAATCAATGGTCTGGACGATGCGCAACAACTCCGGGACGGAAGAGCATGTTACCTACGTAACAGCGCGTCGCGACGGCGCGTGGTA
>Ga0075365_10000495_pt1 | contig 14987 bp, 20 predicted proteins | sample EndMetdeltDD1765_FD_71387 | JGI IMG/M metagenome (GOLD analysis project Ga0075365, IMG submission 71387) | Populus endosphere microbial communities from Tennessee, USA - Endosphere MetaG P. deltoides DD176-5 | ecosystem: Host-associated > Plants > Roots > Endosphere | place: USA: Tennessee... | reverse complement strand
TTTCTATGCCACAAGCGGGCAACGAAACATGCCCAGTAGCGATCCTCCAACAAAGGCGCGCCTATCAGGCCTGCGGACAGCAATCATTGAGCAACATGCAAATCTCATGCTACGTGCGGCCGGTGTCGTGTTGATGTTGGCGGCCATCGCCTTGATGATGTCTCTCTGCGCTAATGCAGGGCAAGCGACGCTGATATGAGGGGGCAGAGGCCGGCGATTGGTGCATCCATCGGCGAAAACTAACGTCTTCACCGGCCTCGAGACACCGGCTGGCTTCATAGAGACCGACGGCCGCGATCGGCCCGATCAACACAGCCAGTGCCAGAACGAGGGACGCAAGACCGCTCATCATCAAACCGAGCGTCAAGCCAATCGACAAGGTGGCGAATACCGCACCATAAGTCAGGCTGACACGCGGCGCCGCCCACAGGTCGCGCCAGCCCGAAGCCAGCCAGGCCCAAGGCGCATCGAAGGCGATCTCCTCGATGCGCACGCCGGCATTCGAGGCCGACGCCGTTCCACTGAACGTAGTCTGGCCTTGGCTTTGCGTTCACATGTGCTCTCCTTCGTCGCCTTGCGAGAAAAAGGCGGCTCGACAAAACCTTTTCGCGCATGCCGCTTGCGGCATCGTTGATCTGCATCAATGCAGCTTGCGTCGTTTCCGCGAGGTTTGGGGGCGTAGCCGAAAGGAGCCACCCATGTCGAAGCCCGCGCCAAATCCCGGTCTTATGGCAGTTGCCGAGCACTTCCTCACAGGCTTGCGTGCCTGGTGGCAGCACCGCAATGAGCTCGGCAGCATCGACCCCAATGAGCTCGAACGGATTGCTGGCGAGATAGGCATGACCGGACGCAATCTGCAGCATCTCGTCGCGCGAGGTCCGGGTGCGGCTGATCTACTACTTGAGAGGATGCAGACGCTCGGCATCACGCGCGACGACGTCGAGCGTGTGTCTCGCGGGCTGATGCGTGACCTGGAGCAAACCTGCACGTGTTGCAATGAGAAAGGCGCGTGTAGCCACGACTTGGCCACACGTCCGAACGCCGATGCGTGGAAAGACTATTGTCCCAATGCCATCTCACTCGACTCCGTCAAGAAGACCAAGGGACGGTTTGCTTGAACGAAGCAGCATGGCGCTAGTGTCTCTACTCCGCAAAGCTTAGCGGGGTGTAACTCACAGCTGCCGAGCCGCATCCAGTTTGCGAAGGCAGGGCGGAACAGCGGTCGGGGCGATGCGCGGCCCGTTTGATTACGATCAATGATCAGCGGCCAAGACAGATCATATTTGCACGGTCAGGCTCAAGCAGGGAGAACAACAGTCATGACCATGCGACGCATCAGGCTGGAGCTGGCGCGCGACCATGAGTTCCCGAACGGCAGCAGGGAGCGCGGGTATGAATTTGCGGCGCCGCTGGACGATGCAGGACACCTTCTTGCTGACGAGTGGCGTACGGCGCGTGAGCGGTGCCGCGTCAAGCGATTTTGGCCAGGCGCCAAAGACGAGATAGGCCATCTCGTGCATCGCCGAGGCGGCGCATGGGCATTCGACTACAATCCTCAGAGCAGCGAAGACGATGAGCCCGGGTTCAAATTTGATCGGCATCGCTTTGTGCCGGGCGAGTATGTGTCGATAACGGAACATGATGGTGTAATGCGCACGTTTCGCGTCGCCTGGGTGCGGGACTTGGACTGACCCCGTCACCATACTCAACGCCATAACTCGGAGGCGGCTATGCTGGGCTTGGGCTGCAGACTGCGGCAACGCATTGCTCATGCGGTTCGGGGGCCGGCGTGCGCAGCTTTCGCGCTCATCGTCAGCATCGCCTTCAGTGCTCATGCTGGTGCACCGTTCGATGGCCTGCTGGGCGCGTGGTCCGGCTCCGGACAGATCCGGTACGAGAGCGGTGATACAGAAGGCGTCAGATGTTCAGCGTACTACACGGGCGGTGGACAACAACTTCGGCTCGCCATCCGGTGCAGGAGCACGAGCAACAATATCGAGATTCGAGGGCTCTTAACGCAACACGCGGACCGAATTTCGGGCACGTGGGAGGAGCGCACGTTCAATGCAGCGGGCGAGGCCAGCGGTCGGATGACAAACGGTCGAATGAATCTGTCCATCAACGGCGGCGGTTTCTCGGGTTCGATGACCGTGTCGTATAACGACGCGCGACAAACCGTGGTGATTACAACCCAGGGAATCCCTATGAAGAGCGTCAACGTGACGTTGGGGAAGGGCTAGCTCTTGCAAGCTGGTTAGGGCGGTCGGGCCGATCTGAGCAAGCAATCGGCCTGACGGGTGTCGTGGTGGACACCTGGACAAATGCGCGAGCCCCGTCAATCAAATCACGTACCACATCGCTCAGGCCGCATCGGCTCGATAGTGACCGGGCCAATTACCGCGCTGCGCCGCCGGCTTCGACGGGCCTAGTCCACCCGCCAGCCTGCTATGGTGCACAACGCGACCGGCTCAGCGGCAAATGAGAACCGGTACCGAGCTAAGTGCCAGCACCTTGGTTGCCTCACTGCCAAGGAAGAGCTTGGCGAGACCGCGACGTCCATGCGAGGCCATGACAATCAGATCGCATCCGTGGTCCTTGGCGGCGGCGATGATGCCCTCGGCCGGAAATTGCTCTTTGACGTGTGCCGAGGTGCAGGGGATGTCCACCTTCTTGGCCAACTCGACAACGCGGGCAAGGATGCGTGCGGCATTCTCCGCGGAGCGTTTTTCGTACTCCTCAAACGGGAATCCCAGCGCGGCCTCTCCGGTGACAACCGCGGTCCAAGGCTCCGTCACCGTCACGGCCGTCACCTTGGCCTTTAGCAGCTTGGCCAATTCGACTCCTCGCGACGCGGCCCGTTCGGCCAGGTCCGATCCATCGCTCGCAATCAGAATATTCTTGAACATGACGACCTCCCAAGAGACGGCACGACTGATGACGCCAATACTAAGGCCTGTCCGCCTTGCGGCCTTTGATCCGTGTCAACCTCCCGCATTTGGTCTGCGCGCCTGACCTTGGGGCGATAGCCTTCGAGCACTTCATCCTGCAGAGCCCAAAATGCCTTGATCTTAATCAATGGCCGATCTGCCCGAAGGACAGAAAATGCATAAAAGGGGCAGGTACAACGAACCCGCATTGTAAGGAAACGCCATGCTGCAATACCAAGATGCCATCGCATGCATGCGATCCTCTGCCATGCTGTCAGTTCGAGGACGCAGGTCATGATCACGCTCGAAGACTGCATCGCCATGTGCGGGCTAACCGAGCAAGAAGTGTTGGCCATAGCCGAGCATGAGCACATTCCCGAAATTGCTGCCGCAGCCCTAGCGCAATACCTGCTCGGCCAGGAGCGCGGCACCGAAAAGATTTGCGACATCCTGCGGGACGATATTCGCGCCGCGCTCGCCCGCAGTGACCGTAAGCACGCACGTGAGCTGTTTATGGCGCTACGACACTTTCTGTCGACGCATCCTGGCGCGAGCCCTATCCAACCGTCCTGAGTTTGAGGTGTACCGAATCTGATTGCCGGGTGTCTTAGCCACCCGGGGGGACGGGTGCGGGGCTAGCGACGAGGCAGTCGATGGTTAAAAGGCTTACCAAGTGCGTCGCGAAGATCGTCGTCATCGGCGCAGCTGTTTGGACGATACCAGCAATCGATCCGATCCACGCGCAAATGAACAGCGCCGATGTGACGCGCGGCCGGGACTTGGCGGACAGGCTCTGTGGAGTATCTCGCATTACGTTCTCGACATCAGGAGCAACAGCCCAATGCCGATATGCCAAGCTTTGCCGCAATTGCAAAAAAGCGCTGATATGAGCGCCGAGCGCCTTGCCGGCCGCATCATCGTCCCGCACCCGGCGAACACCCAGCTGACCGTTGCCGAACTCCGCGACATAATTGCCTACATTCAGACCATGAAGCCGCGCTGAGTTGCTTGCCCCGGACTCGTCATTGAGTTGTCTTGTGGGCGCCCACGCCAGCTCTGCCACTGCGCGCACGCGTAGTCAGAGCATTACGTGCGGGTCGCAGCGTCCGCTTTGGTATCCTGCCAACCGAACGCTGCGACCGATCTCTAGCGTGTTCGCTCAGAGCTGCTCTTTCATGCGCCGATACGTCTCGGATGGATGGAGACCATCAACTCCACGGTCCTCCCATCATGCCCACCATGGGAATGACCATCTCATCCGCCTCCTTCTTCTGTTCATCGGAAAGCGTCGCGTACAACATCTTGACGGCGGCCTTGATCATTTTGATCTCTTCCAGGCGAATGCTCATGAACTGCTCTTGAGCCTCGACACGCTCGGGCAGCGTCTTGGATCGTTGCTCGCCGGCGAACACGCCCTTCATGCGCTCGTTGTGATGTTTGGCTGCTGTACACACGGCCTCGGCAAGCTGAGTCCAAGCGGCCGTCTGCGCATCCGTGATCTTCAGCTCGGCCTTGAGGAAGGCGAGCCGCCCTTCCATCCTGTCGAGCATCCAATCCGAGCTTCGGCCCCCACGTCCATTCCCCCACATGCCCATGCCCATGTGCGAGCCTGGACCCTCATTGTTCCACATGCCCGAGCCGCGCTCCCCGCGCTGCGGCCCTTGCGCCGCCGCTGCGCCCGCTGCGCCGATTGCAATGGCGACCACAACCGAAATCCTCACCAGGTGATTGCATGCCATTTTGACCTCCTCGAGTGTCAAGTCTGTTTCGGTGGCACGAGAGGGTGGCACCGTCACCACAACAAGCACCAAGGGCGACCATTGGCTTTGACGCCGATCAAAAAGGCACGGTTGCCCGGCCATTGACCTTCATCAAAGGCCTGCTGCGTCTAGGGCTCTAAACAGAGCCATGCACACGCAAAACGCCCGGCTGCGCATGGGTACGGCTGAAGCGGTATTCCAGGCCAAAGGCCTCACCAAGACCTACCGCAACGGCGAGATCGAAGTTCACGCTCTGGCTGGCATCGATCTCGACCTGCTGGCCGGCGAGCTCGTTGTCCTGCTCGGACCGTCCGGCTCCGGCAAGTCGACGCTCCTCAACATTCTCGGGGGGCTCGATCACGCCACCTCTGGCACCGCCCGCTTTCGCGATCACGATTTGACGTCGCTCGACGACGCCGGCCTGACCGCCTACCGACGTGACCACGTCGGGTTCGTGTTCCAGTTCTACAACTTGATCCCGTCCCTGACGGCCCGCGAGAATGTAAACTTGGTGACGGAGATTGCGCGCGACCCGATGCCGGCCGAGATGGCGCTCGACTTGGTCGGCCTCGCCGGGCGCATGGACCACTTCCCCGCCCAGATGTCGGGCGGCGAGCAGCAGAGAGTCGCCATCGCCCGCGCCATCGCCAAACAACCAGACGTTCTCCTCTGCGATGAGCCGACCGGTGCCCTCGACAGCAAGACAGGTATTCGGGTGCTCGAGGCGCTATCCCAGGTCAATCGAGAACTCGGCACTACAACCGCGCTCATTACCCACAATGCCGCCATCAAGGATATGGCGCATCGCGTGTTGTTGTTCGGTGATGGGCGCATCACCGGAACGCAGATCAACGAGACGCGCAAGTCGCCGTCCGAGATCAGCTGGTAGGCCCCATGCGCATGCTCGATCGCAAGCTGTTGAGGGATCTGCGGCGCATGTGGGCGCAGGCGCTGGCCATCACCCTCGTGATGGCGTCCGGCGTTGCTACGTTCGTGCTGGCCAGCGGCGCCTACCATTCCCTCGATGAAACGCGCGCAGCCTACTATCTACGCTACCGATTCGCGGACGTGTTTGCCGAGGTGCGGCGGGCGCCGAAGTCTGTCGTTGAGCAGATCCTGGCGCTCCCAGGTGTTGCCGCAGCCGAGCCGCGCATCACCCACCTGGCCCTACTCGACGTCGAGGGCCTGGCCGAACCTGCCACAGGCCGCGCTGTCTCCGTGCCAGATTTGGTGCCAGCGCACTTGAACCTATTGCATCTGCGGCTAGGGCGGCTGCCAGAGCGCGAGCGTGCCGACGAGGTGACCATCAACGAAGGATTTGCCAAGGCCCACGGCATGCACATCGGTTCCACCTTCAAGGCACTCCTCAACGGCAAGAAGCATGAGCTGAAGGTAGTTGGCGTCGCCCTGTCACCGGAATTCGTTTACGCACTTGGCCCGGGCGATCTGATGCCCGACGACCGGCGCTTTGCGGTGCTCTGGATGTCAGAAAAAGCGCTCGCCGCCTTGTTCGACCTCGATGGAGCTTTCAATGAGGTTACCCTGAAACTGCTGCCCACCGCATCGGAAGCAGACGTCATCAAGCCCTTGGACGATCTGCTGGCTCGCTACGGGGGCGTTGGCGCGCACAGCCGCAAGGATCAATTGTCCCATGCCTTCCTCGATGCCGAGCTCCGCCAGCTGGATGCCTTGCGACGGGTCATGCCGCCAATATTCCTGCTCGTTTCGGCATTCCTGATCAATATTACCTTGTCGCGCACCATTGCCCTGGAGCGCGAGCAGATCGGCCTCCTAAAAGCGCTCGGCTACGGCCCGCTACCGATCGCAAACCACTATATCAAGATGGTGCTCGCCATAACCGCGCTTGGCATCTGCATCGGCTTCGTGGCCGGTGCCTGGTTGGGCAAGGGCTTGACGCGTCTGTATGGCGACTTCTTCCACTTCCCCTTTCTTCTCTTCCGCCACGATACGGATGTCTACGCGGTCGCTGGGCTCGTGTCGGTGCTTGCCGCGGTCGCTGGAGCCATCAAGGCTGTGCGTGAGGTGCTCGCGCTGGCACCTGCCATCGCAATGCAGCCTCCGGCTCCCACGCGCTATAAGCGCCTATTCGTCATCAAAGGTGGCCGGTCGGCGCTTCTTTCTCAGCTCACCGTGATGGCGCTGCGTCACATGGCGCGCCGTCCGCTGCGTGCGGGCGCGACCTCGCTCGGTATTGCCATGGCTGTTGGGCTGTTGGTCACGGCGCTGCTGTCCTTCGATTCCGTGGAGCAAATGGTCGAGGTCGCCTTCTTCCGCACCGACCGGCAGCACGCAACCGTCAATTTCACCGACGAGAAGCAAACCCGTGCCCTGCAAGTCGTCGAACGGTTGCCCGGTGTATTGCGTGCCGAACCTTACAGATCCACGGCTGTACGACTCAACAACGAGCACTTCTCACGTCAAATTTCGATCATCGGCAAACCGCGCGACATGGATCTATCCAGAGTTCTCGATCTGGACAACCAGCCAGTGCGCCTTCCAGCTTCCGGACTCGTAGTCAACGAGCGCGTGGCGCAACTCCTCCACCTGCAACGTGGAGACTTGGTGCAAGTCGAGTTCCTCGAGGGCCGGCGAAATACTCGCCAAATACCGGTTGCCGACGTCATTAAGGGCTACTTCGGCCTTACAGCCTTCATGGATCTCGATGCGCTGGACGCGCTGATGTATGGACCGCGCCTGACCGGCGTGCACATCGCCTACGACAGTCGGCTGCAAGGCGAGTTGTTTTCGGCGATCAAATCCACGCCCGGCATCGGCTCGATAGCTCTGCAGCGCCACGCGCTCGCTCGCTTCCGCGAGACCATCGCCCAGAACATCAACTATTCGGTGACAATCTACGTCGTGCTGGCGGTGATCATTGCCTTCGGTGTCGTTTACAACAGCGCGCGCATCCAGCTGTCCGAGCATGCGCGTGAGCTGGCCAGCCTGCGCGTGCTTGGCTTTACCAGGGGCGAGGTGTCGCGCATCCTGCTCACAGAGCTGACGCTGCTGACACTCATCGCCATTCCGCTCGGGTGGATGGTCGGCTACGCGTTCGGGTGGCTCCTCATCCAGGCCTTCTCGAGCGATCTGTATCGCGTGCCCTTCGCCATCGAGCGGGCAACCTATGCCAAGGCCACTCTGGTTGTCCTGGTCGCCGCGGCAGCTTCCGCGCTCATCGTGCGTCGCCGCGTCGATGCTCTCGATCTGATAGCCGTGCTGAAAACCAGAGATTAGGAGCCAAGACGATGCGTTTGCCACCAGTTCGCCAGATCAAGCGTGGGCTCGTCGTCGCGGCACTGGCGGCGCTTGGTCTGGGCCTCGCCTGGGCCCTGTGGCCGAAACCCGTCACAGTCGAGGTTGCAGAGGTGCGCAAGGGCTCGCTGCTGGTCAGCGTGGACGAGGAGGGCAAGAGCCGCATTAAAGACGTTTATACCGTGTCGGCGCCGATCACCGGCAAGCTGGTGCGCCTCTCACTCGAAGTTGGCGACCCTGTCAAAAAGGACCTATCCCCGGTGGCAATCATCGAGCCGATGGCGCCGGCCTTCCTGGATGTCCGCGCCAGACGCGAACTCGAGGCGCAATTCGAAGCGGCTAAGGCCGCTGTAGCTCTGTCCGAGGCGGAGATCAATCAAGCTGCTGCCGAGCTCGAGTTCGCCCAGAACGAGTTCAGGCGGGCGCAAACTCTAATCCGATCCAAAACGGTCGCAGAGCGTACCCTCGAGCGGGCGCGCATCGATACCGATACCAGACAGGCCGCTCTCGCCCGCGCCAAGGCTAGTCTCGAGGTGCGCAAGCGCCAGTTGGACAGCGCGCAAGCGCGATTGATCGGGCCGGAAGAAGCGTGGAAGGGCGAGGTCCCCGTCGGATGCTGCGTGACCGTGCGCGCACCTGTCAGCGGCCGCATTCTCCGACTGATTCAGGAGAGCGAACGGGTGGTCGCCGCAGGAACGCCACTGGTCGAGATCGGTGATCCGCAAAACCTAGAACTCGTTGTCGAGCTTCTCTCCGTCGACGCCGTTAAGGTTCGCGAGGGTGCTACGGCGGCTGTGGAGGGCTGGGGTGGCATGCCGTTGGCCGCCAAGGTAACGCGCATCGAGCCTGCGGGATTTACCAAAGTCTCGGCACTCGGAATCGAGGAGCAGAGAGTACGCACAATCTTGCGGCTGCAGAACACTGAGGTGGCCGCCGATAGGCTAGGCCATGAATTCCGCGTCTTCGTGAAGATCAACACGTACGAATCTCGCAATGCATTGCGCGTTCCCATTAGCGCTCTGTTCCGCAAGCGCGACCAGTGGACCGTCTACGCCGTCGAGCGCGGCCGCGCTCGTTCAGTGCCGGTCGAACTCGGGCAGCGCAACACCGCCTTTGCCGAGGTCGTGACGGGCCTGTCTGAAGGTGCGCTTGTGGTCCTACACCCGAGCGATCGCATCATGGACGATGTGAGAATCGTTCCTCTCAACGCGAACCACTAGAGCCGGTCCGTTCGGTTGGAAGCAATGCGGGGGTTGATGCACGATTGGCCGCTGAGGAACGGCGAGCCTCCAATGTCCTAGTTCCAATCCCTATTCAAGTCGGCCAATCCTTTTCAGATTGGGGCTATCAATCGGGTGCAGGTTCGTTTGGCTTTGATTGCCACCGAACCTTTGTACCGAGATTCATCGATTGCTGTGGCACAGGCGGCACGCAGCGCCTTGGGACTTAGGACCCAGAAAATCTTGCTATGGCCATCGCCAGAACGGCGGCCACGCTCGGTACGGCGACCAGCAGGCCCAATCTCCACCCACCGCTGCAACCGGCGATGGCGGCTTTGGCCAATGTGTTAACGCCGCATGCCACCAGGATTGCATTGGCAGCTTCGGTAAGCGTGAATTGCGTGCCCGCCAGCCGCGCCACCGAAAGGGTGAGCGCATCCACGTCGACGATGCCGGAAAGGGCCGCTAGGGCCAGGATTCCTTGCGCGCCCATCTTCTCCGAAGCAATCTTTGCAAGCAACATTATGACGGCAATTAGGGCTGCGAGCTTTAGTGCACTCGTGACATCGAACGGATTGGTGAGCCGCAACGGAGCGACGGGATCTAAGTTGTCTTGCCTGAGCATCAACACGCTGCTCGCGGCGATCAGAACGACGACGGCGGCGGTCGCTGGCACAGCGAGTTCAACAAGCAACATCGGTTGGAGGGCGCTCGCAATGATGGCGACGCGCGCGACCATGGTGATACCGGCGATCAGAATGCCTCCGGCGAGCGTCGACCGGGCCGACGCATGGACATGCGCGAGCCGAGCCAGCGACAGCGTGGTGGCCGTCGAGGAGGTGACGCCACCCGCGACCGCAGCGAGCGCAATCCCCACCTTGTTCCCCATCACCGTTATGGCTACGTAACCGACGAACGAAACGGCGGCGATTAGAATTGCAAACAGCCAGATTTCCGCAGGATTGAGTGCCCCCCAAGGATCGAGTGCTCGATTGGGCAAAACAGGGAGCAATAGGAAGGTCATCGCGAGTAGGATGAGAGCCGCCCGTATCTCCAGCCACGTCAATTCGCGCAGCCAAGAATGCAGAGGTTGCTTGACGGCCAGCAAAATGGCCATGGCCACGGCCGCCGCGACGGCTATCCGTTGATCGCCGACTACCGCATAGGCCCCAAGAACGAACGTGAGGATCGCCGCTACGACGCCCGTGACGCTGAAATTCCGCTCGCTGGTCGCCTCGAACCAGGCAAACAAAGTGAAAGCCGCCGTGAACGATGCCAGGGCGATGGCGAGCAGCAGGGGCCCCGTGATGGCTGATGTGGCGGCACTGATCCCGCCGAGCAAACCGGTTAAGGCATATGTTCTTAGGCCGGCGGTACGGTCGCCCTCTGCCTCCTCGCGCAACTGCCAACCGCGCTCGAGTCCAATCAACAGACCAATTGCTAGCGACGCTGCCAAGCGGCGAAATAGCTCTTCCTGATCCATTGAGCGCTCAAACAGTCCGTTGTGGTCGAACAGAACGATCCTATCGCATCCGCTGAATCACTCTCCATAAAAACACTAAGCAGCGACCCTGCGGGTTGTTCGCCCACTCACACGCCCCAAACCACGCCGGCCCTCGCTCAAACGCATAGGTCTGGGGCGACACGTAACGCTGTCTCGCGAGGCCCAGGGCGTTTGATTCATCGCAATGTCCTAACGCCGACGCTGGTGTCTATTGAATCATCAATAGTGCGATGAGCGTTCTTTACCCGGAAGGAATGCGAGCGGACGGGGACGCCAAAATGGGAAATGGTGTGAAGTCTATAAGGTTCGCCTGTTCTGCGGCTTATGTTGCAGTGCTGGCGGGTTGTCTCACGGTGGCCCCTGCAGCAAGTGCGGAAGGGCCAGCGAGCCTCCTCTCTTGTCCTACCCTCACGAGCGCGGATCAGCGACTACTGATGGAGCAGTGGGCACCAGCCGGCAATTGCCGAAGCCCAACTCGCACGCGGGTTATTGATCGTTTTCTCGGCTACAGCTGTCTGGAAGAAAAGCCTGGCAACCCCAAATGCCGCGCGTACGTTCCAGGACCGGAGAGCCGCGCATTCGATACAGCGAAGCACTATCGCTGCATCGATCTCAACGTTACGGCCTCGGATGAAGGCATCATCATCACGCAGATGAGAGAGTGGATCGCCGACCAGCCAAGACAGTGTGACTGGGACCCCAACCTCAGCACCCTTGCCGTAGACATTGATTTCGGCAACTCTCAGGTGTGCATTTCGGGTTTCTGCCTACCAACCCAACGTCTTTCGATCATCGGCAAGCTTCGGCTACGACAATTGATCGAACGCGCCTTCCGGGAACTCGGTTTGCTGTCACAAGCCAATGAACCAGCGGCGGTCGCCCTGACAATAGGTCGGCTGAGAAGACCAATTTCGCCACGATAATATGGCTGCGACCGCCAGTGATCGCATTCAGCGGCTAGCCGGCTCACCACCTCGTCAATTCGTTGATAGTAGCGCCGAGTCGGTCGCAATGGCTGCACTCAGGGCAGACCTATCCCTTTCGATAGGTCTCGAACAAGCGCCGGTTCGGACAAAACGTGGGCGGCTCGCTTGAGGGAGGCCGGCTGTCCAGCCATCTGAGACACATGTCGCTCGTCCCGCACGTAAGGCAACAAGCTCGCGCTTCCGCGTAAGCCTGACCTTGGCGCAGACGTGCCAGTGCTGCACCGTCAACGTCGAGCCGCTCCATAACTTCATGCATGCGAGTCGCTTGCCGTTCCACACGGCGCGTCATCCACCACTGCATGCCGACCTCCATCTTCCAGCGCTATTGAACTGTGCGTCCATCACGCACCGTCAAAGCATCGATGGTCGGGCCGTTCAGGCAATAGGCATTCATCTCGGCCTGGACATCGCCGCGAGCCAAATCGCGCGCGCATCGGCGCGATGCCCTGCACGACGCGCATACACGCGCAAGGTCTCTGAACGCAGTGGGCGCCGCATGCCTCACAAACTCCGGATCGACCCCCAACAGGTGCAGTCGCTGCGGCAGTAACTCGGATGGCCCGATGTGGCTGCAACAAAGACGCACTAAGTCGTCGCTGTTCAGTCCCACATCAGAGGCGATGCGCTTCAGCTCACTTGGCGGGCAAGACGCCAATTCGTTGATCATCCGACGTTTGCTCACAGCCCGGCGCCGGGTCTGGCGCAGGCGCGCGAGGAATTCCGAGGCCTGCTCGACCATCATTTGCTCCTCCCATCTCTAAGTTGCTGACCGCGGCCCGCTTCGCGAAAAAACCTACGGTTGGCGCAAAAACTCGGGGCTTGCGTCTGCCCAGCTGATCTACGCGATGCGAGAAACCGCAGGCACCGCTGACTCTCTACGCAGCCAATGCATTTGAGGCGCGCCTCATACCAGAGGACCGGATCAGCGCTTTGCGCCGGACTGGACGGGCCGACACCGGCTTGTAGGGCCATTCGATCCATCAGCCCGGCCTGACGTGCGATGCCGGCCATTGCGTGCGGACTGAGGCAGAAATCGCTCACGGCAAGTCCTCCTGCGGTGCTCCGATGTTGCCGCAAGCCGACATCCCCCGCTTGACCTGGATCAAACCCAGCTGCGGCCAATTGTGCATGGATCGCTTTTATGATCAGGAGCACACGATGTTGAAGGCCCCTCGGCCGAAAGCCTGTTCTGCATGCGCAGTGCGAGACACCGCCCTATGTCGGGTGCTCAACGCCCAGCAGCTCGCGCGCCTTAACCGCAGGTCCTATCGGCGCATGTATCCGGCCGGGCAACTGATCGCCGGCGTGACCCCATCCGAGGATTGGTGCGCGACGGTGCTCTCTGGCGTCATCAAACTTTCCAAGACCCTATCGGATGGCCGTCAGCAGATCGTGGCCTTGCTATTTCCCGGCGATTTTTTGGGTCGACCATACCGCGCGGAATTCCCTTACACAGCCGAGACCGCGACCGAGGTTCAGCTCTGTTGCTACGGTCGCGCCTGCTTCGAAGGGTTCATGCAGGAACAGGCTGACCTGAAGCAAATTTTCCTCGAGCGTGCGCTCGACTCGGTCGACGCCGCTCGCGACTGGATGCTCCTGCTCGGCCGCAAGACTGCACAAGAGAAAGTGGCGGCGCTGCTAGTTACGATCCTGCAACGCACGTCGCGACCCGGTCCCGATTGCGAACCGGCTTCATGCCGCCAGCTGATCATGCCGCTCACGCGCACCGAAATGGCGGACTATCTCGGTCTCCGCTTGGAGACCGTCTGTCGCCAGTTGAAACAGCTCGAAGGGATCGGGGCCATCAAGAGGCTCGATGCGCGGCGCATTTCGGTGCGCGATGTCGACGCGCTTGCCTGCGCAGCCGGCCCGGACTGAACTCCTTGACCTTCTCGTGTGTGCGACGCGGTAGCTTGTCGAACCATCGGTCGGAGGTTGGCGATCAGCGTCGATTGGCTGATCGAAGCCGCCAGTTCCACATCTTGTGACGAGTGGGAAATGCAAACCGTACGACCTTGCTTCCAAGGCAGTAGTGTGGCCATGTGCTGGCACACAGGAATTGTTGGAGCCCACATGAGCAAGCTCGCCATTCAAACATGGTTTGGCGACGTGCGGCGAAAACAGGAACTCACGGTGTTCCTGGTGCTCGCGTTGCTGCTCGCGCCTGTCCTGGCGATCACCACCGTCGGCACGTATGGCCTTGGAGTATGGGTTTACCAGATGATGGCAGGGCCGCCCGGTCCACCCGTCAAGCCGTCGCGCAGTCCTGGCATAGTTCCGAAATAAACCCGCGAGGATCACATGTCTGCTTCCCGTCGTGCCTTCATTCGCGGTGAGTGGAACCCGGCCGATCCCGAGGTACACAGTATCCATCAGCACCAAGTGGAGATCGTCAGCTTGGTTGTGAGCGCATGGCCACAACATCTCGACCAGGTTGCGAAAGACATCCTCGCGCTCGGCAACAGCGAAATTCACGGCCGCGATCCCATTGGCAAGCTGATCGTAGTGCTCGAGGAGGAAAGTCAAGGCGCTATCGGCGCCAAGGCCAATGCGATCTCCGGGCTGCCGCACGTGCTCTCTGCGACCATGGTTTTCCAAGCGAGCGATGACGGCGAAGGCGTGGTGTGAGGTAAATGCTATGACCAATCATCCAATCGATCGTCGCCAGCTGCTGAAAGCCCAGGCCGCCATGGCAGCCGCGACAGTGGCCGGAATCCCGCAGGAAGTCGGCGCTCAGCTCATTACGGACCGCAGCCAAAGCGAGCTGACCTGGAACAAGGCGCCTTGCCGTTTCTGCGGCACGGGCTGCGGTGTCCTGGTCGCCACCAAGGATGGACGCGTGGTGGCAACGCATGGCGACGCAAAGGCCGAGGTAAACCGCGGCCTGAACTGCGTGAAGGGCTACTTCCTTTCCAAGATCATGTACGGCGGGGATCGGCTCACGCAGCCCCTCCTGCGCAAGAAGAACGGTAAATACGACAAGTTCGGCGACTTCACGCCGGTGTCGTGGGATGAGGCCTTCACCGTGATGGCCGAGAAGTTCAAGGCTGCCCTCAAGAAGGGCGGCCCGTCATCAGTCGGCATGTTCGGCTCCGGGCAGTGGACCATTTGGGAGGGCTACGCAGCCTCCAAGCTCTTCAAAGGTGGCTTCCGCACCAACAATCTCGACCCCAATGCTCGGCACTGCATGGCATCTGCTGCAGCCGGGTTCATGCGTACCTTCGGCATTGACGAGCCGATGGGCTGTTATGACGACTTCGAGGCTGCCGACGCGTTCGTGCTGTGGGGCTCGAACATGGCGGAGATGCATCCAATCC
>Ga0075365_10000494_pt1 | contig 15016 bp, 15 predicted proteins | sample EndMetdeltDD1765_FD_71387 | JGI IMG/M metagenome (GOLD analysis project Ga0075365, IMG submission 71387) | Populus endosphere microbial communities from Tennessee, USA - Endosphere MetaG P. deltoides DD176-5 | ecosystem: Host-associated > Plants > Roots > Endosphere | place: USA: Tennessee... | reverse complement strand
CAGGTAGAGGATGCGGCGGTCGCGCTCGGAGAGGCGGCGGACCACGGGGGCGAGGGCGACGCGGGCGTCCGCGGCCGCGCGGTCGTGGTCGTCGTCGGGGAGCAGGGCGCCGAGGGTCGTGGGGGACTCCTGCCCGACGGGGAGGTCGAGCGAGGTCGGCTGGAAGCACCCGAAGGCCTCGATCGCCTCGCGGTACTCGTCGGCGCTGATCTCGAGGTGGCCCATCACCTCCTCGTCGCTCGGCTCGCGGCCGAGCTCCTGGCCGAGGTCCTCGATCGCGTGGTTGACCCGCCACTGCAGCTCCTGGACGCGCCGCGGCGGTCGCACGGTCCATCCCTGGTCGCGGAAGTAGCGCTGCAGCTCGCCGCGGATCGTGGGGACGGCGTAGGTGAGCAGGTCGTTGCGCAGCTCGGCGTCGAAGCGCATCACGGCCTTGGTCAGGCCCTCGTAGGCCACCTGGACCAGGTCGTCCTGGGCGATCCCGCGGCTGCGGTAGCGCGAGGCGACGGCCTCGGCGACGCCCCGGTTGATCAGGACGACCTCCTCCAGCAGCCCCCGGCGAGTCTCCTCGTCCGCGCCGCAGGCCCGGTCGAGGAGCTCGGCGGTGCGTTCGGAGCGCTCCCGGCGGCTCAGGCCGCGGTCGCCGTCACGCGGACCGCTGAGGCGCCCCGTGGCGCGCTGAGCGGCGGGCGAAGCGTCGGTCGGTACGTCGGTCGTAGCGGTCATGGAGCGTTCCCATCCCGAGATGGAGCCCCTCGCCGTCTGCTCCAGCGAGGTGGGTGCAGTCCGTTCCAGGTACCGGGCCGACGCTACCTCCGTGAGGGAGGAACGCAACCCGGGCGTGACCCGGTGCACACCCGTGCTCTACCCCCTCGCTGGTCCAGACAACCCTCGAGGCGGCGAAACCATCCGTTCGGGTGGGCGCGTTTCGCTGGGCGAGGCAAGGGTTACCTCAGGGCGAACCGCCCCGGATCCGCAGCCGCTCGGGCAGGATCTGTCTGGGGACGAGGGAGGGAGAGGCGCTTGAGCGCGGACGACGAGCTCCGGGCACAGCTCGACGACCTGCTCGGCGCGGGGACCGACACGGAGTCGGTGCTCGCCGCCTTCGAGCAGGCGCCGTCGCTCCTGGCCGTGTGCGAGGGGCCCGAGCTGATCATCACCGCCCTCAACGACGCGGCGCGCCAGGTGTACGGCGACCGGGTCGGCGTACCGGTCGCGACGGCCCTGGCCGGACCGTCCGTCCGGGAGATCGCCGCGTGGACCGAGGAGACCTTCCGTTCCGGCCAGCCCACCCACGGTCGGCTCTGGCACCTCGAGCCCGCAGCCGGCGACGAGCTGGGTGAGGACGCGTGGCTGAGCTTCTCGATGGTGCCGTCCCACGCGGTCGACGGCTCGGTGCGCGGCGTGATCTGCCAGGCCGTCGAGGTCTCCGAGCAGGTCCGGGTCCGGGCCCGGGCCGAGTCGCGGGCCCAGGAGCTGCAGCGCCGCCTCGAGATCGCGCGCGACAACCTGGTGAGCCTCCACGACGCCCTGCTGCCCGAGGGCCTGCCGCTCGCGCCCGGCGTCGACCTGGCGGCTCGCTACCTGCTCGCCGAGGACGGCGGGCGGGCCGGGGGCGACTGGTTCGACGCGATCGCGCTGCCCGACGGGCGGCTCGTGCTGGTCGTCGGCGACGTGGTCGGCAACGGGGTGCGCGCCACCGTGGTCATGGGCGAGCTGCGCACGCTCTTCGAGGAGCGGGTCCGCCCCGACGGGGACCTGGTCGCCGCGCTGGAGCTGCTCGAGGGCCGCGCGGCCCGGATCCCGCAGGCCCGCGCCGCCACGTTGTGCGTCGCGGTGCTGGAGCCGCTGACCGGCCGCTTCGTCTACTGCACGGCCGGCCACCCGCCGCCGCTGGTGGTCTCGGCCGCCGGCGACGCGACGTACCTTCCCCTGACGGGCGCCGGCGGACTCGGCTCGGGTCTCCCGTTCGCGCTCGGCGAGCACCGGCTGGCCGTGGGCGACACCGTCCTGCTCTACAGCGACGGCCTGGTCGAGCGACCGGGCCGGACGCCGGTGCAGAACACCCTCGACCTGTCCCGGGTGGCGGCCGACGCGGTGCACGCCCCGGGGACCGGATCGGACCGGCCCGTGCAGCGGCTGGCGAGGATCACGGTGGAGGAGCTGACCCGCGCCGGGTACGACGACGACATCACCGTGCTGGCCGCCCGGCGGGTGGCGCCGCCCGCGCCGTTGGAGATGACGGTGCCGGCCTTCCCGGACACGCTGCGCGCGGTCCGGCAGAACCTCGGCGACTGGTTGGCCGGCCTGGGGGTGGGCCAGATCGACGAGCTGGCCCTGCAGCACGCGGTCGGCGAGCTGGTCAGCAACTCCGTCGAGCACGCCTACGAGCCCGAGAGCTCCCGCCACGAGGCCACCGTGACGGTGATCGCCTGCCTGCGCGACGGCGGCGTCATCGAGATCGAGGTCTCCGACCGCGGCCGGTGGCGCAGGCCCGGTCCCGCCGGCGGCCGCGGTCGCGGCCTGGCCATGGCCAGCGGGTTCTCCGACGAGCTCCGGGTCACCCACGGCGCGCACGGCACCCGGGCGGTGATGCGGCAGCGCCCCAGCACGCCCGTCGACCTGCTGAAGGGGACCGCCTCCGCCCCGGCGGTGCCGTCGGCGCCGATGGAGATGCGCCAGGAGGGCGAGGTCGTGGAGATCAGCGGCGCGCTCGACCACCGCTCCTCCGACGAGCTGCGGCGGCGGTTGTCGCACGCGACCCGGGGCGGGACCATCGGGATCGTCGTCGACCTCGGCGGGGTCACCCATCTGGGCAGCGCGGGCGTGCAGGTCCTGTACGACGAGATGCTCCCGCACGCCAGCGACGACGCCGCGGGCCTGACCCTGGTGGCACCGCCCGGGTCCCCGGCCCAGCACGTCCTGGAGCTGGTCCGGCTGCCGTACGTGATCGAGCACGACGACCCCCGGCCGGCCTAGCGGGCCGCGTCGCGACGGCGGCCTGACGTCCGGCTGAGCGCAACCTGAGAGCGACCCGAGAGGGCGGCGTCCGGGCGGGGGTTTCACCCCGGAGGGTGAAGGTCTCGGCTGTACGCGCCGGTCCGGAAAGCCTAGGGTCGGCGTATGGAAGAAAGGCCGTTCTCGGCAACACCCAGCCCGGGTCTCCTGACCGTCAGCGGGTCCGTCGACGAGTACGCCGTCATGGCCCTGCGCAACGCGCTGCGCGAGCAGAGCCAGGAGTACACCACCTCCCTGTCGGTCGACCTGACCGATGCCGACTACCTGCCCAGCGTCGCGGTGAGCGTGCTCGTCGCGGCCATGCGCTCGTGCGAGCAGCAGGGCGCGGAGCTGTCCCTCGTGGCCGCGCCGGGCACCATCGCCCAGCGGGTCCTGATGGTGTGCGCACTGCCCTACCGCGAGAGCGTCGAGGAGGAGAACACCCCGCCCGACAACCCCGTCGTCGCCTGAGTCCCGCTCAGGTCGACAGCACAGCCGCCACGGTGCCACCGAGCTCGTAGGCGGCTTCTTGCTGTCCGGGGCCGACGTCGCCGACCACCTCCAGCACCGCGGCCGCCTGCCGCCACCCGAGGGCGCCGACGATCGACAGCACGGAGCGCACGGCGCCGGTCGTGTCGTAGCGACCGTGCACCCACAGCCCGAAGGGCTTGCGGGCCCCGGCGGCGTCCGTCGCGGCGGAGCCGTCCTCGCCGAGCGCGCCGCCGGCCGCAAGGAAGATCGTGTCGAAGAAGTGCTTCAGCGCACCGCTCATGTACCCGAAGTTGGCCGTCGTGCCGAGCAGGTAGCCGTCGGCCGCCAGCACGTCCGCGGCCGAGGCCTCCAGGGCCGGGCGCACGACGACCTCGACGCCGACCAGGGCGTCGTCGTGGGCGCCTGCCACGACTGCCGCGCCCAGGGAGCGGACGGCGTCGGTCGGCGCGTGGTGGACGACGAGCAGCCGGGGCACGCGGAGGTCAGCGCAGCGCGTCGACCAGCTGGTCGGCTCCGAGCTCGGTGAGGTCCTCGCGCATCTGGCCGAGGATCCGGTTGAGCAGCCGCGAGACCTGCATCTGGGTGACGCCCAGCTCCTCGCCGATCTGCTGCTGGGTGCAGTCCTCCGCGAAGCGCAGGTGCAGGATGCGGCGGTCGCGCTCGGAGAGCTGACGCATCACCGGCTGCAGCATGACCCGGGCCTCGAGGGCCTCGCGGTCGGCCTCGTCGTCGAGGGTGAGCAGGTCGCCGACGGTCACGTCGCCCTCCTCGCGCACCGGGTGGTCGAGGGAGGCCGGCTGGAAGCAGCCGCGCGCCTCCAGGGCCTCCAGGACGTCGGAGACCGGGACGTCGAGCTCGGCGGCGATGTCGGCCGCCGGCATCGGCGAGCCGTCCTGGCGGCCGGTGCGGCGCAGGTGGTGGACCTTGGCGTGGATCTCCTGGATGCGCCGCGGCGGACGGACCGTCCAGCCGTGGTCGCGGAAGTAGCGCTTCAGCTCGCCGGACATGGTCGGCACGGCGTAGCTGAGGAAGTCGCGCTCCTGGGCGACGTCGAACTTGCGCGCGGCCCGGACCAGGGCGCACGCGGCCACCTGCTCGAGATCCTCGAGGGCGACGCCGCGGTTGCGGAAGCGGCGCGCCACGGCGTGGGCGACCTGGAGGTTGAGCACCACCACCTCGTCGAGCAGGTGGGTGCGTCGATCGGGCGGGCAGGTCGCCGCCTCGGCCAGGAGGGAAGCGGTCTTCTCGCGCCGGACGTCGTCCGGCGTCTCGCGGTGGAGCGCTCCAGAGGTCATGGGAGGAGTCTTGCCCCGTCCGGACCACGGTTGAAACTCCAACCAGCGATGTTTCACCCCGATAGGTGAGAATGTGGGCGTCGGCGAGGACCGTGCCGGGACTCCGGTACGTTCTGCGGCCATGAGCGGTGTGCCCACGATCGTCATCGTGGACGACGCCCCCGACGTCCGCTACCTGCTGCGCACCCGGATGGCACTCTCCGGGCGTCTTGACGTGCTGGGCGAGGGTGGGGACGGCGAGGAGGCCGTGGCGCTGGTCGAGCAGCACCGTCCGGACCTGCTGCTGCTCGACGTCTCGATGCCCGGGGTGGACGGCCTGCAGGCGCTGCGCCGGGTGCGGGTCGCCTCCCCGGAGACGGTCGTGGTGATGTACAGCGGCTTCGAGGAGCAGGGGCTGGCCGCGCGGGCACGGGTGCTCGGGGCCTCGGCGTACCTGCAGAAGTCGGGCTCGCTGGCCTCGCTCATCGACGACCTGCTCGCGATCCTCGACGACCGGGAGCCCGCCCGGCTGGCGCCGGGGGAGGACGACCCGGCCGAGCCGGTCCTGGAGGAGCACGTCGAGCGGTTCCGGGAGGTCTTCGAGGAGGCGGCGATCGGCATGGCCACCCTGACCCTGTCGGGGCGGTTGGTGCGGGCCAACCGCAGCCTCGCCCGGGTCACGGGACGCTCGGTCCAGGAGCTCGTCGGCACGGAGTACGCCGACCTGATGGCCGACGGCGATGGCGACATGGCCGCCCTGCTCCGGCGCCTGGTCGTCGACGACGAGGACGTCGCCCAGGTCGAGCACGTGCTGCGCGGCAGCGCCCACCAGCGGCTGCTGGCCACGGTCACCACGGTCCGCGACGCCGGCCGCGCCCCCCTCTACCTCTTCCTCCAGGCCCAGGACGTCACCCGCCAGCGGATCGCCGACGAGGCGCTGCGCCAGAGCGAGCAGCGGTTCCGGCTGCTCGTCGACGCCGTCCAGGACTACGCGATCTTCATGCTCGACACCGAGGGCCGCATCGCCAGCTGGAACCCCGGGGCCCAGCGGAGCAAGGGCTACACCGCCGACGAGATCGTCGGCCAGCACTTCCGGGTCTTCTACCCCCCCGAGCTGCAGGAGTCGCGGCACCCCGAGCACGAGCTCGACGTCGCCCGGCGCCAGGGCCGCTACGAGGAGGAGGGCTGGCGCATCCGCCGGGACGGCACCCGGTTCTGGGCCCAGGTCACCATCACGACGGTCCGCGACGAGTCGGGCCGGCACCTCGGCTTCGCCAAGGTGACCCGCGACGTCACCGAGCGGCTCCGGGCCGCGGAGGCCCTGGAGTCGGCCAACGAGACCCTGCAGCGCGTCGCTGACGACCAGGCCCAGTTCCTCGCCGTGACCGCCCACGAGCTGCGCGGGCCGGTCGGGGTGCTCGGCATGTCGGCCGAGACCCTCCAACGGCACTGGGGCGACCTGGACGGGGCCGAGCGCGACGAGTTCCTCGCCGGGATGGTCCGGGCCTCCGGCCAGCTCAACCGGCTCCTGGCCGATCTGCTGACCAGCTCGCGCCTCCACGCGGGCTCCCTCGACCTGCGGCCGGAGCGACTCGTCGTCCACCAGCAGCTGGAGGTGCTTGCGGCGAGCCTCCGGAAGGCGCATCCTCAGGCCGAGGTGATCCTGGATGGGGACGTGGACGCCACGATCTTCGTCGACCCCGGAAGGCTCGCGCAGGCCATGGACAACCTGCTGACGAACGCGCTGCGGCACGGCCGCTCGCCCGTGCGCCTCGACGTGCACGACCGCGGCGCGGAGGTGGACATCCGGGTGCGCGACGCCGGCCCGGGCGTGAGCGCGCAGATGCGGCCACGACTCTTCGAGCGGTTCGCGACGACCAGCCGGGGTGGCACCGGCCTGGGGCTCCACATCGTGCGGGAGCTGGCGCGTGCCCAGGGCGGCGACGCGACGTACGACGATGCCGAGCGCGCCTTCGTCCTGACCTTCCCGGCGGCTCCCGCCGACGAGCGGGGAGGAGCCGGGGGATGAGCGGGGACGAGCCGAGACCGACCCCGATCCGGGTGCTCCTGGTCGACGACTCCGCCGACGTGCGCCGGCTGGTGCGCACCGCGCTGCGCTTCCGGGGCGGCTTCGAGCTCAGCGGCGAGGCGGGGACCGCGGCGCAGGCCGTCGAGATGGCGGCCGCGCTGAAGCCGGACGTCGTCGTGCTCGACCTCGGCCTGCCGGACCTCCGGGCGCGCGACGTGCTGACCCAGGTCGTCGAGTCGGCCCCGACGACGAAGGTCGTGGTCTTCTCGGGAGCCGATCCCGAGGACCGCTCGTGGTACGAGCAGCGCGCCGCCGGGTACGTGCTGAAGAACGACGACCTCGACTACCTCGTGGACCTGCTCATCTCGGTGGTGCGACCGCAGCGGGCCGTCGCCGTGCTCGACCTGCCCGAGGACCTCGGCTCGGTGCGGCAGGCCCGCGCCCTGGTCCGGCGGACCCTCGACCAGTGGAACCTCGCCCATCTCGAGGACGAGGCGACGCTGGTGGTGAGCGAGCTGGCCGCGAACGCCCTGAACCACGCGCGCTCGTCGTACCAGGTGCGGATCTACCACAACCCGAGCACCGTGCGGATCGAGGTGCGCGACGGCGGCACGGGCACCCCCGAGCCGCAGCCGGCCAGCGCCACCCGCGAGGGCGGGCGAGGGCTGCTGCTCGTCTCGGCGCTCTCGGTGTCATGGGGCCTGGAGCAGACCGCCGGCGGGAAGGTCGTGTGGGCCGAGCTCGCCCACGGACTCGGCAGCACGGCCTGACCCGGGCGTAGGCTGCCGGCGTGAAGACCAGACTGACCTGCCCCTGCGGGACCACCGTCGTCGGCAAGGACGAGGACGAGCTCGTCGCGCTGACCCAGGAGCACCTCGCCGCGGAGCACCCGGGGATGGAGTACGGACGCGACGAGATCCTCTTCATCGCGACCTGAGGACGCCGTCACCCGTGGGGGTGAAATCGCTCTCACGCGCGTTTGTCCGGGGGCCCCGAGGGCACCGAGGGACCAGGAACACGGTTCGCCCCCGCCCCCGGACTCACGCAGCTCGCGGCGGGGGCGAACTCGTGTCCCGGTCAGGTCGGGACCGGGCTCACGAGCCGGACTCCTCGTGCTGGCGCCGAATGGCCGCGCCGCGGCGTACGTCCTCGGCCTCCTTCTTGCGCGCCTTGTCGCTGGTGCGGGTGTCGCGCGGCGGGAGCTGCAGCGTCTCCTCGGCGGCGATGCCCGACTGCAGCTCGCGGCCGCGCTCCAGCTCGGCGTCCAGCTCGGCGCCGAAGAGCAGCGCCAGGTTGGTGATCCACAGCCAGAGCAGGAAGGCGATGACCCCGCCGAGCGCGCCGTAGGTCTTGTCGTAGGAGGAGAAGTGGGCGACGTAGAAGCCGAAGGCCGCTGACAGCAGGACCCAGGTGACGATGGCGAGGGCGGCGCCGATGCTGACCCAGCGGAACCGCGGCTGCTTGACGTTCGGCGTGACGTAGAACAGCAGGGCGACCATCAGGACGACCGCCGCCAGGAGCACCGGCCACTTCGCGATCTGCCAGACCAGCACGGCGGTGGAGCCCAGACCGACGGCGTCGCCCACGCTCTCGGCGACCGGTCCGGTCAGCACCAGGGCCAGCAGCACGGTGGCGGCCAGCACGACCAGCACGACGGTCAGCAGCAGCATCACCGGGCGGAGCTTCCAGATCGGCCGGCCCTCGCGGATCTCGTAGACCCGGTTCATCGCCCGGCCGAAGGCGCCGACGTACCCGCTGGCGGACCAGAGCGCGCCGGCCAGGCCGAGGACCAGCGCGAGGCCGGCTCCCGAGGAGGTGCTGAGGTCGCGCAGGGTCGGCCCGATGCTGTCGACGACCCCACCGGCACCGAGGTCGTCGAGGATCGCGAGCACCTCGTCGACCGCCTTCGTGCCCTGACCGACCAGGCCGAGCAGCGAGGTCAGAGCGATGGCCGCGGGGAAGAGGGCCAGGACGGCGTAGTAGGTCAGCGCCGCGGCGAGGTCGGTGCACTGGTCGTCGCCGAACTCGCGCACGGTCTTGCGGGCGACGTAGACCCAGGACCGCCGGTCGAGGTCGGTGGGCGACTCGACCTTGCCGGCGTCGGGGTCCGTCTCGTGGTCGGTCCTGGGGTCCTGCTCGGTCTCGCTCATGGCGCGCGGTGCCCGACCGGTCCGGGGTTGATGCGGCGCCCGCCGGCGGATCACCCCTTCGGTCGGCGTCGCCGGTCCGGCCGCCGGGTACCGCTCGCTCATGCTGACCCCGAAGGCCCGCGGGCCGCTGAGCGCCGCGGTGGCCGCCGCACTCGCCGCCCCCACCGACCGGGTCGACGTGCCGGACCCGGCGTCGGCCGACGACGCCGCGATCGCGCTGTGGACCCTCTACGAGCTGCACTACCGCGGCTTCGACGACGTCGACGACGCCCTGGAGTGGCATCCCGGGCTGCTCGGCGTACGCCGCGAGCTGGAGCAGGAGCTCGAGGACCGGCTCCGGTCGCGCTGGACGCCGTACACCCCGACGGGCGACGTCGGCGCCGAGCTCTTCGACTACGTCGCCGCCCACGACGGTCCCTCGCTGGCCCGGCACGTGCAGGGCCAGGCCGACGAGGAGCAGGTCCTGGAGCTGTTCCGGGTCCGCTCCGTCTATCACGCCAAGGAGGCCGACCCGACGTCCTGGGTGGTCCCCCGGCTCTCGACCGGGCCCAAGGCCGCGCTGATGGAGCTGCAGTACGACGAGTACGGCGACGGGGACCCCAACCGGCTGCACAGCCACCTGTGGGCGCTCGGCATGGACGGGCTCGGCCTGCGCGCCGACTACGGCGCCTACATCGACGACGTCCCCGTGGAGATCCTGGAGCAGAACAACGCGATGTCGCTGTTCGGGCTGCACCGGCGGCTGCGCGGCGCCGCGCTCGGGCACCTCGCGGCCTTCGAGATGACCAGCTCGATGCCGTCGCGGCGGATGGCGCAGGGCCTGCAGCGCCTCGGTCTCGCCGAGGCGATGGTGGCCTACTACGCCGAGCACGTCGAGGCGGACGCCGTCCACGAGCAGCTCGCCGCGCGCAGCATCTGCGGCGCCCTCGTCGCCGCCGAGCCGGAGCTGGCCGGGGACGTCTTCCTCGGTGCGTTCACCTGCCTCGACCTCGAGGACCGCTTCGCCCACCGGATGCTCGCTGCGTGGGGGGTGGACGCGGCGTGAACGAGTCCGCCGGCTTCGAGCACCCCGACATCGTCCTCTGCGAGGGCGGCCCGATGCTGCTGCGCGGCGAGCACACCGTGCAGGACGCCGACGGCGTGGTCCACCGCACCACCCGGGCGGTCTCGGCGGTGTGCCGGTGCGGCAAGTCGCAGACCAAGCCGTGGTGCGACGGCACCCACCAGGTGCTGCCGGCGAAGCTGCGGCCCTAGTCCCGGCGCAGCAGGGCGACGACGCCGCCGTCGTACGCCCGGACCTCGGTGACGTGCAGGTCGCCGTACGACGGCGCGCCGGCGGCGATCGCGTCCGCCTGGGCGGTGCTGCCCAGCTGCAGCAGGGCCGAGCCGCCGGGGACCAGGTGGCCGGCGGCCGCGGCCACGCACTCCCAGGCGACGCTCAGTCCGTCGTCGCCGCCATCGATGGCCACCAAGGGGTCCTCGGGGAACCGGTCGGTCTCGGAGCGGCGTACCCAGGGCGGATCGGCGAGCACCAGGGCGAAGCGGTCCTGCGCACGCAGCACCTGCGTGATCGCCCCCTCGCGGATCTCGACCAGCTCGCTGAGACCGGCCGAGACCGCGTTGCGGCGGGTGAAGTGGCCGGCGACCGGGTTCAGGTCGACGCACACCAGCGGGCGGGGCTCGTGGGCCACGGTCAGCAGGCCGATCTGGCCGGCCCCGCAGCACAGCTCCAGGACCGGTCCGGCGGGTCCGCCGCGGAGCAGCTCGGCGCCCCAGAGCGACTGCGCGGTCGTCCAGGGTCGCGGGCGCAGCACCCGGTCGTCGTAACGGATCTCCAGCGAGCCGTAGGTCATGCTCCGCTCGGCGACGCTCTCCTCGCTCATGCGCGCCGCTCGGCCAGGTAGGCGAGGCGCCGCAGCGTCTCGACGTTGCGCCAGGCCAGCGGCACGTCGCGGACCGGCTTGGGTGCCAACCAGCTCCCGGGGCCGGACACCGCGTCCTCCTCGATGACCACCTCGGTCTCCGAGCCGGACGCCTCCAGGCGGATGACCACCTCGGCGGCGCCGGTCGGCCAGGCGCGCGCCCGCAGCCGGAGCATCGTCGCCGGCGCGACGTCGAGCACCTCGGTGGTGTCGTCGAGCAGCAGTGGCCAGCTGCCGACCGAGTGGTGCAGCCGCGCGCCGACCGCGGGCCACTCGTCGTCGACCTCGCGCATCCGGGAGGCGCCGACCACCCAGAGCGGGTAGAGCCAGCCGTCGGCGAGCACCGACCAGACCTGCTCGGGGGTGGCGTGGAGGAGACGTCGGTTGCGGCTCATCGCGCGACCCCCACGCTCCGCTGGACCGGCGGTTCCTGCTGGGAGTCGGTGTCCCCGTCGACGAGGACGGCGATGAGGACGAAGACGAGGCCGACGACGAGGAACACCGCGATCGCCCAGACGGCCAGGATCCGGTTGGAGAGCTTCATGGCGGCCGGTACCCAGGCCGGGCGGCGCTCAGTTCGAGTAGCCCTGGCGGTGCGCCCAGGCGACCGCCTGGGTGCGCCGGGTGACGCCGGTCTTCTGGTAGATCTGGCGGATGTAGGTCTTCACGGAGTTGACGCTGACGAACAGCTCGGCGGCGATCTCCAGGTTGCTCAGCCCGCTGCAGATCAGCTTCAGCACGTCCGACTCGCGCTGGCTCAGCAGCGGGAACGTCTCCACGGCCGGCCGGGGGACCCCGTCGACCGGCTCGCCGCGATGCGCGGCCTCGACGGCCGCGAGCAGCTCGCGGGTCGTCGACGACTTCGCCAGGACGCCGAGGGCACCGGCCTCGACGACCTCGCGGAGTCCCGGGGCGCGGGTGTTCCAGGTGAAGACGAGCACCCGGGCACGGCCCAGGCCGGACACCCGCTCGACGTGGTCGCGCACGTCGAGGCCGCGCAGGACCGGGTCGCACAGGACGACGTCGTAGGCGTCGGTGGACGTCGTCGAGGCGTCCAGCGCCGCCAGCTCGACCCGGGCCCGGTGGGGCTCGAGCATGCCGGCGAGACCGGTGGTGACGAGCTCGCACTCGCCCAGGACACCGAGTCGCACGGGTCCGAGCGAGGAGCGCTCGGAGGCGGTCGACGTCATGGCGACGAACCTAATGTTTCGCACCTGCGTGACCCGTTCGAGAAGCCTCACCCATAGGGATGAAAATCGAATTCGGGCCCTGACCTGCCCTTTCGTGGACCCCGACCGGTGCGGTCGGCCGCGGTGGGTTACCCTGCTGGAGTCATGATGCGACTGCTCCTCCTTCGCTGCCGCAGCGAGGTCTGAACGCCGGACCCCCTCGCTGCGGGTGAGTGCTGCGCGACCGGCTCCCAGCAACCAGTCAACGAGGACCTCCCATGACGATTCCCCAGCAGAAGACCGGCGGCATGCCGCACCAGCGCTACCGGGCCTTCCCGCCCATCGAGCTGCCCGACCGCTCCTGGCCCTCGCAGGTCATCACCCAGGCGCCGCGGTGGCTCTCCACCGACCTGCGCGACGGCAACCAGGCCCTGATCGACCCGATGAGCCCCGCGCGCAAGATGAAGATGTTCGAGCTGCTCGTCAAGATGGGCTACAAGGAGATCGAGGTCGGCTTCCCGTCGGCCTCCGAGACCGACTTCTCCTTCGTGCGTCAGCTCATCGAGGGCGAGCACGTCCCCGACGACGTCACGATCTCCGTGCTGACCCAGGCCCGCGAGGACCTGATCGAGCGCAGCGTGCAGTCGCTGATCGGCGTACCCCGGGCGAACATCCACCTCTACAACGCCGTCGCGCCGCTCTTCCGCCGGGTGGTGTTCCGGGCCAGCAAGGACGAGATCAAGGACATCGCGGTCCGCGGCACCGAGCTGGTCATGAAGCACGTCGAGAACCACCTCGACACCACCGTGATCGGCTACGAGTACAGCCCCGAGATCTTCACCTCCACCGAGCTGCCCTTCTCCCTGGAGGTGTGCGAGGCGGTCTCCGACGTCTGGCAGCCCGAGGACGGTCGCGAGATCATCCTCAACCTGCCGGCGACCGTCGAGTCGGCCACCCCGAACGTCTACGCCGACCAGATCGAGTGGTTCTCGCGCCAGCTGACCCGGCGCGAGAACACCGTCATCTCGCTGCACCCCCACAACGACCGGGGTACGGCGGTCGCCGCGACCGAGCTCGCGATGATGGCCGGCGCCGACCGGGTCGAGGGCTGCCTGTTCGGCCACGGCGAGCGCACCGGCAACGTCTGCCTGGTCACCCTCGGGATGAACCTGTTCAGCCAGGGCATCGACCCGATGATCGACTTCAGCGACATCGACGAGATCCGCCGCACGGTCGAGTACTGCACCCAGCTGCCCGTCCACCCGCGGCACCCCTACGCCGGCGACCTCGTCTACACCGCCTTCTCCGGCTCCCACCAGGACGCCATCAAGAAGGGCCTGGAGGACCTCGAGCGTCAGGCCGACGAGCAGGGCATCCCGGTCGGCGAGATCGCCTGGGAGGCGCCGTACCTGCCGATCGACCCGAAGGACGTCGGTCGCACCTACGAGGCGGTGATCCGGGTCAACAGCCAGTCCGGCAAGGGCGGCGTGGCCTACGTGCTGAAGGCCGAGCACAAGCTCGACCTGCCGCGTCGGGCCCAGATCGAGTTCAGCCGCGTGATCCAGCAGCACACCGACGCCGAGGGCGGCGAGGTCACCCCGGCCGACATCTGGAGCATCTTCCGCGGCGAGTACCTCGACCGCGAGGTGCCGCTGAAGCTCAACTCGGTGCACACCTCGTCCGCGGCGGGGGAGAAGGACGCGCTCGACGTCAACGTGTACGTCGACGGCCAGATGCGCTCGCTGCACGGCGAGGGCAACGGGCCGCTCTCGGCGTTCTGCGCGGCGATCAACGAGCTCCCGAACGACTTCGACGTGCGGATCCTCGACTACGCCGAGCACGCCCTGACCGCGGGCGGCGACGCCCTCGCGGCGGCGTACGTCGAGTGCGCCGTGGGCGACGAGGTGCTCTGGGGCGTCGGCGTCGACGCCAACATCGTCACCGCCTCGCTCAAGGCCGTCATCAGCGCCGTCAACCGCCGCGCCTGAGCACTCCCGGACCGGGCCGGGCCGGCAGCGGGGCTGCCGACCCGGCCCGCTTCACGGGGCGAGGGGGATGCGGACGGTGACGGTGGTCCCCGCCAGGTGGGCGGACTCCACCAAGATCCGGCCGCCGTGGGCCTCGACGATCGCCGACACGATCGAGAGCCCCAGACCCGTCCCCTGGATGGCCCGCTTCTGGGCGGTGGAGCTGCGGAAGAACTTCTGGAACAGCCCGTCCTGCTCCTCGACAGGGATGCCGATGCCGGTGTCGCGCACGGTGACGATCGCGTCCCGGCCGTCGGTCTCGGCCCGGCACAGCACGGTGCCGCCGTCCTCGGTGAACTTCACGGCGTTGCCGAGCAGGTTCAGCAGCACCCGGTCGAGCTGGGCACGGTCGCCGAGCACCCGGACCGGCCCGCCGGGCCGGTCGAAGGTCACGCCCAGGGTCCGGCCGCTCAGCAGCGGCCGGACCGACTCCTCGGCCGGCCCCAGGAGCTCGGCCAGGTCCACCGGCTCCCGCTTCCACGTGATGTTGTCGGCGTCCAGGCCGGAGAGCAGCAGCAGGTCGTTGCAGACGACGATGAGTCGTTGTCCGTTGCGGGCGATGGTGTTCAGCAGCGGCATCTGGGCGGGGTCGGGGTCGACCATCGAGCCGTCCATGAGCATCTCGGTGTAGCCCACGATGCTCGTCACCGGCGTGCGCAGCTCGTGGGAGACCGTCGAGACGAACTCGTCCTTGGCCTGGTCGAGGTAGCGCAGCCGCTCGACCGCGCTGCGCTCCTTCTCCAGTGCCGTGACCAGCATCTCCTGGCTCTGCCGCTGGTCGGTGACGTCGCGGCCCACGCACAGGAAGCCGACCCGGGCGACCGCGTCCGCGGCGGCACTGAGGGTCATCGACACGATCTGGTGGTGGCCCTCGCGGGTCACCCAGGTCCAGTCGCGGGCGCGGCTCTCCCCGTCCGCCGCGATGTCGCGGACCAGCTCGTCGAAGGCGGCGGCGA
>Ga0075365_10000493_pt1 | contig 15046 bp, 10 predicted proteins | sample EndMetdeltDD1765_FD_71387 | JGI IMG/M metagenome (GOLD analysis project Ga0075365, IMG submission 71387) | Populus endosphere microbial communities from Tennessee, USA - Endosphere MetaG P. deltoides DD176-5 | ecosystem: Host-associated > Plants > Roots > Endosphere | place: USA: Tennessee... | reverse complement strand
CTCGGCGAGACAGGAGATGAGGTCGAAGATCGTGCGCACCTCCTACGGCGTGCCACACATAACCGCCGGCAACATCCAGAGCCTCGGCTTCGGCGTCGGTTACGCGTTCGCCCAGGACGACCTCTGCACCATCGCCGACTCCTACGTGACGGTCGCCGGCCAGCGTTCCAAGTACTTCGGCCCCGACGGGGAGTGGACGTTCTCGGGCAATGGGACCGTGAACAACAACCTCGACTCCGACTTCTTCTACAAGTCGGTCAACCGCTCCGGCGTGATCGAGCGCCTGATCCACGCCGCGCCGCCGAAGGGCCCGCTTCCGGGTGTGAAGAAGGGCGTCGCGGGCTACGTGCGCGGCTACAACACCTATCTGCGGCGCACCGGGGTCGACAACCTGCCCGACCCGCGCTGCCGGGGCGCCGCCTGGGTGCGCCCGATCGACGAGAAGGACGTCTACCGCCGCTTCTACCAGCTCGGAACCCTGGCGAGCGCGGGCGCGGCCATCGGCGGGATCGGCGGCGCCGCCCCGATCGCCGACCCGGGGGCGGCCTCGGCGGCCTCGGAGCGCGAGCACGCCGCGCTGGCGAGGGTCGCCGCCGGGAAGCAGGCGCTCGGCCCGTTCCCGCTCGCGAGCGGATCGAACGCGGTCGGGCTCGGATCGGCGGCCACCGAGAACGGCCGCGGCATGGTGCTCGGCAACCCGCACTTCCCCTGGTTCGGCTCCGAGCGCCTCTACCAGATGCAGCTGCGGGTGCCCGGGAAGCTGAACGTCTCCGGCGCCGGCCTGTACGGCGTCCCCCTGGTGCTGATCGGCCAGACGCGCGGCCTCGCCTGGTCGCACACGGTGGCGACGGCGTGGCGGTTCACTCCGTTCGAGCTCACACTGGCGCCCAACGACCCGCACTCGTATGTGGTCGACGGCAAGACGGTGCCCATGAAGGGCACCAAGGTCACGGTTCAGCAGAAGACATCCGGCGGGCTGCAGCCGGTGACTCGCACCCTCTACTCGACCCGCTACGGCCCGGTGTTCGACTCGATCGAGGGAATCCCGCTGCCATGGACCAACACGACCGCGTGGGCGCTCGGCGACGTGAACGCGGAGAACTTCCGGTACCTGAACCACTTCTTTAAGACCGACCAGGCGCAGAGCGTCCGCGAGTACAACCACATCGAGCGGTCCTACCAGGGGATCCCGTGGGTGAACAGCATCGCCGCGGACCGCGAGGGGCACGCCTACTACACGATGGACGGGGCGATCCCGAACGTGACCGACGCCAAGGCGCGGAGCTGCGCCGCAGCCGGCGCCGGAGCCGGGGTCTTCGCCGCGACCGGGCTCCCGTTCCTCGACGGCTCGCGCTCGGCCTGCGAGTGGAGCAGGTCGCCCAAGGCGGCAGCTCCCGGCCTCATGCCGCCGGATCGGATTCCCCGGCTCGAGCGCTCCGACTACGTCGAGAACTCGAACGACAGCCACTGGCTGTCCAACCCCCACCACCCGCTCGTGGGCTTCCCACGGGTGATCGGCGACGACGGCACCGAGCGCTCGATGCGGACCCGGATGGGGTTGACGATGATCGAGCAGCGGCTGAAGGGGACCGACGGCATGCCCGGCAAGGGCTTCACCCTCAGGGGCCTGACCAAAGTGGCGCTCAACGACCGCGTCTACTCGGCCGAGATCTGGCGCGACCCGCTGGTGAAGTTCTGCCGCACGCACTCGGTGCTCGTCGGCTCGAGCGGTCCGGTCGACGTGAGCGCCGCGTGCCCGATCCTGGCGCGCTGGAGCCTCCGCTACGACCTCGACGCTCCCGGGGCCGTCCTGTTCCGCCGCTTCACCGAGCACCTCTTCTCGACGACCACGCGAGTGCCCACCGGTACGGCAAGCGGGCAATGGGTGGGCGCGGACGCGTTCTTCACCCATCCGTTCGACCAGTCGAACCCGGTGAACACGCCCAGCGGGCTGGACACCGCCAACCCCCTCGTCGGCAGGGCGCTGGCCGACGCGGTGCATGACCTGAGCTCGGCCGACATCCCGCTCGACGCGACGCTGCGGCACTACCAGTACGTGACCCGCGCCGGCAGGCGGATCCCCATCCACGGCGGGCCGGGCGATCCCTACGGCGTCTTCAACGCGATCAGCTCCTCGTGGCAGTCCCCGAAGGGCTACCCGGACGTCACCCACGGGTCCAGCTTCATCGCGGCGATGGGGTTCAGCGGCGGCGGCTGTCCAGTACGCCAGTACACCTTCGTCACCTACAGCGAGTCCGAGAACCCGAGCTCACCCCACAACTCCGACTACACCCGCGCGTTCTCGCGCAAGCACTGGGAGCCGGAGCCGTTCTGCGCCGCGCAGGTGCGCCGCGAGGCTCAGAGCACGAAGACGATCACAGCGCGCTAGCGGCTTACGCCTCTACACCTCGTACGTCGCGCCCTCGCGCGCCACGTCGACCTCGGCGCCGAAGGCAGCCGATCCCTCCTTCTGCGCCCAGTCGGCGTCGAGCTCGTCGGAGATGTGGGTGAGGACGACGCGCTTCGCGCCGGCCCGCCGTGCGTGCTCGCCCGCCTCCGCGGGCGTCATGTGCCCGCGATCGCCGTCGCGCTCCGGGCGCGGGAGGGTCGCCTCCACGAAGAACAGGTCGGTGTCGCGGGCGATCTCCACCAGCTCATCCCCGGGGCGGCAGTCGGCGCTGTAGGTGAAGCGGCCGCCGTCGTCGCACGTGAGGTCGATCGCGTAGGTGGTCGTGAAGTGCGGCACCTCGCGGAAGCGCACGCGGAGCGTGCCCACCTCGACGGTCGACGCAGGGTCGTACTCCTCCAGCGCAAATGCGTTGTCGATCAGGTCGTCGGTGCCCCAGGAGCCCACGAGTTGCCGGAAGCAGCGCGCGGCGCCGGGTGGGGCGATCAACCGCGGGCGAGCCGGATTGTCGGTACCGGGGTAGCCGGCGACCGGCACTGGCTGCTGGCGCGGCGCGTAGGTGAGCGCATACGAGTACGGCACGAGGTCGAGCATGTGGTCGGCGTGCAGGTGGGAGATGAGGACCGCGTCCACCTGCGTGTAGTCGACGTGCTGCCGCAGCTTGGCGAAGACGCCGTTGCCGCAGTCCAGCAGCAGGGTGGTGTCCCCGGCCGTGATCAGGTACCCGCTGCACGCGCCCCCGGCGTCCTGCCACGACGGGGACTTCCCGAGGACCCTGATCAGCATTGCCAACCCACTCTAGTCGTGGCCTTCGCCCGGCGAACCGGGTGCAACGCGGCACCCGTTACGGGAGGGCCGTGGGTATCGTCAGGACATGGCTCAGACGTGTGCTCGATGCGGTTCTGCTTCCGGCGATGATGCACGGTTCTGTCCCTCCTGCGGAGCCCCGCTCGGAGAGCTCGCCGGAGCCGAGCGAAAGCTGGCGACGATGGTCTTCGCCGACCTCGTGGGCTCCACCGAGATGGCATCGGGCCTCGACCCCGAGGAGCTTCGCGGCCGGCTGGCGCCGTTCTTCGAGGTGGCGCGATCGACCCTCGAGGAGCACGGCGGGACGGTCGAGAAGTACGTGGGCGATGCGGTGCTGGCCGTATTCGGAGTGCCGCGCGTCCACACGGACGACCCCGATCGAGCGGTGGCGGCGGCGCTCGCGCTGACCGAGCGCGTGGCATCCATGAATCGGGGCCTCGCCGTCCGGGTGGGTATCGAGACGGGCGAGGTCTTGGCGCTGGACCGCGGCGACGACCTTTCGGTCACGGGCGAGGCGGTCAACGCGGCGGCGCGTCTGCAGCAGGCGGCCGCGCCGGGCGAGGTGCTGGTCGGCGAGCGCGCCGCGTACGCGTGCCGGGCCTCAGAGGTCCATGCGGCGGAACCGGTTGACGCCAAGGGCTTCCCCCAGCCGTTGCAGGCATGGCGCGCGACATCCGCCGGCACCGAGCGTTTGGGCACGAGTGTCCCCTTCGTCGGGCGCGACGACGACATGGCACTGCTGGAGCTCGTCTACCGGCGAGCGGCCAGGGACCGGGTTCCCGAGCTGGTCACGATCACCGGCGAGGCCGGGGTGGGCAAGACGCGCCTCGCCAGTGAGCTCACAGAACGGCTCGCGTCCGCCGACCCCGCGCCCGAGACCCTGCTTGGCCGGAACCCGCCATACGGTCGCGGGATCGCGTTCTGGGCGCTGGGCGAGATCCTCCGCGCCGCCGCCGGCGCGGGCGCCGAGGACTCGGTTGCGAGCGTGCACGACGCGCTCGGCGAGCGGCTCGCCGAACTCGGGGCGGAGGACGCCGACGAACTCGCCCATTTCCTGGCGGCCGCGCTGGGAGGCGAGGCCCAGGACGGCGACATCGAGGACGAGCTGAAGCGAGCGTGGCGCCGGATGGTCGCGCTGCTCGCCGGGCAACGGCCGCTGGTCATCGGCATCGACGACGCGCACTGGGCCGATGACGGGTTGCTCGACCTCCTGGAGGAGGTCGTCTTCCGATTGGACGACGTCCCGTTGATGGTGCTGTGCACCAGCCGTCCCGAGCTGCTCGAACGCCGGCCCGACTTCGGCCGGTCGGCCCGCAACGTCACCCAGATCGAGCTTCGCCCGCTGACCGCGGAGGCCGCGGACGAGCTTGCCGTCGCGCTCCTACCCGCCGAGGATCGCGCCCTGGCCGGGCGCGTCGCCCAGGCGTCGGGCGGCAACCCGTTCTTCGCGGAGGAGGTCGCACAGGCGATCGTCGAGGGCCGAGGTGGCGACATGCACCAGCTTCCGGACACGGTGCAGGCCGCGGTCGCCGCCCGGCTGGACCTGCTCCCCCCGTCAGAGAAGCGCGCGCTTCAGCATGCCTCGGTCCTTGGGCCGAACTTCCTCGAGGAGGCTCTCGACGACCTGCTCGGCGAGTCCTCGGCTCCGGCGCTGGCCGACCTCGCGCAGAAGGCGCTCGTCCAGGAGCGCCTCGCGACCGGCCCCGGGAGGTTCGGGTTCCGCCATCACCTGATCCGCGACGTTGCGTACGCGACCCTCCCCCGCGCCGAGCGCGGCATGCTTCACGACCGTGCCGCGGACGGGATCCTGAGGCGGGCCGGCGAGCGATATCCGGAGCTCGCCGAGCTGGTCGCGTACCACCGCGTGCAAGCGGCTGAGCTCGCCCCGACTCCGGAGCGCACCAATGCCGCGTGTCTTGCCAGCCTGGAGGCGGGCACCGTGGCGGCCCGCCGCGGCGCCTCGGGCCGCGCCCAGGAGCTCTTCGAGCAGGCGGCCAAGCTCGCGAGCGAGCCGGAGGATCGCGCCGACGCGCTGAAGTTCGCGGCCGAGCTGGCGCTCCACCGCTGGCGCGGCGACGACACGTTGCGGCTGCTCCGGGAATCCGCCGCCGTCTCCGAGGAGGTGGGTGCGACGCGCCAGGCAGCGAGCACCTACGCGCGCGTAGTCGAGGTCGTGGCCCGCATGGGCGGGTTGACGGGTCTGCTGCCGCGGGAAGAGATCGAGGCGATGCTGGTCCGAGGGCGTGAGCTGGTGCCCGACGACGACGTCGTCACCCGGGCTCGCCTCGTCTTGGACGAGGGGTGGATCGCGTGGCGTTACGGCGAGGACGAGAAGATGGCCGAGCCCGCGCGGGCCGGGCTGGAGCTGGCCCGTCAAACCGATGACATCGCGGTCCTCTCCAGTGCGCTCGACGCCGCAACCGCGGTCGCGTGGGGCGAGGGGCGCTATCGCGATGCGGTCCAGAGCACCCGCGAGCGGATCGAGCTCCTGGATGGAGCGCACGGCGGACTTCAGCTCGGTCCCGAGCGCAGCGACTCCCTTCACATGATGATCGAGTCACTCGTTGCCACCGGCGAATACCGCAAGGCGGAGGAGTACGCCGGCCAGGCGAGGGACCTGGACCTCTCGGTCGGCGCGGTGTACTCGGCGTGGGCGCGGGGTCTGCTGCCGGCGTTCTTCCTCGGAAACTGGGACAGCGCCACCGAGATGGCGCACGAACTGCGCGAAGCGTGGGCGGCGGCCGATCGACCGACGATCGCCGCCTTGGCCGCCGCGCTTGCCTGCGCCGGCGCGATCTACGGCTACCGCGGGGATGAGCCCGCTGCGGCGGATTGGTTCAAGTTCGCGGAGAGCGTCGCGCCCTCGATCAGCGGACAGGTTTCGGGGGTGCTCCTGCTCGAGTCCGAGGTCGATCTCCACCGGGGGTGCCTGCGCGAGGCCGCGGAGCGGATCGCCGAGGTGCCTGGCACCAATTTCTGGTGGCGCGCTGTCTACGCGGCAACGCGGGCCGAGGCGCTCGTGCGCGCAGGCGACGGGCGCGCCTCGGACGCGATCGACGAGGCCGAGGCGACGATTGGAGACCATCGGTATGCGCGTGGGGTCCTGTTGAGAGCCCGAAGCCTGCGCGACGACTCGGAGGAGCAGCTACGCGAGGCCCTCTCGCTGTTCCGCGAATGCGAGTGCCCGTACCAGGCGGCGAGAACCGGCTGGCTCATGGGCGGCGCGGAGCGCGCCGAAGCCGAACGGGGATTCGCCGCGCTCGGGGCGACCCTGCCAACGGACTAGTACTTCAGAATCTCTTGCGGCGGCTCCGCCGCCTTACATGCATCTGCGGCGACGAAGTCGCCGCCCCTCACACCCCGCGATCCTCGGCGTCGCGGAGCCGCGAGGCCAGGGTCTCGAGCAACGGCCAGGCGACCTCCGGGTGCTCCTGAACGAATGCGCGGAACTCCCACGAGGCCATGCCGCGGCAACGCAGGTCGGTGGTGGCGGTGACCGTGGCGGAGCGGGGTCCCTCGTCGATCAGGGCGATCTCGCCGAAGTGGTCGCCGGGCCTCAGCGTGCGGACGATCTCGCCGCGCAGGCTGACCGTCGCGTTGCCGTCTTCGATCAGGAAGAACCCGACGCCGCTCTCCCCTTCGGTGGTGATCGCGTCACCCTCGTTGAAGCGGCTCTCCCGCATCACCTTCGCGAGGCGCCCCAGTTCCTTGTCGCGCACCCCCGCGAAGAGCGGGACGCCCTTGAGGCTCTCAACCAGGTCCGCCATCCGCGCCGATCATATCTCCGGGAATGCAGCCCGGTCAGGCGGCCCGAACGACGCTTTCCTCAGGCGACTGGCGCAGGAGGAGCGCCGGCTGGCGCGGCGGGATCAGCCCGTCCGAGCTGTTGGGCCGGAAGGTCGAGCAGGGCTCGTCCAGGTCGAGCGCGCAGAGCATCTGGCAGTGGAAGAAGCAGTCGACGCAGCTCGGCCGGCCCTTGCGGCGCTTGCTGGCACGCCGCCTGCCGAGGCCGATCGCCTCCGCCATCTCCATCGCAGGTCCGTTTGTTCCGTTCGCCCCCATTGCCACTCCGAATCGCTGTCGCCCTCTCCAGTGCGGCGATCATGTCACCGGCCCGTGAACCTCGCTGGGCGCATTTGCGCAAATCGCCGCCTTTTTCGAAATCCGGCCCCTCGCCGATTTCCGGCCTTTGCGGGAATGGGCGAGGGCGCCGATAAAATCAGGGCCGATGGCGCAGGAGCGAACAGCCCAACTGAGCGCGTCTCCGCCGCTCTTCGAGAACCGGTTCCTCGACTTCTTCTCGAGGATCCACCCCTCGGTGCCGGCGATCATCTTCATCCCGGTGGTGGGTGCGGGCATCTGGCTCGGAGCCGACGGCGGCTACGGGGCGCTCGCCGTGGTCGGCTTCGTCGCGCTCGGGCTCCTGATCTGGACGCTCACCGAGTACTGGCTGCACCGGCTGGTCTTCCACTGGGAGCCCGACCACCCGATCGGCAGCCGCCTCCACTTCGTCATCCACGGCATCCATCACGACCATCCCAACGACCGCTTGCGGCTCGTGATGCCTCCGGCCGTCAGCGTCCCCCTCTCCGCCCTGTTCCTGTTCGTGTACACCCTGATCTTCGGAACCCCCGCGGCGTACCCGATCTTCTCCGGATTCATCCTCGGCTACCTGGCGTACGACTACACCCACTATCACGTGCACCATCACAAGCCCAGGACCAAGCTCGGCAAGCGGCTTCGCGAGCAGCACATGCGCCACCACTTCCAGGATCACCGGTACGGTTACGGCGTCTCGACCCCCCTGTGGGACGTCGTGTTCCGAACCCTTCCGCGCAATCGGAGTCACTGACACACCTGACTCGATCCGCACGCGCGTGGAGTAACTGTCACACTCCCGCGCCCGGGCACGCGTAAGCCCGCTTACTCAGGCGAAAGGACTTCCCATGCCAGCAGCTTCCAGCGCGGTCGACCAGGCGGCCTCGCTCCTCAAGGACCGGATCAGCGAGCTCGAGGGCGAGCTCGCAAACCTCCAGCGCGCGCTCGCCAACCTGACCGGCGGTCGCCAGGGGCGCCGCGGCCCCGGCCGTCCCCGAGGCTCGCGATCGACCGGCGGCACCCGCACTCGCCGGCGACGCCGCGGCGGCACCCGCGCCGACCAGGCCGTCCGTCTCATCAAGGCGAACCCCGGCATCACCGCCTCCGAGATCGCGCGGAAGATGAAGATCCAGCCGAATTACATGTACCGCGTCCTCGCCGACCTCCAGACGGAGGGCAAGGTGAAGAAGTCGGGCCGCAAGTACACCGCGACGTAGGTAGGAACCGCGGCCGATAACGCCCCGGCCGCCGGGTACCGCCGTCGGCGTCAGGGCGCGTAGGGCAACACCCTCGGCAACACGCCGCGATCTCGACTCCGCGGTCGAGGGGTGATCGAGGTTTTGGGGTCCTTTTGACCCTAAAAGTCAACCACCCCCCGCCCCGCGGCCGAAATGTGACTCGGTACTTACGCGGAGTAACACGCGACGCGCGCGGGACTGGTACGCCTCCCTACTTGCCTGTTGTTGAGCGACGCGGCGCGCGCCGGAGCCGCACCGGGCCGCGCCTAGATCAGGTCCTTGACCGCGTCGCGCTCGGACCGCAGCTCGTCGACCGACGCGTCGATTCGCCCGCGCGAGAAGTCGTCGATCTCGAGGTCGGAGACGATCTGCCATTCGCCGCCCGAGCAGGTGCACGGGTACCCGCAGATGATGCCCGCCTCGATGCCGTAGGAGCCGTCGGACGGGATCCCCATCGAGACCCAGTCGCCGTCGGGGGTTCCGAGCACCCAGTCGTGGACATGGTCGATCGCGGCGCTCGCGGCCGACTTCGCGCTCGACGCACCGCGCGCCTCGATGATCGCGGCGCCGCGCTTGGCGACGGTCGGGATGAATTCGTTCTCGATCCACTCCTGCTCCGTCTCCAGCTCGGTGGCCGGCTTGTCGCCGACGAGAGCGTGGCTGATGTCCGGGTACTGCGTGGTGGAGTGGTTGCCCCACACCGTCATGCGACGGACGTCGCGCGAGTGGGCGCCGACCTTCTTCGCGAGCTGGGCCTTGGCGCGGTTGTGGTCGAGGCGCATCATCGAGGTGAACCGCTCCCTGGGTACGTCGGGGGCGTTCGACATCGCGATCAGGCAGTTGGTGTTGGCGGGGTTGCCGACCACCAGCACCTTCACGTCGTCGGCGGCGTGATCGTTGATGGCCTGGCCCTGGGGCTTGAAGATGCCGCCGTTCGCCTCCAGCAGGTCGGAGCGCTCCATGCCCTTGCTTCGCGGGCGGGCGCCGACGAGAAGGGCGACGCTGGCGCCGTCGAACGCGACATTGGGGTCGTCGGAGATCTCGACGGACTCGAGCAGTGGAAAGGCGCTGTCATCGAGCTCCATCACGACGCCCTCGACCGCCTTCATCGCGTCGGGGATCTCGAGCAGTCGCAGCTCGACCGTCGTGTCGGGACCGAGCAGCTGGCCACTCGCGATGCGCGGGAGCAGCGCATATCCGATCTGACCGGCCGCGCCGGTGACTGTGACCTTGACGGGGGAATCGCTCACTTCTCTAAGCCTCCTGGTGGGTTAGTCGTTGGGTGGTCGAAGCTCTTCATGTCATCGCGCTGTTGAGGTTCTCGTCGATCGCCGCCAGGAACTCCTCCGTGGTCAGGAACTCCTGGTCTCCGCCGACGAGGAGCGCGAGGTCCTTGGTCATCTTCCCGCTCTCCACCGTCTCCACACACACCCGCTCGAGGGTTTCGGCGAACTCGCTCACCTCGGGCGTGTCGTCCATCCGCCCGCGCGCGGCCAGGCCGCGCGTCCAGGCGAAGATCGAGGCGATGGGGTTCGTCGAGGTGGGCTTGCCCTGCTGGTGCTGGCGGAAGTGCCGAGTCACGGTGCCGTGGGCGGCCTCGGCCTCGACGGTCTCGCCGTCGGAGGTCATCAGGACGCTCGTCATCAGCCCCAGCGAGCCGAACCCCTGGGCGACGGTGTCGGACTGCACGTCGCCGTCGTAGTTCTTGCACGCCCAGACGTAGCCGCCCTCCCACTTCAGGGCCGCGGCGACCATGTCGTCGATCAGGCGATGCTCGTAGGTGAGGCCCGCCGACTCGAACTCCTCGGCGAACTCGTTGTCGAACACCTCCTGGAAGAGGTCCTTGAAGCGGCCGTCGTAGGTCTTGAGGATCGTGTTCTTGGTCGACATGTAGACCGGGAACCCGCGGTCGAGCCCGTAGCGGAACGAGGCGCGGGCGAAGTCCCTGATCGAGGCGTCGAGGTTGTACATCGCCATCGCGACTCCCCCGCCCTCGGGGAAGTCGAACACCTCGAGCTCCATCGGATCGCCCCCGTCGTTGGGGTGGAAGCTCAGCGTGAGCCTGCCCTCGCCCGGGATCTTGGTGTCGGTCGCGCGGTACTGGTCGCCGAAGGCGTGGCGGCCGATGATGATCGGTTTCGTCCACCCCGGGACCAGGCGCGGGATGTTCGAGATCACGATCGGCTCGCGGAAGATGACGCCACCCAGGATGTTGCGGATGGTCCCGTTGGGCGAGCGATACATGCGCTTGAGGCCGAACTCCTCCACCCGCGCCTCGTCGGGGGTGATCGTCGCGCACTTGACGCCGACGCCGTGCTCTTTGATCGCATTCGCGGCGTCGACCGTGATCTGGTCGTCGGTCGCGTCGCGTCGCTCGATTCCGAGGTCGAAGTAGGCCAGCTCGACATCCAGGTAGGGCAGGATCAGCTGCTCCTTGATGAACGACCAGATGATCCGCGTCATCTCGTCGCCGTCGAGCTCGACGATCGGATTTTCGACCTTGATCTTCGCCATCTTCCGTTCCCCCTTCCCCGGGGGACGGGGAAGCTATCGCCCCCGCCCTTACTATTGACCCATGGCCACCGCCGAGCGCCGCCCGGATCAGGGCACAGGGAGGGCGACCCACGAGGTCTTCAACCAGTCCAGCCCGCTGGCCCCCTACAACCCGTTCGAGTCCGATCGGGTCCTCCGGGAGGCCGTGCTCCGCGAGGGCGCCGAGTGGGTCGAGGACGAGGCACGCGAGCTCGGCGCGATCTGCGGCCGCCCCGACGTCATCGCGCAGGGCGTCGCCGCGAACGAGAACCCGCCGAAGCTCCGCACCCACGACCGGTTCGGCAACCGCATCGACGAGGTCGAGTTCCACCCGTCCTGGCACGAGCTGATGCGGATCGGCATCGGCTACGGGCTCCACGCGTCGCCGTGGCGCGACCCTCGGTCAGGCGCCCACGTCGCCCGGGCCGCGAAGTTCATCCAGCTGTCCCAGGTGGAGGCCGGTGTCGGGTGCCCGATCTCGATGACCTACTCCGTGATCCCCGCCCTCCGTGCCCAGCCCGAGCTCGCGGACGAGTGGGAGCAGCGCTTCCTGTCGCTGTCCTACGACGGCGAGCGCCTGGTCCCCGCGCCCGACAAGAAGGGCGCGCTCTGCGGAATGGCGATGACCGAGAAGCAGGGCGGCTCCGACGTGCGGGCGAACACGACGGTCGCGAAGCCCCTGAACGGCGGGGGCCCGGCGGCCGAGTACGAGGTCACCGGCCACAAGTGGTTCTGCTCGGCGCCCATGTGCGACGCGTTTCTAGTCCTCGCGCAGACGGACGGCGGCCTCTCGTGCTTCCTGCTCCCCCGCTTCACGCCCGACGGTGAGCGCAACGCCTTCCACATCCAGCGGCTCAAGGACAAGCTCGGCAACCGCTCCAACGCCTCCAGCGAGGTCGAGTTCCGCGGCGCCTGGGCGCGCCTCGTCGGCGAGGAGGGTCGCGGCGTCCCGACCATCATCGAGATGGTCAACCACACCCGCCTCGACTGCGTCATCGGGTGCAGCGCCGGCTACCGCTGGGGGACCGCGATGGCGATCAACCACGCCTCGGAGCGCTCGGCGTTCGGCAAGCTCCTGGTCGACCAGCCCCTGATGCGCAACGTCCTCGCCGACCTCGCGATCGAATCCGAGGCGGCGACGATCACCGCCCTGCGGCTCGCCCGCGCCTTCGACGAGTCCCACGCCGGGGACGAGGGCGCCCGGGAGCTCCGCCGCCTCGCCACCCCCGTGTCCAAGTACTGGATGTGCAAGCGCGCCCCCTCCCATGCGGTGGAGGCGCTGGAGTGCTTCGGCGGCAACGGCTACGTCGAGGAGTCGGGCATGCCCCGCCTCTTCCGGGAGAGCCCGCTCGCCTCGATCTGGGAGGGCTCGGGCAACGTCCAGTGCCTCGACGTGCTGCGCGCGATGGCCCGCAACCCGACCGCAGTCGAGGCGTTCGCCGCCGAGGTCGGCGAGGGAGCGGTCGCGGACCGCCGCCTTGACGAGTTCGGGCGCAAGCTGCGCGACGATCTCGTGTCGGACCCCGAGACCCTCGAGACCCGAGCCCGCAACCTGGTGGAGCGGATGGCGCTCGCGCTCCAGGGGTCCCTGCTCGTCCGCTACGGCGACCCGGCCGTCGCCGACGCCTTCTGCGCCTCCCGCCTCGACGGCGACGCCGGCCTGGCGTTCGGGACCCTTCCGGCCGGAACGGACTTCGGGCGCATCATCGAGCGCCACTCGGTCGCCGCCTGACGCCCCCATCGTGAGCGGCGCCCTCGCCCGCGACAGCGCGGGCTACAGCCAGCGGTCGTCGAGTCGCCGCACGAGCGCCTCGGTCAGCCTCACCGCTTCGGCCACCGTCCCGTAGTCCACGTTCTCGGCCGTGTCGGTGGGCCAGTGATAGTTCGCCGGCTGCTTCAGATCCGTGCACGAGCACAGCGACGCGCAGTCGTAGCCGGCGGCGAGGGGATAGACACCGTCCGTCGCGTTGCGAAGCCGCAGGTTCGGGAAGAGGTGGATCCCAAGCTCCTCGGCAAGCCCGTCCATGAGCTCGAGAGATCGCGCCGGATACTCGCGCATCCGGATCATGCCCTCGCCCCGCAGGACGAGCAGGTGCGGCGAGCCGACCGTGTCCACCGACAGGAAGAACGTGCTCTCGCGCGGGAGCTCGGAGAAGTGCCGCCGCCCGAACGCCTGGATCCCCTCGCACAGGCTCTCCTCCGAGGTGGAGACGAGCATCACCCGGACGTTCTCCGTTGGGCGCTCGGTCAGCGCCCTCGCGATCGCGATCAGCACCGCGACGCCGGTCGCGTTGTCGTTGGCCCCGGGCACCACCTCGCGCGAGCCGATGTCCGCCAGCAGCGCAGCCGAGACGGCGCCGAGCGCCATCCCCGCCTTCACGAGGCGCCGGTTCCCGCTGATCGCGCCGGCGCCGATCAGCGCCGGGATCGCGACCGCGGGTGCCATCAAGGGCGGGCTCGTGTCCGAGCGCTCGAGCAACCAGGGGGCGCGGCCGAAGACGAGCTCGGGGATCGCCGGGTGGTAGATGAGCCCGGCATGGGCGGCGTCGTGGTGGGCGACGAGGACCACCGTGCGCTCGGCGTCCGCCGGCCCCATCTCCGTGACGACCGTGGTCCCGGTCTTCTGGGGCAGGACCCTGCGAAAGCGCCGCTCGCTCGGCGGCAGGTCGTCGAGCGCGGCCGCGGCGATGCCGGCGGCAAGCGCGGTGCCCAGGAGCCGGTGGCCCCGGAGGATCGCGAGACCGGCGACGATCGCGCCGCCGGACGCGAGCCCCAGCGGCCACCAGAAGGTGCCGTGGTTGCTGTCCAGCTCGATCTCCCCGCGCGCGCCATGGTCGCGGAGCTTGGCGAGCAGCCACTCCGCCGCGCGACGCTCGCCCACCGACGCCGTGGGACGGTGGATGGAGCTCAGCGTCTCGACCAGGTCCCGCAGCCACCCCTCGTCGAGGTGCGCCGACGCTTCCGTCGATGATTGCGCGGCGCCGCCGGGCATGGAGCTGGCCAACCTAGCGGCTCAGGGGGGTCCGTGCTCGGCTGGTACGAACGCTGACAGCCCCTCCGGCCTCCCTAAGATGGATTCATGCCTGCACGTGGCGCAGTAACGCTCTTTCACGTCCGTGGGATCCGGATCGGGATCGACTACTCCTGGTTCTTCGTCGTCTTCCTGATCATCTTCTGGCTGTCGGGCTTCTACCGGTCGGTGCTCGACACCGCCGACAGCGACCTCGTCCCGTACGTGCTGGCCGTCGCGAGCGCGTTCGCCTTCTTCGCCTCGATCCTGCTGCACGAGCTCGGGCACGCGTTCGTGGCGATGCGACGCGGAATCGGGATCTCCGACATCACCCTGTGGATGTTCGGAGGCGTCGCCCGCATGACCAAGGACTCCGACTCGCCCGGGACGGAGTTCAAGATCGCCATCGCCGGACCGCTGGTGACCCTCCTGATCTCGATCGCCTGCGTGGCGGTCGGCATGCTCGCGGCGGGAGGACACGACTTCTGGGAGGCGATGCGGGTCCGCGACCAGGCCCACACGTCGGGAATCGTCGCTTTGATCGCGTGGCTCGCAAGCATCAACATCCTGGTGCTGGGCTTCAACCTGATCCCCGCGTTTCCCCTCGACGGCGGCCGTGTCGCGCGTTCGATCGCCTGGAGGATCACGGGCGACCGCAACCGCGCAACGCGAGGCGCGGCGCGCCTCGGCCAGGGCTTCTCCTACCTCTTCATCGCCATTGGGATCCTGCTCTTCCTGCGCGGCGACCTCATCGACGGCATCTGGCTCGGCCTGATCGGGTTCATCCTGCTCCAGTCGGCTCGCGGCGCGGTGATGCAGACCGAGTTCACGAGCAGGATCGAGGGCATCCGGGTGGCCGACGTGATGGACGACGAACCGGTTGCGATCCCGGAGGACGCCAGCGTCGAGCGGGCCCTGGACGAGTTCTTCCTGCGCTACCGCTGGCCGTGGTTC
>Ga0075365_10000491_pt1 | contig 15067 bp, 15 predicted proteins | sample EndMetdeltDD1765_FD_71387 | JGI IMG/M metagenome (GOLD analysis project Ga0075365, IMG submission 71387) | Populus endosphere microbial communities from Tennessee, USA - Endosphere MetaG P. deltoides DD176-5 | ecosystem: Host-associated > Plants > Roots > Endosphere | place: USA: Tennessee... | reverse complement strand
TCCGTCCTGGCGACCACGACGATCCTGCACCTGTCCGCCGGGTTGATCGTCGCGGCGTTCTTCGTCGCCGACGAGCACACCGCGGCCCGGGTCGGGCTCAACCTGATCGCCGGCGCGTTCGCGGTGATCGCGATCGGCGTCGGGTTCGCGATCCACGGCCGCAACCCGGTCTCGGCCTGGTTGCTGCTCGGCTTCGTCGTGGCCGGCATCGGGCTGGGTCTGACCTTCGGCCTGTGAGGCGTCCCCTCAGCTGAGCACGTCGCGACGGCCGTCGGCCCAGACGACGACCCCGGAGCGACCGGGCCTGGTCCGCAGCCAGCGCAGCGCGTCCGCGTCCTGCGCGAGGGCTGCGGTGGCGTCGAGGTCGGCCCACGTCAGGTCGTCGGCGACGACGGTCACCGACGCCACGATGTGCGGGGCACGCCCGGTCCGGGCGTCGACCACGTGGGCACCGCGGTGCGCGAGCCCCGAGGTGGCGACCGCACCGCGTCGGACCGGTACGACGGCGACGACGCGCGTCGGGTCGCGCGGGTCCTCCACGCCGATCCGCCACGCCGTGCCGTGCGGGTCGGCCACGTGGCAGACCACGTCCCCGCCGACGGAGAGGCACACGTCGGTGTCCGGCAGGTGCCGGAGCGGGCGGGCGGCGCGCTCGGCGGCCCAGCCCTTGACCACACCGGACGGGTCGAACCCGCCGCCGTGCCGGATGTCGAAGGCTCCGCCGGAGCCCAGGCGGGCCAGCTCGCCGAGCGCCAGCACCTCGGCAACCTCCGGCGGGCACTCGTCGACGGTCACCTCGCCGCGGCCGATCCGGCTGACCGCTGAGTCCGCGCGGTAGGTGCTGAAGACGTGGTCGACGTCGTGCAGCGTCGCCATCGCCTCGGCCCACGCGCTGCGGGCTTCCGCGTCCTCGGTGTGCCGGCCCCGGAGGGCCAGGCTGACCGGCATCCCCATGACGTGGTCGACGTACCGCCGCACCGGCGCGGCCTCGGTCCGGGTGCTCACAGCCCGGCCTGGTCCAGGGCCGACTGCAGGGAGCCGAGGTAGCCAGTGCTGGTCACCGTGGCACCGCTGACCATGTCGATGTCGGCGCTCTGGGCGGACAGGGTCTCGTCCACGAGCACCGGCAGTGCGTGGTTGTTGATCTCGACGTCCTTGCCGTTGCCCGACGGGTACTGCAGCACCTCCACCGAGGTGATCTCCCCGCCGGCGGTGGTGATCTGCACCTGCACCGGACCCCACTGGGTCTGGACGACCCGGCCGGTCACCGTCTGCGAGTCGTTCGCACCCGAGGAGCCCGATGTCGACGAGCTGGTGCCCGCACTGGTGTCCGAGCCCGTGTCGGGTCCCGTGCCCGTCGTCGTCGTCGTCGCCGTCGTCGTCAGGCTGGCGCCGATGGGCTCCTGCGTCGTCGCCGTGGCCGCGACCCCCGAGGTCGAGGTGTGGTAGCCGAACAGGAGGACGAGCGCGGCGACGGTGCTCGATGCCCACAGGGCGATGCGCCTCACCGGGTCACCACCGGAACGTCTCGACGTGCAGGTGCTCCGGGGGCAACCCGGCCGCCAGCGCAACGGCACGGACGTCGTCGGTCCAGGCCTTCGGGCCGCACACGTAGACGTCGCGCTCCGCGAGGTCGGGCACGTGCCGGAGCAGGTCGGCCGGCTGGGTGCCCGGCGCGCCGCGGTGACCGGGGACACCGACGACCTCGAGCCCACGCTCGACCGCCAACGCGTCGAGCTCGCGCGCGAACAGCGGCGTCTCGGCGTACCTCTGGACGAGGACGACCTCGCCGGGCCGGTAGTCCAGCCCCTCGGCCAGTGCCCGCAGCGGGGTCACCCCGACCCCGGCCCCGATGAGAGCCACCGGTCGGCGGGTGCGCACCCGGGCGGTCAGCCGTCCGAACGGGCCCTCGACGACGGCGCGGGTCCCAGGATGCAGACGCGCGGCTTCGCGGCTGCCGTCGCCGAGGTCCTTGACCGTGATCCGCAGGCTGCGTCCGTCGGGTGCCGCGGACAGGGAGTAGGGGTGGGCGCGCGACCAGCCGGGGCCGGCGAGGAAGCGCCACGTGAGGAACTGCCCGGCTTCGGCACGGAGCCGGTGCAGGTCGCGGCCGCCGACGTAGACCGACACGACTCCGGTGTCCTCGCGGACGACCGAGGTCACGCGCAGGTCGTGGCGCCAGGAGCGGTACGCCGGGACGGCGAGCCGCCAGGTCAGGACCGATCCCGCGGCGAGCGCCCACAGCGCCCACCAGAAGAGGGTGCGCCCGGTGTGGTCGATGAACTGCTGGCCGGTCCACAGCTGGTGCGGCAGGGCCAGGCCGACGCCGAGGTAGGCGTAGAGATGCAGCAGGTGCCACGACTCGTAGCGCAGCCGGCCGCGAGCGGCCCGGATGCTGGTGACGGTGACCATGACCAGGCAGAGCGAGCCCGCGACGGCCAGGAGCATGCCCGGGTAGTCGACGGTCAGGTTCCAGAACGTGCGTGGTGTGGCCGACAGGCGGCCGAGGGCGTAGCCCCAGGTCACCAGCCCCACGTGGGCGAGCATCAGGTTGAACGAGGTGAAGCCCACCAGGCGGTGCAGGTGCGCGAGCCGGTCCTGCCCGACCGCCCGCTCGAGGACAGGCACCCGCGCCATCAGCAGCACCTGGGCCAGCAGCAGCACGCTCGCGAGCAAGCCGGTCAGCTGACCCGCGGCGGTCAGGAGTGCGCCGTTGCCGCCTGCACTGAGCCCGCCGTCCTGCAGCCACCAGACCGTCACCAGCCCGAGGGCGCCCGCGAGGAGCCCCGAGGCTCCCCAGCGGACGGCCTCGTCGGCCGCGGTGCGGTCCAGGCCCGGTCGGGTCGACAGGGCCGCGGTCGGCGCGACGGTCATGTCGTCGAGCCGGGCTGGCCCTGCTGCTGACCGGGCCCACCGGGCGGTGCCATCTGCGGACCACCGTCCTGGCCGAAGCCGCGGCCGTCCCCGTCGTCGTCCCCGTCCCGGTCGAAGCCGACCTGTTGCAGGTCGATGCGTCCGTCGCTTCCGTCGGCGGTGGCCCGGCCGACCGCAAAGCCGCCGAGACCGGCGACGACTGCGGCGGCGGCAACGGAGGCGGCTACGGCGGGGCGGAGCCGGTCGCGCAAGGAAGGGCGCTCGACCTGCGCGGCCTCAGCGGTGTCGGTGCTGATCGCAGCGGGGGTCTCGGTGGGCGGCTGGTCGCCGGCGGGCTCCCAGCGGTTGCCGCTGGCGGGGGTCTGCTCGTCTGTCATGCCCCGAGACTCGGTCACGAGCCTGAGGCGGCGGCGTGCCGATCCTGTCCGCTGCCTGTGAGTGCGGTCCGGTCCGACGGTGTCAGCTTGATGCAACCTTCCGACGGTCTGGTGACCTTCTAGCTCGCATGAAGGTCAACCCACATGCGGCCACGTTGGCGCTGGGTGCGCTGGTCCTGGTCGGTTGCGGCGGCTCTCCCGACGCAACCGATCCCGGCTCCCAGGTGTCGACGCCACCGTCGACCGGGCTGCTGTCGATGCCGAACTGGGAGCCGGGCGACTCGAGCGATTCCGTCCCGATCGACGCCGGCACCTACCTGGTGCCCAGGTCTCCATGGTCGGTCGCCGACTACACGGTCACCCTTCCCGCCGACTGGACGGTCCAGTACGGCCACGTCCTCGCTCAGCACACCGGCGAGCAGAACGAGTTCGGGTTCTACGAGGTCGTGGTCGAGGAGATCTACGCCGATGCCTGCGACGGTGAGAACGGAGAGGTGGTCCGACCAGGACCGGGGACCCAGGACCTCGTCGACGCGCTGCTCGCGCAGCCCGGCCCCACCAAGCGCGGCCCCGTAGAGGCCACCGTGGGCGATCGGCCGGCGGTGCGGATCGACCTGAGCACCCCGCGACGCCTGGACGAGATGGACTGCTTCCTGGGGCCGGGAACAGGCGTCCAGATCTGGTACGCGGAGCCCGCTGACAAGTACTTCGTGCTCCTCCCGGACGCCGTGACGAGCGTGTACGTCGTCGACGTGGACGGCGCGCGTCAGGTCTTCGTGGCACAGGTCGGCGACCCGACGTCGACCGCCGACCGAGCCGAGCTGGACACGGTCCTGGCATCGATCCGCTTCAAGGATGAGACGTGACACCCCCGCCGGCACGGAGTGGTCTCCTGGCCGCGCTGCTGGCCCTTGTGCTCGTGGGCGGGTGCCGCGACGCGGGCGATGCCGACGCGCAACGCGAGCCCCGGCAGCACTCCCCGGAACCGGCGGCCGCCATGTCCGCCGACCCGGGCCCGTCGCAAGATGTGGCAGTCATCCCCGTCGGCCCCTCACGGGTCCTCGCCGCTCAGATGGTCGGGCATCTCCGCCTCGAAGTCTCGGGCCGCAGGGTCCCCGGTCGATGGCAGCTGACCCAGAGCCGTCGTGACGTGTGGGTGGCGGGCTTCTTCGACGAGGTCGGCTACTCCTCGCCGGCGCTGTGGTGGGGGAAGGGCACGACCACTCATGAGGTGCCCGGATACCGGGGCGGGGTCGCCATCTCCCAGGACGCCCGCTGGATCGTGTGGACGCGAGCTGTGTCCGGTCACTACGCGCCCGACCCCTTCTCGCCGCGAGTGATGGAGGTCGTCGACACGGCCACCGGCCGGGTCAGGTGGAGCCGCCCAGCGGACGCGGACGCCCCCGAGATCGGGGCGCTGGAGGTGACCAACGACGGTGTCGTGGTGTTCGCGCACTGCCTCGAGCCGACCCGCGACATCGGCGGAACGGCGCAGTGCGATGACGCACGTATCGACGTGTGGGTGCCGGGGGTCGGCGTCGCCGGCCTCGTCCCGGCAGCAGTGACAGCTGACCACGGCCCGCCCGGAACCGTCACCGCACTCACCCCCTTGGTCCAAGTGGCCGGGGCCCACAACGGCCTGCTGGTCCGCGACACGCCTTCGGCCCGTCCGCGGTACGTCCACGTGAGCGCGCGTGGCCGGGTCGAGGAGGTCGCCACCCTGCCGCGGAGAACCGTAGGAGTCACGGCGGACGAGCGTTTCGCCCTTCTCTCCACCGAGTGCACCGGCCGCTCCACGGTCTGCGACTGGTCCGTGCTGTCGCTCGACGGTGGTGAGCGCCGCCCCCTTCCGTCGTTGGCGGACACCATCGAGGACGCGGGCGGCGCCATCGCCACCGACATCGGTTGGCCGACCTACCCTTACGTCGTCGAGCGCACCGACCTGCTTCTGGTGCTCGACCTGGGCGACTACAGTCTTGGGCCGTTCCCGGCGCTCGCGCGGTGCAGCCTCGCGCAAGCGCGTTGCGTCCGGGTCGAGGGGTGAGCCGGACCGTGGCGACAGAGGACGACTTCGCCGAGTACGTCGCAGGGCGTTGGTCCGCGCTGTTCCGGACCGCCCACCTGCTGACCGGACGGCGCGACGCCGCCGAGGACCTGGTGCAGGAGGCGCTCATCACCGCCTATGGCCGGTGGGAACGGATCCGCTCGATGGACGCGCCGGACGCGTATCTCCGCAAGGTCATGCTCAACGCCTACCTCAGTGAGCGGCGGACCCGCCTTCGCCGAGCGAGTCGGAAGCACCTCACCGAGGTCCCAGCGAGCCCACCTCCGGACCCGACGGTCGGCATCGACCTCTGGCGCGGAGTGCGAGCGCTGCCGCCGCGACAGCGGGCGGTCGTGGTGCTGCGCTACTACGAGGACCTCACCGAGGCCGACACCGCAGCGGCCCTGGACTGCTCGATCGGCACGGTCAAGTCCCAGTGCCACCGGGCCCTGGCCGCCTTGAAGACGACCTTCGCCGACCAGAGCACCGTGCAGGAGCAGTCATGACCGCGCCGATCGAGAACGAGCTGCGTCGACACCTCGCCGAGTGGGCCGAGGTCGACATCCCGCCCGTGCCGGACCTGTCCGTGGTCCAGCGCGAGAGTCGTACCCGAGCCGCCCGACGTCATGCCTGGACCGCCGCAGCCATCGCCGCCGCAGCGGTCGTGATCCTCATCGTGTCCGTCACCTTGGCCATCGGCCCCGGCCGCGGACGCGTCGAGCCGGCCCCGCCTGTCGACCCCACGCCCAGCCTTCCCGAGCCTCCGACGGACACCGACGAGGCGATCGATCCGGTCGCCGGGGTGGCGAACGGCCGCCTGGTCAGTGCCGAGGAGCGCTTCGCACCGGCGCTCGAGCCGTGCGTCGTGCGCCCCGAGTCCGTCACCGACTACGCGGGAGGGTGCGCGATCTGGGCCCTGGACGCCAGCCCCGGGATCGGGCTGTTCCGGATCGACCCCAGCCTCCTGGGCGACGACCCCGTCGACACAGCGAGCCGTATCCGGGTCGCCACCCCGACCAAGGTCCTCGCCGAGCTTCCCTGCCCCCCGAACGACTGCTTCGCCGCCAGCCTCGGGCCGGGGTCGGACGAGCTCTCGCTACCCGGGAGCCAGGCGATCCGCGTCGTCGGCCTCGACGGCGCAGATCGTCGCACCATCGACCTCTCCGGCGTGCTCGTCCCTCCCCGGGACGCGCCCGCGGAGGGCGAGTACATCACCTCGGTCGCCTGGTCACCCGACCGCTCACGGATCGCGGTGCGGACCTCGCTCCTGACCGGACACGGCAGCGAGGCCCGCCTCTGGGTCGTCGACCAGGACGGCGGCCGACCGCGGCTCGTCCACACGGCGCTGTACGACGGACCGCCGACGACCAAGAGCAAGCTGACCTACCTCTGGAGCGTCGCGTGGTCGCCGGACGGCAGCCGGCTCGGCTTCATCCAGGAGAGCGCCACGCTCGGCAGGTCCGAGACGTCCCACTCGATCCGTGCCGTCTCCCTGACGCTGCCCGCAGCCGAAGAGGAGGAGCCCGACACCGCGAGCACGTTGTACGAGTACCGGCAGCGACCGTTCGACGAGGCGGTCATCCTGTGGTCCCCCGACGCAACCCGGGTGGCGCTCCGGGTCCCCGGTCAGGTGCTCGAGCTCTCAGCCGACGCGGGGACCGTCCTGGCCGAGCACGACACAGTGGACGGGTTCATCATGTGGCTAGCGAAAGAGTCATGAGGCGCAGGCAAGTCTGCGGAGTGCTCGCCCTGACGGCGCTCGGACTGGCGGCATGCACGTCGACCACCGACCTGGATCCGCCGACAGCCGCCCCCTCGATCGCGCAGCTGTCACCGAGCTCGCCGGCGCCCGCGGTCGAGCCACTCCCGCGGAACGGTCGGATCGCCGATGTCCGGACCCGCTTCGGGATGGAGCACTTCGTTGACGACTGGCTGGACTACGAGCCGGTGTCCGGGACGGGCTTGTTCATGGCCTGTCGGGACGACGACGGCCTCACCTACGACGGCTGCATCGGACACCACTTCCTTGTCGTCATCGAGCCCGGAGGCCACCGGACGAACCTCACCTGTCCTCGCGGCTCGCGGTGCGACGACGTGCCGTCCTGGCAGGCCCACCTCCGCGGGGCGACCCTGGGACCCGGCCGGGACGAGGTGACCGTGCTGAGCGGCGATGCGACGGTCCGAGTCGTGGGGTACGACGGCCGCCCACGACGCAGGATCGACCTGCCACGGAAGCTCATCCGCGGCGAGTTGTTCAGCGTCGACTGGTCGCCCGATGGCGGGCGTCTCGCCGTCGTGGCGCGAGCCGCGCGACGGATCGGAGTCTGGGTGGTCGACGGGGCCCGAAGCCGATCAGAGCTCGTCTACGAGCTGCACCGGCCCTCGGCCATCTGGGACGGCCCACTGTGGGCACCCGACGGGCAGCGCCTGCTGCTCGACCTCTGGCTCCGCCCGTTGCGGCCGGGGGAGGTCAGGGTCGACCTCGACGTCGTCGTCCTGCAGGTCCCGACCGACGCATCGGTGACCGCCGTGGCCGACCGCACGCTCTACCGCTCCCAGCGGCACTTCGACTCGATCCCGTGGAACCTCGCCTGGTCGCCCGACGGTCGGCGGGTGGCCGTGCGGTGCGCACTGGGGATCGCCGAGATCTCGGCCGTCGACGGCAGCCTCCTCGGGAAGCGCCGGAACGTCGACGGCTGGCTCATCTGGCCGGAACGTGAACCCGGAAGGGGACCCACATGAGGGGCGCTTCGCTGGTCGCTGCCGTACTGCTCACCCTGAGCTCCTGCTCGGAACGGGGTGACTCGGCCGGCCAGGTCACGCCGTCCCCTGTCGACACGGGGATCGAGACCGAGACCGGCACCGAGACCGGGATCGACACCGGGATCGACACCGGAAACTACGACCGCATCTACGTCGCCGCCGACCACCGCGGCGGCCGCGCGCTGACCGATCGGCTGAGCTCGTTCCAGGCCGAGTTCCACTACCAGCAGCGGGACATCTACCTCAGCCGCCCCGGGAAGCCGGTACGACGGGTCGTCGCGACCGCCCGCAGTGAGACGTGCCCGCGAGTGTCGCCCGACGGTCAACGGCTCGCCTATCTCGAGGGAAAGGCGACGGTCGTGGTGGCAACGCTCGATGCCGAGGGAGAGCCCAGCGATCCACAGCTCCGGACCCGGTTGTCGGGGGCCTCGGTCGGTTGCCCGGAGTGGGCACCTGACGCACGCAGCCTGGGGTACCTGGTGGTGCTCGGCCGCTCTCCCGGTCTGTACGAGACGCGGCCCACCGAGATGCACACGCTGACGCTCGACGGGCAGGACCGGGTGGTCGTCTCCTTCGAGACGCAGACATGGCACGAGCCGGTGTTCGCGTGGTCGCCGGCCGGGGACGAGATCGCGTACACGACCGAGCGTGGCCTCTGGCGCATCCGGGTGGCCGGCGGCAAGGCGGAGCCCGTGTGGCGACCTGCCGAAGGCGATCCCTCACAGGAGCTTCCGATGGCCTTCGACCGGCCGACCTCGGTGACCTGGTTGTCCAAGAGCACGATCGCGTTCACGGTCTACGCGTCGGAAGCAGACCGGCTGAACGACACCTACGGAACCGGGACGGAGACTCGCACGGTCCAGCTGATCCACCTCGGCTCCGGGCGGGTGCGGCGGCTGGAGACCTTTGCCGGTGCGCAGGCGCTCACGTGGTCACCCGATGGCTCCCGGTTCGCGTCCACGGGAGACCGCGGGCGCATCCTCGTCCACGACCGCGTGTCCGGGGTCACCACGCGGATGAACCTGACCCCCGCCGGGGAGGACCACATCTCGTTCGGCTTCCTGGCGTGGTCTCCCGACGGTCAGGAGCTCCTGGCCCTGGCCCGGGCGGGCCAGCGCGGATACGCGCTCGCCTCCCTGGCGAGCGACGGCTCCTCGGTCGAGATGCGTACGCACTGGACCTGGGCTCTCGACTGGACCACGGACCGGGACGTGAGTTGGAGCAACCGGTGATCGGGACAGCTTGGCCGGATGCTCACACGTGCGCGAGGGGGGATTTGAACCCCCACGCCCTTTCGGACACTGGCACCTGAAGCCAGCGCGTCTGCCGTTCCGCCACTCGCGCGTGAAGCGGCCCAAGGTTAGCCCAGCGCCCCGATGGGCAACAAAGTGACGCAGGCAATGGTCTCCTCCGCGGTGGGCCACGGGTACCGGGGCGCAGCGTGCTGCCCCGATACAGTCGAGACGATCCCGCGGCAGCACGCGGCACTGTGTCCTGCCATCGGACGGCAGCAGAACGGAGAGGAGGCGGCGTGGGCGGCTTGCAGCGCTTCGAGCAGCGGCTCGAGAGCATGATCTCCGGTGCCTTCGCGCGCGCGTTCCGCTCGGCGGTCCAGCCGGTCGAGATCGCGGCCGCCCTCCAGCGGGAGTGCGACAACAACGCGCAGATCCTCTCCCGCGAGCGCCGGATGGTCCCCAACGACTTCCACGTCGAGCTCAGCCCCAGCGACCTCGAGCGGCTGGCGCCGTACGACACCGCCCTGGCCGACGAGCTCACCCACCAGGTGCAGGACCACGCGGACGCCCAGGGCTACGTCTTCCCGGGACCGATCGCCATCGACTTCGAGACCGCCCCGGACCTCGTGACCGGCCGGTTCCGGATCCGCAGCCGCGCCCAGGCCCGGGTGCAGAGCAACGCGACACACACCCAGGTACGGCGCGCGCGGGCGGTGCTCGAGATCAACGGCACCACCCACCCGCTGACACCGCCCGGCGTGGTCGTCGGCCGCGGCACCGAGGCCGACATCCGGATCAACGACCCGGGCGTCAGCCGCCGGCACGTGGAGTTCGCGGTCGACAGCGTCACCAGCGCCTCGGGCAACCGCGACCTGCGGATCGAGGTCAAGGACCTCGGCTCCACCAACGGCATCCTGATCGACGGCCACAAGGTGAGCCGGGCCGGCGTGCGGGACGGCAGCGTGGTCAAGGTCGGCAACACCTCGATGACCGTCCGGATGGGCGAGGACGTCGACGACGGACTGGGGGACCTCGGTGTCTGAGCTGACCCTCTTCCTCATCCGCGTCGCCTACCTCGCGATCCTCTGGATCTTCGTGCTGTCCGCGATCTCGGTGATCCGCTCCGACATGTTCGGTGCCCGCGTCCCCGAGGCGGCCCGGACCGCCGACCCGCGTGGTCGCGAGCGGAGGACCAAGGCGCCGCCGAAGCGCCGCGGGTCCCCGACCCACGTCCTGGTGGTCGAGGGCAGCAACTCGGGCCAGCGAGCCGAGCTCGAGGCGGCCCCGATCCTCATCGGTCGCGGCACCGACGCGGCGATCAGGCTCGACGACGACTACGTCTCGACGCGGCACGCGCGGATCGCCGCGAGCGGTGACCAGTGGTTCGTCGAGGACCTCGGTTCCACCAACGGCACCTACATCGGCACGGTCCGGATCAACCAGCCGACCACCATCACCCTCGGCACCCAGGTCCGCATCGGCAAGACGATCCTCGAGCTGAGGAAATGAAGCTCGACTTCGCTGCGATCTCCGACGTCGGCCGGGTCCGCAAGGACAACCAGGACTCCGGCTACGCCGGCGCGCACCTGCTCGCGGTCTGCGACGGTGTCGGCGGCGCCGCCCGCGGTGACATCGCGTCGGCGACCGCCGTCCAGGAGCTCCGCGGTCTCGACGCGGAGGCGGCGGAGTCCGAGGACGCCGACGCGCTCCTCGGCCGGGTCAACGCCGCGCTGCACCGGGCGCACGACAAGATCGCCCACATCGTCGACGAGGACCCGTCGCTCAGCGGCACCAGCACCACGGCGACGGTGGCGGTCTTCGACGGCACCCGCGTGGGCATGGGCCATGTCGGCGACAGCCGGGCCTACCTCTTCCGCGACGGCGAGATCAGCCGCCTCACCAACGACCACACGTTCGTGCAGGGCCTGATCGACGAGGGCCGGATCACCGAGGAGGAGGCGCGGGTCCACCCGCACCGCAACCTGATCCTCAAGGCGGTCGACGGCAACCACGAGCTGGAGCCGGACCTGTTCGTGCTCGAGCTGGTCGAGGGCGACCGGCTGCTCGTCTGCAGCGACGGCGCGTGCGGCGTGCTGGACGACGGCCGCCTGGCGGACATCCTGTCCAGCGGCACCCCTGACTACGCCGCGGTCGAGCTGGTGCGGGCGAGCCTCGAGGCCGGGAGCTCGGACAACGTCACCTGCATCGTCGCCGACGTGAAGCCCGACGACGCGACCGTCGAGCACGACCGCCCGCTGGTCGTCGGGGCAGCCGTCGACCCGCGCCGCCGCAACCGCGCCGGCAAGACGCCCAGCCTCTTCCGCGGCCACCGCGCCGGGGACACCGGTGAGCTCGAGCCGATCTCCGCCGAGATCCTCGACGAGGTGCCGTTCGCCCTGCGCACCGACCGGATCGCCGACCCCGAGGCGGTTCGCTACGCCCCGCTGGCGCCGCGGCGCTTCCGCTGGCTGAGCCGGGTCCTCGCCCTGCTCGTGGCCATCGGCCTCGTCTGGGCGGGGCTCGCGGTCGCCTGGTCGTGGACCCAGGACCAGTACTACGTCGGCGAGGAGGACGGCGTCGTGGTCATCTACCGCGGTCTCGACGCGTCCATGCCCGGTCTCGACCTCTCGAAGACCTACGAGCGCAGCAACGTCGAGCTCGCCCGGCTCTCCGACTTCGACGCCCGCCAGGTCAAGGACGGGATCGACGCCGGCAGCCTCGACGAGGCCCGCACCACCGTCGAGAACCTCGCCGCCAAGATGACGCCGGCCGACACGGAGAACGGCTGATGGCGCAGCAGGCTGGATACCGGGACCAGGGCCTCATGGGCTTCGTGCACCGGCGCCGCCGGGGCGCGGAGCTGTTCTTGATCCTGCTCGCGCTCGGTGTCGGCATCGGCGCCTACGCCGCGGTGGGCATCGGCGTGCAGGGCGAGGTGCCGCCGGACATCCTCGGGTACGGCGGTGGTCTGGCCGCGCTGACGATCGGCGCCCACATCGCGGTGCGGCTCGTCGCGCCGTACGCCGACCCGGTCCTGCTGCCGGCGGTGGCCACCCTCAACGGGCTGGGCCTCGCGGTGATCCACCGGCTCGACCTGGCCTACGAGGACGTGGGCCGGAAGCACGACTACGCCCAGCAGCAGCTGATCTGGATGACCCTCGGCGTGCTGCTGTTCGTCGCAACGCTCGTGCTGCTGCGCGACCACCGGGTGCTCACCCGGTTCACCTACACCTGCGGTCTCGCGGCGATCGTGCTGCTGCTGCTACCCATGGTCCCCGGCATCGGGAAGTCGGTGAACGGCGCCCGGATCTGGATCGGCGTCGGTCCCTTCAGCTTCCAGCCCGGTGAGGTCGCGAAGGTGCTGCTGGTCGTGGCGTTCGCGGGCTACCTGGTTCTGCACCGCGACGCGCTGGCGCTCGCCGGGCGCCGGGTCCTGTTCATGGACCTGCCCCGGGGCCGCGACCTCGGGCCGATCCTGGTGATGTGGCTGGTCAGCCTCGGGATCCTGGTCTTCCAGAAGGACCTCGGGTCCAGCCTGCTCTTCTTCGGCCTCTTCCTGATCATGTTGTACGTGTCCACCGAGCGGCCGGGCTGGCTCGTGCTCGGCGGCGGGATGTTCATCGGCGGCAGCGCCGCCATCTACTTCCTGGCCGACACCGTCGGCGGCCTGGGCCACGTGCAGAACCGGATCAACATCTGGCTGGACCCGATGAAGTACATCGACCAGACCCCGGGCAGCGGGCAGCTCGTCGAGGGCCTGTTCGGAATGGCCTGGGGCGGCCTGATCGGCCGCGGCTTCGGCGGCGGCAGTCCGGAACGGGTGCCGTTCGCGAACTCCGACTTCATCATGGCCGCCATCGGTGAGGAGCTCGGTCTCACCGCCGTGATCGCGGTGATCCTCCTCTACGGCCTGATCGTGGAGCGCGCCCTCCGCGCCGCCCTCATCTCGCGAGACGGGTTCGGCAAGCTCGTCGCAGTCGGCCTCGCCGGGGTCCTCGCCCTCCAGGTGTTCGTGGTCGTCGGCGGCGTGACGCGGCTGATCCCGCTGACCGGCCTGACCACGCCGTTCCTGTCGTACGGCGGGTCGTCGCTCGTCGCCAACTGGGTGATCGTCGCCCTGCTGCTCAGGATCTCCGACCTGGCCCGCCGCCCCGTCCCCGACCTCTCCGAGGACGACGAGGAGGCCGACGAGCTCTCGACGCAGGTGATCCGCCTGTGAACAAGCCGATCCGCACGATCTCGATCTTCTGCCTGCTGCTCTTCGTGGCGCTGATGATCAACGCCACGTGGCTGCAGTACGCCAAGTCGCAGGACTACGCGGAGAACCCGCGCAACCGCCGGGTGATCGAGGCGGCCTACTCCGCCGAGCGCGGCGCGATCCTGGTCGGCCGCGACCCGGTCGCCGAGAGCAAGGCGGTCGACGACAAGTACGAGTTCCTGCGCTCGTACGCCGAGCCGTTCAAGTACGCCCACGTCACCGGCTACTTCTCCTACTTCAGCCAGACCGGCGTCGAGCAGAGCCAGAACCGGGTCCTCTCCGGCGACGACGACAAGCTCTTCCTCACCAAGCTGATCGACCTGCTGTCCGGGAAGGCCGGCAAGGGCGGCAACGTCCAGCTCACCATCGACCGGGACGCGCAGGACGCGGCCTGGGACGGCCTCCAGACCCTGCCGGGCGACGTCCAGGCCTCGGTCGTCGCGCTCGAGCCGGACACCGGGAAGATCCTCGCGATGACGTCGCTGCCGTCGTTCGACCCGAACACCCTGGCCTCGCACGACTTCGACTCGGTGCTGGCCAACGACGAGCGGCTGAACGCCGACGAGGACAACCCGCTGATGAACCGGGCCATCTTCGAGACGCTGCCGCCGGGCTCGACGTTCAAGCTGGTCACCGCCGCGGCCGCGATCGAGAACGGCGACTACGAGGCGTCCGACGAGGTGCCCGGTGGCGCGAGCTACCAGCTGCCGCAGACCAGCGGCAGCTCCGGGCTCATCGACAACGAGGGCCGCGACTGCGGCGTCGACAAGATCCCGTTCGAGCAGGCGATGGCCAACTCGTGCAACACGACGTTCGCGCAGCTCGGCGTGCAGCTCGGCGCCGAGAAGCTGCGGGAGCAGGCCGAGGCGTTCGGCTTCAACCAGCACTACCTCGACGACATCGGCCCGCAGTCGATCTCGAACTTCCCCGACGACGCGAACCCGCCTCAGGCCGGCCAGTCCGCGATCGGGCAGTTCGAGGTGCGTGCCTCGACCCTCCAGATGGCGATGGTCGCCGCGGGCATCGCGAACCAGGGCACCGTGATGCGGCCCTACATCGTCGACCAGGTGCAGTCACCGACGTTCGAGGTGCTCAAGCAGACCGAGCCGGAGGAGTTCACCAAGAACGCGGTCTCGACCTCGACTGCCGACCAGCTCACCGACCTGATGGTCTACACGGTCGACGAGGGCACCGCGAGCCCGGCGGCCATCCCTGGGATCCCCGTCGCCGGCAAGACCGGCACCGCGCAGAGCGGCGACCCCGACGTGCCGCCGTACGCCTGGTTCGTGGCCTTCGCGCCCGCGCAGGACCCGCAGGTCGCGGTCGCGGTGATGATCCAGAAGGCGGACATCGAGCGCGGCGAGATCGCCGGCGGCAGGCTCGGCGGGCCGATCGCCAAGGCCGTGATGGAGGCGGTGATCCAGTGACCGACGACACCGCTCCGCTGCAGCCCGAGAGGTTCGCCGACGACGCGCGCCGCTACCGGCTCGACAGCCGGATCGCCACGGGCGGCATG
>Ga0075365_10000490_pt1 | contig 15073 bp, 14 predicted proteins | sample EndMetdeltDD1765_FD_71387 | JGI IMG/M metagenome (GOLD analysis project Ga0075365, IMG submission 71387) | Populus endosphere microbial communities from Tennessee, USA - Endosphere MetaG P. deltoides DD176-5 | ecosystem: Host-associated > Plants > Roots > Endosphere | place: USA: Tennessee... | reverse complement strand
GTCTGCTCGCTGCGGCAGACGATCACGTCGGGCTGGATGCCTCGGCTCCGCAGCTCGGTGACCGAGTGCTGGGTGGGCTTGGTCTTCTGCTCGCCGCTCGGACCGATGAAGGGCACGAGCGTCACGTGCACGTAGGCGACGTTCGAGCGTCCGACGTCGTTGCGGTACTGACGGATCGCCTCGAGGAACGGCAGGATCTCGATGTCGCCCACCGTGCCGCCGACCTCGGTGATCACCACGTCGACGTCGTCGGTGGCGAGCACGCTGATCCGCCGCTTGATCTCGTCGGTGATGTGCGGGATGACCTGGACGGTCTTGCCCAGGTAGTCGCCGCGGCGCTCGGCGGCCAGCACCGTCTGGTAGATCGAGCCGGTCGTGGCGTTCGAGCCCCGGGTCAGGTTCTCGTCGACGAACCGCTCGTAGTGCCCGAGGTCGAGGTCGGTCTCGCCCCCATCATCGGTGACGAAGACCTCGCCGTGCTCGAAGGGGTTCATCGTGCCAGGGTCGACGTTGATGTACGGGTCGAGCTTCTGCATGGTGACGCGAAGGCCACGCATCTTGAGCAACCGCCCGAGGGAGGATGCGGTGAGGCCCTTCCCGAGAGAGCTGGCCACCCCGCCCGTCACGAAGATGTGCTTGGTCAACGGGTGGGCTCCGTGAGCGGTTCAAGGGACGCAGTCACGGGAGCACAGCGTACCCCTCCTCGACCCATCGCCCGCGGACTCCTCACCGAGCCCGTCGCCGGTACCCTCGCCTCCCCATGGCCGGCCACCGAGCACCCACGGCGCCGGCGCGGCGGACCGAGGCCGCACCGACCGGGACCCGTCGCGACCTGCTCGCCCTCACCGCCCTCACGATCCTGCTCCGCCTCCCGGCGTTCGTGGCCGGTCGGCACCTCACCTTCGACGACGGTGTGTACGGCGCCTCGGCGGTGGCGATGCGCGCGGGTGGGCAGCCCTTCCGCGACGTGTTCTCGAGCCAAGGCCCGCTCTTCCTGCCCGTGGTCTGGCTGGGCGACGTCGCCGGGCTCCGCACCTGGAACGCCCCTCGGGTCGCCGCCGTCGCTGCCGGTGTCGCCCTCACCCTCTTCGTCTACCTGACGGGTCGACGCATCGCCGACCGCATCGGCGCGCTCGTCGCCGCGGGGTTGACCACCGCGTGCGCCAGCATCCTCTGGGTCACCGGGCCACTCGCCGCCGACGGGGTCGGGCTGGCGTTCGCCGTCCTCACGATCTTCCTCGTGATGGCATGGCGAGACGATGTGACCGTCCGGCGGGGCATCTGCCTCGGTCTCGCGGTGAGCGCCACGCTCTCGGTGAAGGCGCTCCTCGCCCCGGTCGTCGTCCCGGTCGTCCTGGTGATGATCGCCGGGCGCCGCATCCGCCCGATCGTCGCGGGCGCGACCACTGCCGTCGCCGTCCATCTCGCGCTCTGGCTCCCGTGGGGTCCGGCGAACGTGTGGGACCAGTCGTACCGCTACCACCTCGAGGTGGCCACCGACCGCACGCCGGGGGCGAACCTGGCCAAGATCTTTCGCACGCTCGTCGACCGCGACCTGCCGGTGGTGGTCGTGGCGGCCGTGGTCCTGGTCGCCATCGTCCTCGGGCGGCGTGCGCGGGTGCCCGCCGCGTCGCCGCGCCTCGTCTCGCCCGACCTCCTGCTGCTGGCGTGGTTGGGCGCCACCGTCGTCGTGCTGCTGACCGAGCAGCCCATGTGGCGACCCCACGTCTCCCAGCTGGTCCCGCCGCTCGCGCTCCTCGCCGCGCGGCACCGCCCACCGATGCGGTGGCTGGCCGTGGCGCTCGTCCTGGTGCTGCCGTACCACCTGGACCACGCATGGGGGGTGCTGCACCCCTCGGACTACGGCGAGCGGTCCTCGGGCTTCGTCCACCAGCTCCAGGCCCTGCCGAAGGGCGCCCTGGCGATCAGCGACGATCCGGGCATCGTGTGGCGTGCGGGCCGCCGGACGCCCCCCGACCTCGTCGACGCCTCGATCCTGCGGATCGAGACCCACCGCATCACCGCGCGCTCCATTGCGCGCGCCGCGAGTGACGACGACGTGTGCGCCGTGGTGGTGACGAGCACCGTCCGCTGGGGATCGTTCGCCGACCTGCCCCAGCGGTTGGCGGGCGCCGGCTACGAGATCGTCGAGGGCAACGACCGCGCGTCGCGCGTCTACCGCAAGTCGGACTGCAGCCCGTCCTGATCGTCGTCGGGGTGGGCGCGGCCCAGCCGGTCGAGCTGGCGCAGCACCGGCGTCCTGTCGATGACGGCCGAGAACGAGTAGCGCTCGGAAGCGGCGTTCAACAGCACGAGCACGACGAGCACGACGGTGCGCACCGGCCGGCTCGTCTCCAGGACGACGGCGAGGCCGAGCACGGCACCGAACAGGTTGGCTCCCGTGTCGCCGAGCATGAGCCGCTCGCGCAGGTCGGCGACGAGGAGCCCTCCCGTCGCACCGACCACGGGGGCGAGGGCCAGACCGACGGGCGCCGTCCCGGCGGCCAGGGCCACCGGGACGTAGGCGAGCAGACCGACCTTGATCGTCCGGCCCGGGGCGCGGTCGAGCAGGTTGCCGAGGTTGGCGGCGAGGGCAACGAGGGCGGCATCGGCGAGCAGGCGGCGGCCGCTCACCTCGCCCGGCGCCGCCGTGAGCACGATGGCGACCACTCCGCCCCCGAACAGCTTCATGGCGCCCGTGGTCAACCGGCCGTGGGCCAGCGCGCCCAGGTGCCCCCGGAACCCGCGATCGCCGGGCGTGGCCAGCAGGTCGTCGATGAGACCCAGGAAGGCGAAGGCGAAGCACGCGAAGAGGACCATCGACCGCAGCAGGCTGTCGCTCAGCTCCTCGCCCAACCCGAACTCGGCCAAGGCCGTCCGAGCTGCTTCCACGACGAGGACCGCGAGCACGATGACCAAGCCGCCGGCTGTGGCGACCGAGCGCCCTCGGTAGTTCGTGCGCTGCAGCACCGGCGACGTGAGCACGACCGACGCGCGCTCGAGCACCAGCGCCGCCACGATCCCGCCGACGAGCAGGAGGGTCCACGCCACGAGACCGGCGCTCATCGGTCGCTTCCGTCGGCTCGGGGGCTCACGTGATCTCGCTGCCGGCCCGGTAGACGACCGGCGCCCGCCCGGGAAGCGCGTCGAGCGCCCGGAGTCCGACGAGGTACAGCCCACCGGCGACGGCGCTCAGGACCGCGAGGGCGAGCAGGATCGCGGCGCGTCCGTCGGGTGACCACGCACCCATCACCACCCACGCCGCGAGGCCGAGCCCCACGCCGAGGACGACGGGCCGGAGCTGCCCGATCCCGACGACGGAACCGACCGCGGCCCGAAGCCGGATCGCGAGCCAGACGAGACCGAGCAGGTAGGCGCCCGAGTGGGCGAGCCCGATGGCGACGAGCCGGGCGGGCCCGTCGAAGGCGATGCCCGCGATGGCCATCGCCATGGCGCCGGCGATCGCCGAGCCGAGCGCCGCGAGCGCCGGCGAGCGACTGTCGCCGATCGCGTAGGCGGCGCGGGTCATCAGGAGGAACCCGCCATAGACCGGGATCCCTGCTGCCAGCCCGGCCAGCGCGGCGCCCAGCAGCTCGGGCCCGTTCCCACGGCCGGCCTCCCCGAAGGCCAGCACCCGCATGACCGGGAGCGAGAAGGCGACGAGGGCCGCCGCGACGGGGAGCGTGGCGACCACCAGCGCGTCGGCTGCCCAACGGAGCGAGCGGTGCATCCCATCGGTGTCGCCGGCGACGTGGTCGGCGGCGAGGCGAGGCAGGACGACGGTGTGGATCGGCTGGGCCAGGATCCCGTAGGGCGCCAGGAACACGACGGTCGCGAGCTGGTAGGCGACCACGCCACCGGCGACACCTCCCGACACGACGATGGCGCTGGCGAGGAGGATCCCCGTCCCGGAGTGCTGCAGCACGGCCCAGCCCGAGAGACGGAGGAGCCGGCGCACGTCGACGTCGGTCAGGCCCCGCCGCACCCCGAGGCGCCAGCGGAACCCGGTGAGACGCAGGCCCAGCGCCGGGATGCCCACGAACGCGGCGACGCCGAGCGTGCCGCCCAGCGCGAGGCAGAGCCGCTCCCCGCCGGTCAGGTCGAGCCCGGGGTGGGCACCGGCCATGGCGCGGAACGCGGCCATGGCGATGACCAGCACCACCGTGTTGCCGATCGGGGCGATCGCCGTCAGCGCGAACGCGCCGCGTGCGTGCAGCAGGCCGGTGGCCACCGCGCCGACGACGTAGAGCACGACCTGCGGGATGAAGAAGCGGAGCAGGAACGTGGCGAGCTCCCGCTGGTCGGCGGCAGCCCGTGGATCGGACACACCCGCGGTGAGCAGCCGCGCCACCTGGGGGGCGAGCAGGACACCGACGAGGCTGACCACACCCAGCGCCACGAGGGCGATCGACAGGAGCCCCCCGGCAACCTCCTCCAGCCGGCGCTGGTCGCGCCGGAGCAGGTCGATGAACGTCGGCACGAGCACCGCCGAGAGCGCCCCGGCCGCGAGGAGCTCGAACAACACGTTGGAGAAGCTGTTCGACGCCTGGAAGGTGTTGCCGAGGTAGGTCGTGCCGAGCACGGCCGCGATGACGACCATGCGGAGACCGCCGAAGGCTCGCGAGACCGCCGCGGCCGCGCCCATGCCCACGACCGACTTCGTCATGCTCGCCGTGGCGCCCGGCCGCGCATCCGTCACGGCGGGGTCCAGCTGGGCAGCACGCCGTCGGCTCCCGAGCCGTAGCCGAAGTGCCCCACGAGGCCCCCGGCGATGGCGGCGAGGGAGAGCACGGCGGCGACGCGGCCCTCGGGTCGGTCGGCATGGTCGATCAGCACGACACGGTCGCGCAGGTCCTTCGACACGCTGGCGGCGAGCACGCTCCCGCGACCCGGTCCGTCGGACGTCTCGACGAAGTCCTCGGCCACCACGGTGGCGAGCCCTCCCCCGATCGGTGCGGCGATGACCTTGGCCGCGATGGGTGCGAGGTGCTCGTCGGCCGACGTACCGGTGACCACGAGCACGCGTGGACTCGTGCCGCGCAGGGCGGCAAGGGTGACCGACGCGTCATCGAGGGCGTCGACGCTCAGGAAGCCGCTCGCCTGGAGCGGCGTGAGCACGTCGGCCGGAGTGGCCCCGGTGGCGCGGACCAGCTCCTGCACGATCGCCTCCCAGGCCTGGTCCCTGAGGCGCGAGGCGGAGGTGCGCGCATCGCCCCCGATGGCGCTGGCGAGCGCGGCGCGATCGTCGACCGACGCCAGTGCCCACTTGGTCTCGATCCAGACGACGCCGGGCACGACGCCACCGCTGCGCCGGGCGAGGAGGCCGAGATCCCGCACCGCGTCCTCGTCGACGCCCCGGAAGGCCAGGACCAGCACGGGCACGTCGGCCAGGCGGCCGGTGACGGCGAAGTCGGCGCTGGCCGTGATGTAGTCGCGGTCCTCGCCGAGCTCGTCCTGGAGGCGATCGTTGGCTTGCTTGCGCTCGTCGAGGCTGTTGGAGACCGAGTCGATCCGGTGCTCGAGGTTGTCGACGACGGCGCGGTCCACGTAGGTCGACCCGACGACCACGCCGATGGCGATCGCCAGGAACACCGCGGTGATCGACACCACGTGGTAGCGGAACGAGATCATGAGCCTCCTCAGGCGCCTTCCACGTCAGACCGCTCCGGTGACGTCGAACCAGAAGTCGCGGATCGTCAGCCACACGCCGTCGAGGATCACCCGGAGCGGCTGGGAGACGACGGTGATGACGATCATCACGACGAGCGCGGCGAAGACGAGGAGCAAGAGGTCGGACCGCCGGACGTTGCCCTCGTAGAGACGAGCGACCCCCTTGGCGTCGACGAGCATCGGGCCGAGACGCAAGCGCGTGAGGAACGTCGACGACATGCCGGCGCGCCCCTTGTCGAGGAACTCGACCATCGTGTCGTGCGTGCCGACGGCGACGATGAGCTTCGCGCCACCCTCGTAGGCGAGGAGCATCGCCGCGTCCTCGCTCGTCCCCTCGACCACGAACTCGACGTAGGGCTTGCCGAACGCCTGGAGCTCGTCGAACCCGGGGTTGCGCCCGTCCGGGTGCACGTGGTGGACGTGCTCGGCGCCGACCTCCATGCCCCGAGCCGACACCGAGTCGAAGTCACCGAGGATGATGTCCGGGGTGAGGCCGACGTCGAGCAGCGCATCGGCGCCGCCGTCGACACCGATCAACACCGGCCGGTACTCACGGATGTAGGACCGCAGCACCTGCAAGTCCTGCTTGTAGTCGAGCCCTCGCACCACGACCAGGGCGTGACGTCCCTCGAACGAGGTGCGCAGCTCTGGCAACACGATCGGCGCGAAGACGAGCTCGGCTTCGCGGCGCACGTACTCGAGGGTGTTCTCCGCGAAGCGTTGCAGCTCGTGCCCGATGCCCGCGCGGGCCTCCTCCATCCGCCGGGCGATCTCGTCCTCGTCGAGCGGCTTGCCCCGCCCGAGCTCGTCGCCGACGAGCGGGGACACGACACCGTCGAGCAGCCGGACCTCCTGGCCGTCGGCGACGGCCTCCATGATCCCCGGGCCGGCCTCGTCGATCAGGAGGACCCCGGCTCGCACGAGGCGGAGCGGGCCGCCGTTCGGGTACCGACCAGAAATGGACGACGCCGCGTTGACGACGGCGACGACCCCGGCGTCGATCAGCCCGTCGGCGGCGACGCGATCGATGTCGGCATGGTCGATGACGGCGATGTCGCCCCGCTCGAGCCGCTTGATCAGGTCCTTGGTCCGCCTTCCGACGCGCGCGCAGCCCACGACGGCGCCGTCGCGCGGACTCGGCGCTCGCCGGAGACCCATCACCGACCCCGCTCCGTCGCGGCCGTGGCCAGCAGCTCGTCGGCGTGGTCCTGGCCCGACTCGCTGGCCTCCAGGCCCGAGAGCATCCGGGCCAGCTCGCGCACGCGGGCGGCACGATCGAGCGCCTCGGCTCGCACCACGGTCGTGGCGCCGTCGGCCTCCTTCGTGAGGGAGATCTGGGCGTCGGCGAAGGCGGCGACCTGGGGCAGGTGGGTGACGACGAGCACCTGGCGGTCGACGGCGAGGGAGGCAAGCGCACGTCCGACCGACCGTGCCGCCGCGCCGCCCACCCCGGCGTCGACCTCGTCGAACACCAGCGTCGGGACCTGGGCCCCGACGACGAGGCGCAGCGCCAGCATCACCCGGGCCAGCTCGCCGCCCGACGCGGCGCGGGCCAGCGGGGCGAGCGGCAGGCCCGGGTTGAGCGCGAGCTGGAACGAGACGTCGTCACCGGGATCGTCGTCACCGACCTCGACGGCGACGATCGCCTTGGCGAGGGCGAGGTCGGCCAGACGTTCCTGCACCGCGGCGGCGAGGCTCGGTGCATGGGCGCGGCGGGCCGCGCCCACCTCGCGGGCTGCTTCGGCCACGGCAGCGCGCGCCGCCTGACGGTCGTGCTCCGCGGTGGCGGCTCGCTCGTGGTGCGACTCCAGCTCGGCCGCGCGGGCGGCGAGCTCGTCTCGCACGGCGAACACCTCGGCGAGCGGCGCACGAGCGCTACCGGCGTAGCGCCGGCGGAGGTCGCTCAGCTCGGCTCGCCGGTCCTGCAACGCGGCGAGGCGCTCGGGGTCGGCGTCGATGGCATCGGTACCGGCGCGGAGGTCGTGCAGGACGTCCTCGACCTCGGACACCACGGCATGGAGCCGCGTCGCGATCGCCTCGAAGGGCGCGCGGTCGCCGAGCTCGGCCAGGGCGACCGAAAGGAGGTCGCGGACGCCTCCCTCGGTCCCGAGGGCAGCGATCGCCGCGGCCCCGGCCGAACGATGGGCATCGGCATCGCCGAGCACGGCCTCGTCGACGGTGAGTCGCTCGTCCTCTCCGGGATCGGTCAGGTTCGCACGCTCGATCTCACCGAGCTGGAACCGGAGGAAGTCCAGCTCGCGCGCTCGTGCGGCGGTGTCGCCGCCCAGTTCGTCGAGGGATCGGTCGGCGGCCCGCAGCGCGGCACGGGCGTCGTGGAGAGCAACCAGATCGACCCCGGCGAACTGGTCGAGGGCGTGACGCTGGTTCGCTGTCGTCACGAGACCGACGTGCGCGTGCTGACCGTGCAGGTCGACCAGGGTCGAGGCCAGCTCGGACAGGTCAGCCGCAGTGACCACGCGACCGTTCCGATAGGCGCGAGAGCGCCCGGACCGGGGCACCACGCGGGTGAGCACCAGCTCCTCGTCGTCGATCACGAACCGCCCTTCGACGGTCGCCTCGGCGGCGCCGGGACGGACGATCCCAGGGTCGGCGCGGTCGCCTGCGAGCAGGCCGATGGCGCCCACCACCATGGTCTTGCCCGCACCGGTCTCCCCGGTGAGCGCGGTCATCCCACGATCGAAGACCAGGGAGAGCCCGTCCAGTACGCCGAGATCACTGACGACCAGTTCAGCGAGCATCGGGATCGCGCTGGTCGTCTAGGGGCATCGTGTGGGGCATCCGGTCCGGGACGTCGGGCGGCAGGGAGCCAACAGGTTAGCGACGCTCCCTCCCGGCCGAAGCGACGGCATCCCGTCGAGGAGCCGCTGCTCAGCGCTCCGCCAGGCCGAACTTGGCCTTGAGGATGTCGAGGAAGCTCGGCCCACCGAAGGTGACGAAGCGGGCCGGGCTCTTGGCGGCCGTGCAGACGATAGCGTCTCCCTCCACCAGGCTCCCGAGGCTGCGGCCGTCGACCGACAGATCGACGGCGCGGTCGTCGAGCACGGCGACCCGGATGCACGAGGTCGGCGGTAGGACCAGCGAACGGTCGAAGAGCATGTGGGCGGCGACCGGCACGAGGAGCATCGCCTCGTGCGAGGGCGCCACGAGGGGACCACCGGCTGACCAGGCGTACGCGGTCGACCCGGTCGGGGTGGCCACTATGACCCCGTCGGCGGTGTAGGTCGTGAACCGCTTCCCATCGACGGTCACCTCGAGCCGGGCGATCTGGCCGGTCGGTGTCTTCGAGAGCACGGCCTCGTTCAGCGCGGGGCGGGCACCGGGCTCGACGCGCGCCGCCTCCACCTCGACGGCCATCCGCATCCGGCGTTCGATCTCGTAGTCGCCGTCGAGGAAGCGGGCGAGTGCGTCGTGCAGGTGCCCCGGTTCGACCTCGGTGAGGTAGCCGAGCTGCCCGAGGTTGACCCCGAGGACGGGGACGTCGTCGTCGGCCACGAGGTCGACGGTCCGCAGCATGGTCCCGTCGCCACCGAGGCTGACGGCGAGATCGAGCTCCTTGGTGAACGCACTGACCGGGCACCCGTGCGCGTCGAGCCCGGCGACCGCCGCCTCGGGTTCCGGCAGCCGCACCTCGTGGCCCCGCGCCAGCAACCAGTCGCACGCGTCGTGCGCCAGCCGCGTGGCATCCGGCTGGAGGTGGTGCACGAGGAGGCCAATGACCGCCATCAGCGAGTCTCGGCCTGGTGGGCCGCCACGGCCTCGGCGACGACCGCCTCGACGTCGACGTCAGCCGCACCGTCGGTGCCGGGGCGCAGGTGGACGAGGAACTCGACGTTGCCCTGGGCGCCGGTGATCGGGCTCGGCATGACACCCATCATGGCTGCTCCCTGGGCTCCGGCCGCGGCGCGCACGTCGCCGAGGACCCGCTGCCAGATCGCCGGATCACGGATCACGCCGCGCCCGCGAGCAGCATCCTCCCGCCCTGCCTCGAACTGCGGCTTCACCAGGAGGACGAGATCGTCGGCGCCCAGCCCGACGAGGACGGGCAGGACGGTGCGCAACGAGATGAACGACAGATCCGCCACGACGATGCTGACCGGGCCGCCGATCACATCCAGATCGACCTCGCGCACGTTCGTCCGCTCGAGGTTGCGGACGCGCGGATCGCGCCGGAGACGCTCGTGGAGCTGCCCGTAGCCGACGTCGACGGCGACCACCTCGCACGCGCCCCGCTGCAGGAGGCAGTCGGTGAAGCCGCCCGTCGACGCGCCGGCGTCGAGCGCTCGTCGGCCGGAGACATCCAGCGAGAACCGATCGAGGGCGGCATCGAGCTTCTCACCACCGCGCCCCACGAACCGAGGCGGGGGACCCAGCAGCTCGAGCGCCTGGGCCGGATCGACGAGGCGCGCCGGCTTGGTCGCAGGTGCGCCATCGACGAGCACGCGGCCCGCGGCGATGTCGCCCTGCGCACGCTCGCGCGTGTCGGCCAGACCGCGACGAACGAGCTCGGCGTCGAGGCGGCGACGCAGTTAGGGCCGCCCCTTCGGGAGGACGGTTCCGGCCAGCTGCGACATCGCGGCGATGGTAACGCTCGTCGTCGAGCGCTCCCTAGGCTCGCCCGGTGATCCCGCTCCGCGACGACAACCCGACCCGTCGTCGCGCGTACGTGACGGTCGCCCTCATCGTCGTCAACATCGCCGTCTACTTCCTCTGGCAGCACGCGCCGGACGCCACGTCGACGGGCGCCTTCGAGTACGAGCACGCCTCGATCCCGTGTGAGATCACGACCGGTGAGCCCCTCTCGGTCACCGAGGTCCGCACGGCGTCGTGCGTCGCCGACGACACCGCCGACGCCGTCTTCCCCGGCAAGCACGTCCTGCTCGCCGTCGTCGTCTCGCTCTTCCTCCACGGGAGCATCGTCCACCTGGGCGGCAACCTGCTCTTCCTCTGGGTCTTCGGGAACAACGTCGAGGACCGCCTCGGGCCGGCGGTGTTCCTCGCCTTCTACCTGGCCGCGGGCGTACTGGCCACGCTCGCCCACGTCGCCCTCCAACCGACCAGCACCGTGCCGCTCATCGGGGCCTCGGGCGCCATCGCCGGCGTGATGGGCGCCTACTTCGTCTGGTACCCGAACGCCCGCGTCCTGTCCTGGGTGTTCTTCTTCCCGCTCCGGATCCAGGCCCGCTGGCTGCTGCTCTACTGGTTCGTCAGCCAGTTCTTCCTCAACCCGAACGAAGGGGTGGCCTGGGCCGCCCACGTCGGTGGCTTCGTCACCGGGGTGTTGGTGGCACTGCTCGTGTGAGGAACCGCTCGACGACCGAGGCGAGGTCGTCGCCGACGACGTCGGGCGCCGGCTCCCCGGGCAGGTCGGCGGCGGTGGTCACTCCGGAGAGCACGAGCGCGTACGTCGCCCCGAGGCGGCGGGCGAACGCGCCGTCGGTCTCCGGGCGATCGCCGACCATCACGTGCGGCCCCGCCCCCGCTCGCGCCCGGATGGCGTCGGCCATCGGCAGGTTCGGCTTCCCGGCGACGACCGGGACGGCCCCACTGGCGTACGCGATGCCGGCAAGGATGGCGCCGCCACCGGGGACCTCGCCGTCCGGCGTCGGGAAGGTCGCATCGTCGTTCGTCGCGAGCAGGCGAGCTCCCCGCCGGACGAGGTCCGACGCCACACGCATCCGCTCGTAGTCGAACTCACGGTGGAAGCCGACGACGACCGCATCGACCCCTCCCCCGTCGTCGGACGTGACGCTGACACCCCGGTGCTCCAGCGCCTCGACGATCCCGGGGCCGCCCGCCACATGGGCTCGATCGCCGGGCTCGAGCAGCATGGCCACGGCGTCGGCCGACGACACGACGTCGCCCGTCGCGTCGATCCCGATCGACGCGAGGCGCTCCTCCTGGTCGGCCCGACGCGGGTTCGAGTTGTTGGTGACGAACAGCACGCGCTCACCCGCCGCCCGCAGGCGGTCGACCGCGGCGACCGAGCCGGCGATCGGGACGCCGGCCAGCCACACGACGCCGTCGAGGTCGAGCAGCCAGGCCATGCCAGGGAAGGATGGCAGGCTCAGTACCCTCCTGGGTGATGCCCCGCTTCGAGCCCTTTGCCGCGCTGCACTACGCCCCCGGAACCGACGTCGACGCCGTCACTGCGCCGCCCTACGACGTGATCGACGCCGCCCAGCGCGCCGAGCTCGCCGCCCGCAGCGATGCCAACGCGGTGCGGTTCGACCTTCCCGACGAGGCCGACGGCCCGGGCCGCTACGACGCCGCCGCGGCCCTCCTCGACGACCTCCAGCGACGGGGGGTCCTCGTCACCGACGACGCCCCGTCGTTCTACGTCTACCGGATGGTGTACCGGGACGAGCGGGGCGACGAGCGCCACACCACCGGGATCCTCGGGGCGCTGACCCTCAGCCGTCCCGGCGAAGGCGACATCCTCCCGCACGAGCACACCACCCCGAAGGCCAAGAGCGACCGCCTCGACCTGCTCCGCTCGACCCGTCACAACCTGTCGGCGATCTGGGGCCTCTCCCTCGCCAAGGGCCTCACCGCCCTCTGCCGGACGGATGGCCCTGCCGACATGGTCGCCACCGACGAGGACGGGGTCCGTCACGAGCTGTGGCGCCTCGTCGACGACGACCGCATCCGCGCGATCGCCGAGCTGGTGGCGGGACAGCCCGTCGTGATCGCCGACGGTCACCATCGCTTCGAGACCTCGCTCGCGTACCGCGACGAGCGCAGGACCGTCGACGGCGAAGGCGGCGACTGGGACGCCACCCTCGCCTACGTCGTCGAGCTCACCGACGACGAGCTCGCCGTGCGACCGATCCACCGGCTCCTCCACGGCACGCCTCGGGGTACCGACCTCGTCGATGCGCTCGGCACGACCTTCTTCGACGTGTCCACCGCGAACGACGGCGACCTCACCGCCCAGATGGAAGCCCTCGGGGGTCTCGGTCTCGTGCTCCCCAACGGCGACGCGTACGTCCTGGTCCCCCGTCCGGACGCCTTCCCCGACGACATCCCCGACCTCGACTCGAGCCGCCTCGACCTGGCGGTGTCGACGTTGCCGAACATCGACCTCGAGTACCAGCACGGCATCGAGGTGATCCTCCGCCGGGTACGAGCGGGTGAGGCGACCGCGGGTGTGCTGCTGCGACCGGCGACGGTCTCGCAGATCGAGGCGACGGCACACACTGGCGAGCGGATGCCACCCAAGACGACGTTCTTCTGGCCGAAGCCGCGCACCGGCTTCGTGTTCCGCAACCTCGGCTAGTTGCCCAGCGGCACGCGCGCCTGCGTGCCGTTCGCCGACGCACCCGGGTGGCAGATCCGGCACGGGGCCAGGCCCCGGTCGCGCGCCTCGTCGAGCCCGAGGACGGGCAGGTCGTCGCGACCGTCGACGAGTCGGCACGTCGAGAGGTGGTACGAGGAGGCCCCGCCGACGACGCTCGAGGCCCCCGGCGCCGGACGTGGCGCCAGTCGCTCCAGCGCATCGCGCAGCTCGGCGATGCTGTCCTGCATGGCCATGCGCTCGGCCCGCACCACCTCGACGACCAGGAGGGCGGCGCCGAGGACGACCAGGGACAACCCGGCCAACCCACCCGACAGCAGGTACGGGAACTGCTTGCGGATGTCGTTGTGGCTGGCCGCGCCGTTCCAACCGAGGAAGAGCAGGAGCGCGCCGAGGAGGCACATCCCCGTTCCGAGCTTTCCCCCGAGCCGCTCAGTGAACCGACTGAGGCGATCCATCGCCCGCTCCTCTCATGCCGCGCCCAGGTAGCGGGCGCGCAGGTCTGCGTCCCGGATCTCGTCGCCGACGCCCGAGAACGCCAGGGTGCCCTTCTCGAGCACCAAGACCCGATCGGCGTAGGGCAGGACGCCGACGTTCTGCTCGACCATGATCACCGTCACGCCGTCGTCGTTGATGCGCCCGACCACCTCGAACACGGTCTTCGCCAAGGCGGGACTGAGGCCGAGCGAGGCCTCGTCGACGAGGAGCAGGCGCGGCCGGCTCATCAGCGCCCGACCGATGGCGAGCATCTGCTGCTCGCCGCCCGACAGCGTTCCCGCGGCCTGGCCCGACCGCTCGGCGAGCCGGGGGAAGTAGCCGTGGACGACGGCTCGCTGGTCGTCGACGTCGCCACGGTGTCGATGGTTCCAGGCCCCGAGGGTGAGGTTGTCGGCCACCGACAGGCCCGGGAAGACCCGTCGACCTTCGGGCACGAGTGCGATCCCCCGGTCGACGAGCTCTGGCGGTCGCCGACCGGCGATCTCCTCACCGGCGAAGCGGATGCTGCCGCGCGTTGGGGACAGCTGACCCGCGATCGAAGCGACGGTCGTCGTCTTGCCGGCGCCATTCAGGCCGAACAGGACGGCGGTCTCCCCCTCGCGGACATCGAAGGAGATGCCTCGCAGCACGGGGAACCCGTAGCCGACCTCGAGGTCGCGCACCTCGAGCAGCGCCGGGCTCATGCCGGCACCTCGTCGCCCAGGTACGCCGTCACCACGTCTGGGTGCGAACGGACCTCCTCGGGTGTGCCGGCGGCGAGGAGCTGGCCGAAGTTGAGGCAGTAGACGTAGTCGCAGACGCGCACGACCAGGGGCACGTGGTGCTCGATCATCACGATCGTCAGGCCGAAGTTGCGACGCAGGTCGAGGAGGACGTCGCCCAGCAGCTCGGACTCCTCCGGGCCCATGCCCGATGAGGGCTCGTCGAGCAGCAGCACCTGCGGATCGGTCGCCAGGACGGCGGCGAGCTCGACCCGCTTCAGGTCGCCGTAGGGAAGAGCGGCGACCGTCGTGTCGGCGAGGTGGCCGAGCTGGAGCACGTCGAGGACGTCGTCGGCGTGGTGTCGCAGCTGGCGCTCCTCGTCGACCGCGATCGGCGAGCCGAGGATCCCGCCGACGACGCCGTAGCGGGCCGACAGGTGCTGCGCCGTGAGGAGGTTCTCGCGCACGGTCGCCCCCTTCACGAGGCCCACGTTCTGGAAGGTGCGCCCCATGCCGAGGGCGGCCCGCTCGTGCACCTTCGCCCGGGTGACGTCGCGACCTCGGAACCAGACGGTCCCTTCGTCGGGGCGGAAGAAGCCGGTGATCAGGTTGAACGTCGTGGTCTTCCCCGCGCCGTTGGGGCCGATGATCCCGACGATCTCCAGCTCGCCGACGCTGATGCTCACGTCGCGCACGGCCTGGACGCCCCCGAAGCGGATGGACAGCCCCCGCGCCTCAAGCACGGACATCGGTGATCACCACCTCTCGGGTCCGGCCCGAGGACCAGTCGAACCGACGCCCTCCGACCCATCGCGTGATCGGCCGGACCAGCTGGCCCAGCCCACCCGGCAGCCGGGTCAGCACGACGAGCAGCAGGATCGGCCCGACC
>Ga0075365_10000489_pt1 | contig 15075 bp, 15 predicted proteins | sample EndMetdeltDD1765_FD_71387 | JGI IMG/M metagenome (GOLD analysis project Ga0075365, IMG submission 71387) | Populus endosphere microbial communities from Tennessee, USA - Endosphere MetaG P. deltoides DD176-5 | ecosystem: Host-associated > Plants > Roots > Endosphere | place: USA: Tennessee... | reverse complement strand
AATCGCGTATTCATCAGGATTTTCAGCCAATACCCTTTCAAGCGTCTTGCGGAAAGTAAAACGCATATCAGAATTGATATTCACTTTGCTCACCCCAATTTTAGCCGCTTCGCTAAAATAGTGCAAAGGCGTCCCGCTCCCGCCATGCAAACTAATATTGCATTGAATAGCCTCACGGATTGCCGCAAGTAGCTCCAAGTCCAACTCCTTTGGCACTGGGTATTTCCCATGCAGATTGCCAATTGCAGCCGCAAAGGTATCAATGCCGGTGGCTTCCACAAATGCCTGGCTGCCCGCCGGAGTACTAAAAGTCTTCTTGATCTCTTCGTAGTCAATCTGCTCAGTATGCAAGTTGGAGCTCCCCCCAAAATAGTGCGGCTCAGCCTCGACTACGGCGCCAGTAAACTTAGCATAGGCCACCACTTCTTTGGTTTTGGCTATAATCTCATCGTCCGGGGCATCGTGGTTGGCTTGGGAGATATCAATATGTACAAATTCAAAGCCGGCATCAATTCCTCGCTTAGAAGCCTCCACCGAAGGAGCGTGGTCCAGATTGATATACATTTCCAAGCCAAATTCAGCCTTGTAGTTATCCACCATGTCCCGAATGTTTTCCAGGCCCATGGCTTTCACTTCCCCGTCACTTACTTCGACTAACACTGGAGATTGAGCAGCCTGCGCAGCTTTACAAACCGCGATCAAGGTTTCCTGATTATCAATATTAAAAGCTCCAACGGCAAAATGCTGCTGGCGGCTTCGTTGCATTAAGTGGCGGGCGCGAACACAATTGTCGCGAATCTGGGGGATCGTGAGGGCCATATGAAGATATCCGTTTACTTAGTGTCAGTATAGCACTTATGGTTTAACCCATTTGCGGGCCATTTCGGCAATGTGGGCGGCCGTAAGTCCGAATGCTTCGAGCAATTCATTTGGCTCACCAGATTCACCAAAACGATCCTGCATGCCAATGCGCCACATCGGCGTGGGGTGCTTTTCGCTGAGCAATTCGGCAATCGTTCCACCCAGCCCCCCAGCGATTTGGGCCTCTTCGACGGTCATGACTTTGCCTGTCTTTTTAGCGCTGGTCAGGATAGTTGTGGCATCAAGAGGTTTGATGGTCGGTACATGCACCACTTCGGCACTAATACCTTTTTCTTGCAAGAGCTTCGCGGCCACCAGACATTGGTAAGTCATAGTGCCAGTGCCAATCAAGGTAATGTCCGTGCCGCCCCACAGCACATAGGCTCGGCCGATTTCAAAAGGACTGTCTGCAGTGGTAAAAATCGGCGTTTTTTCGCGCGCCAAGCGCAAGTACGCTGGCTTCTCCAGCTTGGCCAGTGCCAGCGTTGCCTTTTCGGCTTCTATTGCATCGCCAGGAGCAATGACAACCATATTGGGCAGTGCCCGCATCATGGCAATGTCTTCGAGCATTTGATGCGTCGCCCCATCTGGACCCACACTAATACCAGCATGAGAGCCAGCAATAACTACCGGCACGTCATTAAGGGCAATAGTGGTGCGGATCTGTTCCCAACAGCGGCCTGGACAAAAAGCCGCGTAACTACTGACAAACGGTCGCTTGCCCATGGCGGCCATACCAGCAGCCACTGTAACCAAATTCTGTTCAGCCACACCCATCTCGATAAATCGTTCGGGAAATGCTTCGGCAAAATCGATCATCCGAGTAGATTCTGTCAGGTCAGCGCACAAACCCACTACGCGGTCGTCAGCTTTGCCAGCCGCGAGGAGGCCACGTCCAAAGCCGGCTCGGATTGGCTCCTGCTTCACTTCTTTATCGCCAATTGTGCTAATAAGTTTCATATCATGCGGATTATTCATGTTCGCTCCTAATCTTGCCACCCAGGGTACGGAGTTGTTTAAGGGCATTCTTGGCTTCGGCTGATTTAGGTGGTTTTCCATGCCAGGCTGGATCAAATTCCATAAAGTCCACGCCCTTACCGGGAATAGTATGGGCAATAATGACCGTCGGCTTGGAATACACGGCACGCGCCATGCTGCAGGCATCAATAATACTTTCGACATTGTGGCCATCAATTTCAATGACATGCCAGCCAAATGCCTCCCATTTAGTATGAAGGTCCTCGAGCGGCATAATATCTTCCGTGTGGCCATCAATCTGAATGTTATTACGGTCAACAATGGCAATAAGGTTATGTAGCTTGTTCTTGCCCGCGAACATCATGCCTTCCCAGAAGTTGCCTTCGTCGTGTTCACCATCGCTGGTGACACAATACACCCACCGATGTTGTTGCTGGTCAATCTTGAGCGCCATAGCCATGCCCGCAGCCTGACTCAAACCTGAGCCTAATGGCCCAGAGGTAGTCTCCAGTCCTGGCAGTCGTAAACGCTCGGGATGACCCTGAAGGCGGCTCCCAAACTTACGTAGCGTCTTAAGTTCTTCTTTAGGAAAATAACCAGCATTCGCCATAGCGACATAGCGGATAGGCACACAATGCCCATTACTCAAGATCAAAATGTCGCGTTCATCCCAGTCGGGTTTCTTGGGATCATGCTTAAGAATATTGAAATATAAGGAGGCGAATATATCTGCGAGACCCAGTGGTCCAGCCGAGTGTCCCGAGCCAGCTGTTTCGAGCATCTTGATGAGGTCTTGGCGCATTTCATTGGCCTTTTCCTCGATTTGAGTGATGGTGAGATGAGTTGTCATACTGATTATGATTATACCACTCCAATTCCTGCCAGGATTGCATTATTTTAAAAGACGACTACCATAGATCAGATGAAGCCAACTAAAGTAACCGACCTCGATTTAAGACTTGGACCTGATGTTGCCTTTGGTCTTGAGCATTTGCAAGCCGCGCTTGCTACCAATGAACACCCCCTCCCTACCGGCCTCTACGTCAACACACTGTTCAACAAGAAGTTTGCCGTAATCGCGCCCGACCCACCAGCGGCCCGCGCGTTGCGAGATGCCGTTGTTGAATCTATGGATCCTCAGCTTACTGCTGGCGCGCGCTTAGTTCTGGATACCGGTGATGGCTACACCTTCCAAGTAGGTGCGGACACGACTTTCAATTTTACAATTCGCGAAAGAGAGCATCGTATTTTCCCGCGCGAATATCCCCTTGCCGCGCGACATCTCGCTGAACTCTCCCTCGCGCTCCAGAATAAGGATGTGATTGCCATTCAACGGCTTGTCACCAGCGTGGGACGGTATAGTGTACGAACCGAAATCTCCCTGGCGAGCATCGGCTCTATGCTCATGAGGCCCCAAAAAAGAACTTTTATGGCACTCTCTAACGGGATACGCCCGGAGACATATTCGGGAAATTATCATGTTGTCCGAAGAGCGTTGGGAACTCAGGGTCTTGCCGGAGAGCTCCTGGTCGTGGGTGGCGCCTAGGCTACACTAAAGATTTAAGCGTCTGAAAGGCTTTGGCCGGGTCTGGTGCGTGATGAATAAAGCCACCACTATTAACCACATCAACTCCTGCGGCTACTAGGGAAGTAACATTTTCGTCACTCACCCCGCCGTCCCATCCAATCTCGATAGTCGGATTAAGGGCACGGATTGCCGCAATCTTCTTAGTCTGGCTCATATCCGCCTGGCCATCTTGATAGCCTAAATGACCAGCAAAAATGAGGGCGTGGTCGACATGCAAAAGTAATTCAGCCGCTGATTCCACGGTTGTGTCAGGCAATAGCGCAAGACCAGCCTTAATGCCCGCATGCTGCAATTCTTGCACGCAAGCCAGGAGATTACCTTCTGATTCGGCGTGAAAAATAACCAGATTCGGCCGCAAACTTATCAAGGTCATGAGCTGGAGGCCTGGCTGCGCAAGCATCACATGAATATCACTCGTCTTGCCTTGGGGCAGATAGACCTGCGATAAAGAGAGCAGTTTACGCGGCGTAAATTCATCATCAGCCACATCAATATGGATACGTGAGGCAAATTCACTCACAACGCCCAGCTGCGCTTCATACTCTTGCGGCGTTTCAACCGTTACCGTAGGAACTATGACAGCCATTACTTACCCGTACAGCTCTTCTACTTCTTGGATGCGACGCTTGTAGCGTTCTTTGCCAGAGAAGGGCGTTTTGAGCCAAGTATCAGCAATTGCCAGTGCTTCGGCGCTAGTCAGTACCCGGGCGGGCAAACAGAGCACATTGCTATCGTTGTCATCGCGGGTTTCACGGGCACTATGCTCATCCCAACAGATAGCTGCCCGAATGCCATGTACCCGATTCGCGGCCATGCACATCCCCTGGCCACTTCCACACACTAAGATAGCTCGGGTGTCCGGGTCTTCTTCGCCTAAAACTTTGGTGACAGCTGCATAGGCAAACTGAGGGTAATCGTCTTTGGGGTCAAGTTCCTTATTGCCAACATCTTCAACTTCATAGCCCATTTTGGAAAGGTGGGCAAATAGATCCTCTTTAAACTCAAAACCTGCGTGATCTGAACCAAGATAAACTTTCATACTGTTAGTGTACTACAATTTCATGCTTCGTTATGTGTTTGAGGACACGAAACAGTGTGGTACCATAGCGCGAACTAGGAGCAAAATGATGACCGAAATGACTTCAGGATTAACCACAATTGAGTTGAGGCACAGAGCCGAACAGCTCGTTGATGAGGCAAGTAGAAAGTTAGGCGCCCAACGGTCTTCACCGCTGCACGCGGGCGAACGACTTGCGGCTCGCAGCGAATTTACTCTTTATGCGCTGGCCGCCAGTGCCTTGCGTACCGGCATGAAAATCTCCGCCCCAGAAGGTGTTATTCTTTCCCGCCGCGAAGCCAAGACCTTGCGCGACACCGCGCTCGACCTTATTTCCGCCCAAGAAACTGCGCTTCCGGCAACAGAGAATCCGACAAACCGATTTGCAATGCCCCTAAAGCCAGTCACTGCTGGCCAGGTGTACTACGACACACTTACAGAAGCCCGCGCCGAAATAGATATCTTAAGAATAGCAGCCGAGGCGCTACGCCCGGAGTTACCAGTGGACGCAGCGCAGCCAGTCTAAAGCAGCTTACCTGCGTCGGCCACCACCTCAACCAACCGGTTGCTGTAACCCCATTCGTTGTCATACCAGGCCACTACTTTGAGCATATTGCCAGCAACCACATCGGTAAGTTCCAGGTCCACAATAGCGGAATGGCTATTGCCAATAAAGTCACTGGAAACCAGTGGCTCTTCGGTGACGGTTAAGATGCCTTGGTAATACGGTTCGGCTGCTGCTTTTTTGAAAGCTTCATTCACTTCTTCTTTGGTAACGTCCCGTTTGGTAATAATCACAAAGTCGCTAATGCTGACCACAGGGGTGGGCACGCGCAGGGATAATCCCCCAAAAGCACCTTTAAGTGAGGGCAGTGCTTCCGTAGCCGCAATTGTTGCCCCAGTGCTGGTTGGGATGATGTTTTCAGCCGCGTTGCGCGCTCGGCGCAAGTCCTTATGCGGTGAATCCTGCAAGCGCTGGTCAGCCGTGTAACTGTGTACAGTGGTCATCATGGCTTTTTCAATACCAAAGGCCGCCTCGATCACCGCAGCGACTGGCGCAATACAATTAGTCGTACAACTGCCGTTGTTGATTACCGGACCACTTTCCTTAAGCGTGTCTTCGTTCACTCCCAAAATAATTGTTTGGGCACCACTGCCTTTAGCCGGGGCCGAGATAACCACCTTTTTGGCACCAGCTGGATCAATGTGCGCTTTAGCTTTTTCAGGATCTGTAAACAAACCCGTACTTTCAATCACCACATCAACTCCATGCGCACCCCAAGCAAGGTTGGCTGGATCTTTTTCGGCCATCACTTTAATGTGCTGACCATTCACAATAATGCCAGTATCATCGGCCGAGACATCATGGTGATATTCGCCATAGTTGCTGTCATGCTTCAGCAAGTGCGCTAAGGTTTTGGTATCAGTGAGATCGTTAATTGCATTTATCTCAATGTCGCTTCGTTCAAAGGCAATTTTAAAAGCATTGCGGCCAATACGGCCAAATCCATTTATTCCTACACGTATTTTCATTAGTGTTCTCCCACAATTACACGTCAGTGCTTACGCTTATTGTACAAAAGGCGAGAAGAGACAGCAAGTTAACTACAAAGAAGAGGCCATGCAGACCTCTTCTTTTCCATGATGTGCGAGTCACTACCCTTGGGCAGTATAACGCTCCATGCATTCCTTAATTGTCTTTTTGGCTTCTTCAATATCGCCCCAACCAAGCACCTTGGTGGTCCCAGGTTTCTTGAGGTCTTTGTAGTGGTTAAAGTGGTATTCAATCTTTTGGATCCAGCGCTCGCCAAGGTCTTCAAGGACTTTGATGCTGTCACCGGTATTGCGGTCATCAGCTGGCACGACCACCACCTTGTGATCCATTTCGCCATCATCTTCAAAATTCATAATCCCAATGATGCGCGCTTCGAGCCATACGCCGGTAGGCATAGGTTCATCGCACACCAAAAGCACATCAAGCTCGTCGCCATCTTCGTCCAAAGTTTGGGGAATAAATCCATAGTTGCAAGGCTTAGCAAAGATACTTGGCTCCACGCGATCCAGCATAAAACACGCCCGTTTGCGGTCCCATTCAATTTTCAGGAAGGAGCCTTCCGGAATTTCAATAACCGCATTCAGCAATCCATCATCAATAGCACCGGCAGTCAGTACTTGGTTAAAGTCGGCCATGTCACACTCCTCGTCTCAATCTTATTTTTCGGTTTTAGTATAGCATATTCTGCCAGGTGAGGCTGCGCCAGGCCTCGAGAGCATGGAGGTCCCGGCCGCCCTTGCTACCCATTCAGATTGTTGCGTGGTATACTTATGGCATGATAATCATCGGTCACCGAGGCGCACGAGGCCTTGCACCCGAAAATTCACTTGCCAGCTTTGACAAAGCCATCGAACTTCACGCTGACTTTGTTGAGTTTGATGTTCGCGTGACTCGTGATCAGAACCTCGTGATCATTCACGATCGCCACACCAAAAGAATTGCTTTTATTAAGCAGCATATTCACAAAATGACCTTGGCCGAAGTAAAAGCTTTGGCTACACGCGATGGCATTGCCATTCCCACGCTCGAAGAAGTACTCCTGCATATCAGAGGTCGCACAAAACTCAATATCGAGATAAAATCTATCGGCACGGCGCAACTACTGCTCGATGCCCTGGAGCCGTTTTTCAAAAAGAAAAAATATGCCCTGGACGACATAATCATTTCTTCATCGCGCCTTAGTGAACTGCGAGCCGTCCAACACGAAAACTCCCGGCTACGTGTGGCTCTACTGCAGCGGCGCTTCCCATGGCGTTTTCTGTTTGTGACTTCAGTGGGGCTTTATGGCATTGGCACGCGGCATACCCTACTTACCCCGCAGATTATTCGCAAGGCTAAATCGCTTGGCTTATTCACCTATGCATATACGGTCAATAAGCCAGCCCAGGCGCGCAAACTCCGTACCTGGGGACTTGATGGCATTTGCACTGATCGCCCGGACCTTATCCAGCCCTAGTAAAGCTTCTGATCGCCACCTTCGAGGTATTGGCGGATCATCAACGCCGCTGTGGCACCTTCGCCAGCTGCGCTGGCAATCTGCATGGTCGCGCCTTTGCGAACATCACCGCTGGCATACACGCCCTTCATAGAAGTTTGGAGCATCGCATTGGTGGTGATAAAGCCCACAGAATCGATCTCAATTGCTGAATCCTTAAGGAATGCCGTGTTAGGCAGTAAGCCAATAAAGACAAAGACGCCATCAGTCTCAAAGCGTACTTTTTGACCATCTTTAGTGCCTTCAACATAGGTAAGTTTGCCGTCTTGACCACCAATCACATCTGTAGTGACCCCTTCATGTACGGTAATTTTGTCATTTTTTTCCAGTTCGTGGATCAACACGTCCGACGCTTTAAGCGTGGAACGAACTAGTACATCAATGTGTGTGGCATAACGGGTCAAAAAGAGAGCCTCTTGCACGGCTGAGTTTCCCCCGCCCACAACCACTAAGCGCTTGTCCCGATAAAACGCGCCGTCGCAGGTCGCGCAAAAATGCACACCCTTGGCATAGAATTCTTTTTCGCCCAGGATGCCGAGTTTTTTATAATCCGTACCGGTTGCCAAAAGAACTGCCTTCGCCAAGTAGTCACCATCAGTGGTAATAAGGCGTTTATATTCACCTTCATCAATAATCTTGGTTACCTCACCAAGCTCAATCTTAGCTCCAAACCGCTCGGCTTGGGCGCGCAGCTGGTCAGCTAGTTCAAGACCAGACACCCCTTTAGCAAATCCCGGATAATTATCGATCCAATCAGTAATGGCAGCAAGCCCACCAATCACGCCCTTTTCCAGCAAGACAGTGTCAATATCTTCGCGAGTAGTATAAATCGCCGCTGTAAGGGCCGAAGGACCAGCACCAACAATCACCAGATCGTGAGTTTGCACTTCACTCATCGAATTGCCTCAGCCAGTTTCGCCGGGTTCCAGCCTTGGATAATTTTAGGCATAGCTGCGGTATCAGCATCGTCAGACACGGCCACCACCGGCACAGTCATCAGAGAGGTGAGCTGCATCATTTCCTCACGTTTCTCAGGCTGATCATCCAAATTGATAATCTCGTAAGTCTGCCCTTTGCTGTCCAAGAATTTCTTGACCGCGTCGCAATACGCGCAGGTATTAGTCGTATAGATTTTGATGCGTTTGCCCATCACTCGCTCCTTTTGGTGTTTGTTATTTTACTTCGACAAGTCCAACTTCAAAGACAAGGTCGCTGTTTGGTGGAATAGAACCATCGGGAGTGCCCTGTTCGCCATAGCCTTTGGCTGCTGGGATATAAATCTTGCGCGTGCCGCCAACTTTCATGCCAGGAATGCCTTCTTTCCAGCCTTCGATCACTTGGGAAAGTGACAGCTCGATAGGCTCAGCACTTTGGTCAAAAATCTTGCCATTTTTGGCAAGTGCGCCCTTGTAGGTGACTTTGATAGTAGAGTCAGCCATGGCTTCAGTGCCGGTACCTTCGGTGCTGTCTTCGGTCTTAAGTTCAGTAATAGGATCCTTGATGATAAATGACTGGTCCACAGGCATCTCCTTTGTCGCGTTAGTTGCTTGGTTTACTTGGGCGGTAGTGTCCAGATTCGCATCTGGCTTGTCAAAAAGAACAAACAGATAGATACCAACTGAACCGATCAAAAAGGCTGCCACGGCAAAGATAATCATTACTCGCGTGAACTGCTCCCGAAATTTCTCACCATTAATCTTTGGACGTTTCATGTGCGCCTTTCCATCAGGGCGTGACGCCCGCTAAATTACCCCTCCACTTTTCAGTGTTACATTCATTATAGCAAACACTATGGGTGGTGTGCGATGTCTTTTTCACAAACTAGACTGCAATATCAAACTTCTTGAGCTCGCGCTTCTGCCGTTCAAGACTTGCACCTTGGAGTTCAAGCAGCTGCGCATAGATGCCACCCGAGGTAGCCAGCTCACGGGGTGAGCCCACTTCATCAACCCGACCCTGCTGCAAAGTGACAATCTGATCCACATCAGCAATGGTACTCAACCGGTGGGCAATGATTAACGTGGTGCGACCCTTCATCAGGCGCTCAAGTGCTTCTTGCACTAAGCTCTCTGAACGGCTGTCCAGTGCGCTGGTAGCTTCATCCAGAATAAGAATGGGCGCATCCTTCAAAATAGCCCGGGCGATAGCAATGCGCTGCTTTTGGCCACCACTCAACTTCACGCCGCGCTCACCAATTTCGGTTTCGTAGCCTTCTTTAAATTTGACAATAAAATCATGAGCGTTGGCCGCTTGGGCTGCTGCCTGCACTTCTTTGTGGGAGGCTGTAGGCTTGGCATAGGCAATATTCTCGTGAATGGTTCCAGAGAAAAGATAGGGCTCCTGAAATACCACGCCTATATTCCGTCGGAGCGAGGCCTGCGTCACGGTACTGATATCTTGGCCATCAATGGTAATTGCCCCTGATTCAACATCGTACAAGCGCATCAGCAGACTCGTCACCGTTGTCTTACCCTCGCCGCTCTCGCCCACCAATGCCACTTTGCTATCAGGACGCACGACAAAACTAATATCGTGTAGCACGCGCTTCTCATTGGAATAGGCGAAGTTGACATGCGCAAACTCCAGGCCCGCCTTGGACACTTTAAGCGTGCGAGCATCTTTGCTATCCGCCACTTTGGGTTCCTCATCCATAACTGCGAAGTAATCTTGGCTGCCAGCTATGGCACGCTGGGTGTTATCCACCAGGAACGACATGCTCATAATCGGCAAACGGATAAATGACACATATTGGATGATCATAAACATTTCGCCCAGACTGAACTGTCCCTTATATGTGCGCCAGATGATGTAGAAGATCATGCCAAAAAAGATAACCTCAAGCACGCAGCGGCGGAAAATATCCTGCCAATGCCAGCCTTTGGACTGAGGATAGGTCTGCTGCACAAATGCTTTAAAGTGCGTGGCAAAGAAGCCCTTCTCACCCTTCTCGCGGTTAAATGACTTCACCACTTTGATCTGCCCAACTGCTTCGGCAAAGCGTCCGCTGGCAATGTCGGTGTGCTCATTTTTCTTATTCTGATAAATAATCCACTTTTTACTTGTACGAATGGTCATGAGTAGGAAGATGGGGTGCAGAATAAAGATAAGCAGCGCCAGCTCCCAGCTATAAAAGGCAATAAAGACCACAATAAAGACAATTTGCAACAGCCACGACGCAAAGTTGTTCGAAAACATATTCATAAACTGCGTGACATCAGTAATCGACCGATTCAAACGGTTGATAATGGTCCCGGTGAGTTCATTATCGTAATAGGCTTGCGGTAACTTAAGCAAGTGCTCAAAATAGCGAACACTTAAGATCTGGCGCAATTTGGCCGACATTATATCGCCTAAATAGCCGGAATAATTACTGATAACGGTCACCAGGATGCCGGCCACAAACATGGCCACCACAGCGCCAATCACCACGCTTTCACGAGCTGGCTGGCCACCAATCAGCTTTACAATCTCATCTGTAGCCACCTTGATTAGAATCGGGGGCAAGAGATTGAGTGCGGTAACTATGACGGTAAAAATGGCAATTGCCAGATAATAAGGCCATAGGCTTTTCGCAAATGCGAGGATGCGAATTATTGTTTTCATGCGGTGTTTGCCTCAGATCTTTCCACTTTAACTGCGTTCTTTTTTTCATCATCGTCTTCTTCATTCCGGTCAACCCGCGCCATGGTAAAACGAAGGACTGGCGGTGCCATAAGGGAAGTGACTACGGCAACAAGCACAATCACAGTATAGGCGGTTGTGGTAAGCACGCCAAGGCGCATTCCTACGGTGGCAATGATTACTTCAATGACCCCTCGAGCATTCATCGCTGCGCCCATAGCCAAGGACTCCCAAGCGCCAATTTTACTAAGCCGAGCACCTAGGAAAACGCCTAGGAACTTTCCGACAATAGCAACCGCCAAGACGGCCAGCCCACCGATGAACACTGGCCAAGAGAAAAGAGCACTCAAATCCATGCGTAGTCCCGCCGTGGCAAAGAAAACTGGAGCCAGTACTGCCATCACTGTGGGCAATTTAATGCGTTTGAATTCAGGATGCATGCCAATCAGAATGCCGCTCATAAATGCTCCGAGGGCCGCCTCAAGTCCCATGGCATGGGTCGCAGCTGCCGAGGCAATAATAATAGCGACCATCGCGGTTACCACGGGCGCATCATTATCCGAAGTGCGAGCATAGCCCAGAACCTTGGTGACAATAACGCGTCCAATAGTCGCCGTAAAGATTACCACAAATGCTACCCACATCAGAGATTGGAGAATTCTCCCTCCCTGGATACCGCCGGTCGTCACCATGGCTGCCACCACCGAAAGAGTGATCCAGCCAAAAATATCATCAATCACGCCGGCGCTCAACGCCAACTGGCCTACACGCCGATGCATCAGATTCATATCCATCAGGGTTTTGGCCATCACCGGAATCGCACTGACGCACAATGCCACTCCTAGGAAGAGGGCAAATATCAATGGATTCACGCCCGCAGGTGAAAATGAGTCTGGCAAGAGGTAGGCTACTCCCACTCCGCAAAAGAATGGGATCAACAGACCAAAGAGGCTGATTCTGACTGTTGAACCACTACGTCGGCGCAACATGGCTAAATTAATCTCAATACCACTCAGCGCCACCAGCAACACTACCCCCAACTGACCGACTGCGTCAATAAGATGAAATTGTTCAGTTTGTTGCGGAAAAATCCATCCCGCAAATCCGGGTAAAAACTGCCCTAAAATAGAAGGGCCGAGCAAAAGCCCGGCGCAAAGTTCGCCAACTACGGAAGGGAGATTAAAACGCCTCGCTAGCGCTCCGAGCCAAAAAGCCGTGGCCAACAAGAGAGCCACCTGGAGAAGAAAAATAAGGAATTGATGACTACCTAATGTTGCGACAGGTGCTCCATTTGCAAAAAGATCAACCATTCCACCACCTCTCCATTACTTACGGATCATTACTAAGTTCGTATCATAACTTACAACGTTCATTGCAAGCAAGACTAAGAGGTTCAGATTCGTTCAGCCCGAAGTACACTGTTAATGTGCGTGGTCAGATGAGCCATGAGTTCATTTACTTCGGCAGTGGTAAGCGTACGATCGTAGCGCTGCAGGTGCAAACGGACAGTGATTTGTTTGTGATCAGGCTGTTCGGAGCGCTGATAGACATCCACTGGAGATAAGGTAAAGGCGATTTCGTCGTGACGTTGCAGGAAGTCAGTGATTGCCAACACCAGATCGTCATACAGCAATGCGTCGGTCACGCGGAAACAAATGTCCTGGGTGATACCAGGAAAGCGAGATAACGGGATATAGTGCTTCCCCCGAACTGGCAATTGCGCAATTGCTTGCATATCCAGTTCAAACATGGCCACATTTTCCGGCAATTTAAGCGCGCGACGCACCGAAGGAGCTGGCTCGCCGACCAATCCGAGCAGTACATCATCCTTCATAACCATGGCTGAACGGTTAAGATCAAACATGCTCACCCGCATGCGGAACCATTGCGGTACTGAATCAAGGGTGTGGGCCCGAACCAGGCGGTAGTGTGGCTCGGTTATGTCCAGCTGGCTCAAAAGTCCTTCCAAATAGTGTTTGGCCTGATAATAGGGCGCGCCTTTTTGCTGCGGCGAATAGGCTTTGCCTTCTGCGCTCCACACAAATGACAACGCATGGTGCGGCGTGGGCAAGCCTTCTTCATCCAGTGAACCCATATGGTGCGTCTTGTTAAGTTCAAAGAGTGCGAATACTTCAAAGCCAGCTTTGTGATTCATGTGAATCTTGGCCAACAAAGAACCCAGCAAATTAGTGCGAATGTAGGCAAGCTCGGGTGAAAGTGAATTCGCAAGATGGTAAGCGTCTTTGCTTTCCTGATTAGTCTGTTGCATAAGCTGAGCCGAGACAAAGCTGTAGGTCAATACTTCATTCGCACCAGCCGCGCTTAGGAAGCGACGACTCCCCTGCTTGAGGCGCTCCAAATGGCGCGGCATCGCAGGGGTCAGATCGCGTTGAGGCAATGTTGGTTCAATTGTGTCAAATCCATTGAGTCGCCCCACTTCATCGGCAATATCTTCGGGAATTGCCAGATCAGCGCGCCAAAGTGGTGGAGTCACCCGCAAGGCACCAGCCGCACCTTCAACTTTGCACTCAATATGACGCAATGTCTGGACAATTTGTTCATCACTCAGGGCTGTGCCCAGCAAATGATTTACCCAGCCTACATTGGTATGAATGGTTGGTGATACTTTCGGTGTTGGATAAATATCCACCAACTCGCTGGCGATTTTGGCATTACTGGAAGTCTCGATCAACATACCCAAGGCATGACCCAGGGCTGGTGCGGTCTGACTTGGCGATTGCCCCTTTGCATAGCGCGTGACTGCTTCGCTAAAGATGCCGTGTTCCATGGAAGTACGACGAATTGAATACATGTCCCAGTTGGCGCATTCCAACAAAATATTCTTCGTGCTGGCGTCAACTTCACTCTCAGCGCCACCCATTGCGCCACCGACACAGATCAGTTTGTCGCCAACTGCGACCATCATGGCTTCGTCGCGCGGTTCAATTTCGCGGCCATCAAGCAAAGTCAACCTCTCACCTTTGGTAGGATAGCGAACCACGAGTGACGGACCGTCACCAATTGGATCAAGCTTGCGCAACTTGTCGTAGTCATAGGCGTGCATAGGCTGGCCTGTGAGCAACATAATGTAATTGGTTATATCCACCACATTATTAATTGGCCGCACACCCATGCGGGTAAGCATGCTTTGGAGCATCAACGAGGACGAACCAATGGTCACGTCTTGCAAAGTAATTGCGGTAAATCGTCGGCACAGATCAGGAATTTGGTTTTCAACAGCAAATGGCAAGTCACCACTGCCTTTTTCAACTTGAATCTCATCAGCTGCAAACCAGCTGGGACTTTCAAATTGTTTGTCTTGCACAGCCGCAATTTCGCGAGCAATGCCGAGCAAACCAAAACAGTCAGGGCGGTGCGTAAAGGACTTGTTTTCAATATCCAGAATAATATCTTCGAGATTATAAGCTTGGGCAAAAGGAGTGCCAGGGCGAACATCAGTATCAAGCACCTGCACGCCTTCGTGGTCATCATTCAATGAAAGTTCACGACCCGAACCCAACATTCCCTGAGAAATAACACCGCGCATCGTCACTTCTTGAATAACAAAGGGCTCTTCATTATCAACCGTGTTTGGCACAGCCACGCCAGGGGGAATGAAGGCAACTTTGTCACCCACTTTGAGTTGTTTGTCACCAGAGACAACTTGGCGGCGATCGCTCTCACTGATGTTGATATCATAAATGTTCAGCTTGTCCGCATTTTCATGCGTACGAACACTCGTAATTTGAGCCACTACGATCCCTTTGTATCGCGCACCCCAGTCAATGACTTCTTCAACTTCAACTAAGCGGGCATCAACAAGTTCGGCCAATGCTTCTACGCTCAGGTCGATATCAGTAAACTCTTGGATCCAAGCTAAACTAATTTTCATGCGCAAATTTCCTTAAGAATTCTAGACG
>Ga0075365_10000488_pt1 | contig 15084 bp, 14 predicted proteins | sample EndMetdeltDD1765_FD_71387 | JGI IMG/M metagenome (GOLD analysis project Ga0075365, IMG submission 71387) | Populus endosphere microbial communities from Tennessee, USA - Endosphere MetaG P. deltoides DD176-5 | ecosystem: Host-associated > Plants > Roots > Endosphere | place: USA: Tennessee... | reverse complement strand
CCGGCCTCGGTGGTCGGCATGCGGCGGGCCGTATAAAGCCGCTTCGAGGACCAGACATCGGCGACGGCAACGCCGCCGACGCGAGCCGTGAAGTGACCGCGCTGTTCGGTATAGTTCGGGCCGACCGCGTCACGCAAACCGTCATAGACCAGCGTGTAACCGCCGGCATTGACCGTCTGGCCCTGCTTCATCTCGACCACCGTTTCGGTGCCGAACGTAGTCGCTGCGAAGATGCCGAGCACCGTGACGCCGAGGCCGAAATGGGCGATCGCCGTGCCGAACACCGAGCGCGGCAGGCCGGCAATGCGTTTCAGGCCGACCGAGAAACCGACCTTGGCGAAATTGCCGCGATACCAAAGATCGGCAAAGGCGCCGATCATGCCCCAGAAGCCGAGGATGAGCCCGAAGATGGCCATGACCGGGCCGCCATGCTGGATGTAGAAAAAGGCAAGGCCGGCAAACAGGGCAAGCGCTGCGAAGACCCAGAGACGCTGGAATGCGCCGAGCAGATCGCCGCGCTTCCAGGCCAGCATCGGGCCGAAGGGCACGGCGATGAGAAGCGGCAGCATCAGCAGACCGAAGGTCATGTTGAAGAACGGCGCGCCGACGGAGATCTTTTCGCCGGTCAGGGTTTCGAGCACCAGCGGGTAAAGGGTGCCGGTCAGAACCGTTGCGGTGGCCACCGTCAGGATCAGGTTGTTCAGCACCAGCGCGCCTTCGCGCGAGATCGGCGCGAAAATGCCGCCCGCTTTCAGCATCGGCGCCCGCCAGGCGAAGAGTGCGAAAGCGCCGCCGATGAAGATCGCCAGAATGGTGAGGATGAAGATGCCGCGGGTCGGGTCGGTGGCGAAGGAATGCACCGAGGTCAAAACGCCGGAGCGGACAAGGAAAGTGCCGAGCAGCGACAGCGAAAACGTCATAATCGCCAGAAGCACGGTCCAGATCTTCAATGCCTCGCGCTTTTCCATGACAAGTGCGGAATGCAGCAGCGCGGTGCCGGCGAGCCAGGGCATGAAGGAGGCGTTTTCGACCGGATCCCAGAACCACCAGCCGCCCCAGCCGAGTTCATAATAGGCCCAATAGGAGCCCATGGCGATGCCGGCGGTGAGGAAGGTCCAGGCGGCGAGCGTCCAGGGCCGCACCCAGCGCGCCCAGGCTGCGTCGATGCGGCCTTCCATCAATGCGGCGACGGCAAACGAGAAGCAGACGGAGAAGCCGACGTAACCCAGATAGAGCAGCGGCGGATGGATCGCGAGGCCGAAATCCTGCAGGACCGGGTTCAAATCCTGGCCTTCCGCCGGTGCTGGATCGAGACGCAGGAACGGATTGGAGGTGAACAGAATGAAGAGCAGGAAGGCGACGGTGATCCATGCCTGGACGGCGAGAACATTGGCCCGCAGACTGTCCGGCAGGTTGCGACCGAAGACGGCGACCAGAGCGCTGAAGAGCGTCAGGATCAGCAGCCAGAGCATCATCGAGCCCTCGTGATTGCCCCAGACGCCGGAATATTTGTAGATCAGCGGCATCAGCGAATGGGAATTTTCCCAGACATTGGCGACCGAGAAATCCGAGACGACATAGGCCCAGGTAAGCGAGGCGAAAGATATCGCCACCAGCGCGAAAATGGTGATCGAGCCAGTCGGCGCCAGCGCCATCAGCGCCATGTCGCGGCGGCGCGCGCCGATGACCGGCAGGATCGAGACGATAAGCGCGGTTGCAAGCGTCAGGACGAGCGCGTAATGGCCGATTTCGACGATCATTTCGTCGCTCCCGTATTGTTTTTGCCGTCTTCCCAAACGCCTTCCTTCTTCAGGCGGTCGGCGACTTCCTTCGGCATGTAGTTCTCGTCATGCTTGGCGAGCACGCTGTCTGCCACGAAACTGTGGCTGACAGCGTCGAACGCACCTTCGGTGACGACACCCTGCCCTTCGCGAAACAGGTCGGGCAGAATGCCGGTATAGCTCACCGGCACGGTGTTGGTTCCGTCCGTCACCGTGAAGCTCACCGTCGAGCCCTGGCCGCGCTTGACCGACCCTTCTGCCACCAGGCCGCCGAGACGGATGCGGGTGCCGGGCTTGATATCCGCCTTGGCGAGGTCGCCCGGCATGAAGAAATAGGCGACCGACTGGCTGAAGGCGAACATGACGAGCAGCACAGCGACGAGGATGAAGCTCATGCCGCCGGCGATCACCGCAAGACGTTTCTGTTTGCGGGTCATTGCTGCACTCCTTCCACGGCAAGGCCGATCTCGTTTGCCAGCGCCACCAACTCGCCGGAAGCCGGGAATTGTTTCAGGCCATCCTTCAGCGCATCCGTCGCCTTCTGCTTGTCGCCAAGCACGGCATAGGAGCGCACCAGCCGCAGCCAGCCTTCGAGATTGTTCGGATCTTCCTTCAGCTTCGTCGCAAGACTATCGACCATGCCGCGGATCATCGCCTGGCGATCACCCTGCGACATGCCTTGAGCCGCGGCGATATCCGCCTGGTTCGGATTGCCGGGGGCATTGGTGGCGGGCGGAGACACGGCAGGTGGAACGGCAACAGTGCCGCCGTTCTTGGCGATATGCTGGTTGACCAGTTCCATCCACGGCGCGTCGGGCGTGGAGGCCTTGGCGATCGTCTCGAATTCCGCGAGGGCTTCCGCCGCACGGCCCGCCTGTTCGTATCCCAGACCGACATAGAAGCGCGAACGCGGATTATCAGGATCGAGCTTGACGGCCTCCTGGAAAGCCCCGCGCGCATCTTCGGTGACAATGCCGTCGCTTTCCGCCACCAGCGTTTCGCCAAGGCCGGCAAGACGGACGGGGGTCGGCCCCAGCAGACGGATCGCATTGCGATAGGCCATTTCGGCATCGCCGAGCCGCATGGAACGGAAATAGATCGGCGCGAGCAGATCCCAGCCGGCCCCGTCATTCGGATTTTGGGCGAGATGCCGCTCGGCCTTGGCAACGAGCAGCGCGATATTGTTGCCGGGATTGGCGAGACGCGCTTCGAGCGGCTGGTCGGGGATGCCCGGATTGCCGAGCGTCACGTAAAGACAGAGCCCGACGGCCGGCGGCACCAGTGTCACCACCGCGGTAGCAATCGCGTATTTCTTCGCGGGAGCCGCGGCCTGTTTTTCGCCCTCGCCCGCCACCGCCAGAAGCCGGCGGCCGATCTCGGCGCGGGCATATTCGGCTTCCTCGGCGTTGATCAAGCCTTGCGCCTTGTCACGGTCGAGTTCGGAGAGCTGGTCGCGATAGACTTCGACCTCACCGGCACGGTCGGCGAGCGCGACTTTGGAGCCGCGGGCGAATGGCATGATGAGGACTGCCGCAACGGCTGCCGTCAGAGCTGCGAGGACGATCCATAAAACCATAATGGCCCATTACCGGAACGGCCGCCGCTTTCCAACCGCGTTGTGGCCTCCGAGCGGCCGTTGACGCGAATTTGAGGCGTTTGGCCGCAAGCTGGTTCAGCGTTCAAATCATGGGAGGGGTATGGGGCGGGAAAAGGAAGATGGGTATGATTTAGGTCAACGAGGTGCGGGACGGTGTCAGCGAGTTCGTTTGCGGAAAGGATCGCGGTCCAAAGTTGGCGCCAGCGTTGCCACATCTCCCTTCTCCCCAGCGGGGAGAAGATGCCGGCAGGCAGATGAGGGGGCCGCAGGGCAGAACGTTCAATATCGATATTGGATGAAAGAGTACCTGGCCCCCTCATCCGGCCCTTCGGGCCACCTTCTCCCCGACGGGGAGAAGGGGAAACCTCAAGTCAGCGGCGTCCAGGTCCCGTCCGCATTCCGGCAAGCCGCACCACGAGCCGTAAATTCCTTGTGGTCGGCGGTGATCGTGTGGCGGTACTGGCGGCAGTTCTGGGTGCCGACCTGATAGGGCGCGTTGGCGATCACCTCACCGCTGGCATCACCGCTTTTCCACGGTGTGGATGCGCCGGGCGCAGCCTCTTCCAGAGCCCGATATTCGGCCTCCAGCGCCCGCGAAAGATCGCTTCCGGAAAGATTGGCTCCGGTCCGGCCGGCAATGCCGCCCTGCAGAGCCGAAATATAGGAGGTGGCAGCCGAGGACCGCAACGAGAGAAGGCCGCGGGAACCGCCGCCTGCATCCGACGTGGTATTGCACCCGGCCAGCAATGCGGACACGAGAACAAGGGAAGCGGTATTTCGGTGGCTCAAGCGTTGCATCGTATCGGAAACCGGATCCTGGGTCTGGGTTATCCCGCCTGGTGTGCCATTGGGGATTGTTTTCTCTCGTAAGTCTGTACCGCGACTGGTCCTGCCCCGGCGTGGCATCATTATGGCATTACTTGGAAAACACATGAACCCGACTATCGTTCACTCCCGGTCTGACCGCTCGTTGCAATTGCTCCTGTGTCAAAAGATATAGCAGGCGATTTATCCGTCCATGGGTAATGGAACGGATTGCAAAGATGTTGCCGCAGCGCAACAGTGGGGGATCACACCGTTTCCTTGGCCATGCCGGGAAGCAGGAGTTGAGCCCGCAGGCCGCCACGCCCGCCGCGATTAAGCTCGAATTTGCCCTGATATTCGCCCGTGATCTCCCGGACGATGGAGAGGCCGAGCCCGGCGCCGGGCTTGCTCTCGTCAAGCCGCCTGCCGCGCTTCATCGCCTCGCGGATCTGATCGGGCTCAAGACCGGGACCATCATCTTCCACAGCCATTTCCACCCAGTAACGCTGCACAGCACCCTCGGGGGCGACCGGACCGAGGCTCGAGCCGGCACTCAGGGTCGCAGTGACCCATACGCCCGTCTCGCAGAAGCGCGCGGCGTTTTCCAGAAGATTGCCGACCGTTTCCTCGATGTCCTGCTGTTCCATGGCGAGCGTGAGGCCGGGCGAGGAGACCGAAAGGTAGAATTCCTTTTCCGGGTTAAGGCGGCGCATGACGCGCACCAGGCGCTCCAGCACAGGCTCCACCTCGGTGCGGGCCAGCAGAGATTCGCGCTGCGCCGCAATGCGCGCCCGGTTGAGATAGGACTGGACCTGCGTCTGCATGCCTTCCGCCTGGGAGCGGACGAGATCGGACTGCACCTTGTCGACGGCGCGCGATTCGTTGAGCAGAACGGCGATCGGCGTTTTCAGCGAATGAGCCAGATTGCCGACCTGCATACGGGCCCGCTCGACGATACGCTTGTTGCTTTCGATCAGCGCGTTGATATCGGTTGCGAGCGGCATGATCTCGCGTGGGAACACGCCGTCCATCCGCTCCGCCTCGCCGCGCCGCACCTTTTCCAGAGCCCGGCGCGCGCCATCGAGCGGCTGCAGGCCATAGAGAATGGCAAGAGCATTCACCACGAGGCTGCCGATGCCAAACACGGCGAGCGCGATGTAAAGGCTGCGGGAGAAGGTCTGGATGTCCTCTTCGACGACGCTCAGATTGCCGGAGACGCGGAACCGGGCTGCCCTGCCCTCACCGTCGAGCACGACTTCCGTCTCCGCCACAAGGACATGGTTCTTGAAGGCGTCGGTCGCCGGATAGAAGCGTTCATAACGATTGTTGAACGGCACCGCGAGGATCGACGGTACGCTGATATTGGACGTGCCGAGCGAAGACGAGGACAGCGGCCGGGCCGCGAACGTGCCGAGCGGCTCGATGATCCAGTACCAGCCGGTTTCCGGCTGCGAGAAACGCAGGTCGCCAAGCTGCGGGCTACCGGACAGCTGATTGTCGTCGCCGATCGTGATCGAGTTGATGACGTTATAGAGCTGGGCGCGCAGGAGATCGGTAAAAGCGCGCTCCGCCGACTGGCGGTAAAGCTGCGAGATAACGATCGAGATCACCACCAGAGCCAGCGCCGACCAGAGCGTCGCGAGCATCAGCACCCGGGAAGTGAGCGATGTCGGGCCGATGGGGCGAAGCCTGAACCGCATCGGATTAGCGTGCGTCGGTTGGGGCTTGCATCCTGTATCCGAGGCCGCGGACGGTTTCGATGAGATCCACCCCGAGCTTCTTGCGAAGCCGGCCCACGAAAACCTCGATCGTGTTGGAATCGCGGTCGAAATCCTGATCATACATATGCTCCACCAGCTCGGTGCGGGAAACGACCTGTCCCATGTGATGCATCAGATAGGAGAGGAGCCGGAACTCGTGCGAGGTGAGTTTCAGCGCCACGCCATCGACGCTCGCCTTGGATGCTTTGGTATCGAGTCGGACGGGACCGCAGACGATTTCCGAGGAGGAATGGCCGGCGGCGCGACGGATCAGCGCCCGCACGCGGGCCAGCACTTCTTCCGTGTGAAAAGGCTTGGCGACGTAGTCATCGGCACCGGCATCGATGCCGGCCACCTTGTCGCTCCAGCGATCGCGGGCGGTGAGCATCAAAACCGGCATGCCCTTGCCTTCGGCACGCCATTTCTCGACGACGGTAATGCCGTCGATGACCGGCAGGCCGATATCGAGGATGACGGCGTCGTAAGGTTCGGTCTCGCCGAGATAATGCCCTTCCTCGCCGTCGAAAGCCTGGTCGACCACGTAGCCGGCCTCCTTCAGGGCGTCGGAAAGCTGCCGGTTGAGATTGACGTCGTCTTCGACCACCAGAATGCGCATGTGCTTTTTGAAATCCGTCTGCTGGAACCCTATCAGGCGCCATTTACATCCGGACCGCTTACATGGGAACCGTCTTGGTCACCTTGCGCGGCCGTTCATTGCCCTTGCCCTGAATGAGAACCGTCACCGTGCAGGTCTGGCCGTCGGCCCCCGGCTGGGCCGACAGAAGCTCGCCGCCCGTCTCACGCACGACGCGGGACGCGGCCGAGCCGCAATCGCCCGAAACGAAGACGAGGTAATCAAGCGCGGCTGCCTGTTCCGGCTGAAAGCCGGCAAAACCGGCTATGCCGGCGGCCAGTATCGCGATGATCGGCAGTCGCGCCATGGTTTAAAAATTCCACTCAGAAGACAACGGATGCCATATCCAAAGCATGTGATGGATTATGTAGCCAAAGGCTGCTGAATGGCAAATGAATGCTCGGTAACGCTGGCGTTCAGGTGGTCACTATCCCCTGATTCCGCTCGCTGCGGTGATACGTCCGTAGATCGCCAGGAGCCCGCCCGCCGCGCCGGCAAGGGTTACCGCGATCTCCACCAGATCGGTCTGGATATCGCTGCCGATCTCGATTCCCGCGGCCTGCAGCACCGATGCGGCGACGGCGATCAGCGCGCCCCAGACGGTTTTCGACTGGTACCAGAACTTCATTCCATCCATGATTTTGTCTCCTTCGGTTGGCCTAAAATAGAATCTGCGCCTCGGCCGGAATGCCGAGCGGCACGGCGCGGCCCATCTGGCGAATGCGCAAAGAAATGCTTGTTTGAGTGGTGCCGAAATCAGCAATCTGCTGGGCGGCGGAATAGACGAAAACCGACAAAGTCACCTCTGCCGAGCGTTTGACGGCGGTCCCATCCAGCACCTCGATGCGATAGCGCTCATCCGCTTCGTCGAGCGGGATGTCGCTGCCGTTCCAGTCATCCGCCTCGACCCGCCCACGCCGTATCCAGGTCAGACGGATATCGCCGCCGACAGCCTTCTCACCCCGGATATGGACCGGCGAAAGCGGCGTTTCGGCGCGCGTGCCACCTGCAAAACCGCGGGGGCCAAGGCGACCGCCGGACTGGCTCAGGCTTTCGACGATCCAGTTCATCGGCAGACCGCGTTCTTCCGCGGTCAACCCAAGCGGCATAACGGCCTCATCGAGCATCACGACCGCAGCGCCTGTCGCGGCGCCGGCCTGCATCGCATCCTCGGTACCGGCCAGACCGCGAAGCAGGTTCGTCAAACGCCAGCGGCTCGGCGCGACCTCTTCCGCCGTCGCAAACCCGATGATCTCCCATGCATCGTTCGCGGCCTTCACCGCGATACGGTTGTCGCCGTTAAGGACGGGCAGTTCCTCGGCCGAAGACAGGCCGCCGAAATGGAGGTCGAGTTCGAGCGATCCGGATCGATCAAAACGGCCGGTAACGCCCGTCTCCAGCGGTATCGTCAGGACGCCGATCCGGGCGGGGCGCTCCAGCAGAGTGCGGCTGCGATATCCTTCCGTGCCGGGCGACGACGAAACCGCCATGCGCCGCCATGGCCGGGAAAGCGACGCGACACGCGCAAAACTGCTCGGCGTATCCGATGAAAACCGCGGCAGATCGAGAAAATGCACCACGGGCGAAAACGCGCCTGCCGGGTTCGCTCCACCGTCCCTACGTCCACTTTCGACCGCGTAGTTGACCGGCGCGAGCGGTGCGTGATGGCGTGCTTCGATCCGCCGTACCGCGCCGTCCTCTACCCGTTCCACGATAAAGGTACCGTCGGCTCCGGGCGCGTCCGGCAGCGCCAGTCTTACCGTATCTCCCGGCGTGAGCGCGATTTCGGCGGGTGAGAGGGCGAAGCTTATGGTCCGCCTGCCGATGCGTTGTGTCCGGAGCAGGCTTTCCACGGCACCGAGCGCCGTTTCTTCGGACAGCACGGCCGGCAGGTCGTAACCCAACGTGCGCCGGCTTTCTGCCCTCGCCTTTCGCGACCGCATGCTCGCCTGCTCGTAGTCCAGCCGGGGATTGTAGGAGGTCAGCACCGCTTCGGCGGCGAAATCGCTGTCATGGCCGCGGCCTTCGCTCCAGAGCGGCTCGCCGTCGATATCGGCGACGACGGCAACCTCCCTGGGCGGCAGGCTTGCCGTCAGCCGCGAGCGGAAATGCAGCCGGCCGTCGTGTTCGGCGACATCGATTTGGAACGTCTCAAGCAGCGGCTCCAGAAGTGCCCGCGCCGAGGTGAGTTCACCCTGGACGTAACCGATGAGATCGCCGCTGACGGCCGAGACGTCGAAATCGGCAAACCCGTGTTCGGTCAGGATTGTCGCAAGCGCATCTGCGAGCGTCGTGCCACCGAGGCGACCGTTCAGCCAATGGCCGGTGCGCCAGTTATCCCCGTCGCGCCAGACCGAAAGATCGTTCGGAAAGGCCGGCATGGGACGAGCGTCCCAGGTCCAGACGAAGATACGATCCTGATCGACCATGCCGGCGGGTGCCTCCGCGCCCTGCCACCAATCGTGATGCGCCTCCAAAAAGCGGCGCTGCATGCTGTCGGAACGGCTCAGGCTGGAAAAATAGGGAGCGGCACTTTCCGCCGATTTCGGATCGATGAAGACGTTCGGCTGGTTGGCGCCCTTGTCCACGGCTGGGCAGCCGAGTTCGGTAAACCAGATCGGCTTCTGCCGCGGCTGCCAGACGGTTGGCTGCGGGCGTTCCGCGCCGCCGACACGATCGTGATGCGTGTTGGACCACCAGTTTTCGAGATCTTTGTATCGGAATACCCAGGGCTTGCCGGCAAGACCGTCGGTAATCGGCGTGCGTTGCCTGTTCTGCCGGTCCGCATCGCCGGCATAATACCAGTCGTAACCTTCACCGGCGGCAATCTGCGACTCCATCGCCCGGCAGTCGTCGGCCAGCTGAAAACCGTCCGGATTTTCCGCCGCAAGATCGTCGTCCCGCCAGTCGGAGAGCGGCATGTAATTGTCGATGCCGACCGCGTCGATATCGGGCGAGGCCCAGAGAGGGTCGAGGTGGAAGTAGACGTCACCCGAGCCGTCCTGCGGGTGATATCCGAAATATTCGCTCCAGTCGGCACCATAGGTCAGTCTGGTCTGCGGCTCGACCACGGCCCGTACATCGGCAGCCAACGTGACCAGTGCCTCGACAAACGGAAACTTGCCCGCCTCGTCGCGAAGCTGCGTCAGGCCGCGCAGCTCCGAGCCGATGATAAAGCCCTCCACGCCACCCGCTGCCTGCGCCATCTCCGCATAGTGCATCACCATCCGGCGATACCCGTCGGCACCTTCGGCAAAGGCCTCAACCTGCATTCGCGCAGCGCCTGTCTTATCCGCGGTATGCGGCTGCAGCGGGCCGGGAAAACAGGAAATCTGCCCGCGCCAGGGATAGGCAGCCTGTTCGGTGCCGCCATGCGGATCGGGCAGACCGTTGTCGGAGGGGATATCCATCATCACGAACGGGTAGAGATAGACCTGCAGTCCGCGTGCCTTGAGATCGGCAATCGCCTGCCGGACGCTCGCATCGCTCGGCGTTCCGCCATAGGCCGGGCCGCCGTTCTGGCTGACGAGACGGGCATCCGCCCGCCGCAGACCAGCCACGGACCATTCCACGCTTTCGTCTTCACGGGAGGCGACTTCCACGCCCGGCACGATGCGGCAATGCCCGGCCCGAAGATCTGTGCCGAACCAGGAGACGACCAGCGCAACGCTCTTCAGGTTCGGGCAGAGCGCCTGAAGCTCGTCGAGCGAGGCCTGCCAGTCGGTCGACGCGGTCAGGACATTGCGGTTGAGGATGCGGGCGCTGCCCTCTCCCGTCTTTTCCGTCACCGGCACGGTCGCATAGCCATGTTCGGTGGCGCCGGGAATGATCGTCACCGCACGAATCTGGCTTTCCAGCTGTCCGACCGGCCGCAGCACTTCGAACTGTAGTAACGGGATGCGGTTGCCGAAGGTATCGAGCGGCAGCCGCTCGAACACGACATAGGCAAGCCCGCGATAGGCCGGGGCATTGCCTTCCCCCTGTTTCGCCTCGATCAGCGGATCGGGAAGCTGTTCTTCGTCGCCACGGTAGACGCGCATCTCATAAGCCGTCAGGTCGAGTTCACGGCCGTCCGCCCATACCCGCCTTATGCCGGCAATCGGCCCCTCGCAAAGCCCGACGGCGATGTTGGCGAAATAACGGAAAGTCTCGACACGCGGCCCGGTCGCCTTGGCGCCGGAGCGCTCGCGCGTCACCTCTTCCTCGAACCGCGTGGCCCAGATCAGTGTGCCGCCGATACGCGCCGTGCCGTAAACCCGGCTGACCGCCGTGCCTTCGTCCGCACCCGCAATGCGTGCGGTGGCGAGCCGCGGACCGGAGACCGTGGAGCCGCCACCGATCAGCGCCCGATCGACCATGCTGCCGGCTAAAGCACCGGCCGCGCGACCGAGAATTGCGCCGATGGGACCAAACACACCGCCTAGTGCGGCACCGGCAGTCTGAAGGAGAATGGTGGCCATGGAAATACCTCGCAACCATCCGGCGAATACCACTGGATGCACGTAAAAAGCGTGATAGCGTGTGGGGAGTTGGAGAGCAGAAGCAGCAGGCGCCACACCAGCCGGCGCACCGGTGAAGATGGGCTACACCGGCTCAGGCAGGAGCCCTGCTCTCGAATGTGGAGGTAGTGTTATGAGGCTCAGGCCGATTAGCATTGCGCTTATCTTGCGAAGAACCCGGACGGGCTGGACAATAGCCGTCCGGGTAACCTTCAGCAAATAAGTCCAAGGTGGGCGAGGTTGCACCCTCGCTCACCACTCCAGCAAGATATGCCAATCCGCCTCTTTTCTCAATTGCGGTTTGCGGCCGGAAATCGATGCACCGCCGCAATTTTCCGCCGCCAGGAGGGTGCCAGGACCGAACGCGTCACGGCGGTCTGTTCATAGGCATGAATAAAATGGTTCGGCCCGGCCAGAATGCCTGCATGCTTTGCAGCGCAATCGGGCCGCCAGCGGAAAAGCAACAGATCGCCAGGCTCGGCTTCCGTCACGGGAAGTGCGCCGCCGAACAGCCTTTTCGCTGCATTCATCAACCGGTCTTCGCCACCGCGCTCCGCCCAATCCGGGGCATAGGCCGGAACCGCTTCCGGCTCCTGACCATAAAGCTCTCGCCAAATGCCGCGCACCAGACCGATGCAATCGCAACCCACTTCCTTGACCGCACCCTGATGGCGGTAGGGTGTACCGATCCAGGCTTCCGCCAGCATCAGGACCTTTTCGCCTATGCCGCTCATTCGAAGATCGGTCCGCCGTCGTGAGCCCGCTCTCCGTCCGCATAGGAATAGGCGAAATCCGTGCCCGGCACATGCGGGAAGCCCCGGAAATTGAGGTGATTGGAAAAGCGTGCTTTGCATGTGGCAAAGGACTTGTCGCAGCCGGCCGTGATGGAGAAACCGGCCCCAGCCACAACGGGCTCCTCCAGCGGCAGCCAGAAGATCAGCTCCGCCAGGCCGCCGGCAATCCTTTCGTGACTTTCGATATCGGCCGAGGGTCCATTGGCGAACGTCAACAATCCCTGCCGAAAGAAACCGCTCTCGAAACCGGATAGCCCGGAAACGACGACCCGGCTTGCATCCCTGATCTCCATCACGATCCCCTCTCCGCGCCAGGCGGCAAGATCGATGCCGCAACGCGCATCGCCCAGCGTAGCGTCGCAGCGGCGCCCATAGACGCGGCCCTGCGACTGGTTCAGGCGATGCGCGAGGCTGCGCAGCTCTGCCGTGAATTGTCCGGCGAAGCGGGAAACCTCGCCGATCTCCCGCACATTCAGCAGCACATGCTGCTCAGGCATCGTCCAATTGACGAGGAACAGTTCTACCCGAGCCCCATCGAAGCGGCCTGCCGCCAGATCCTCCTCGCGGATCGCCGCGCTGGAAAAGCCTCCCGCCACCTCATCGGCGCCGGCCGACAGGCCTGTTGCGGCCTCCGCATCGCTCGCGGCAAAGCCGCTCGCCGCCGAAAAGGTCGTGCCGCCAAAGGCGAGGTCGCAATCGTGTTCGGTAAAGCCCAGCACCGCTCCGTCGCGGCGGGTGACCCGCCAGCAATGGCAGGTGGTTGTCGCTTCGCCGGCCAGATGCTCCGCCAAACCCTCTGGAATCGTCCTCATGCCAGGACCTCCGTCAACGGAATTGTCGGAATGCGCCCCGCATCGAAATGCGCGAGATTGACGTCGATCCGATCGGTATCGAAACGCACCGGTACGTCGAATTCGTAACCGGCCCTTATAACGGAGCCGGATGCCGGGATGTGTCCGGCCGCAAAGCAGATCATGCCGGTTGCCGGATCAACGTCAAAGGACGTTACCGATTGCGGCGTCCCATCGACGGAAACCACCACGCTACCGGCAGACGGCTTGGCGATCCGACGTACCCAGCTGCCACCGTTATCGGAATAGGTCTTGAGCAGTTGAAAGGCCGCAGCAGCACCATCCCCTGTTCCGATGATCTGGTCTTCATCGGAAATACCCTCGCCCGGCGCACAGGATTTCCAGTCGAGCGGATCGCGAAAGCGGAAAGCATAGAGCTGACCGCCCCGCGCTTCGAAAAATTCCAGCACGGCATAAAGATCGGCGAGCGATTTCACGCCTGTCCCGACATCGTAATTGCGGCGGGAATCCCGCCAGCGCTGGTTTCTCTGTTCGCGCCCATTCGACAGGTTGACGATATCGGTGCGCCGCACCGGACCACCGGTCGCGCCGAGCGCCAGCCTCAGCGGAAACCGCACCTCGTGAAAGCTGCTCATTCTCTGCTCCTTTGAAATCCTGGCGTCATAGCGCCCTGCGCCCGCGCGCCGCGCTGCGTGCAAGCATCGCGGAAATCTGCCCCTCGCTCTTGCGGAAGCTCGTGGCATCGGTGGCCGTGACGTTGAAGACGATCTGCGGCGCCGCACCGCCCCCGCCCGCGGAGACCCCCAGCGCGCCATCCGGACCGCGCCGCAAGGGCAGGATCGCCTCGGCGCCCGCTTCGCCCATCAGGCCAAGACCGCCCGAGGAACCGCCCATGGAAAAAAACGACGGAGCACGCACGACGCCCCCATTGGCGAAAGGCGTCACGGAGCCGGCCAATCCACCGAGCGAGCTGCCGACAAACTCTCCGACGGCATTGCCGAGCAGCCCTTCGAGCGGCTTCAGACCAGCGGCGAGCGCGATATCGGTCAGGCGATTTCCGAGGCCGCGTAGGACGTCTTCCAAACCTCTGCCGCCGGTCGTCGCGGAGCGCAGGGCACCGGTCAGCGCCGCGCCGAAACGCTGGGAGCGCATTTCGAGATCCACCATGACATCGGTCAGGGCTTCGGCACCCGAAAGGGTGTCGGTGAATGTAGTTTCGTCGTGTTCCATAAGATGCTCCCGGATATTCCTCGCAGCATGGTTGCCGTTGCCCGTCTCACCTTCGGAACGGGCAATCACGTCGCGATCGGGGACCTGTCCTCATGAGGCAAGCGAACTTCCCCATCCGGAAACGCCCTCATCAGCGCCTCCAGCCCGACCCGTTCCACTCCTGAAGTCCGTGGTTTCAACCCGCCGGTTGCAGCGTTGAATTCCCGCGGCGTCAGCGCCCAAAAATCCTTTACCGAAAGCCGCAACAGGTGGAGGCCGACATGCAGGGCCGTGTCCCAGGGAAACGGCTCATGATGATCGGCAGTCTCGCCCGCTGCGGCTCTCAAGGGTTTGGTGCGATGTCCTCCGGAGCGCCGAATGTCGCGACAAGCAGGTCGCCGACGATGCGGGCCGAACCGGCCAGGCCGCCCTCGATGCTCATCGCGGCCACCTCGTCGTCGGAGAAGAGATTGCCGCCGCCGCGAAGGCCGGCGCCGATCAGACGGATCATGTCGGCCGCCTTCAGCCGGCCGGCGGAAAACCGTTCGGCCAAACCATTGAGGTCTCCCGTCGCGAAAGCCGTTTCCAGCTCCGCCAAGGCGCCAAGGGTCAGGCAGAGAACCCGGCGCTCACCGTCGATCACCGCCTCTATTTCGCCGCGCCTGCGGTTCGCCCTTCCGCCGGCAAGCATCAGAGCGCTCCGAACGACAGGCTACCGGCCGATTCCAGCGCCAGCTCGAACCGCACCTCGCCATTGTGTTCGCCGGAATATTCGAGCGCCGTCACCTGGAATAGGCCGCTGATCGTACCGAAGGCGGGGATCAGCACCTGCCAATTCAGAATGCCGCCGGCAAAGAAGGCCGCGCGCACCAAAGTGTCGCTCGCCTGATCCTTGAACAGGCCGGCACCGGTCAGCGAAGCCCGCTGTACGCCGGCACCACCCAGCAGTTCGCGCCAGCGCCCGGCGCTCTCGGCATCGGTGATGTCGACGGTCTGCGCATTGAAGGCGAGCGGCTTCGATCGCAGCCCCGCCACGGTCACAAACGTGCCGCCATTCTCGACCTTCAAAAGCAGGTCCTTGCCCTTCTGCGCCACCATGGCGAAGTCCTTTCAACGTTGATTTTCCGACTGATCGCAGATGCCGCTTCCGCTTGCTGCGGCCGGGTGCTACAGCGCTTCGGTCTGCTTTTGTTC
>Ga0075365_10000487_pt1 | contig 15089 bp, 15 predicted proteins | sample EndMetdeltDD1765_FD_71387 | JGI IMG/M metagenome (GOLD analysis project Ga0075365, IMG submission 71387) | Populus endosphere microbial communities from Tennessee, USA - Endosphere MetaG P. deltoides DD176-5 | ecosystem: Host-associated > Plants > Roots > Endosphere | place: USA: Tennessee... | reverse complement strand
TCGTGCTCCTTCAGAATGCCGATGATCTGTTCGTCTGTAAAACGATTGCGCTTCATTCCCTGGTCCTCTCAATGGGCCAGAGCTTACTTCAAAATGGATTATTTCAACGGGGCAAGGTCATTGGCACAGGTCATATCCCGCCAGATCAAGCCCAACGCTGATCCATCTCTTTCACCGTTTTCCCAGCCAAAGGAGGGCTTCCATGCCTGCTTCACATATTCGCGCGCCGCCGCAGCGGCATCCGTTCCCGATACTGTTTCTCACCGAACCGGTACCGGTGCCCAACAGGGCGTACCATAGAGGCCAGCCCCCCGGCTGGCTCTGGAGGCTATTACCACGAAAGGACCATGACTGACGCATTCCGGCACTTGCCGCGAATGACCTTCGCGGGGTGACCTGATCTAAGGACAGGCATCGGCCATCAACACTCACCGACCTCTCAAGGAAGGAAGCTAGATGGATAACCTGACCATGGACCTCGTCCGCCTGACTCAACGTAACCGTGACGGTTCGTTCGGCACACAGACAAACCGCAAACGCGGATTGACCGCTATGGCCAAGGATCTTGATGATCTTGGTTATAAGCTGCCGTCGGCTGCGTCGCTCAAACCCAAACACATTGAGGCGCTGGTCGAGAAATGGCTCGATGCTGACACGACCGACGCCAGCATCCGTAACCGGCTGACCTGGCTCCGCTGGTGGGCTGAAAAGGTCAACAAGCCGAATGTCGTTCATCGCGACAACGCCCATTACGGTGTAGCCGAACGCGGGGAGGTAACCCGCAACCGCGCCCAGACCCTCGACCCATCGAAATTCAAAGCCATAGAATGCCCCTACATTCAGGCTTCACTCCTGCTGCAAACGGCCTTTGGCCTGCGCCGTGAAGAAGCCATGAAGTTCCAGCCACTCGCCGCCATACGCGGCGACCACATCACGCTGCAAGCAAGTTGGACCAAAGGGGGAAGGGTGCGCACCGTGCCAATTACCACCTTGGAACAGCGCCAGGTGCTTGAACATGTCATGAAACTCGTACCGGGTCGGGGCTCACTGATCCCGGCCCAACTCAGCTATGTTGAACACCTTAAACGGTTCGAGTATCAGACGCTCAAGGTTAACCTGCGGAATACGCACGGATACCGACATGCCTATGCCCAGAACCGCTATAAGGTCTTAACCGGCCAAGACTGCCCTCTCAACGGTGGCAAGAGCTGGACTGCCATGAACCCGAAAGAACGCGAGGTTGACCGTGCCGCACGCCGACAAATATCTGCGGAACTGGGTCATGGGCGCCTCAAGATTACGGACATCTACTTGGGGAGCGCCTTTCAGTGAAGCGCGCAGACGGCAACCGTTTGATGGCAGTCAACAGCCGCACCAAGTACGCTAAAATCCTGTTCAACCCTGCGTCCATCGCCACGGCTATTGATGCCGTGGCGATGGAAGGCCACCGGCAGTACCGCGTGGTGCAGGAAATCCCATTTGACTTGTCGGAGACGGATGCAGCGCATGCGCTGGAAGAATGGCTGAAGGAGCAGGAGTTCGCCTTTACGTGGCGGCCGCGCTACCTTGAACAAGATGCTTTTCGTCCTTCAGTTGCGACTGAGCATCCGGAACTAGTAATCTACTGGTAGCTTGAAAAGCAAAAGCCTCCGGTTAACCGGAGGCTCTTCTGCATGATATGTCGATTAGGTCGAAACGCTTCCTGCAACGACCAGCATCAAAGCTTGATGGGGTTGTGGGTAAGAGTTGTCGTATCGGCCGTTCACCGGGTGATGAATAGATACACTGCAATTAGCTTGCGTGGTGCCTCCATGTTTTCCAGATGAACCAAGCTTTTTGGCAATGGTTTTCAAAATAGCAAGAATTGGCATTGGGGATCTCCAATAATGGGGCCTTCCGTCAATGCCGGAAGGCGTATGACGGGGCCGCTATGGAGCGGAAACGATATATCTTTGTGGTATTAACTCACCCAGTATTGGGCCGCTATCGCGTCTTCACAAGTATCAATGCCAAAAAAAGAGAGCAACTCCTATGCTCTCTTAGGTTAACGATTGTACTTCCACAAAGCGCGCTTATCCGCGCCCGTTCCAACAACAATTTGCCATTTACTAAAACTGGCTTCTTCACTTCCCGCGCTCGGCAAATTACTGTGCAAATCAGCAATTGCTCCGTCGTCAAAGCCACCTTCGCGTCTAACGCGCAGACCTAACGTGGTACCTGTACGGACAAGTGAGCCGAGCGGTGCAGATGTGTAAGAAGCGTCGGAAAGACTCGTCTCATCAACCTCAATACGAACATTGGGAATGATAAGGCCCTTCCAACGCGCTGCACCTTTTGTCTCAAAAAAGTGGAATTTATAGTCGCCTGAAAGGAAAACAGCCACGGGCGCACCTTGGAACTCGCCAATTAGAATGGTTCGTTCACGTTCCTGTCGAGGGAGCATCAAAGTCAAGGGAGTTGCGGTTTCAATGGATCCTACCGTGAATTCGTCAGGTGCGAGCATTGGGGATGTCCTTAATAAGATGATTGTTGGAGGCGGTTGATAAGGCGGTCCCAAAGCAACTCGGCAGCGCCTTCTTGCGTAAGCTTCTGTTCGCGTTGCCCCCCGAATGACGACGACATCCCCATGCTTTGTAAATAGAGCGTCTGGTCATCAGCCTCGACGCTGAGGGATTCACTCATGCTGTTGCTAGCCGTTGTTTCGCCCTCAACATAGCAAATGCCTCGACCCCACGTATCGCCGCCGAGATAGACGGTACCGCGTGCCACGTCCTTTCCATCGCGATAAATGGTCGCAAAGAAACGATTGGCATCGATCCGGCGGAAAACACCTTCAAAGCCGGGATTGCGTTCACCCAGCTCTGACAGAGAGTTCTCGAAAAAGCGGGCGGCATACTCAAACGTGTCGAGCTTGAATTGATCCTTGTCGCGCTGAGTAAAGGTTTTCGCCAAACGTAGGTTGCTTGAGCGAGGACCCGCAGGCTGGGAAAGGGTAGGGGGAGCAGAAATTGGTGAAGGCCGCGAGGCAACCGACTCACCAGAACGAGATGTACGTGAGCTTGCCTCACGTACAGCCTTGGCGACTTGCAGCATCGCGTCATCTATGTCGGTCCATTGAGTAATGGGTTTTCCATCACGAGGAACCGCATTCAGGGAACCAAATGGTGCCGAATGCCAGTCACAGGCACGGAGGATGACTGGGATAACGATAGCTTCCCCAGCTTCATGGCGTTCCATAGCCCGCCGCATTTCGATGTTGTAGCAATAGTCGGACGCAATGAAATCAGAGCTGACGAGAAGCAGAATGATGTCATCAGTATTGATGTGGTCATCGATACTGGTGTGAATATTCTCGCCTGCGCCGATACGGCGGTCATGCCAGGTCTCGATCACCCCCTGTCGCTTGAGCATCGCGAGCTGCTTTTCCAGCTGATCTCGTAATGTTTCATCCGCGTGTGAATAGGAAAAGAAGACGCTTGGCATATCACCCCCAAATTGTATTCCGGCATTATGCGATATGCAGGAGCTTCTTTACAAGATGGTGTGTATATAAAAATAAATCGAAATATATATAGCTGCATTGCTGCCTTTCGATATCAGTTTTCAAGAAAACCGAAGGTATTGCTTTTCCCGTTTTGATTGATATTTTCGACTCTATTGGCTGGGGCAGTCACATGGGCAAGACGTTCGATCCATTCAACGGTTTGGGCAAAGACCTTAACATTTTGAGCAGATGGTTGGGCTGGTCTTACCGGGCCGGTCGAAGCATCAGGGCTCGCAAGGCCCGGAGACAGGTCGAACAGTTGTACGGCCCCGAAGTAGCCGACGCTGTCGAAGCTGCGGTCCGATCGGGCCGCAGCCCAGATCCGATAATCGAACGCGCCAGACGCGACCTTGCCGATCAACAGGAGCGCCAGCGTCAGCTTACCGATCCCCCACCGCTCTACGGATCAGCCCGCTGGCCAACTTCCGCCGATCTCCAGCCGTATCTTCGTCCCAAGGACGCCTTTGACGATCCTCGGTCGATTATGCTGGGCGCATTCTGCGACGAAGGCCAGACCAAGACCGCCGGATACGTCCACTGGGACGGCGACGGCCACCTCCTGACTATTGCCCCGACGCGCTCCGGCAAGGCGTTGACAACGATCATCCCAAATCTCCTGCGATATAAAGGTAGCTGCGTCGTCCTCGATCCCAAGGGCGAACTGTTCGACGCGACGTCAAAATGGCGCGGCGGACTCGGCCCGGTTTATCGTATCGCCCCGTTCAGCACCGACAGCACCAAACCAAGCCACCGGTTCGATCCGGTGAGCCAGATCAGAAGTGAGGCGGATGCGCGCGCCATCGCGCAGCAGATGTTTCCACCCGACCCCAAAGCGTCGTCGTTCTTCGCGGATGACGCAGAAGGTTTCCTGACGGCGGTCATCCTTTATGTTCGCCACAACGCCCCACCCAACCGCCGTAACCTGACCACGGTTAGCCAGATGGCGGCGCTGAAAGGCGCAAGCCTGCTCCAGGCCGTGCAGAAGATGGCGGCCTATCCACCTACCGCAGCCGCCGCCCGCGCCCTTATGGACAAGGACCCGCAACGGGGGCTCAAAGTCTTGCAGGACACCCTGACCAGCAAGATCAATCGCTGGCTCGATGCCGAAATCCAGGCCAGCACCGCAGGCAACGATGTGGATTTCCGAAGCCTGAAGGATCAGATCGCCACGGTCTATATCGAGATCCCGTTTCCTATGATGAAGACCTACGCGGGCTGGCTACGTGTGGTTCTCAAGGCGGCACTCGATGCCATGATCACAAATCCCAAAATCCCCGACATTCCGGTCCTGTTCGTACTGGACGAGTTTCTCAACATTGGCCCGTTCCCGGAGTACCGCGACGCGATCCGGACCCATGCCGGGGCAGGGGTGCGCCTCTGGTTTTTCCTCCAGGACATCTATTCCATTGAAGAACACTATCCCGGTAACAGCTGGCGACCGTTCCTCAACTGCGCGGTCAAACAGTTCTTCGGCGTCAACGACCACGACACCGCCAGCATGATCGGCAGCTATCTTGGCCACAAAACCCACGCCATCCGCACGACCGGCGGCAGTACCAATGTCTCGTCTCATCTCAGCAGCTGGTATGACACCGCTTCTACCATCACAGGCTTCAGCATGACCGAAGGCGTCCAGTTTCTCGGTCGCCCGCTGATGACCCCCGACGAAATCCGCGAACTGCTCGGTGGCTGGGCCGCCGACGGCTCGCGTCATGGCATCATCGATATCGCAGGCACGCGCCCGTTCCGGGCACAGCTCGTGGTGCATACCAAGAGCGCAACATGCACGGAACGAGTGGGAACACTCTCATCGGGGGATAATAATGACAGGACAGGAAGTACGGTCGGTATGGCATAGTTCGGTACCAACATGGCTCGGCCTCGTGTTGGGGAGCTGGGTGGGACTAGCATGGGGCAGCCTCATCTCGGCCCCGGTGGGGATCGGATTTGGCGTTGCCGCAGGCAGCGTCTTGGGCGGGTTTCTTGCAGTGCCGCTATGGGGCAGGTTCTGGGGGCTCGTGGGCCTGGGTAGCCAGCGTGACAGGGCGGTCCGTGCGCATGACACCACGCGGCTTAACGACGACGATCTGCTGGCGCAGCGGGTCTATATCCTTGCATCTCGACTCGGCATGACCACCAAGCCGTGGGTGGCGGTCATGCCCCATAATAACGCCTACGCCATTGGCTCCGGCCCGAGAAGTGCCTTGGTCGTAATCGGCCAGCCGCTGATCGACACCCTGACCGATACCGAACTCGATGCCATCATCGGCCACGAGCTTGGGCATATCGTTAACAACGATATGCGCCGAATGGGACTTGCAAGATCATTCCAAAACTCCTTGGTTTGGTATCTGGGGTTTTCGCGCACTCTTCAGTGGTTAGGGCGCTGGCTGCTCACCTGGATGTCGGAGCTGTACATTCTGCGGCTGTCGCGCAAGCGGGAATACTGGGCCGATGCGTTCGGCGCGGCTCTGACCAGTAAGGACGATATGATCCGTGCGCTCGAAAAGCTCCACGCCGGTCCCGAACTGAGCGGGTTCGAGAAACGGTACTCACGCTTGATGGTTCGAGGGTTCTCTGGCGGCTCGTTGCTTTCCACTCATCCGACGCTGGAAGAGCGTCGTGACGCGCTGCAAAGCGAGCGGTATCTGAAGCGGGTGGTAAGGCCAGTGCAGGCTACGGCTGAACTGGCGGCTCCGGTGGGACTGCCAACGGCGGAGGAGATTGCTTATGTTAGGGCATAAGGCAATCCAGGCAAAAAAGGGGTCACGGTGGTGGCAGTTCGCGCTAATTGCTAGCCTGTTCCTCATGTCGGATTCGCAGCAATCCCAAGCCGAGATGTTTCGACTGGAGACCTTCGTGGATGCAACCGACGACAGCTGTAAGTATTCGATTTCCCGCCCGGACTGGAAAACCAAGGTCAATGATCTTCTCAAGGATATTGTTGAGGCCAACATCCAGCATGTCCGGCTGATGCAGGATGGCAGTATAGTCCTGTCCAATATTGGACGAGGTCAAATGGTAAAGTTCAAGACTGTCTACAAGGGCATGGCAGTGGACGGAAACGGCGGCGGTGAACTGGTCCATGAAATCATCGAAATCGAAGGACTCGCGTTGATGGGAACGGACAAGCTTGTCGTAAAGGTAACGAAATCTAATTCCCCACTCAAAACCTACCTTTCGGGTAAGTTCATAACATGTGAGCCTATGTCAGTTCCTGGTGACATTCCGCTATCGCTGGATGACATGAAGAAGCTGGAAATCAATAAGGTTCGACAGGCCGAGTTGAAATTTGGCGACGTGGTGGATGATCTGACCCGGATCGGCGTGAAGGCGGTTGCCGAACCACTGGGAAAGATTGCCGGTTTCGTTGTGGAAGAGCAAATCGGCCAGAGCATAGAAGAAAACAAGGCGAGACGACATGAGCGACTCAAAACCAAAAATCTTTCGTTTGTGGAGCGGCAACGGGCAGCGAATGCTGAGCGGACGAACATCTGCAATTCTGTGTGGAGCAATGGTGGCGGGTGCTAACCTTTTCGCCAATCCTGCCCAGGCGATAGACGACAAAGCTTTCGCTTGTATGACAATGCAGTATTGGCTTTCTCAAAATGCTATCGAAGAGCGCGATATCTTCGCGGATATGAAGGAAAAATGTTCTCTAGGCGAACAGTACACGCTAGAGATATCGGAATTCATCAATACCGTCGAGTCCGTCGGGGATGGGGGAGGGCGCGAATTTCTAGTTGCCGTCTACGGACAGGACCGGGCGAAACTATTTGAAGATGTGACACGCGAGACTTTCCGAGTGATCGAAATCTCGAACGCCAGTCTTATGAAGACCATGCCTATCCCTAACGATGCTACGATGAAGTAGAATTGCTAGGCCACGGCAGTCCATAACTGGCATTTGAAAGCTCTGTACAAAACAAAGTATGCAATTTTTTCATGTCAAAAGACTCGAGTATTCTCATATATAGGCTCTCTGCGAGAATTTGGGTCTGATCAGCAACAGATCCTGAAACGGATCGAGTACCGGCATGCACTAACGCAGAACGAAACTGGTATAGTCTTTTGATATCCGCAGCAATTTTTGACCGTTGCGTATTGTCGTTGGTAAGGATTACAGCGGCATGGCGAGCGATAGTTTGTGTGACCGGAGCAGTTTTGTCGTCACTTGAGAGCAGGGCCTCAATTGCTGTGAAGAAGTAGAGCAGTCGTTCAGAGCGATCTTCTGCTTGGCGGCCTCTTGTTAGCCAGCCTAGTCCTTGTGAAACGCGTTCTGCCACGCTTTTCTGGGGTGGCGCGAAGATTAAATTCGCGCACTCTACGAAACTCTTATCTCTCGTGGAAGTAAGCACATTATTGTCAATTTCATACACTGATGGAGATTTACCTCCACCTGCGGTGATTGATGGCCCCTGAATTTTAGCGCCTTCATTATGACGCTGGAAAGGTCTCGTCGGGTGAGGTTCAACATCTCCGATTGCGGGAGCAAAATGAGACCAAGACTTATGTCGCAAACGCAGATAGCTCACCGCCACATCGATGAGCCATTTTCCTTCTGTTTCGACGTGCTGGACGATTGCATCGACTTCAACAAGCCAGCATGTGTGGTAGAGATTGAGAGAAAATGATCCGCCGCCTAGTTGAAATCCGGTGTTTTCCGATATGTTGATTGAGACAGGGTGTTTTGGATACTGCGTCTCTCGCTCTTTAACAAGGACATCTGTTTTCATAGCGCGAACACGTCCTACTTGTACTGAATCGATGGAACTATCGAAATGAAAAAGCCTATTGGGCGAAACCCATTCATATGTTGTGGTCCCGTGGTCCCAGAGCTTCTTAATAATTGCTACCGCAGCGTTAACCGCTGTCAGACCTGCATTCAGAGCATCGTGACCCGCTTGCAGAACAAGATCGTAGAACGTTCGGCTATGGACACCAGTTGGGCCCAATAGCTGTTCAGCCCTCTGGATGAGTTTGTAGATCGTCTTTTCTAAGTTCTCATCGATTTCGACGACCCCGGCTGAACCGAGAGAAATACCGCTCCCCTCATCAAATTCCCCCACAGATTTACCGCTAGCGTGCGACACGAAAAACGCCTCTGCGAAACTCTTGGCGTAGTTTTTCAGATCAGGGTCATTCTGCTTGTTGCTAACGGTGCTACTTTTTGCCATTTCCATGTCTCAGATTGTTTATACAACGGGTGAGTTATCGCCGGTCTCTGTCATATCCTAGGACAGAGCGAAGCAATTCCGAAAGCTCAACTCGATTGAGGTTCGCCGAAGCAGCCTTCAGAAGATAATCAAAATTCACTTGAAGCCAGCAGTTCCGCCGCGGATTAACAAGAATGACATCCGACCAAGCCTGCTCATTTGTTTCAACTGTAGCGGCGTACTTGAGAAGCCAGTACATAAGGACCTGTCGAAAATCACCTGCCACAAAATTGCGGTTAGTATGTTTGACCTCAATCAGGTGAACCCCTAGTGAAAAATCTCCGTTACCAGGCGCGATCCATCCCAGACCCGGAATCCGGGGCGCTATTTCGAGTCTCGACTCAGGATTATGAACTTCGAATTCATGCAGCATGGTTACAAGATTGGCGGCGGAGCGCTCTGCCACAGCCATATCGAGTGGAGAGAGAGATACAGGAATTTTGGCATCGAAATGCCGTCTTTGTCTGGAAACTGCCAGTACGAGACACTCCTCCCATGACGGCGGGTTATCTCTTTGCAGAATCAACTCAGCACGAACCGAGGCCAGTTCGAATAGCATGGCTTTTTGAAGACTGCTCTGCTCTATCATGGACTCGGGTACGGGAGAAATTCCATCAATCCTTTGTAGACCCTTATTGAGAGATTGAACGAGTCCACCACTTAAGCGTGGGAACAGAATGTCCAACACACCTGGAATATCACGTGCGACTGTCCTCGGATCACGAAGTGGTAGGCGTCCACTAGGCATTTTGCACCCATTCTAGATAGCACGATGTGAACGACCGACCGGTGCCTGTCTCAAAACCGAGCCGCCAAGCCTGATCGAGTGACCGCTTTAATTGCTTTCGGGAAAATTCGCCTTCATCACCAAACTTCTTGGATATGAGCCAAAAAGCTCGTTGTTCGTCCGCTCCCAAATTCTGCCAGTCGTTGCGCAGCGTCATAAAATTGGCACGGTCCTCCCAATATCCCCAGCATTCGATACAGGCTCGTTTCACCGATTGAGACTTTTGCGCATCAAATATTTGCCGAACAAACGTCGCCCGTAGCGGCGTTTTCTTGAACCTGATGGCGCGGAGATAATGCAGAAGGTTGGCTTCTGGAATAAGAAGGTGCGAGGCGAGCACTGGAACGTTGTCAAGCAATGTGTCGATCTGATCAAATACCGCCGCAAACTCGCTGTTTGCTCGGACAGAAAACACACCTCGCATGATTTTTGACCAAGATGCGCGGAAGGAGTTGAGGTTTCGAGCGTCCAGCAGTGTTGCGCAGAGTTGTACGGCAACTTGTGGCTCTTGAAATTTCAAGGCGCGTCCGATTTGAGCCAGCACGAAGCTGTCTGGCTGTGACTTCTCTTTCTCAAGGTCGAGCAGAAACTGTATGTCAATGTTGGCGAAAGAATCCTTGAGCGTTTCGTACTCTGTCTGTGCGGTATCGGAGTAAGGGTCAAAATGGAGGTCAAGCTCACGCAATGTGGTGCTAGCTTCCTCACCTTCTCCAAGCTGAGCGTGGACATAGTCGATGTAGTGCGGTGCGCTGAGGAACGTGGTTTTACTGCGGTTCAGCGTCAAACCGTAGTCGGCTAGAGCGTGTGAAAGTACTGAAAGAGCCGCATAAGCATCCTGCTGCGAAGCGCATACTAGCGTAAAGTCATCGACGTAGCGGTGCCAAACGATACGTTTTTCAGTGAGGATCTGATCGATAGGGGTCATCATCACTTCGGCCAGAACTCTTGCACCTTGCCCTCCAACGGGTAGTCCGAAAGATCTTCCGGCGGTTAGTTGATTGAGTATTCTATCAACTTGAGCTGCGACAGTCGAATTTGATCGGCTCAAATCCTTAATAAGGTTTTCGAGGCGGTGATGATAAATGTGTTCATAGAAGCTAGAAATGTCGGTCTGAACGACAATCGCACCGTCTTGCAGTAGTGCAGGTTCCAGTAGTGTTGCCTCTTTGTAAGCCCTCCACGAGCGTGATGGATCGAAGTAGGAGGATTTTGAGGCATCCAGACGATAAGAATGTACTCTGGAACTGCGCTGAGGCTCGTTGGCTTCAGCGATAGCTAGCCCGATGCCGTTTAGATATAGGTTCCAGAACGGGTGTAGCTTTGTCGTTATGCGAAATCCGTGAGAACCAGACGGGACAAGAAGCCGTTCAGACCCTATGGTCAGTTCGTTGATGAAATTTTTCGAATCTTTGAAAGATTGATTATCAAGGACAGTGAATAACTCGAAGCATATTTGAGCGAGGTCGTCGGCTTTGTCCCGAACAAATGAGGAATCGATGTCGTAAGGAAGCGTATCGTTGTCACCACTTTTGCCTATCTCGAATGCCGCTTGAACAAAGTGCTCGCGCCTAACTTCCATCGTACGTCTTTCACAATTTTATAATGGCCAAAGTGTATGCCGGATGCGGCGCAAAGTTCAATGCAAAGTTGCGTCAGATGTTTAATGGTCGCGTTACTGCCAGTCGAGGTGATTTTCACCCCGCTCCCGAACGGCGAGAGGGCATCCAACCCCTAGAGCCGCTCTCCAGTGCAAGCGGGTAGGCAACGGCGTCATCATTGCTCATCTCTGGACTGTTCAGCCGCTCAATCCCAGCCGCGCGGCAGCAGGACCCTCGTTCGGCTCTTGAAAATCACACATTGAAGTTATGAATTACTGAATTCAATTTTCTCATTACAATTATATTTCCAAAATGTAGTCTACACTCGCTAGCTAAGTGTATGGCTGGCAATTAATGTACAGAGGCAATTAACAATGAAGAATATTAACGTCTATCTGGCGTGTGCCTTTAGTTTAGCTACATTCTCTAGCGTTGCCGCAGCAGAGAAGACAACGCTGGAGTCAGTCTCCTATTCATGCACCAACAATGCCGTCATGCGTGTGGTGTATGTTAATGGCGCAGACGGAAAGAGTTTCGCAATCTTGCAGCAGATGGATGAAATGATCCCCATGGCCGAGCAACGCTCGGCATCTGGAGCGATCTATAAGGCAATCGATCCGAACTACACCTATACGTTAATCACCAAAGGCAAGGACGCCACGCTTCAGGACAGCCGTGAGACACTACTCTCTGATTGCAAAAGCTAGAGAAGCAGATTTCCTGAGCTTCTCCAGAACCAGATGTTCTAACGTGTGCTTGCGCTCGACCACATCGCGCTCTTCACCGCACATGTCGCGGATGACGAGCACCGAAACTTTGTAAAATTTCATCATGAATTCGATGAGGGGACGGGTTGAGACGTAGTGCAAGCGCTAACTCCGGTCATGCTCCCTTTCCTGCAACTCGCCAACTTCAGACGGGGTAGGAAGGGGCCTAACCTCAATCTCCAGCCAGTCTAGATGGTTTTCCATCAAGACCATTGTCTCCCGATTCTGCTCTTCCTCCAGCCGAAGCCGCTCTTTTTCCCGCATGACCACTTCCAGCCGCTCGATCTGGACGCTCAGGCGTCCAAGTTCGTAAGCGGTATCCTCACGGCCGTTGGCCAGAGTAGCCAGTCGCGCTAGTTTGTCGTCTCTGGAAGAGAAGAGGCTGTCGAAGTTCTGGATAAGCTCCTCAGTCTGGCGATGGTTTTGCAGGAGATTGGCCGTGTGATGCTCCTGTTCCTCAAGGTAAAAACGCATCTGATCTTCATCGGGCAGAATATGGCTCATTGCGAAATCTCCATGGAAACTCAGCTTACCGCTGTCGAAGACATGCGGCATATGGCTATGCGCGCCAAATGATCTTAGCGGTCTCGGTCATATTCCTGATCATGCTGGTTGTGAGCTTGGGAACGCTCCACCTCAAGCCAGTCAAGGTGGTTCTTACACTGCTCCCGAACAGCATCGTCCTGAACAGCGACGGAGGCATCCAACCAGTCGAGCGCGCTCTCCGGTGCTAACCGGTAGGCAGCGGCGTCATCTTCGCTCATCTCGCGGCTGTTCTGCCGCTCAATCGCCTGCCGTGCGGCAGCAGGGTCGCCGTTCGGCTCTTGAAAGGCGGGAGGTTCGTCCTGTTCAACCTCGCGCAGCATCCGCCCTTCGGCGGCTGCGAGCTCTCGTGGATGAATAGGGTTCCCATCGGGATCGGGGACGGGGAGGTCACGGTCATCATGTGTAGGAGCCATCTTTTCCCTCTCTCGCTGGCGCTGCCTGCGGGCACGCCGTTCCTGTGGGTTCGGGCCGCGATGCTGGCCCGGTGTGCGGTCAAGCCTGCGCTTGGCATAGCTGCGGCTGTCAATGGAGGCGGACACGCCCGCCGCCTTCAGGGCAGCATTGGCAATCCGTTCCCATGTCACACGCGCCTCGGCAATGAACTGCCGCCCGTCGGCACTGCGGATTTTGGGGCCGAACCCCTCCGATGTGATGACGCGGGTGGTCAACAGAATATGGACGTGCGGATTGTGCTGTGTGCCATCGTCATGGATAGCGAAGTCGGCAACAAAGCCCTGCGATGTGTACGCGTCGGCCATGGCATGGGCGACGGCCAGCCACGCGGTCCGCGACAGTTCACGGGGCAGGGCGAACTCAATCTCTTTGGCGAGACGCGCGTCATGGCGCTTTTCGGCCAGCTCTACTGCATTCCATAAAGTGGTGCGGTCGGCCATCCATTCCGGCGCACCGGCTGGAAGGCGAATGCCGCATGTAACAACATCCCGCCGTCCGCCGAAATCCGATAGCTTCTCCTCGGCGGCGTTCGTCAACACCTCGCCTGCGCGATAAGCGGCGGCCGCGACAACGGAGCGTCCGTCTCCCCGGCTGATGTTCTTGACGTTGAGGTGATAGATAGCCATTCACCTTGCTCCGGCACGGACGGGGTTCAGGGGTTTCCCCTGACGCACTTGCCGGTTTTGTCCAGACGCCGTGCGACTGGTAACAAAATCGAGCAAAGCATCGCCCTCAATGCGTACACATTGCGATGCGTAGGTGCGCTGTTACGCATTGATACATGCCGATCACAAATGTTCAAGATGGGTTAAGCTTCGGCAGCTACTACCTTCTTCAGCTTTTTCTTCACGTTTATGGCTTTGGCATCCAGCGTGTTCTTGAGATGCACGGCATAGTGCTTCTCGATCATCTCTACGCTCGTCCGGCAGTTCTTGGCGATCTGGTAGATATCTGCACCTTCCAGCAGGCGTAGGCAGATATAGGTATGGCGGAGGCTATAGGCCGAACGCTTGTTACCTTCACGGTCAGTCTTGAACCCGCAATCAGTCATGGCACGGTTGAACTGCTTCTTGTGGTCCTGAGGGAACACGAGATCGGTCGGCTTAGGATTGTTACGCTTTACCAGCCGCTCGAATGGGTGCACAGCGCCCGTGGTGCTTTTGCAGTAGCCGAAGCCGCGCTTGCCGCGCACTTCGATCAACAGGATGCGCTCGTCGCTTTCCTCATCTTTCTCAATCGTCACGTCGCGGTACTCGAGTCGGTTGGCTTCATCTGGGCGCAGGCCGGTGTTGGCCATAAACAGGATGTAGTCATGGAACTGCTCGGCGGCGTGTTGCCAGTTGAGACCAACAGCGGATTTGGCGCGTTCACGGGTGTAGGTGTAGAGCTGCTTGTATTCCTCGGGCGAGAACCACGCGCGGTGTGTGATCTTGCCGGACGCCTTGTAGGGGGCGGAGAAGTCGGGGAGGTTGCTGATCCAGCCGTGGCGCAGGGCAGTCTTCATGACCTGTCGCAGGGTGACGGTCTCGTGGTGCAGAGTGCTCCGCGTGGGCACCTTGCCGGTCTCGGGATGCGGCTGGAGCCGCATCACGCGGAACTCCTGCACCTTGCCTGCTGTGACGGCGCTAAGCGCCATCTTACCGAAGTAGGGCAGGAGGTGGTTGTTGATTCGCGCCTCGTGGTCCTTCACGTAGCGCGGATTGCGCTCGCCGTTGGTAAGGGGCACGTACTCCAGCAGAAACTGCTTAGCCGCGTCGGCAAAGGTGCGCTCGGTCTTTAATTGGCCGATACGGCTCTTACCGCGAAGCTCCAGATACCAGTCTTCGGCAAACTCTTTGGCGAGCGCCAAGACATCGGTTTTTGTGCTGACGCGCCACTCTTTGCCCTCAAGGTAGGTGGAGCATTGCCAGAGCGTGCTATTGGCGCGGCGGTAGACACGGACCTTGTCACCAAAGACGGCATGCGAGGCCATTTCACCCTCTCAAACTGTGCGAGACATGTGTGAGAGTTATTCTACCGGATTTGGGGTGATTTTCAACGGTAAGTGATTGATTCCGTTGGTGAGAGCGCAGGGATTCGAACCCTGGACCTACTGATTAAAAGTCAGTTGCTCTACCGGCTGAGCTACGCTCTCCCGTGTCGGGGCTGGGATGCCCTTCGGAAGTGCGCGGAACATAG
>Ga0075365_10000486_pt1 | contig 15093 bp, 15 predicted proteins | sample EndMetdeltDD1765_FD_71387 | JGI IMG/M metagenome (GOLD analysis project Ga0075365, IMG submission 71387) | Populus endosphere microbial communities from Tennessee, USA - Endosphere MetaG P. deltoides DD176-5 | ecosystem: Host-associated > Plants > Roots > Endosphere | place: USA: Tennessee... | reverse complement strand
GACGGCTGGTGGACCGGCACGGCCAGGGGAGGGTGCTGGCCCTGTTCAACTCGGTCTGGGGCGCTGCGTTCCTGGGTCTCGTGCTCGTGGTCGTCCGCGACGGCCCCGCTGTCGCCGCCGCGGTCCTCGCGGGGCTGACCGGCGCGACGACGCCGGTGGTGGCCTCGGCCGTGCTGGCGAGGTGGGCGCACGTGGCCGACGGCCCTGCTGAGGTGCACACGGCCTACTCGCTCGAGTCCGCTGCCGACGACCTGACCCTGATGGTTGCTCCGGTCGTGGTGACCTGGCTGGCAGCCTCGGTGGACCCGCTGGCCGGGGTCGGCGTCGCCCTGGGCAGCGGTCTGGTCGGGACCTACTTCTACTGTCTCCAGCGCGGAACGGAGCCACCCGCCCACCCGCGGGTGGACCCGACCGCGACGGTGACCCCCATGCCCTGGCCCTTCGTCGCCTTCCTGGTCGTGCTCGCGGCCGCCCTGTGCACCGCCTTCGCCGGCATGGACGTGGCAGTGGTCGGGTTCGCGACCGAACACGGCCGACAGTGGGCTGCCGGGCCCGTGCTGGCCCTCGTCGCGGTCACGAGCGTCATCGGCGGCCTGGTCTACGGCTCCGTCAGCTGGACGGTCCCGCCGGAGGTGCGGATGCGCTACGCGGTGCTGTGGCTGACCGTCGTCTTCGGACTGGCCAGCACGGTGTCGTCCGTCGGGCTCCTCGCCTTCGTGCTGCCCCTGGTGGGCTTCGCCATCGGGCCGGTGATCGCCGCCTCCAAGTCACTGGCGGAGCAGGTGCTTCCGCCAGCACGCTTCAACGAGGGCATGACCTTCCGTCAGATCGGCGTGTACGGCGGATTCGCGAGCGGTGCGGCGCTGACGGGCGTCCTGCTCGACCGCGTGGACGATGGTCGGGTCTTCCTGCTCCCGGCAGCGGCGACCGCGGCCGCGCTGATCGTGCTGGTCACGGCCCGCCGGCCGTTCCTGGCCCGGGTCAGCCGCTGAGGCCGCGGCGCCGCAGCAACGGCTCGATGGCCGCGTCGCGCCCCCGGAACTCACGGAAGGACTCGAGCGGGTCCCGCGAGCCACCGATGCCGAGCACGTAGGTCCGGAAGCGGTCGCCGTTGGCCCGCGTGAGGCCGCCGCTCTCCCGGAACCACTCGACCGTGTCCGCGTCGAGCACCTCGCTCCAGATGTAGGAGTAGTAGCCGGCGCTGTAGTCGGACCCGGCGAAGATGTGTGCGAAGTACGGCGAGGAGTAGCGCGTCGGAACCGCCGGGAGGTCCAGCCCGGCTGCGGCCAGCGTCGCCGCCTCGAAGCCGGCGACGTCGTCGACGTCCGTGTCGGGCCCGAGCTCGTGCCACGCGAGGTCCAGCAGCGCCGCGGCCAGGTACTCGCTCACGCCGTACCCCTCGTTGAACGTCCGGGCCGCCTCCAGCTTCTCGACGACGGCGGCCGGCAGGGTCTCGCCCGTCTCGACGTGCACCGCGTAGCTGGCGAGCACCTCCGGCCACAGCATCCACATCTCGTTGACCTGGCTGGGGAACTCGACGAAGTCGCGGAAGACGGAGGTGCCCGCTGCCTTCGGGTACCGGACGCGGGCGAGCAGGCCGTGCAGGGCGTGCCCGAACTCGTGGAACAGGGTGGTCGTCTCGTCGTAGCCGAGCAGCGTCGGTTCGCCCGGGGCGGGCTTGGCCACGTTGAGGTTGTTGACCACGACCGCGGTCGGCATGCCGAGCAGGGAGCTCTGCTTGACGAGGCTGTTCATCCAGGCCCCGCCGTTCTTGGAGTCGCGGGTGTAGAGGTCGAGCAGGTAGAGCCCGACCGGGCTGCCGTCCTCCTCGCGCACCTCGAAGATCCGCACGTCGGGGTGGTAGGCGACCAGGTCGGTGCGCTCGGTGAAGCCGATGCCGAACAGGCGGGACGCTGCGAAGAAGACGCCGTCGTGCAGCACCCGCTCGGACTCGAAGTAGGGACGCAGGGACGCGAGGTCCACGTCGTACTGCGCCGTCCGGACCTGCCCGGCGTAGAACGGCCAGTCCCAGGCCTCGACCGGGAAGCCTGCCTCCTCCTCCAGGGCGTCCTGCTCGGCGCGGGCCACGGGTGCTGCGGCCGCCGCCAGGTCCTCCAGCAGGTCGCGGACGGCGCCGGGTGTGCCCGCTGTGTTGTCGGCCGTCTCGGCTGCGGCGTGGGTGTCGAAGCCCAACAGGCGGGCGCGCTCGGCGCGCAGGCGGACCAGCTCCAACAGGATGCCGCGCGTGTCATGGGCGTTGCCCCGGCTGCCCCGCGCACGCTGCGCCTCCGACAGGCGCCGCCGGGTCTCCCGGTTGGTGAGGGAGCCGAGGTAGGGGTGGGCCGTGGGCAGCCGCAGGGTCACCACGTACTTGCCGTCGAGCCCGCGCTCGGCGGCGACGGCGGCGGCCGCGGAGATCTCCCCCGCCGTCAGGCCGTCGAGCTCGTCGACGTCGTCCACGACCAGCGCCAGGTCGTTGGTGTCCGCGTTCAGGGCGTGCTCGAACCGGGTCTGCAGGGTGGACAACCGCGCGTTGAGGTCCTTCAGCGCCTGTTTCTGCTCGGGGGGCAGCCCGGCACCGCGCAACGTCAGCTCGGTGTAGTAGCGCTCGACGAGGTAGCGCTGGTCGGCGTCGAGCCGGTCCCGGTCCTCGTGCACGGCGGTGATCCGGTCGTAGAGCACGGGGTGCAGCTCGATCGCGTCCTGGTGGGCCGCGAAGAGCGGAGCGTAGGTGGCCTGCAGCTCCTCGATGCGCGGGTTCGAGTCGGCACTGGTCTTGTTGAAGAAGACGAGCCTGGCACGGCGGAGCAGCTGTCCGCTGAGCTCCAACGGCACGACGGTGTTGTCGAACGTCGGCTCGGTCGGGTCGGCGACGATGGCCTCGATCTCGGCCAGCTGGTCGGCCATGCCCCGGTCGAAGGCCGGGGCGAAGTGGTCGTCGGTGATCTCGCCGAACGGCGGCAGCTCGAAGGGCAGCGGACTCTTGTCGAAGAACGGGTTGCCCACCGGGCGACTCTAGATGCGCTCGATCACCCAGTCGATGCAGGTGGTGAGCGCGGCGATGTCGGCCGGGTCGATCGCCGGGTACATCGCGATCCGCAGCTGGTTGCGACCCAGCTTGCGGTAGGGCTCGGTGTCGACGATCCCGTTGGCGCGCAGGACCTTGGCGATCTCGGCGGCGTCGATGCCCTCGTTGAAGTCGATGGTGCCGATCACCAGCGACCGGTGCGCGGGGTCGGCGACGTACGGGAAGGTGTGCGGCGATGCCTCGGCCCAGCCGTAGAGGTTGCTCGCTGACTCCGTGGTCCGCTCGACCATCCCCTTGAGCCCGCCCTGGCTGTTCATCCAGTCGAGCTGCTCGGCCATCAGGAACAGCGTGGCCACGGCCGGGGTGTTGTAGGTCTGGTTGAGGCGGGAGTTGTCGATCGCCGTCTTGAGGTCGAAGAACGCGGGGATGTGCCGGCCCGAGGCGGCGATCCGCTCGGCGCGCTCGATCGCGGCGGGCGAGAACGTCGCGACGAAGAGGCCGCCGTCGGAGGCGAACGACTTCTGCGGGGCGAAGTAGTAGACGTCGGTCTCGGTGAGGTCGACCGGCAGGCCGCCCGCACCCGACGTGGCGTCGATCAGCACCAGCGAGCCGTCGTCCGAGCCCGGGGGCCGCACGACGGGCGCCATCACGGCCGTGGACGTCTCGTTGTGCGCCCAGGCGTAGGCGTCGACGCCGGCCTCGGCGACCGGGTCGGGCCGGGTGCCCGGGTCGCTCTTGATGACCGTCGGGTCGTCGAGCCAGGGAGCCGCGGCCACGGCGGTCGCGAACTTCGAGGAGAACTCCCCGAAGGCCAGGTGCTGGCTCTTCCGCTCGATCAGTCCGAACGTCGCGACGTCCCAGAACGCGGTCGCGCCGCCGTTGCCGAGGACGACCTCGTAGCCGTCCGGCAGCGTGAAGAGCTCGGCGAGGCCCTCGCGGACCCGGCCCACGACGTTGCGGACCGGCGCCTGACGGTGCGAGGTGCCCATCAGGCTCGCGCCGGTCGCCGCCAGGGCGTCGAGGTGGCCGGGCTGGATCTTGGAGGGACCTGCGCCGAACCGTCCGTCGGCGGGCTTGAGGTCGGCCGGGATCTGCAGGTCCGTCATGGGTCTAGTGTCTCAGCCGACCGACGCCGCCCCGACGAGGAGTCCAGTGCCCGAACTGCGCATCGAGCGTGTCCCGTACGGTCACCCGGACGCCCTCCTGCTCGTGGAGGAGGTGCAGCAGGAGTACGTGCGCCGCTACGGCGGCCGCGACGACACCCCGATCGACCAGGCCGCGTTCGAGCCACCGGGCGGCAGCTTCTTCGTCGGCTACGAGGTGACCGAGGAGGGCATGGACCTGCCGGTCGCCATGGGTGCGTGGCGGATGCGCAGCGACGTCGAGGCGCTCGGGACGACCAGGTGCGCCGAGGGCAAGCGGATGTACGTCGTCGAGTCGGCGCGCGGGTCCGGGTACGCCCGCCAGATCCTGGCGCACCTCGAGCGCACCGCTGCCGAGGCCGGTGCCGAGGTGATGATCCTCGAGACCGGCCTGCCGCAGCACGAGGGGATCGCGCTGTACGAGTCGTCCGGCTACGAGCCGATCCCGGGCTTCGGCTTCTACCGGGACTTCCCGGACAACCGCTGCTTCGCCCGGCGGATCTCGGCCTAGCGCACCACTGGCCCCCACTACATTGACGACCATGGGCATCTTCGGCAAGGACGACGCACAGGGACAGGTCGAGCTCGACGACCTGAAGGCCCGGGTGGCCAAGCTCGAGGTCGCGGTCGCCTCGCTCCAGGCGCAGTCCGCGTCGGGCGGGGTGCCGTACGGGTCGGCGCAGGCCCACCCGCCCCAGGCCGACCCGACGCAGGCCGGCTGGGCGCCGCCACCCGGGGACGTGGCGTGGCTGGGCGAGGTCGCCGCGCTGAAGGCGCAGGACAGGCTCATCGAGGCGATCAAGCTCTATCGCGAGCACACCGGCCTGGGTCTCAAGGAGGCCAAGGACGCCGTCGAGGCGATGCCGTAGCCGCATGCTGCTCCCGCTGAAGGTGGCGCAGGGTGTGCGCGACGGCTCCGTGACGCTGGCGTTCCGACGTTGGAAGAAGCAGGACGTCGAGCCGGGCCGGCGCTTCACCACGGCCGCCGGCATGGTGCGCGTCGAGTCGGTCGAGGTCGTCGACGCCGACGCGATCACCGACGAGGAGGCGCAGCAGGCCGGCTGGCCGGACGCTGCCCGGTTGCGCAAGCGGCTCGACCCCGACGAGTCCCTGCCGACGTACCGGGTCCGGCTGGTCTGGGACGGCGAGGACCCGCGGATCGCGCTGCGCGAGGACGCGACCCTGTCGGACGACGACGTCGGGAAGCTCGACGCACGGCTGCAGCGGCTCGACGCCGCGAGCTCGTCCGGCGCCTGGACCATGGCCACGCTGGCGCTGATCCGCGAGCACCCGCAGCGCCGGGCACCGGACCTGGCCGAGATGGTCGGGCGCGAGACGGCGCCGTTCAAGCTGGACGTGCGCAAGCTCAAGGCGCTCGGCCTGACCCGCAGCTTCGCGGTCGGCTACGAGATCTCGCCGCGCGGGCACGCCTACCTGGAGCGGACGACCCGCTCCGCCTGACCAGCACGGCCTGATCCCTTCGGGTGGAGTTTCGCGAACCCGGGGACAGGTGGGCGCAGCCTGCTTACGGTCGAACGGTGCTCCGGCTCCTCACCCCCCTCGCGATGCTGCTCGCCCTGCTCGGCGCGCCCGCGCACGCGGACGACGGCGACGCGGGGGAGCCCGCGACGATCGAGGACTACGCGTCGTACCAGCCCCAGACGGTCTGCCACCCCAAGCCGCGCAAGGGCACCGTCGCGCTCGGCCGGTACCTCGTGGAGACGTACGGCGGCGGGGGTGGTGCGACCGGCCGCGCCTGTGGCGGCGGCGCGTCGGAGCACAAGGACGGCCGCGCCATCGACTGGACCCTGGACGCCACCAAGAAGGCGGACCGCAAGATCGCCAAGGCCTTCCTCAAGGACGCGTTCGCGACCGACGAGGACGGCAACACCCATGCGCTCGCCCGGCGGATGGGGATCATGTACGTGATCTGGAACGACCACATGTACTCGGCCTGGGACCGGTTCGAGATCGACGACTACCTGTCGTCCAGCTGCCCGTCGAAGCAGAAGTGCTCCAAGACGCTGCGGCACCGTGACCACATGCACATCTCGCTGTCGGTGCCCGGCGCCAAGGGCAAGACCAGCTGGTACGACGGTCGGCTGTAGGAACGGCTGATCGTCAGCCCGCCCACTCCGCCTTCCAGCCGTCGACCTCGTCGGCCTTGCGCGAGGGCGGACCGCTGTAGATCGCGGACGGGCGGATCAGGCGACCGGTGGTCTTCTGCTCGAGGATGTGCGCCGACCAGCCACCGGTGCGGGCGCAGGTGAACATCGAGGTGAACATGTTCGCCGGCACCTCGGCGAAGTCGAGGACGATCGCGGCCCAGAACTCGACGTTCGTCTCGAGGACGCGGTCGGGGCGGCGCGCGCGCAGCTCGGCGAGGGCGGCCTTCTCCAGCGCCTCGGCGACCTCGTAGCGGGGGGCGCCGAGCTCCTGCGCCGTACGACGGAGCACGCGGGCCCGGGGGTCCTCGGCGCGGTAGACGCGGTGGCCGAAGCCCATCAGCCGCTCGCCGTCGTCGAGGAGCTTCTTGACGTAGGCCTCGGCGTCGCCGGTCTTCTCGACCTCCTCGATCATGCCCAGCACGCGGGACGGGGCACCGCCGTGCAGGGGGCCGCTCATCGCGCCGATGGCTCCGGAGAACGCGGCGGCGACGTCGGCTCCGGTGGAGGTGATGACCCGGGCGGTGAACGTCGAGGCGTTCATGCCGTGCTCGGCCGCGGAGGACCAGTAGGCGTCGATGGCCTTCACGTGCGCGGGATCGGCCTCACCGCGCCAGCGGATCAGGAACTTCTCGGCCAGCGTCGCGCCTCCGTCGACCTCGCGCTGCGGGACGACCGGCGTCCCCAGGCCGCGGGCGGACTGAGCGGCGTAGGACAGCACCATCACCGCGACCCGGGACAGGTCGAGGCGGGCCTGCTCGTCGCTGATGTCGTAGGTCTGGCCCATGCCCAGCATCGGCGCGAGCATCGCGACCGAGGCCTGCACGTCGGCACGGACGTCGCCGGTGTGGATGGCGATGTTGTAGGGCTCGGCGGGCGGCAGGCCCGGCGTGTAGGTGCCGTCGACGAGGAGGCCCCAGACGTTCTCGAACGGCACCCGGCCGACGATGTCCTCGATGTCCACGCCGCGGTAGCGGAGCGCGGAGCCTTCCTTGTCGGGCTCGGCGATCTGGGTCTCGAACGCGACGACACCCTCGAGCCCGTGGTGTACCTCGACATCAGCCATGAAGCGCATTCTGCACCACGCCTGCGACGCCCTCGCCAGGTCGTCCTATCGTCGTGACATGGACGCCGGAGACCTCGCCGCGGCCCGCGCGGAGTACACCCGTGGCGGGCTCTCCGAGTCCGACCTGCTGCCGGACCCGGTGGCCATGTTCGAGCGCTGGTACGAGGAGGCGGGGACCGCCGGCATCCACGAGCCGAACGCCATGGTGGTCGCGACGGCGTCGCCGGCCGGGGTGCCCGCCGCGCGGCTGGTGCTGCTCAAGGGCTTCTCGGACGAGGGCTTCGTCTTCTACTCGAACATGGGCTCGCGCAAGGGGCAGGAGCTGGCCGCCAACCCCGCGTGCGCGCTGCTGTTCCCCTGGCACCCGATCGAGCGGCAGGTGCGCGTCGACGGCACCGCGACGCTGCTCCCGCGCGACGCGGTCGACGCCTACTTCGCCGTGCGCCCCCGCGGCTCCCAGCTCGGCGCCTGGGCCTCGCACCAGTCCCGCGTCGTCGACGGTCGCGAGGAGCTGGACCGCGAGCTGGCGTCCGCCGAGGAGCAGTACGCCGACGGCGAGGTCCCGACGCCCGATGAGTGGGGTGGCTACCTGGTCCGGCCGGAGTCCGTCGAGTTCTGGCAGGGGCGCCCCGGCCGGATGCACGACCGGCTGGTCTACCGCCGCGAGGGGCAGGGCTGGCGCACGGAGCGGCTCGCTCCCTAATAGCCCGCTCGGGCCATGGGCCGGACCCCTGCGCCCGACCTAGGCTCGTCGGTCGTGACCAGGAACCTGTTCCGCGGCAACCCGCGGCTGCTCATCGCCGCCGCGCCGTGGGTGCTCGTCGTGCTGGTCGTGAAGCTGATCGTGGAGATCACCGACTCCCACCTGTTCCAGCTGAGCCCGCTCCTGGCCGGTGCGATCGGCGCCGAGGTCTTCATCCTCGGCTTCCTGCTCAACGGCACCGCCGGCGACTTCAAGGAGGCCGAGAAGCTCCCCGGTGAGCTGGCCGCCGCGCTCGAGACCATCGCGGACGAGTGCCTGATCACCGACAGGGAGTTCCACCTCCCCGAGGCACGGACCGCACTGGGCATGCTGATCGAGATCAGCCGCTCGGTGCGTCAGTGGCTGATCCACGACCGCGGCCTCGACGACGTGCTCGGCGACATCCGGGCCCTCAACGAGCCCTACCGCGTCTTCGCGCCGGTCATCCAGGCCGGCTTCACCACCCGGCTGAAGACCGAGCAGTCGAACATCCGCAAGACCGTGCTCCGGATGGACACCATGCGCCGGACGTCGTACGTCGCCGCCGGCTACCTGATCGCCGAGGTGACCGCGCTGCTGCTGGTGTTCGTCCTCATCGTCACCGAGCTCGGTGTGACCGACAGCCACGAGTTCCACGAGGTCGTCACCCAGCTGGTGCTGGTCGGCCTCATCTCCTACCTGCTCATCTACCTGGTCAGCCTGATCCGCGACCTGGACAACCCGTTCGAGTACCAGGACGGCAAGCCCGGCGCCGCGGACGTCAACCTCGAGGTCCTCGAGCGCAACGAGGACCGGCTCCGCGCCCTGCTGGCCGGACTCGACCCATCCGCACCCCCGACGCCTGCTCCGGCGCCCACGACCGGAACCGAGGAGGCAGTCGAACCGTCCGTGTAGACGGATCGCCGATCACGGGATCCCCCTGAACGTCAGGGTGGTCCGTGGCGGTCGGTTCATGGGGGGACCCGGGGAGGGGTCCGACCGTCACGGGTCACCCTGGCCCGGTACGGCTCGCGCGGCTCAGCAGTCGTCCAGCCGGGTTCCCAAGGTGTCCATCGCCTCGAGCCGGCCATCGGGGTCGATCTGCGCCGTCGGAACCAGCATCGCCACCACCGCGGTCGCCTCGACCCGCTGGAGGCAGCTCTGCCGCTCGGCCTCCGCCTGCGCACGCTCCGCGACGCGCCAGACGAGAAAGCCGTGCAGGGCCACCAGGAAGATCAACACGGAGAGGAGTGCGACGACCCACCGATTCATGGCGATAACCCTAGCCACGGCGCAGCGCTAGGCCCCGAGTTAGCTATTCCCCTCGGGGGACCGAGGGGTTACGTTCCCCCCGGGACGTCCACTCGGGACGGTTCAGGCCTTCCGGCCACCATTTCCTGCAGGAGGGTTCGCATGAGACTCGCTCCGCCTTCTTTCGGCAAGATCCTTGTCGGGACGGCCGTAGTCATCGCCTTGTCCACCGGTTCGGCCTACGCGGTCGGCAAGGTCACCAGCGCTCAGATCAAGAACGAGACGATCAAGAGCGTCGACATCATGAACGGCCAGGTCCAGGGCGTCGACATCAAGGACGGCACGATCACCTCGGCCGACATCCAGAACGACTCCGTGACCAGCAACGACATCGCCGACGGTTCGCTCCAGTCGGCCGACGTCCAGAACGACTCGCTGACCTCCTCCGACCTCGGGGTGAACTCGGTCGCTGGGTCGGAGGTCCTCGACGGCTCGCTCACGGCCGCCGACCTCGCCGCGGGCGCGGTCCACGGCTCCGAGCTGGGCGTCATCACCCAGCGGTCCGCGGTCAGCGCCAACATCGTGGCGGGCGGCAACGGCTCCGTGACCGCTTCGTGCCTGGCAGGGGAGAGGCTCATCTCCGGCGGCAACGACGGGTTCTTCGACGTCTTCGTCGTCGCGTCCCGCCAAAGCGGCAACGGCTGGGCGGTGTTCGGTCACAATGACAGTGCCGCCAACCGCACCATCACCGCCCACGCCTACTGCCTGCAGGTGTAGGCGGAGGACGGAGAACCTCTGATGAGATCACCACTGGGGGCGCGCAGCGCCCGATCAGCTGTGCTGGCCGGCGTGGCCGTGCTCGCGCTCGCCACGGGTGGCGTCGCCTACGGGTCCATCGACCACGGCGTCTCCACCAAGGGCGTGAAGACCGGGACGCCGGCCACCGCCAAGACAGTGAAGGGCGGGACCGCAAGCGTCCGCCCGGCGCAGGGAGTCGCGCCCGCGAAGGCGGCTCCTGCTGGATCGACGGCCGGGATGGCGCCCTAGGGCTGAGACCCGACCAACCTGCCGTGGCCCGGCTCCGTGAGGAGCCGGGCCACGGCTCATTTCTGTCGCCGGCACTCGGGAATCGACTTGTGAGTGAGTGCTCACTCACTTATGCTGCCCGACGTGACCGAGTCGGAACGTCGAGAGCGGGCCCGGCCGTTGCCTCCGAGCGACCGCCGCGAGGCGATCATCGCCGCGACCAGGCCGCTGCTCTACGAGCACGGCCAGAACACGACGACGAAGCTCATCGCCGAGGCGGCAGGGATCGCCGAGGGCACCATCTTCCGCAGCTTCTCGACCAAGGACGAGCTGTTCGACGCGGTGCTCGAGCGCGAGTTCGACCCCGAGGCGTTCCTGGCCCGGCTCGCCGAGATCGACCCCGAGCTGCCGTTGCGCGAGCGGCTGGTCGTCTACACCGAGCTGCTCCAGCGCCGGTTCCTCGGCATCTTCCGGCTGATGGCGGCGATGGGGATGCCCAAGCCCCCGGCCAAGTTCCAGGACGAGCGTGCGCGCCGCCGGCTCCACGACAGCGGGCTGGCGACGCTGATCGCCGGTGACGCCCGGCTCTTCAAGCTCCCCGTCGACCGGGTGGCCGAGCTGGTGCGGGGGCTCACGTTCGCCGCGAGCCACCCCCACATCACCGACTCGCAACCGCTGATGCCGGAGGAGATCGTCGACGTGATCCTGCACGGTGTCCTCAAGTCCGGGAGGGACGAATGACGCTGGTCCGTCTGCTGCGCACCTACCTCGCGCCGTACAAGCCGTGGCTGGTCGCCATCGCGGTGCTCCAGTTCACCGGCACCGTCGCGATGCTCTACCTGCCCAGCCTCAACGCCGACATCATCGACAACGGCGTGGCGTTGGGCGACACGGACTACATCCTGCACACGGGTGCGGTGATGCTCGGTGTCTCGTTCCTGCAGATCATCTGCTCGGTGATCGCGGTCGCCTGCGCGTCCAGGACGGCGATGTCGTTCGGTCGAGACGTCCGCGGCGCGGTGTTCCACCGGGTCGGCTCGTTCTCCGGTCGCGAGGTCGCCCAGTTCGGCGCCCCGTCCCTGATCACCCGCAACACCAACGACGTCCAGCAGGTGCAGATGCTCGCGCTGCTCACCTGCACGCTGGCCGTCCAGGTGCCGATCATGATGGTCGGGGGCATCGTGATGGCGATGCGCGAGGACCTCGGGCTCTCGTGGCTCCTGGCCGTCGTCGTCCCGGCGCTGTTCCTGGCGGTCGGCCTCGTGGTCTCGCAGATGGTGCCCAGCTTCCGGGAGGTCCAGACGCGCATCGACGACGTCAACCGGATCCTCCGCGAGCAGATCAGCGGCATCCGCGTGGTCCGCGCGTTCGTCCGCGAACCCCGCGAGACACAGCGCTTCGGAGAGGCGAACGACGGGCTCACGGACGTGTCGATCCGCGCCGGTCGCTGGATGGCCAGCATGTTCCCGACCGTGATGCTCGTCGTGAACCTCTCCAGCGTCGCGGTGATCTGGTTCGGCGGCCACCGCGTCGACAACGGCGACATGCAGGTGGGGGCGCTGACCGCCTTCCTCAGCTACCTGATGCAGATCCTGATGAGCGTGATGATGGGGACGTTCATGCTGATGCAGATCCCGCGCAGCGCGGTCTGCGCGGACCGGATCACGGAGGTCCTCGACACCGAGTCGAGCGTCGTCCCGCCCGCCTCCGGCGTCGCCGACGTGACGGTGCACGGGCACCTCGACCTGCAGGACGTCTCGTTCAGCTACCCCGGTGCCGAACAGCCGGTCCTCTGCGACGTCGACCTGTCCGCCGGGCCCGGGCAGACGGTCGCCATCATCGGCTCCACCGGCGCCGGCAAGTCGACTCTGCTCAACCTGGTGCCGAGGCTCTTCGACGCGACGTCCGGCACGGTCCGGATCGACGCTGTCGACGTCCGTGACCTCGACCCCGAGGTGTTGTGGTCCCGGATCGGGCTGGTGCCGCAGCGTGCGTTCCTCTTCACCGGGACCGTGCGCAGCAACCTCCTGCACGGCAAGCCGGACGCGACCGACGCGGAGCTGTGGCACGCGCTCGAGGTCGCGCAGGGGCGTGACTTCGTCGAGCGGATGCCCGAGGGGCTCGACGCGCCCATCGTCCAGGGCGGCACGAACGTCTCCGGCGGTCAGCGGCAGCGGCTGGCGATCGCCAGGGCGCTGGTTCGCCGCCCGGAGATCTACCTGTTCGACGACGCGTTCTCCGCGCTCGACCTGACCACGGACGCCCGGCTGCGGGCGGCACTGCGCCCCGAGACCCGGGACTCGACGGTCGTCGTCGTGGCACAGCGCGTCTCCAGCATCCGTGACGCAGACCTGATCCTCGTGCTCGAGGACGGCAGGGTCGTCGGCCGCGGCACGCACGACGAGCTGCTCGCCGACAACCCGACGTACCAGGAGATCGTCGAGTCCCAGCTGACGGCGGAGGAGGCGGCATGAGCACCACCACGCCGGCGCCCGCACCCGCACCCAAGGGCGGGACGACGATGAAGCAGACCGAGCGGATCGAGGCGCCGTTGGGCGGCCCGGGCCGCGGTCCGATGGGCGGCGGCCAGGTCGGCCAGAAGGCGATGACGTTCAAGCCGTCGGCCAAGCGGCTGATCCGCCGGATGGGCCCGGAGCGCGACCGCGCCCTCCTCGTGATCGGCCTCGCCGTCGTCAGCGTCTTCCTGCTGGCCTACGGCCCACGTCTCCTCGGCAACGCCACGGACCTCATCTTCGGCGCCTTCCTGGCCGACCGGCCGGTCGACTTCGATGCCGTGCGCACCGTGCTGCTCAAGGTGGTCGCGGTCTACGTCATCGGCTCCGTGCTCGCCTGGGGCCAGGGCTACTTCCTCAACGACGTCGTCCAGGGCACCGTGCGCCGGATGCGGTCGGACGTCGAGGACAAGATCAACGCGCTGCCGCTGGAGTACTTCGACAAGCAGCCCCGGGGCGAGCTGATGAGCCGGGTCACCAACGACATCGACAACGTCAGCCAGACCCTCCAGCAGACGATGAGCCAGCTGCTCACGTCGCTGCTCAGCGTCGTCGCGGTGCTGTCGATGATGTTCTGGATCTCGCCGCTGCTCGCCCTGATCGCGCTGGTCTCCGTGCCGGTGACGATGTTCGTGACGTCTCGGATCATGAAGCGCTCGCAGGGGCAGTTCATCGCCCAGTGGCGGCACACCGGCCGGCTCAACGCCCACATCGAGGAGACCTTCTCCGGCCACGCGCTGGTCACCGTGTTCGGTCGCCGCGCCGAGGTCGAGAAGACCTTCGCCGAGCAGAACGACGAGCTCTACCAGGCGTCGTTCAAGGCCCAGTTCGTCAGCGGGCTGATCATGCCGGTGGTGATGTTCCTCGGGAACCTGATGTACGTCGTCATCGCCGTCGTCGGCGCCCTGCGCGTCACCCACGGGACGCTCACCCTCGGCGAGGTGCAGGCCTTCATCCAGTACTCCCGCCAGTTCACCCAGCCGCTCACCGCGGTCGCGTCGATGGTCAACCTGCTGCAGTCCGGCGTCGCGTCGGCCGAGCGCGTCTTCGAGCTGCTCGACGCCGACCAGCAGGTGCCCGACCGCGCCGCCACGGCACCGGTCGACGGTCCGGGGGAGGTGCGCTTCGAGCACGTCTCGTTCGCCTACGACCCGGCCGAGCCGCTCATCGAGGACCTCTCGCTGGTGGCGAGCCCGGGGCAGACGGTGGCGATCGTGGGGCCGACCGGGGCCGGCAAGACGACGCTGGTCAACCTGGTGATGCGGTTCTACGAGCTCGACGGCGGGCGGATCACCCTGGACGGCGTCGACATCACCGAGATGCCGCGCGCGGCGTTGCGCGGCCGGATCGGGATGGTCCTGCAGGACACCTGGCTGTTCAAGGGGACGATCCGGGACAACATCCTCTACGGCCGGCCGGACGCCACCGACGACGAGCTGCTGGAGGCCGCGCGCGCGACGTTCGTCGACCGGTTCGTGCACTCGTTGCCCGAGGGCTACGAGACGGTCGTCGACGAGGACGGCGGCAACCTGTCGGCCGGCGAGCGACAGCTGCTCACCATCGCCCGCGCGTTCCTCGCCGACCCGGCGCTGCTGATCCTCGACGAGGCGACGTCCTCGGTCGACACCCGGACCGAGCTGCTCCTGCAGAAGGCGATGTCCGCCCTGCGCACCGACCGCACGTCGTTCGTCATCGCGCACCGGCTCTCCACGATCCGCGACGCCGACCTGATCCTGGTGATGGAGGACGGCCGGATCGTGGAGCAGGGCACCCACGAGTCGCTCCTCGTGAGCGGCGGCGCCTACGCGCGGCTCTACCAGTCCCAGTTCGCGGCGGCCGTGGCGTGAGTTTCATCGGCCGGCCGACAAAACTCACGCCGGGACGATGAACCTTTGTCGTCCTAGCGTGAGTTTCATCGGCCGGCCGACAAAACTCGCGCGCCACCCGAGCAAGGATGAAACTCCATTGCCCGGTCCTTGGGTGCCGTCCTACTCTCGTCGTACACGGAGAGGAGGTGGTCCGAAGAATGAATTCTTTCAGGACGAGTGAGGTGGCTGCCCGCTAGCAGCCCAGCAACACGGCAGGTGGAATCACGTGCCGAGCTGCTGGCGAATCCCAAGCAGCTACCCGACCCGCAGGCGAACCGGGAACGTCCCCCGGTGCGGCCCCTCACGAGGGGCC
>Ga0075365_10000485_pt1 | contig 15099 bp, 11 predicted proteins | sample EndMetdeltDD1765_FD_71387 | JGI IMG/M metagenome (GOLD analysis project Ga0075365, IMG submission 71387) | Populus endosphere microbial communities from Tennessee, USA - Endosphere MetaG P. deltoides DD176-5 | ecosystem: Host-associated > Plants > Roots > Endosphere | place: USA: Tennessee... | reverse complement strand
CCGCCGCCACCAGCCCGAGTGCCAGGGCGATGTAGGCGCCCTCGACGTCACCGCGGACGATCCGGAAGTCGCCCTCGGGCCAGATCCCGAGCGCCTCGCCCGGGAACACGGGCGAGGTCAGCCTCCCGGCTGAGGCCTGGACCATCCCGACCTTGTCGACGAAACCGGAGAGCTGCGACGCCGAGAACGCGGCGACCCCGAGGAGGATCACCCCGCCGACGATGATGGCGCGGCGATGGCGGCGGATCGAGTCACGAGCCGCCTGGCCGTCGACTCGAAGGCCCCCGGTCGCGAGCTCCAGGACGAGCCAGATCGGAAGCGCCAGGGCGAACCAGACGAGCCCCGGGATGCTGTAGACGAACACGCTGGACGCCGCGAGCAGGATCAGGACGACGATCAGCGCCCGGCGCGGATGCGACCCACCTCCGTAGTCGGGATGCCGGTTCAAGAACGCCAGATCGCGCAGGGTCACCGCGAATGCCAGCACCAACAGCGCCATCCCCGTCTCCTTGAAGGCGCTCTGCGCGAGGAACGACGCGGCCAGGTACGGGATGGCGGTCAGCGACGCGGCGATCACCCGCCGGGTCTGAGACAGCGAGCCCATCACCCCCAGCGCCGTGAGGGCGGTCAGCACCGGGATGGCGATCAGGAGGCCGTTGAAGGAGTCGAGGAGGCTCGTGTTCGTCGCCTCCGCGACGGTCGCGGCCACCGACTGCGGCCCGGTCGGATAGCCGAACCGCACGGCGTTCGGCTCCGGGCCGACCCCGTGCTGCAGCCAGTCCGTCCAATAGAGCTGGGCAGCCTGGTCATTCGTGTAGATGCCCTCGCCCAAAACCCCGTTGCGCTCGTTGAACGCGAACGGCAGCGACGCCACCACGACCACGATCAGGGCCACCAGGAGCCCGAGCGCCCAGCTCGTCTCGGGGCGGCCCTCCCCCGGGGCCCGGAGCGCGGCGGGATTCTCCTGCGGCCGCTCCCGGGAGCTCCGGCGAGCCAGCAGTCGTCCACCCCGGTCCTCCCGCCAGAGGTAGAACATCGCTGCGATCGTGACCAGCGCGAGCACCACCGCCACGGTCGTCCCGCGCCCCGGCAGCCGGATGAGCAGAGGGCTCGCGATCGTGAGCGCCGCGAAGCCGACGACGCCACCGAGCCACGTGTGGACGCTGAGCCCGACGATGTGCAGAAGGGCCCTGCCAAGCACCAGGGATGCGATCAGGATGGCGGCAGCCGAGGCGTAGACGCCGAGCATCGCGGGAGCGTATTGCCCCTTCCCTAACGGACGCCCGTCAGTTGGAGCTCTTGAGCGTGGAGTTGAGGTTCGGCACGCTGTGGAGCTCCGCCTCGCTCAACGGCTTCTGCCCCTTGCACCCTCCGGGATCCAGCGGTCCGCGCAGCTCGAAGACCCGGACCGGTCCGTCCCGCAGCACGACGTGGGCGTTGGGATCCGACTGGGTCCAGCGGCCCTCGGGCGAGTTGGCGAGGCCGGTCGGGAAGTAGGGGTCGAAGGTGGTGACGACGTGGGTGTACCCACCGGCGTCGATCGCGCGCCGCCACTCCCGGCAGTCGGGAATGCGGCCGTAGGAGTCGTGCGGGCCGCGCTTGCCGAGCCACTGGACCTCGTTGGAGAGATCCGTGCCGTAGAAGGGGTACTGCGTGAAGACGCCGCGAATCCCGCCGATCGCGATCCGCGCATCGCGGATGTCGCGGGACCATCGCAGCGCCGAGGCCAGATCCTGGCCGGCGCCGGTGTCCTCATAGCGGTGCTCGAGATAGTGCTTCTCGCCCACGTAGCCGGCGCCCACGACCAGGACGAGGGCAACGACGGCCGCGGCCAGCCGCGCCCAGACCCAGCGCGGGCCCGCAAACCAGCCGCGCCACTGGACCAGTGCGACCACGGCGGCCGCCGCGAGGACCAGCAGGCCGGCGGCGACCGCTCCCTTCGTGTGCCCCTGCTTCCACTGGACGAGCGATCCCACCGTGAACGCAAGGACGATCGTGAGCCCCGCGAGGGCCGCGGTGCGCCGCCGGGCCGTCGCCCGCACCGCGGGAAGGCAGGGCAGGATCGCGAGGCCGACGGCAACAGCGGGCGCCAGATAGCGGACGTTCCAGACGAACGAGATCGGCTCGCCCTGCTCGCCGGCCGCGGTGAGCGGCGTGAAGACGTACGCGAGGGTGGTCACGATGACGAAGGCGCCCAGCACCCGGAGGATGGGCTCGCCGCCCCGCCAGATCGCGTAGACCGCCGCCACGAGCATTCCCACGAGGGCCGCGGGCCAGAGCGTCCCGAACGACTCGTGCAGTCCGGGCGCGAACCAGTGCTCCCACACGCCGGTGTCGTTCCAGTAGTGGACCACGGCGTAGTCGGGCCGCAGCTGGAAGTCCCTCACCGGCGCCGGCAGCGAGATCGGCCCGATCGACCCGATGTACGGAATCGGGTTCCCGACCGCGATCAGGTTCCGCAGGTACCAGTAGCCGCCGGCGGCGAGCATCGGGATCCCGAACACGACGGCCGTCCGCAGCCTCGAAAACCGCGGCGCAATGACGATCGCCCCGACGGTGAGGGCAGCCACCGGCGCGAGGAAGGAGAGCTTGACCCCGGCGGCAAACCCGGCCGCCAGACCGGCAACGGCAAGCGCGGCAGGTGCGATCTCCCGGCCCGTCATGTGGGTGGCCGGGTGCCCCATGTCCGCGGCTCTCCTCGTCGCGTATCCATTCACGAGGATGGCCACGGCCGCCAGGACCATGGCCACGCCCGTGATGTCGTTCAGTGCTTCGCCCGCCTGGAACTCCACGAGCGATTGGGAGCCCAGCGCGATCGAGGCTCCGATGAGCGCCTGCGGGCCCACGCCGTAGGGGCGGCCGATGCAGTACGCCGCCAGCAGGCCCACCGCCAGCCAGCCCAGGTTCATCACCGGCGAGACGATGTCGCGGGCGTAGAACAGGATCGGCACCGCGTGGACGACCTCGGAGTTCGCCGGGTAGAACGAGGCGAGGAACACCGGGTCGAAGAAGTAGATGTGACCCAGGTAGCCGGTCTGGACGAACTTCGCCGAGAGCGGCATGTGGTACCAGAGGCTGTCCGCCCGGTCCATGCCCGCCGCGAACGTCCCAAGCGTCGGGACCATCCATCCGGCGGCCAGGCCGGCGCAGGCGAGCACCGCGATGACCGCGGCGACGTTCCAGATGGGCGGTCGAGGTGGTGCCGGCCCCCGCTCGCGAGCTCGACCCGCGGCCAGCCTTCCCGCGAGCAGGCCGCCCCCCACGCCCACCGCGATCGTCGCGGCCAACACCGCGTATTCCTCGAAGGCTCCAAACGTGCCCAGGGCCTCCGACACCCAGACCATGACGGTGACACCGAGGACGATCTCGACCAGCCTGGCCGGCGCGCCCGACCACGACGGCAGCAAGAGCGCCCGGGCCCGGTAAGCACCGAAGGCGAGCGCGGCCACGACGGCGGCGAGCTCGACGGTGCCCAGCACGTAGTCGCCTGCGGTGAGCACGCGCTCGCTCGCCGGCGCGGTCATGAAGGCCGCCGCCGCGCTCATCCCTTGTGATTCCCGTCGGCGCTCAGTGCCCGTGCGGCAGCTTCTTCACCACGAATGAGCGCTCGCCGTCGACGATCATGCCCATCCGCCGCGCGGCCTCGACGGCGGCGTTCGGGTCCTTCAGCGAGTTGGCCTTGGCCTCCAGGCGATTGTGCTCCTGGCGCAGAGCCTGCAGCTGTGCGTCGGTGTCGTGCGAGCCGCGCCAGGCGTCCACGAAGTTCATCACGGGGCTGATGTACGAGAACACGACGGCGAAGAACACCAGCACCAGCACGATCCGGCCCAGACGATCCCAGTGGATCCTCGTCGGCCGCCCGCCGGCACGGCGGCGCGGAGATACGCGGTACGCGCGAGCGCTCACGCTCCATGGTTCGGCGGCGAGGGCGTTCTACCTTCCGGCGAACGCCTCGGTCCCCGGGTAGGTGGCCCGCTCCCCCAGTTCCTCTTCGATCCGCAGCAGCTGGTTGTACTTCGCCACGCGATCGGATCGGGAGGGTGCGCCGGTCTTGATCTGGCCGGCCCCCGTCGCGACGGCGATGTCCGCGATCGTCGTGTCCTCGGTCTCGCCCGACCGATGGGAGATGACCGTGGTATAGCCCGCGTCCTTGGCGATCGCGATCGCCTCGAGCGTCTCGGTGAGGGTCCCGATCTGGTTCAGCTTCACCAGGATCGAGTTCCCCACCCCCTCCTCGATGCCGCGGCGCAGGCGGTCGGGATTGGTGACGAACAGGTCGTCGCCGACGAGCTGGACCCGCTCGCCGAGCCGTTCGGTCAGCCTCCGCCACCCGTCCCAGTCCTCCTCGTCCATCCCGTCCTCGAGCGAGACCACGGGATAGCGCGCGCAGATCTCCGCCCAGTAGTCGACCAGCTCGGCCGCCGTGAGCGAACGGCCCTCGTGCTCCAGCGAATAGGCGCCCTCCCGGTACAGCTCGCTGGTCGCCGGGTCGAGGGCGATGAAGGCGTCGCTCCCCGCCTCGTAGCCGGCCGCCTCGATGCCCGTCATCAACACCTCGAGCGCCTCCTCATTCGAGCTCAGATCCGGAGCGAACCCGCCCTCGTCGCCGACCGTCGTCCCGAGCCCGCGCGCCTTGAGCGTCCCCTTCAGGGCGTGGAAGATCTCGACACCCATGCGGATGCCGTCGGCAAACGTCCGCGCTCCGCCGGGCACCACCATGAACTCCTGGAAGTCGACCTTGTTGTCGGCGTGCGCGCCGCCGTTCAGCACGTTCATCATCGGCACCGGAAGCGTCGTCTCAGCGGTTCCACCGAGGAAGAGGTAGAGCGGCTCTCCCGCCTCGGCGGCGGCCGCCTTGGCCACGGCGAGCGATACGCCCAGAATCGCGTTCGCGCCTAGGCGCGACTTGTTGGGAGTCCCGTCGAGGTCGATGAGCGTGCGATCGATGGCCCCCTGCTCGGTGGCGCGCGCCCCCTCGAGCGCACGGGCGATCTCGTCGTTCACGTTCTCGACGGCCCGGGAAACGCCCTTGCCGGCCCATTCGTCGCCGCCGTCGCGGAGCTCGGTCGCCTCGAACTCGCCGGTCGAGGCGCCCGAGGGCACCGCTGCACGGCCCATCGCTCCCGTGTCCAGGGACACCTCCACCTCCACCGTCGGGTTGCCCCGCGAGTCGAGGATCTGGCGGGCGTGGATGCGCTCGATCGTCGGCATGGCCGCGGAAGTTTGCCAGGGCGGCGGGCTCGGCCGCCGCGACCCGCCTATGGCAGGCTGCGGGAAGGCCGGTCCGGGATCAGGAGGCCGGGCCCACCCAGGTCAGATCGAGGTACACGGGGTCCTGTGCGGCGTCCAGGGTGAAGGCGGCGTCCGAGTCCTGCTTGATCACCATGAACAGGGTCTCGCGGCCGTTCATTCTGACCGCGCGGTTCACCTCGATCGCGTGGCCGGCGGAGCATTCCCCCTTCGAACTGCCAATGGGGGGCTCGCCGTCGAGGGGCGAACCGCGACCCAATATGACCTCGCACTCCGTATCGGCCGGCAGGGTGGCTGAGGCGTTGCCGACCCAGCTGACGTGTGCGGTCACCCGGTAGATGCCCGCCACCGGCGCACGGACGAGAAAGCCACTGCCGGCGTGCATGTCCGCCGTATCGAAGCTCTCCACGTCGAACGGGACGAGATTGGGCGTGTTCGGATTGACGGGCAGGTCGGAATTGCGGCGTACGTCCACGGCCGGAAGCTTCGCCAGCTCTGCGGTGCCGACCGAACGGATATGCAGGTCGCTCCCGGCAAGCGTTCGGTCGGCCACCTTCGCGGAGCTGACAGCCCCGTCCGCGAGGTCCGCGGTCTTCACCTGGCCGTCGACGATGTCGCCGCTGCGAATCGTGTTCGCCGCTACGGCCGTTCCGCCGAGCGCGACGAGCAGGGCGATGATCCCCACTACGAGCGCTGGCGAGGGCCGCCGCTTGAACCTCTGCTTCACGATTCCCCCTCGCCAAGACTACCGCGGTACCGGTCGGCCGCCGCGCGCAGGGCCAGCTCGGGATCCACTCGGAGGCGCCGGGCGATGTCGACCAGCCCGAACAGGGCATCGCCGATCCATCTCTCCGCCGCCTCGCGCTCGCCGGCATCGGCGAGGCGCTCGCCGGCATCCTCCGCGGTGAGGCCCGCCGAAGCCGCCCGGCGCTGCATCTTGCGGGCGTACAGCAGGGCCGGCAGGTTCTCCGGTACGTCGGCGAACGGCTCCCCGGCGCCGCGCCCCTCCTCCTCGCGCTTGATGCGATCCCAGTTCCGGAGCACCTCCCCTGCGGTTTCAGCCTCGGTCTCCCCGAAGACGTGCGGGTGGCGGCGGATGAGCTTCTGCGTCATCGCCTCCGCCACCTCGGCCAGGCTGCCCGCCTCGCGCTCCTCGAGCAGCAGGGCGAGGAAATACACCTGAAAGAGCACGTCGCCGAGCTCGTCGAGGAGCTTGGCGTCGTCGCCGCTCGCGGCGGCGTCGGCGAGCTCGTAGGCCTCCTCCACCGTGTGCGGGACGATCGAGCGCTCGTCCTGCTCGCGATCCCAGGGGCACTCCCGGCGCAGACGGCGGGTGATCTCGTCCAGGCGCAGGAGCGCGGCCGCGGCATCGCCGTCGGCGACGGGCCGCCTGGGCGAATCGGTCATGGGAGGCGCCGGATCAGCCGCCGGGCGGCGGGGCGCCGGTCGGCGGCGGCGCGGCGCCCGGCGGGAGCGTCGGTGCCCCACCGGGACCGAGAACCGCCGGCTGCTGCTTCGGTGCCGGGTACTGCGGCCCCTGGGGCAGCGCCGTGGGCGCCTGGCCCGGGAAGACCGTCGTCTCGCCCGGCTGCACGGCGCCGCTGGAGGTCACGGGCGGCGCGCCGGGGGTGGTCTGCGTGGGCGGTGTGAAATTCGAGCACTGCTGCACCACGTATCCCTCCGCGCAGAACGTCCGCGATGTCCACTTGTCGGTGATGCTCTGCTGCGCCCGGGTCGCGACCTCCTGCTGCAGCCCCTGGGCGAGCTGCTGCTTGATCTGGCTCTCGATCTTGGACAGCGGCGTAACGGATTCCGGGGTGACCTTGTCGACCTCGATCACGAAGAAGCCCGCCTGGCCCTTGAACGGGCCGACGAGGACGCCTGTGGGCGCGGAGAAGATCTGCTCGTCGAGCGCCGGCTCGGACTGACCCTGCGCCACGGCCTTGCGCAGGCCGCCGTTTGACTTGGTCGCCTTGTCGGTCGAGAACTTGGCCGCCACCTTCTTCCAGCTCGCCGGAGAATCGTCCTGCTCGAGTATCGACTTGGCCTCTTCGACCTTGGCCTGGTCCTTGTTCACGATCTCACGGACGTCGCGCGTCTCGGGCTGGGTGAATTGGGCCCTGTTGGCGTCGTAGAAGCGCTGGACGAGGTCCTGCGGGACGCTGGGCGTACCCGTGCCGACGACCTCCTTCTGAAGCTCCTGCCCGAGGAGGATGAACTCGACCTGCTGGCGCGCCTGGTCCTGCGTGAACCCGGCCTGTTTCGCCGCCTGCTCGAACTGGTCGCCGAACTGCTGCTTGATGTAGTTGTCGATCTCGGTGTCGGAGACGCTGATGCCCCGGTCCTCCGCCTCCCCCGCGATCCAGCGAGTGGTGATGAGGTTCGAGAGGGCGGTGTCGCGGATGGTCGCGTACTGCGGGCTGTCAGGCGACGGGACCTTGATCTGCTGGCCCGCGGCGGTCTGCTCCAGGGCCGTGTCGAACTCATCCTTGGAGATGTTGCCGTCGGGTGCGTCCTCGACCACGGCGACGTCGTCGGAGGGAACGCTTGGATTCCCGATCCCCTGGGCGATCGCCACGACGACGAAGAACGCGACCAAGAACACGGCCAGCACGGCCGCGACGACGATGCGCCTGTCCCTACTCCTCGGCACGAGGGCGGGAGAATAGCGGCACGGGCTAACGCAGCCTTAATTCGAGCGGTGGCCGGGGTTATGCGGCAACCGGCTCTCGCACGGCTCCCCTGACGGCCTCGCCGAGGCCCAGCACGGCTGCCAAACGGGCCTTGGGGTCGTCCGGAACGCGGACCGAGAGCGTTTGCACGCGCGACTCGTACATCGCCTCCGGCATGCCCTCGCGCAGCCGGGCGACCGTCGCCGCGTCGAGCTCGAGCGGTGTGACCGAGAGGCGCCCCCCGCGGAACTCCACCGAGCGCGCTCCCAGGGCGCCGAGCTCGAGCCGTGCGCGCTGGAGCTCCATCAGGTTCTCCACCGGCTCGGGCACCGGGCCGAACCGGTCGCGCAGCTCGTCCCGGAGCGCACGCAGCTCGCCGACGTCGCCTGCCCCGGACACCCTGCGGTGAACGTCGATCTTGGCCGCCTCGAACGGGATGTAATCGGCCGGGAGGTACGCGTCGACGTCCACGTCCAGGCGCACCGCGGCCTCCGGCCGGCCGGCGCCGTCCGCGGAGCGGAGCTCCTCCACCGCGTCGTCCAACAGGGACACGTAGAGCTCGAAACCCACCGCCGCCACGTGACCCGACTGCTCGTCCCCGAGGAGGTTGCCGGCGCCACGGAGCTCCAGGTCGCGCATCGCGATCGCGAAGCCCGAGCCGAGCTCGGTGTAGTCGGACAGGGTCGCCAGCCGCGCCCCGGCCTCGGGGCTCAGCGCCTCGGCTGACGGATAGTGCAGATACGCGTAGGCGCGCTCGCGGGAACGCCCGACCCGGCCGCGGATCTGGTAGGCCTGCGCCAACCCCAGCTCGTCGGCCCGCTCCACGATCAGGGTGTTCGCCTGCGGGATGTCGAGCCCCGACTCGATGATCGTCGTGGCGACGAGGCAATCGGCCTCACCGCGAAGGAACTCCAGCATCGTGCGCTCGAGGTCCGCCTCGTCCATCTGGCCGTGGGCCTCGGCGAAGCGGACGCCGGGACAGAGGGCGCGCAGCCGCTCGGCCGTCTCGTGCAGGGTGTCGATGCGGTTGTGCAGGAAGAACGCCTGGCCGCCGCGCTCGGCCTCGCGCTGGATCGCTCGCTGGACGAGCTCCTCGTCGTAGGGGCCGACGTAGGTGCGGATCGGCCGGCGGCCCTCTGGCGGGGTCTCGATTACGGAGATGTCGCGAAGGCCCGCGAGGCTCATCTGCAGCGTTCTCGGGATCGGCGTCGCCGAGAGCGAGAGCACGTCCACCTTCAACTTGAGCTGGCGCAGGAGCTCCTTCTGGCGCACCCCGAAGCGCTGCTCCTCGTCCACGATCAACAGCCCCAGGTCACCCGCCCGCACGTCTCGCGAGAGCAGCCGGTGCGTGCCGACGAGGATGTCCACCTTGCCATCGGCGAAGCGGGCCAGCGTCTGCCGGATCTCGGCCGGCTTCCGGAGGCGGGAGACCATCTCGACCTCGATCGGGAACTCGGCGAGGCGCTCCCGGAACGTGCCCAGGTGCTGCTGGGCGAGGATCGTCGTGGGGACGAGCATCATCACCTGCCTGCCGTCGGACACCGCCTTGTGGGCGGCGCGGAGCGCGACCTCGGTCTTGCCGTAGCCGACGTCGCCGCAGATCAGGCGGTCCATCGGCCGGGGCGCCTCCATGTCGCCCTTGACCGCCTCGATCGCCTCGAGCTGGTCCGGCGTCTCGCGGTACGGGAACGCCCGCTCGAGCTCCAGCTGCCACTCGCCGTCGGGCGGGAACTGGTGGCCCGTTCGGGTGCGGCGCTCGGCGTACAGGTTGAGCAGCTCGCCCGCGAGCTCCCGGGCGGCGCGCCGCGCGCGCGCCTTCACGCCCTCCCATCGCTTGGAGCCCAGCGCGGAGAGCTGCGGCGCCTCGCCGCCCGTCCCCACATAGCGGGTGATCTTCGCCAGCTGGTCCGTGGGGGCGAAAACGCGGTCCGAGCCCCGGTACTCGAGCTCCAGGTAGTCGCGGGTGACGCCGGCGACGGTCTTCGTCTCGAAGCCCGCGAAGCGGGCGATCCCGTGATCCTCGTGCACGACGTGGTCGCCGAGCCGCAGGTCGGTGAACGCAGCAAGGCGGCCGCGCGCCGGGGCGGGCGCCGCAGCACGGCGGCGATGCACCAGCCGCCGGTACGGGATCACCGCCAACTTGAGATCGGGGGAGACGAAGCCGTCGGACAGGATCGCTTCGGCGAACAGGAGCGCCCGTCCTTCGGGGGGCGGCGTTCCGTCGAGGAACGCCGCCTCTAGGCGCTGCAGGTTGTAGCGGGCACGCTCGGCCTCGCCCCGGTGCTCGAACGCCACGACCACCCGGTAGTTCGACCGCAGCTCGCGCTCGAGCTGCTTCTCGGCCTCCCCGATGCTGCGCGCCGCCGAGCTCGGCGCCTGGGCGCGGAACGAGATGTCCTCGCCCGAGTGCGTGTCGGAGATCCGCACCGAGGCGCGATCCTCGAGCGCCTCGGAGACGTCCACGTAAAGGCGCCGGGCGTCGCTCGAGTGCATGGCGGCGGTGGCGTCCTCCCAATGGTCGCGAAGCGCCGCCTCCATCTCACCGGTCGCGGCGATCAGCACCGCCGCCTTCGGGGGGATCAGGTCAAGCGGGGCCAGGAAGCTGTCGAGAGGCAACAGCTCGCCGAGATCGGGCCGGTCCTCTTCACTCTCGGAAAGCGCCAGCTCCGCCAGCTCCCGGTACTCGGTCCCGAGCTCGGCCGCCGGCGACAGCTCGAGCGCCTCGGCGTCGCCGAGCGATCGCTGCGTGAACGTCGAGAACCACCGGATCTGCTCGATCTCGTCGCCGAACAGCTCGACCCGGGCGGCGCGATCCTCGGTTGCGCCGTAGACGTCGAGGATCCCGCCGCGGATCGCGAACTGCCCACGTTCCTCCACCTGATCGGTTCGCTCGTAGCCGGCCTCGACGAGGCGGTTGCCCACCTCGTTCAGGTCGACGTCCTCACCCACACGAAGCGTGAAGCCCGCGGGCCGAAGGGAGGCATCCGGCACCGCCTCGGCGAGAGCAGGGGCGCTCGCGACCACGACCGCGCCGGCGTCGCTCAAAGCGTCCAGCGCGGCGATGCGCAGACCGACAAGGTGCGGGGGCGGCGCGAGGTGCGACGCGTAGCCGGTGCCGCGGGACGGGTAGTAGCGGACCGTTCGCGGCGCCAGGTACGCGCGCAGGTCACGGGCCAGATCGCGCGCGGCGATGTCGTCGGGGGCGACGATCAGGGCCGGCCGGTCGCCGACCGCGCCGTCCGACGCGACCAGCGCGGCGAGCAGGTAGGGCCGGATCGCCGCGGACATGTGGACCTCGGCGACGGCGTCGTCGCGGACGGCGCTCGACAGCGCCGTGAAACGCTCGTCGGCAACGGCAATGTCGAGTAGCGGGCGAAGGCTCATCGCCCTTCCGATCTTAGGACGGCGCGCGGGGCGATCTGCGTACGACAGGTGAACGCCGATTGCCACCCGTCGGCGTCTCCCGGTGCGCCCGGGTACCTACTCGCGAAAGGGGAGACCTGGGCCGGAGCGCTGCCATTCCACCTGCCCCTCGCCCTCGGTGTGCGAGCGACCCTCCACGTCGTCCCACTGGTGGAGCATGCGCTTGAGCATCGCGGTGGCCTCCGGCGGGTTCTGGGCGATCGCCGAGGCGAGCTCGAGTGCGGACTCCTCGGTCGAGGCGGCGGGCGCGACGCGGTGGACCAGGCCCCAGCGCAGAGCCTGGTCGGCGCCCACCTCCTTCCCCGTCAGGAGCAGGTACTTCGCGACCGAGAGGCCGCACAGGGTCACCAGCCGCGCCGGTCCGACCGGGACGCCCAGCGTGGCGCCGGGGAACCGCAGGCGAAGGTTCGACCCGCCGACCCGCAGGTCGCAGGCCACCGCGACCTCCGCGCCGCCGCCCACGCACGAGCCGTGGCAGACCGCGACGGTGGGCCTGGGAAAGCCGGTCAGCTCGTCGTACAGCCGCGCGAAGAGCTCCATGCGATGCACTCGCTGGTCGGCGTCGAGCTCCTCGCGAACGTCGGCGCCGGCCGAGAGGCTCATGTGGTCGGTGGACGAGAGCACCAGCACCCGGACCGCATCGTCATCGCGGGCAGCCGCCAGGTGCCGCAGGAGCTCCTCGAGCATCCGCGTGTTCATCGCATTGCGAGCGCCGGGGCGATCCAGCCTCAGCAGCGCGATGCCCGCCTCGTCCACGTCGTAGGTGGTCAGCGCATCGCTCAATCCAGCACCTCGCCGATCGGGTCGGCCTCCTCCTCGGCGATCTCGGCGACCAGCCGCTCGGCCTCGTCGGCCGCCCGCGCGATCAGATCTCGAACCTCGTCGTCGGGCTCGCCGAACCGCGACAGCACGTAGCGCGCCACGACGTCGGGGTCGGTCGAGTCCGGCCGGCCGACGCCCACCCGGACGCGCCAGAAGTCGGGACCGCCGAAGCCCTTGGCCAGGCTCTTCAGGCCGTTGTGGCCGGCGAGGCCACCGCCCAGGCGACTGCGAACGTCGCCGAAGGGCAGGTCGATCTCGTCGTGGAGGACGATCGTGTTCTCGAGCGGCACCTTGAGCGAGCCGCGGGCGGGGCCGGCGGAGGTGCCCGAGTCGTTCATGTAGGTCTGGGGGCGGAGAACCGCAACGCGCGGGCCTCCCGCGCCGGCTCGGCCCTCGGAGATCAGGCCGCGGAAGCGCTGCTTGGACCGCGACAGGTCCCAGCGGCGCTCGAGCTCGGCGGCCACCTCGAAGCCGACGTTGTGGCGGCTTCGGTCATACCGTTCGCCGGGGTTGCCGAGACCGACGATCAACACGCGCTGGTCGGAGCTCGAGACACCGGCGTCGCCGGCGACTCGGCCGCGTCGCAGCCGGTCCAGCAGCGACAGGGGCCGCTACTCCCCTTCGGATTCCCCGCCCTCGGCAGGGGCCTCGCCCTCCGCCGGGGCCTCGCCCTCGGGCGCTTCCTCGCCCTCCGGCACCTCGCCCTCCTCGCCGACGAGCTCGGCCTCCTCCTCGACCTCGGGCTCGGGCTCTTCCTCGATGCGAGGCGGCGAGAGGGTTGCGATGGTGACCTCGTCGGCGTCGATCCCCTCGCCCAGGGCGAAGGTCACGCCCTCGGGGGGCACGACCCCGCTGAGCTGAAGGGTGTCGCCGATCACCATGCCCGAGACGTCCGCGGCAATGCTGTCGGGAATCGCCGTGGGCAGCGCCTCGATCGTGATCTGGTGCGTCACGTGCTCGAGCACGCCGCCCTCCTTGACGCCCGGCGCCTCCTCGGCGCCGAGGATCTCGATCGCGACCTCGGCCTGAATCGCCTCGTCGAGCTTCACCTCGAGCAGGTCGAGGTGCAGAAGCGACCCGCGCACGGGATCCCGCTGCTCTTCCTTCACCACGACAGGCGTGGTGCCGGACCCGTCGAACTCGACGTCGATCAACGCCCCGCCGTGAAGCAGGACGGATCGGACCTCGCGCTCCGGGACCTGAAAGGGCCGCGCCTCCTTGCCGCCGCCGTAGACGACGCCGGGAACGAGCCCGGTGCGCCGCAGGCGCCGCGTGGTGCGCGAGCCGAACTCGGAGCGTTCGGCGACCTTGAGCGTTGCGCGGTCAGAAGCCATGCGGCGTTGAGGATAGGGAACGGGCGCTCGGCGAGGCGCCGAGTCGGGCACCGCCGCAATCGATGCATACTGGGGGCATGGCCGAGGACAAGATCCCTCAGGGCAGGATTCGGCGGTCCGCGAAGCTCGGAACCGCGATGGGCACCCAGGCGACCAGGTACGCCGGGACCAAGGCGGCCAACGTCGCCCGCGGGAGCGAGAAGGCCGAGCGGCACCTGGAGGATCGGCATCTCGAGACCGCGATGAAGATGGCCTCGATCCTCGGCGAGATGAAGGGCGCCGCGATGAAGATCGGCCAACTCGCCTCGTTCATCGACACCGAGTTCCTGCCCCCCGAGTATGCGGAGCTCTACCAGGAGCAGCTGGCGAAGCTGCGTACATCCGCACCCGCAATGCCCTGGGAGAAGGTCCGGAAGGTGCTGGACGAGGAGTACATGGGCGAGCCGCTGGACGAGCTCTTCGCGCATATCGAGGAGGAGGCGTTCGCCGCCGCTTCGATCGGGCAGGTGCACCGCGCGACCCTTCACGACGGACGCGCCGTGGCGGTGAAGATCCAGTACCCCGGTGTGGCGGAGGCGCTCGAGTCAGACCTGAGGAACGCCGGGATGATCATGCGGCTCGCGCGCGCGATCGCTCCGGGCCTCGACGCCAAGGCCGTGGCGCAGGAGCTGCGCCTGCGGGTGATGGAGGAGCTCGACTACGAGTACGAGGCTCAGAGTCACCGCAGCTTCGCGCGCGCCTACCGCGGCCATCCGTTCATTCACGTCCCGGACGTGATCACACGGCTGTCCCGGCGCCGGGTGCTGGTCACCGAATACGTGGAGGGCATCGGATTCGAGGAGGTGAAGCAGCGTCCGCAGGAGGAGAAGAACCGCTTCGGCGAGATCGTCTTCCGCTTCTGCTTCGGATCCATCTACCACCTGCAGATGTTCAACGCCGACGCGCACCCCGGCAACTACATCCTGATGGAGGACGACCGGGTCGCCTTCCTCGATTTCGGGATGACCAAGCGCCTCGACGCCGAGCAGATCGAGCTCGAGCAGCGGGCGATCGACGCCGCCGCGAGGAGGGATCCCGAGGCCCTCCGCGAGGCGCTCCACGATCTCGGGTTCGTGAAGAACCCGTCGAAGTTCGACGCCGAGCGGCTGATGGACCATGTGATGGTCGTCGGCGGCTGGTACATGGAGGACCGCGAGATCGAGCTGACCCCGGAGCGGGTGATGAAGGTGATCGAGTCCACGTCCGATCCCCGGTCGGAGTACTTCGATCTGATGCGCCGCGAAAGCCTTCCCGCGGAGGAGCTCATGGGACGCCGTATGGAGACCGGGGTCCTCGCGGTGCTCGCTCAGCTGCGAGCGCGTCGCAACTGGCATCGCATCTCCCGCGAGTGGATCTACGGGGACCCGCCTGCCACCGAGCTCGGCGAGCTCGAGTGGGCGTACTTCGACGAACGCGGCGAGCGGCGGGTACCCGGCCTCGCGTCGCACACGTAGGCAGCCGGAGGGTCCCCCCTTCCCCTCTGGCTGATGAGATAGCCGGAGGGCCCTGCCTCCCTCCTGGCTACCGACCGGTCATCCACATGATCGGGCCCGGGAGCC
>Ga0075365_10000483_pt1 | contig 15105 bp, 10 predicted proteins | sample EndMetdeltDD1765_FD_71387 | JGI IMG/M metagenome (GOLD analysis project Ga0075365, IMG submission 71387) | Populus endosphere microbial communities from Tennessee, USA - Endosphere MetaG P. deltoides DD176-5 | ecosystem: Host-associated > Plants > Roots > Endosphere | place: USA: Tennessee... | reverse complement strand
CATTAACTGCAGATCAAGAAAAGCAAACGCTAGCAATCCATTCGATTGCCTCGGAACTTGGCGAAAACACTTCTAGCACTACAGCCGAAGTGACTGCTGACGGACAAGTGACGCTTAATTCTAGGTATTTGGCTGATGCACTCAGTGTTGTCGATGGTGATGTGGTTGAATTTCGTTTTAGTGGAAAATTGGCCCCATGTGTTTTAACTGCAAAAGCTGATACCGTGAACTACAAACACATTATTATGCCGCTTAAGAGTTAGGGATTTTTGTGTCTAAGGTCACTTCCGTTCGCGTGCAGCATATTCGCACGCACGCTGATTATACGCTCGCTATTTCACCGGGCGTAACTGTCGTCACTGGACCGAACGGAAGTGGAAAAACCTCGCTTGTCGAAGCAATCTACATTGCGCTTCAAGGGGCTTCGTTTAAATCTGGTGATCCTGACGTCTTGCAGCAAGATTCGCCGTGGTACCGAATTGATATTGTATTTGATAATGATGGAACGCGAACGGTAAAATTTGATCCATCTCGGACAACGGGTCGTAAACAGTTTGTTATTGACGGCAAGACCCAGTATCGGTTGACGCCGCGTCATAAAATGCCTGTTGTGTTGTTCGAGCCCGATGATTTGCGGTTACTTAATGGATCACCGACGCGTCGGCGACAATTTATTGATCGTTTTATTAGCCAGCTCGATCCAGAGTATGCCTTGTCGCTTCGGCGCTACGAACGGGCCTTAAAGCAGCGTAATACCCTATTAAAACGGCCTCAGACAAGCGAAGACGACCTATTTGCGTGGAATGTGTCACTGAGCGAATACGGCGCGTATATCATCAAACAGCGGGTTGCTTTTATCGAACGTCTCAATGAACGCCTAAATGACACCTACGAGACAATTGCTCATACCGGCGATACGGTAACAATAGGCTATTCGCATCACTCACTTGGCTCATTGCAACAAAAATTGCTTGCTGATTTGCATGCGCATAGTGAGCGTGACAAAATAGTGGGCTTTACATCTGTGGGTCCCCATAGACACGATGTATTGTTCGAATTTAACGGTTCACCTGCTCTCTCGGTGGCATCGCGCGGCGAAGTACGCACGATTGTTCTGGCGCTTAAGTTTTTAGAGGTGGATATTATCGAAACGATCACAGGTAGGCCGCCGATTATTTTACTTGATGATGTGTTTAGCGAACTTGATAATGACCGGCAAAATTATTTAATTCAATCAACCTCGCGCAACCAGATCATTATAACCTCGGCTACTGGCGGGCATGATATTCCTACGGATTTTGTGACACGTCTGTAGTACCGTATATTGCATTTTATATACAAATATGATATAATAATAACTGATCCGTTCGTATTTTGACTATCAGGAAGGAACCTCATGAAAAAGAGGTTGCTCGCTGGCCTTGCGGCTACCGTCGGTCTGATCGCGCTGTTCTCTGTCGCGTTGGACAACGACGACACCGAACATGAGAAGGCTGACAACTCGGCGTCTTCGCTGACATACCGAGAAGTCGGCGTTGCTGCTCAGAACTACCCTGACTTTCAGGGCAAGGCGATCAGCGACTCCAACGAGCCTCCGGTTCGTCAGGGAGACTGGGCAACGACCGTCATCCAGGTGGGGGTCGATGACCCTCAGACGTCGTCGACATCACGTGTGCTGCTTCACTTCGAAGACGGTGCGTGGAAGATGGTCGCGTCGGATGATGCGTCGAAGTTCTGCGACAAAGTACCTGACAAGATCAAGGCAGCGATGTACTGCCCCTGATTCACGAAATGGATTGCCCCGTGCTACCCTATTTGGGTGTGGCACGGGGCAATTTTGCTTTTAAAATCCTGCTTGCTGATTTAGGTCCCTTAATATAGATTCGGGAACGTCTTTATTGTCACTTTTTGTCTGTACAAGTCGTGGGAGCGCTGCTACTTGCCACTTTCCATTCACTTTGTGAAGTACAGTCCTATACACTTCCCCATTGACGCCAGGGCCGACAGACGGCTGTATCATTGTCGTTCCATACCATGATCCATCCAAATATAGACGACCTGGATTAATGGTGTAGGTGGTTAGTTGTGGATAGGTTGTGGTTAATAAAGTTTGAATTTCGGCAGTTTCGTTTTTTAGTTGACTAGTTAAGTATTCGTCTGAAAACGCAGGATTGGCATCGACAGTTGTATCGCTGTCGCTAACTGTAAAAGTAATTGGTGATTGGCTATATGTTTTATCATCTGGCAAGAGCATGTAGCTGCCGGCCTGTAGCCTGATTGTTTGATCACCGGTGACAGTCATGAGTTTGTCGTGTGTTTCTTCTGAACCGTCCTCGGGCGCGTGATCGTCAACGTACACACCCAAGCTCATATCTTGTTTTGCGGGCTTGATCGTAACGTTTTTAAACGAAAGATAGTAGTTAAGCCACAATCCCCCGGCAACTAGGAGTGCGACAACGATGATTCCTATGATAATACGTTTTTTCATGATTCGAATGGATTCTTGTAATCGTTAAATTTGATTTTGTAATCGGTTGGATCATACCCAAGTTCGCGTATTTGATCGATTGCGGCATTACGTGATCCTTCGGCGGCGTCGATTGTTAAAATGATCGATTCACTTGAAGGGTCGTCTGGGTCGTTCATATAGCCAATGGTGTAGATTAGGTTGCTGTATGGCAGTACATTAAGGATTGGGGTTGCGTCGCGTGCCGCCTCGCTTGATTTTTGAACTGCCTCACCGGCAATGCCTTCGTTTTTGAGATAATCGTTCGCATGAGCTTCTGCCCATTTTTGTGCATCGGCAGATTGAGGCTCGAGCGATACGGTAATCGTTGACTGGTTTTCGCCAATGTATTGTTTTTTGGTTGATTTTGAAAAACCTTCTTTGGACGATGCGATATCATAGGTGTCGGGCTTGAGATAGATCGTGCCCGATGAAGTAACGGTCTGCCCATTAATAGTCGTTTTGGCGTCGTTTGGAACTACCGATACCGTTACCTCCACTTTGCCTGAGCGATCGATAGTGATGAATATAGCGACGCCTACAATCGTCACAAATAGCACAATAGTTGTGATGACAATTGCTTTTACGTGGTTTCTTACAAATTCGTTGAGCATACTAGTCCTTTCCATACCATGTAAATCCTGGTCTGTTTGCGAGCTCGGGCCCTGCCATTGGTGCACGCCAGGCAGTGTTGCTTGGACTGTACGATGCTGATGCAGTGACGCTGTCGAATCCCTCTACCTTGCCGACGTACATAAACGTGTGTTCAGTATTGATCGCCACGTCACCTGGTTTTAGTTTACCAACGTCAATATTGTCACTTCTGCCGCGTACCTTCCAGTTTTTCTTTAGCCATGCTTCTTGTGAAATAGTATTACCGCCCTTGCCGCTAGAGTTGTACTTTGGTTCAAAGCCACTGTCGACCATGAATGTCGTGATAAAACCACCACAGTCGATGCCTGGATTGACACCACCACCCACATAGCGGTTTTCTCCGCGTGCTTTTTGTACGGCCTTGGCATAGGCAGGCATTTTATCGAGGAAGTTTGGCTTGTGGTATTCGGGCCATGCATAGGCTAATAATGTTGCAGTAAAGTCCCCTCCGGCAAAGTCGCTACCGCTACAGTCGTTATTAGGCGCACCCGCTGGGAAAAGTGCCTTAACACCTTCGATGATACCTTTGGCATAGTTTGCCTTTGTTTTTTCGGTCAGGCTAGCACCAGGGCCATCCTGGGCGATTTCGTTATATACCCATGGAACACTTGGTGACCATAGAGCGACGAGGGGTATGTTACCCGGGCTCTTGATGTTGCCACCTCGACCAAACGATGCCAACTGATGTGCGTAATCCGAATCGAGTCCTACTTTATGCCCTTCAGCTTTGGTGCGCTCTTTTGCGATAGTGTCGGCATATGTCTGGCTCTTTTTTAGCGTCTCTTGTTCTTCTTTTGTGTCGCCAAAGGTATCTCGTTTGCCGGCATGCTCTCGGTATCCGTCATGCTGTGACCAGGCATCATTTGGCCCACCAGGACTGGTGTGAATACTAATGCCTATCGATGCCTTTGCTTTGGCAGCAGCATCTGAACGTTCACGGAATTTGACTTTATCGCTGTTACTGTTTCGCGCCAGAACGACAGTGTAGCCACTTTTTTCAAGTGTACTTTTAATGCGTTTGGATACATCTAGTACATCTGCACTTTCGGGGCTGTTATCTGTTTCGTTTGTGACGATACCTGTTTTTGCATCGGTGTAGTCAGGAATAGCGCCACCGTGTCCAGGATCAATGAAGATTGTTGGTTTGGTGCCGTTTTTTGTATCACCGGATGCTGGGTCGGCTGCAGCTGCCGTACCCTTAAAGGTGTTATAGACTTTCTTTCCCGCATCGATACGTTCTTTAATCTGCGAGGCGTTATCTCGCGAAACTTCAAAGTTATTGTGCCAAAACAGAGCTGCGTTTTCGACGGTTGTCTGTTTCTTTAGCGTTTCCCACTCTTTACCGGCGTTACCCAGATCTTTGTATGTGGTTGCACGGGACTGACTTTCTTGTTTCATGTAGTCAAGTTCGAACAAGATTAACGCGTCTAGATCTGCTGCCGGAATTTTAGCTTTTGCCGATGGATTACGTATGTAGTCATAATCAGCCGAGACATACTTTTCTAACGCTTTCTTTTCTTTACGTAATGCTCCGATAATGCCTTTGCCTTCACCGCCATATCGTCGGCCACCGTCCCATTGTACAAGTCCCCAGGCGTTACCGTATGCGCTGTTCCATGGATCGCCTGTTGCCTGGCGACGGGTGGGTACAAACCCAGACTCCTCAGACATGTTACCCATAATACCGGCAGCTTGAACTTCGCTGAGTCCGTTTGCTACTAGCCAGTTCCAGATTTTTTCTGCTTCGTCTTTACCGGTTAGCGTACCTCCACCTACGGTGGCATTTGGATCACATGCAGTCGGGTCATAGTAGAGGATTTTGTTGCTGTCGTAAAACTGCGTATCAATAGCGGCCGAGGCTTGCTGTGCAAAGGTAGCTGTTGTAAAGAACAGCATGGCAACAAGTGCCGCGAACCTTTTGGCGGTAAATAACTTGGCTATGGCATGAAGGCGGGTCATAAAGCGACATCTCCTAGTGATGTAAGGTTGTTGTAAAGGGCGGCTGCTTCAGCATCAGCTCCTCCGCCTTCGCTGCCATCCATCATCGTATCGACTTCGTTACGGGTGGTGAACGCTTCGAAGTTTCTGATCATTTCGCTATCCTCGCGACATTTTTTACCTGTAAACCAGTCGCCGTCATTAAGGTCGCCCTCTTCGATCGTTTTGCTGGTTGAACCATAGGCATCCTCACGATCAACGCCACAGTATTGAATGAATTTTTTGTAGTCGTCACTTTTTGGGGCGCCGGTTAGATCGTCGTTATCGACATGGCCGTTGTCGACCATATAATCTAGATTTTTATCAACATCCATGTAGAGTGCCTTTTTGTCCTGGACAAAACGCACGCCACAGTCGATATCGCCATCGACACCAATTGCTTCTAGATCAGGATCGTCACATTTTTCAAATCGTGCTGCGTTGTATGGTACTGCTGGCATGTACACACCTGCGCTTGCGGTCGTGACGCTTGCTAACGACGATGGAATCATCGAAAACATATTAGTTATATTGGTTGCGATAGACGAACCCGAAAAACTAGCAAGTCGCAGATTAGAGGCCATTGATCCTAGGAATGAATACTGGTTGTAGATGTTAAAAGGTTCTGATCGAGCATTATACTGGGCAACTTCGGTGTTGAGTTGACGCACATCATTTGCGACAAGGTCGTAATCTCTCTTTTCTTTTTTATTGGCTGGCTTTGATCCGATGGTTTGCGACATCCTGCCAAGCATTATCCCCGCCCCGACACCGATAGCATCGCCTAATTTGACTCCCTTGGTTTTGTCGTTGACATCCAGCTTACTTCCCTGTTTAACGACTTCTTCGACCGCGTTATTTAAAAGTGGCTCAATAATAAGCGGTCCAATAATGAAAAGCATGGCACCACACCCGGCGACGGCTTGAGGGCCAGCAACACACGCACCTGCACCGATAACCTGAACGGCTTTACAGATAGCTTTGGTATTACGGGTGCTGCCGGTGACGTCATCGATTGTCTTAGTGAAACCTGACAGGGCTTTTGCAATTGATGATCCACCTAGCAGGTAGGATGCTGCGTATGCCGGAAGGGCGTTTGTATCACCGTAGGCAGCTGCCTTGAACATTGTTGAATCGGTGGCGGCAAGGCCATACGTAGGATCGTCTTTGTCTGTGGTGGTGGAAGTAAGGTTCTCGCCTAGCGTAGAAATAACCGTCGGATCTGCATCGCCTGCCATAATTTGATCGGCCGCTATAAAGTAGGTCAAAGCAATGGTTGCCAAGGTGATGCCCTTGGCAATTTTGATAGAGTTTACCGTTCCACGGGATAAGTTGTACGCAAGACATCCCAGCTCCAGTCCTACTGCCTTGCCGGCTTTATCGGCAAGGCCCTTTGCTCTATCGGCCACCACCTTAAACCGACCATTATTGCCATCGGCATCCACACCAAAGTGGGTTCTCATCGATTCTCGAACCTTTTCTTTTGAATCACCGGCAACTTTCGCTACCTTGGATAGGCCTATTTTCGTTAAAGCTTTCGTTAATAATCCGGCAATAAATGGTGTGGCCGTACTAAATACCTGCTGGAATGCCGCTTGAATGTGTGGTTCTTTAAGCGCTTCTTCTAGTTGCTGCGGGGTTTGCACCTTTCTGCCGTCGGGTAATTCCATGCTTTTTAGGACATGGCGGCCAAATTTTTTTTCTGTTTCTACTTTAAATCCAGCGTCTTGGAACTTTTTGACCATAGAATTGCTCATAGTGTTCGATATCTTACACTTGAGGTTCATTTTGCTACAACCACCCAGTGCGTTACTGAGTGATTTCGCTTTGGCGCGAATCAATTGTTCGGAATGGATTTGAATCGCCGGGGTTGCATCTGACCGGTCGTTTGTAAAGATGGTTTTTAGTTGCACTAGTAATAGTGATGGTGACAAAAGTGTGCCAATAGTTATACCGCCACCACCTAAAAGTGCCACAATGAGGGCCAGCGGGCCTTTTGATCTGAGCATTGCTTTTAGGGTTAATGGATCTTTTTTATTGTTCCCCATTCCCGTGTAATTATTCTTCCAGTTCGAGGCGTTTTCAGACTCTTTGACTGCATTTAGATTATTATGTGTATCAAGGTTGCTAAAGGTCTTATCTGTTTTGTCGGTGCCGGAAATATCGGGGCTTTTTGTAGGATTGTTGTTTGATGATCCCGACCCTGGCGTACGGTTAAATTGTTCGGCAGCATGGAGATCACCAGGATTGTATGCCGAATCCTGCTCTTCCCTCGTGTTTGGTGTTTTTGTCGCTACCATATTCTTCTTATCTTACTACTGGCGGTACTCGCCGGGCCCCATGTAACCGTTATTGAGGTTAGGTTGGCTTGCTTGGGGCTGTGCCTGTGGTTGTTGGGGCGCTACCGCTGCAAGCGGATTAGTGGTAATTAATCCTGTTTCGGTTTGACTGGCAACAATTTGAATATGAACGTGGTTTTGACCGGCAAAGAAAAGACCTTGTCCCACTGGAAAGTTAGATAGACGCTTGCGCTCTTCCTCGGTTAATTTAAAGACGTCCGACAGTACGTCGACTGCACTTGTTGATTGTTTTAGTAGTAGTTGCATTGATGAGTTGGCGACAATTGCACGGCCCATCTTACTACCCATAAAGTCTTCGACGTCCTGGGTGATGGTGGTAAGCCCCAAAAAGTACTTTCGGGCACGCTTAGCCAGGCTAAACAAGAAGTTGGCCGAATCGTCATATTTCATCAACTGCCACGCCTCGTCAACGATGAGCATACGCTTTCGTTGTATAGTACGGGTAATGTTCCAGATGTGACTAAGTACGATATACATAGCAACAGGACGTAGTTCGTCCTCTAGGTCGCGAATGTTAAATACAACCATGTGGTTATTAATATCAATGTTCGATTGCTGGCTAAAAATACCTGCAAATGTACCCGTGGTGTATTTGCGTAGTCGTTGTGCTAGCGCAGGTCCTGTTCCACCCATATGTAGTAATGTGTCGTAAAGGTCTGAAATAGTTGGTGGCTGCGAATTATGGGTGAGTGGGTCACTGGTAATGCCAGCACGTGCATACGTATCAATCAGCCCCTGGTCTAGATCTGCCTCTTCGGCTGGTGTTAGCGCAGACATCATCTGTCCTGCTGCAGTTGCTTGGCTGCCACCTAACATCAAGCGGAAAAGTCCATGTAGTGTTACCAAATTGGCGCGCAGCGCATCATCAGCCTCGTCGCTGTCGATAACTCGTGGCAAATCAAACGGATTTATACGTGTATCGGCATTTAGACTAAGACGAATATAGCTACCACCCACCGCGTCTGATAGTTTTTGATATTCGTTTTCGGGGTCGATAATAAGGACGTCAGACCCTACCATCATACTGCGAAGCGCCTCTAGTTTGACGGTAAATGACTTACCAGCACCAGACTTAGCGAATACCACCATGTTTGCATTTTCTAGGCTGAAACGATCGAAGATAACCAAACCGTTGTTGTGCATATTGATGCCATACAGTACGCCTTTTTCTTGGGTTAGATCGGCGCTAGTGAATGGGAAGCTGGTAGAAATAGCACCTGTGTTCATGTTGCGACGAATCTGCAACTGGTCCATCATCTGTGGAATAGTACTATTCAGCCCTTGTTCTTGCTGACTGGATGCTACTTTACTAAAGATAAGCTGCTGCCCAAACAACGTTTCAATCTTGTGCTGTACAAAGCTAAGCTCATCGAGGCTATCGGCATAAAGCGTGACATATAGGCCATAACGGAAGAAACGCTCGGCACCCACCTGCAGCTGATCTCGTAGCTCCTCGGCGTCCTGCAGGGCTGCCTCTAGTCCCGGGTCGCGTGTTCGTCCCTTTTCGCTGTTGATAGACATCGTTGCTTCTAGCTGCGTTACCTTTTTGCGAAGGTTGTTAAGTACGACTTGGCTTTCAACCGGGTAAATGAACATACTGATATCAAGTACTTCGTCGATATTAATAAGCGAGCTTAACCAGCCGGTGTAAATTTGGCGTGGGTAGCCATAAATATAGATAGTCCGGCCGTATTTAGTACCTAAACGGAAGTGACTGGTGTGGATTTCTAGGCTACTTGGGGCAATCAGGTCACGGAGTGTGGTAATACCCTTTAAAAATGCCTGTTCTACCTCGGCTTGTTCACGGGCGCGCTGCTGAGCGGCAATATCAATCGGATCAAGTTTTTTCTTTGCCATAGACTACATTCCCCCTTCTTGCAGATGTGGACGTGGTGCTTCGCCTTGGCCTTTTTTTACAAATGTTGATGTCACGTTTTCAAAATCGCCTAGCGGTTCACGAACGGCGGTATCGGGGTTATAGACGTTATAATACAGTTCACCTAGTTCTTTAGTATTAAGCTGGACACTTTTTACGCCGATTTGGAACAGTCCACTAGTGACAGAATCAACACGGTTTTTAATCTCATCCTTGGCTTTTTCGTACTGTACTTTGTCGATTTTAGTGGCCACAGTCTGTGGTTTTTGAAACAGTTTACCAAAGATACCTTTGCTTTGTTCGATAACATTATTTAGGTCACCCGTTGGATAGAATGGAATAACGATAAAGAAGCTCTTATCCATAATATTTGCCTCTTGTGACAAAATATCGATAAAGTTAATGTAATCGTCCATCAATACGTTTAAAAGCATGTTATCTTGTGATCGTCGGATTGTCGCCAAACGATCGATGTAAGGGCCAATATCGACCCGCTGTGAACGGATAAAGATTTGAATAGGAAAATACAGTGCATTCAAAAAGTTCTGGTAACTAAATTCAACACCTTCGCGTTCACGAGAGCTCATGAGGTCGAAGTTGATTGACTTACATGCCACAACCGCACGGAAACTACCGTCACTCATGATAACCATGCCGTCACGCATTTCAGACATCAACAAAGTATTCTGCGTCGTGTTCAGGGGTGGCGCAGTTTTTGGCTGTTGGATTGCCGTCCCCGCTGGGGCTGGTTCCTGCGGTGTAGGACCTGCAGTTGGCGGCATAGCCTGAGGTGGTTGTTGATTGTTTGGAGGCACGTTCCCACTCTTCCTTATTGATTATCTAATTCGGGTTACCGTAACGATATCACTACCTCATCTTCAGGAAGTCTCTCTTCTTCCTTCTGGTGAATCCTGTTAGCTTCGTGCGCGATTGTCTCGATAGATAAATCAGGGTTATTTGCAAGATTTATTATATCAGGCGAGATAGGTTTTTCGCTAGTAGCTGGCGGATTATTATCTGCCGGGGCTACTCTTGGTGCTGGACTGATTGCGGGTGCAGTGCGCGTTATTTCTGCAGTTGGTTGTACGGTAGGCGCTGGTGTCGGTGCTGGGATAGGAATCGCTTCGCTTGGATCAAGCGGGTTGACGATAGATTGGTGAATCGACGTAGGATATGGGTTGTACGTTACGTGAGGGTCTTGTGGCGTGGATGTGACATTTTGAGTAGGGGTTAATGTTGCATATGGATCGGGGACATTAAGTGTTGGCTGTGGTGCTGGTGCAGGCTGTTTCATGCGGTCGATCATCTCTTGACGTCTACGTGTGTCGGATTGGTTAATCATGGTATCAAACGACCGTGATACTCCCCCGTTGTCGTCGAGGATGTCTTCAGTTTGCTGTGCTTCGAAAAACACGTCACTTTGCATTGGTGTTGGCGCAGCCGGGTTGGTGACGCCTCGTACCGACCATCCGCCAGTATCGACGATATCAGCAAGGTATGATAAACGTCGTTGTGCCTCGGTTTCGGTCAATGCTTTGGCGCGTTGAATCTCGACCGTTTTAGGGGCGGTAATTTGCACAAGTGATTGAATCCCATCAGGCTGCCATAGGCGCTTGCGTGGCTTTAGATAAAAGGACACAACGGCTGCCAAGTATATTTCCATCGGCTGGTCTTTGCGCAGCGGCAGTGCTAGTGCGCCAAAGAATATGATCAGTGGTAACGGAATAACAGCTAGCGGTATAAATATTTGACTTAATCCCCAGGCAATCGCAATAGAAATCACCGCAATGATGATATATATAAACTGACGAAAGCTAAACGGTCCGATTAGCTTATCTTCAGCCTCGACATCCTGAGGAACCTTATAAACTGCCATTTATTTTAGTATACCAAATTGTTGTTATAAACGATGCGGTTAGTCGTCGTAAACTAGAGGTTTGCCAACTCGTCGACAGCGCCACGGTTCTTGCCAATCTGGCCTTGTAGACGGTTGTCTGTGCGGGCCTTGTCGGCGTTTGCTTTAAGGTTAGTATTATCGGTAGTAATTTTATTATCACCTGCAACTTTAGCAACGTGAAGCAGTTCGTCTTTGTCGCCGTTGGCAATCTTATCAGCAGAATAAGTATTGTTATTGATAGCATTTACCGTCAGCTGTTCGCTTGTCTTTAGCATAGTGCCATCGGTTTTAATGTCACGTACTGTGTTGCCGTTGGCGTCCACACGTGTTCCTACGATATCCTCGCCCTGTCGAATCTTGTCAATAACACTATTGCTGATGTAAGATGGTTTTTCCTTGGAGTTGGCTAGCGCATCGGCGAATGATTGGCGCGTTTTGGTATCCATCATGCCCATGTCGTCAACAAGGTTGTTTACTCCCTCAACGTCATGTTTATTAACGACAGCTTGCATAGCGGCGGTTCGTACAGCAGCGTTGGTTCCACCGTCAAGTGTCATACCACCTTGCTGCACATCCTTACCCATTGAAAGTTCACGTAGTTGATCACGATCGAGGTTTAATTCCTGGATGGTTGCACTTGCAGCCTTTACTTCCTCTGCCTCTAGTGATTGACGAACATTGATAGCCTGTGCAAGTGCAGCATTTTGTCCACCTGCACCACCACCCTTTGCCATTTGGCCGACTAGTTGCTGGCCTTCGGTTTGTCCACCTAAACGGCCGCCAGTTGCAGCACTTAATCCACGTTGTGTCAGGCTCATATCATCGGAAAGTGTTGCAGTGGCGACGTATCCTGCCTGCGCGTTTTTGGCATTACGCTCTCGTTGCTGTAACACCGCCTGGCGTCTGGCTCCACGTTTTTTAAACGATTGTCCAAAGCGATAACTATCATCATTAAGTGCACGTGCGTCGCGTAATGTTTCGCGGTTTTTGCGGTACCCTTCGGCACCTTTACGCGCCCTGTCAAACGGTCCTTTGTTTGGATTATTAACAAATCCACCGATACGGTTCAAAACACCGCCCGCACTCTTCATTACTAGTGGTGTAAGCGCCAGTGGGATAATTGACACTAATGCACCCATAATCTGTATCGCAATCTTATAATCCCCTGCGTCGTTTGCCGAGTTCATAACAACGGCTGACGCAAGTGCGGATGCACCAAACAGGAACGAAATGATTGGGTACATATATAGCAGTTGTTTAAATAGTGCCATCCATTTTTTAAACAAGTTTTCGGTATTTGGTAATAGATAGGCAACAAATGCTAATGGTGAGATGACTATTAATAGGATGATAAGTGCTTGCCTAATGGTTAATACCAAGAACACAGTGACAATTGCCAGTAGTGCCGCGATTAATGCTGGCAGTAGTGCCGATAGACCAATGTAAAGTAGTGCTGCGGTTGCAAGGCCGCCGGCCAATATAAATCCTGCGATGCCAGTCCATCCTTCGCCGGTAGAGTCGGCGCCAAATTTTGGTGCCGCTAAACTACTGTCCTTTACGCCCTTTAGTAAGTCATTGATTGACCCACCCGCGATATTCGAAAGGTCGACGGCGATCGCACACACCCAGTAAGATACATTTACCAGTACAGCTGCCAGAATCAATCGTGGCAACATCTTTTTGATTCCGTAATTAGTTATACCAATACTGGTTAACTGGGCAAAAATAATCATTAAGAATGCGATAACAAAGGCAACGTTGGCGATATTACGCATTGCCGACCAGGCGCTGTAGGTTGGATTATTATCTAGGTTGGTTGTCGCTAACGGTTGGACCACCAGTAAACTAGCGACAAACTTATAGGCGGCATCAACGATATTTGACATAAAGTTAACGACAGGACAAACGATCCATCCTACCCCTGCTACAGCACAAGAAGTTCCTTTATCCTCTTCCCCGTCGGTTGCTCCGGTCTCGGTGGCGTCGCCATCTGGAGAAGGGTTTTTCTTTACCCATGCCGCATATTCGTCCGCATATTGGTTCATGCGGTCTTTCATCCAGTCACAGTTCTCGTTTATATAATGAAAGTCACCTTCATCGTTGCGGAATGCTTTTCCACCGTTATTGCCTTTTTTATATAAAACAGTAACGATTTTGCCCGTTCCTGTGACTACCTTGACCTCTTGCAGGTCATCATTATTTTTTTGATCCGCTGTTGCATCGGATAGGTTAACGACAGGTGTGGCCTCGCAGGCCTCGCGGTAGGTGTTGGCTGCCATGACATAGTACTGAATGGCATTATATCCACTGCCGCCAGTAGCGTTTTTGCGTTTGGCATCTAGTTTTTGGTATATTTCATTTTTACTGGTTTTTTCGTTGGTAAAAATGTCACCATTGTTGGCGTTATTGCCGTTAATGCAGTTTGAACCGTTGAATCGTTCGTATCCAATGCCACAGGCTAATTCGATGTTAGATTCAAACCCAAAGGTGTCCGCCACAGGGTGGCCGTCGAACAGATTGCGACATTGTACCTGTCCGTTATCCGGATCGATCAGATAGCCGATACGAACTTGTGGTTCATCACTTCCCTGGTAAAACCAATTACCGTTAGCAATATCATTGGCGTCTGCGGTTCGACCTCGCAGCTCACCGCCATCGGTATTCATGTTTTTACTACCATCAATGGTGGTACATAGCGCTAACGCTACGCGGTAGCCGCTAGCGATGGCGTCTGCTCTTGCCTTTGGTTCTATATATAATGCAGCCGATGCAGCTGACACGCTACTAGTAGTGGCAAATAAGCCCGCAAATGTAGATACGGCAACTGCCGCTATGAAAAAAAGAAGCCCTGTTTTTTTATATAACACTCTCATACCCTTTATGCTTCCATTAAACAATAGCGCGTTGTAAAATACTAGTCCTGGCGCGCTAAAAAGACAAAAGAAAAATCCCCTTTTGGCAGGGGATTTTTACAGAGCAATAATTGTTTATTGTTGTGTTTCGTATGGCGGTAGCTGTTCTAGGTCTGATTGAGATGCAGGATCGTTGTTTACACTAAAGACACTCCACATACTGTGTTCGCTACCATCTAGGCCGATTACTTCGTTATACGACATATCAAACTGCTTTTCGCCCATGCTGCCATGAACGACAATCTTTTTTGTAGGTTTGGCAGTAATTCCTGACGTTAATGGTGATTCGTAATCAACAGTAATATTACGCCATGTGCCGTCCAAATCTACCAAAGATGTCGTGTTGGCAATACGACCTAGTTCGTCTTCGTAAACGGCGCCGGTTGTGCCAATATATTGATCACCTGCGTCAGGATAAAGCGCGTTTAGGCCTTTGATCGCATCGGCACGCCGTGATTCGTCTAGAGTGTGCGGATCACCATCCTTTGATAGCGACCATACTAATGTAGCCATGTCTAGATTGTAGGCATTCATAATATCTTGACCTTTAGTGTCTTTGCCCATGTCTTTTGGTTCTTTAAAGTCGCTAACGGTCGTAATACCCTTGCCTAGCTGCTCTACCGCGGCTGGTTTGTATGTATCAATAACCAGGCGTGCATAGGCCATACGTTCAGTGACGTCTAAATCGCTAAATTCTGCCAAGGACATGTTATGGTATTCGGCCGCCTGTGCTTTGGCGTCGGCATCTAGTTTATTATAAGCAGCGCCGTCTAAAACTGATGTCGGCATCTTTTCAGTCATCTCGAAATTGCTTTCAGGACTCGGCTCGCCAGATGGGGATGCTTCGCCGGGATTGGCGGGTGCACTGACACTTGGGCGCTTTTCAGCTCCCGCATTGTCATTGCCTAGACTCATACCAACAC
>Ga0075365_10000482_pt1 | contig 15117 bp, 15 predicted proteins | sample EndMetdeltDD1765_FD_71387 | JGI IMG/M metagenome (GOLD analysis project Ga0075365, IMG submission 71387) | Populus endosphere microbial communities from Tennessee, USA - Endosphere MetaG P. deltoides DD176-5 | ecosystem: Host-associated > Plants > Roots > Endosphere | place: USA: Tennessee... | reverse complement strand
GGCGTCGGCAGCGGCGGCCGCCATCTCCGGTGAGGTGAGGCCCGCCTTCAGGGCGGCGCGCGCGCCGCCCTGAAGGCGGGCCTCACCTCACCGGAGATGGCGGCCGCCGCTGCCGACGCCGAGACCTACGACGTCGCCCGCCGCGTGACGTTCACCGGCGTGGTCGAGGAGCTCTGAGCCGTCACCGCAGCGCGCCGAGGCCTCACTCGGCGGCGACCACCACGGTCAGCGAGCTCCCGGACGAGACCGAGTCGGCGACGGCACCGCCCAGGCACGACAGGCCCAGCCGCACGGTGTGCTTGCCCGGGGTGACCGGGAGCGACCCGAGGAGCTCGACGACCCCGCGCTGCGCCTCGGCCGGCACCGGGCGGGCGGAGTTCGGGACCGGGACGCCGTCGACGTAGATCCCGGCCTGGGCCTCGCCGGCGGTGCAGCTCATGCCCAGGCTCGCGCTGAAGAGCCGCAGGTGTGCGACGCCGGTGCGCGGCACCCGCACGATCCGCTCCAGGAGCACGGTCTGGGGCGCGGCGGCGGGCTCGTCCGCCCAGAAGCCCAGCTGGAAGAAGTACTCGTCGGCGGGCAGCACCCCGGCCGCCAGGTCGCGCTTGCCGATCGAGCGGTTGCGGACCTTGTCGGCGGTGACGGCGTCCTTGGCGAGCTTGCGGTTGGTGACGGCCCCGTCGCGGAGCTTGCCGGTGGAGACCGACTTGCCGGCCAGCTTCTTGGCGGTGATCGAGCCCGGGGCGATCTGGACGGCGGCGTACGACGTGCCGCCCAGGGCGATCACCAGGGCGAGGAGCGCGATGGCGTTGTGGCGCAGGAAGGAGATCATGGACGACATGTCCGCACACGGAGCCGATCCGGGTCCGGATCCGCCGGCGGACATCATCAAGAAAGGGGACGTCGTATCGTCGTCTGATGGACTCCCGCCACGTCAGCACGGTCATCCGCCGCCCGGCGTCCGAGGTGTACGCCTACGCCGCCGACCCCGACCACCTCCCCGACTGGGCCGCGGGCCTCGCCGAGGGCGAGCTCACCCGGGAGGGCGACACGCTGCTGGTCGACTCCCCGATGGGCCGGGTGAGCGTGCGGTTCGTGCCCCCCAACGAGTACGGCGTGCTCGACCACGACGTCACCCTGCCCTCGGGGACGGTCGTGACGAACCCCGTCCGCGTGCTCGCGCACCCCGACGGCGCCGAGGTGCTGTTCACGGTGCGCCAGATCGAGCTCACCGACGCCGAGCTGGAGGGCGACGTCGCCAAGGTGGCCGAGGACCTGGCCCGGCTCAAGGCCATCCTCGAGGGCTAGCGACCTCATCTGGATCGGGTATCTCCACCCCGGGGGCGTGACCACCGGCCGGGCGGGACGTTGCTCCTGCTGGGTCGGTCCGTAGGGGATGGCGGACCGCCCCCTCACCCCCAGCCGAACCGGCGACCCCCGACGTGGTCGGGCACCAGCTCGACGATCTCGGTGGCCGCCTCCAGCAGCCACGGCCGCGCGGCCGGCACGGCGGCCGGGTGCTCGGCCGGCTCCAGCCGGCGCAGGTGGCCGCGGACCACGACCGACCAGGCCTCCTGCTCGCCGCGCTCATCGATCTCCAGGGCGACGTCGGAGGACAGGGCCGCGGCGAGCAGCTTGTTGCCGGCCTGGGTGCGCAGGTGGATCGCGTGCCCGGCGGCGGCGTAGTCGACGGGCACGACGTGCACCTCGTCGACCAGCCGGTAGGCCAGCCGGCCGAACGTCTCGGCCTCCAGGAGCGCCCAGCACTCCTCGGCCCGCAGCTCGGCGTTCACGTCCGGATCCCGCCCGCGTCCTCCAGCACCAGCCCCGAGAGGAGGACCGTGTGCCCCGGCGGCACCACCCGGACCGGGCACTGGGACTCGCGCAGGACGGTGCGGGCGGTCGAGCCGAGGTGGGCGGCGGCCGGGAAGCCGTGCGCCCGGCGGACCAGCACCAGCTCGTCGACCTCGCGGGACGCCACGACCAGGGCGTGGGCGGCCTGGTCGTGGACGACGCGGAGCTCCACCTCCACCCCGGGGTAGGTGCGCCGCCAGTCCGCGACGGCCGCCGTGAGCTCGGCCCGGGCCCGCTCGGCCCAGGCGTGGAGGGTCTGGGTGCCGCGCGCCTCGTCGTACTCCGCGGGCAGCTGCCAGGCGTGCAGCACCAGCAGCCGGCTCCCCCGCCCGTGCGCCAGGGAGAACGCCTCGCCCAGCAGGTCACCGGCCGCTGCGGGCGTCTTCACCGCGGCGAGCACGACGCCGCGCGACCCGTCCGTCCAGTCCTCGGGGACCGAGACCACCGGCACGGGCGAGCCGGCCGCGACGCCGGTGGAGGTGTTGCCGGTCAGCAGTCGGCCCAGCAGGGCCCGGCGGTCGGCGCCCACCACCAGCAGCCGGGCCGCGCGGGCGTCGGCGACGAGGGAGGCGACCCGGGTGCCGTGCCGCAGCACGGTCCGCACCGGCACCTGCGAGGGACCGGCCTGCTCCAGCACCGCGTGCAGCACGGCACGGCCGCCGTCGGTGATCTCCTGCATCGGGATCGGGTACGCCGCGGACGCGTAGTCCGGGAGCACGTGCACCACCCGCAGGGTGCCGCCGGTGCGGCCCACCTCCCCCTGTCCGTAGCGCAGCGCCTCGACGCTGGCCCGCGACCCGTCGACCCCGACGACCACGTCCGTGCCCACCCCGACGGGGCTCTTCTCCGACATCTCGATCAATCCCCTCAGATCGTCACGAGGAGCTCCTCGTGCCTCCATCGTGCGGCGGCCCGGACCCCGAGCGCAGAGCCGGACGGCACCGACCGGCCAGGCCCTTCGTCCCGCCCGGTGGGGGCGGCGGACCGATGCGCCCACGGCGCCGGCGCACGACGCTGGCGTCATGACCAGCCACCCTGCCCGCGCCCTCGTGGCGCACGAGTCCCTCTTCGGCAACACCGCGGCCCTCGCGGTCGCCATCGCCCGCGGGCTGACCCGCGCCGGCCTCGACGTCGACCTGCTCGACGTCACCCAGGGGGTGCGCCCGCCGCGCCCGCAGTCGTCGTACGACCTGCTGGTGGTCGGCGCCCCGACCCACGCGTTCACCCTGAGCCGGGCGTCCACGCGGGCGCAGGCCGTCGAGCAGGGCGCCCCCGCCGATCGGGCCGAGCGCGGCCTGCGCGACTGGTTCGAGCAGCTCGGCGAGTGCGAGCCGGGCGCCGAGCACGCGGCCGCGTTCGACACCCGGGTCGCGAAGATGCGGCACCTGCCCGGCTCGGCCGCGGCCAAGGCCGCACGGGTGCTGCACCGGCACGGCTACCACCTGCTGGACGACCCGACCTCCTTCTACGTCACCGACGCCGCCGGGCCGCTGGTCCGCGCCGAGCTGGTGCGCACCGAGAAGTGGGGCACGCGGCTCGCCGTGCGCCTGGCCGACCGCGCGGCGGTGAGCCGCTGAGGCTCCTCGAGGCGGTCGCGCGGACCGTGCCGGACGTCGTGGAGGTGCGGGTCGGCCGAGCCTGGGGTAAAGAACCCCCATGCTGTCCCTGACGTACCTGAGCTCCGCGACCGACCTGATGGGCGAGCAGGAGCTCGCCGAGATCCTCGCCACCACCCGCCCCCGCAACGAGGAGCGCGGGCTGACCGGGATGCTGCTCTACGCCGACGGCAACATCATCCAGGTGCTCGAAGGACCCGACCAGGCGGTCGACGAGACCTTCGCCGCCATCAGCCGCGACCCGCGCCACCGCGGCATCCTGATGATGCTGCGCGAGCCGATCGACGAGCGGGCCTTCCCGGACTGGTCGATGGGCTTCCGGGCCGTCGGCCGCGAGGACGTGCGCCGGCTGCCGGGCTACAGCGAGTTCCTCGCCGACCCGCGCCTCTCGGCGGGGCTCGGCGACCGGGCGGCGCCGTCGTACCAGCTGCTGGAGATCTTCCGCGACAACCTGCGCTGAGGAGCCGTCGTTCGAACAGGTGTTCTATCGTTCACCCATGCGCGACCAGGTCACCGGCAGCCGGGGGCACAGCGTCCCCCAGCACGTCTGGGTGTGCGTGACCGGCCGCTGGAGCGACCGCTCCCCCGGCCTGCTCCTGGAGTGGCGCAGGAGGCGCACCGACTGGGAGGCCCTGGTGATCTGGGTCGGCGGCGGCGGGGTGCGCGCCTGGGACCTCAAGCAGGGCTGGGTGCCCGCGGCGCACGTACGCCGGCGCGAGTGACCCCGGCCGCGGTGAGCGCTCAGCGGGCCTCGTACAGCCAGTGCCGGCGGAAGTCGGGGTGGGCCGACCAGGACGCGGCCGAGCGGCACAGGTAGCGCACCAGCTCGTCGGCCGGGCGGGGATCCTCCTCGAAGTCGCGGCGCATGGCGTCGACGATCGCCAGGCTGGTCAGGTGGTAGCGCTCCCCCACCCGGTCGCCGGCGCGCGCGGCGGCGCTGGCGGTCTCGGCGATGCGGGCGACGACGAACGCGAACAGCTCGGTCACGGAGGGGCTCCAGGGCAGCACGAGCGAGGTGGGGGGATGACCCGCCGGCGACGGCGGCGGCGGGCGGAGTGAAGTCTCGCTCGCCGGACGGGCCCGGACAACCGGAACCCTCCCCGGATCAGACCAGCACGGCCGCTCAGCCCGCCGGCAGGGTGAGCTCGAAGACCGTCCCGGGCCCGGCCGGGTTGTCGAAGGCCCGGATGGTGCCGCCGTGGCGGGCCACGATCCGCCGGCAGATGGCCAGCCCGAGCCCGCTGCCGTCGTACTCCTGGTGGTGGGCGCGGTGGAACTCCGCGAACACCTTGTCGTGCTCGCCCTCCGGCAGACCGATGCCGTTGTCGGTGACCGCCACCGCGACCATCTGGGTCCCCAGCAGCCGGGCGCTGACCCGGACGTCGGGTCGCACGTCCTCGGCGACGTACTTGAGGGCGTTGCCGAGCAGGTTGTCGACGAGCTGGCGGACCAGCACCGGGTCGGCCAGCACGGCCGGCATCGGGGTCCAGGACACCTCGCCCTCGGCCCCGCGGGCGCGGGCCACCTCCGCGACCACCTCGCCGACGTCGAGCCCGACCAGGGTCAGGGCGCGGTCGCGGGACCCGGCGTGGGTCAGCAGGTCCTCGATCAGGTTCCGCATCCGCGCCGTGGAGGAGCGCACCCGGGTCACGAACTCCCGGGCCAGGTCGAGCTCCAGCTCGTCCTGCTCGAGGTGCTCCCCGATCAGGTCGGTCCAGCCCTCGACGGCGGCCAGCGGGTTGCGCAGGTCGTGGGCGACCACGCCGGCGAAGGCCAGCAGCTCGGCGCGCTCGACGTGCTCGCCGGTCGCGTCGCGGAAGAGCACCAGCACGCGGTCGCGACCTCGGCGGCCGTCGTACGGGAGCGGGACGACCGAGACGTCGAGCACCCGCTCGTCGCCGTCGTCGCCGACGACCAGCTCCAGGCCGCGGACCTCCTCGCCGCCGAACGCCCGGGCCACCGGCGCGCCCAGCCGCCGGCCGGTCTCGCCCGACCCCTCCAGGTCCGGGCCGCGCCCGATCACCGCGGCGGCCGCGCCGTTGCGGAAGCGCACCTCCCCGGTGTCGTCGACGACCACGATCCCCGACTCGATGGTCGCGATCACGCCGTCGAGGAGCCGGGCCTGGTAGGCCGCGTCGGCCTCGGCGGCGCGCAGGTCGCCGGTCAGCCGGCGGTTCTCCGCGCGGCCGGTCGCCAGCGCCAGGCCGACGCCGATCGTCGTCACGACGTAGAGCTGGGCGACCAGCGCCGAGACCGACGGCTCCTGGACCGACACGAACGGGCCGACGTGCTGCAACGTCGCGACCACCACCGAGATGCCGGCCAGGACGGCCTGGGTCGCGGCCACCAACGGCACGAACCGGCTGCCGAACCACACCGACGCGGCGAGCAGCGCGAACCCCAGGGGCACGTCGTCGAGGGCGAAGACCAGGGCGTGGGCCAGCACCGCGAACACCGACGCGGCCACCAGCTCCACCGGGCCGCCCGTGCCGCCGCGCAGCAGCGACGGCCGCGGCGCGGGCCGGCCCAGGTGCTGGAGCGCCAGCAGGCCCAGCGTGCCCACGCCGAGCGCACCGCAGAGGTTGCGCCCGAACCACAGCGCCAGCGTCACGAGACCGGCGTCGCCGCCGCTGAGGAGGACGCCGAGGGTCCCCAGGACCGCCCCCACGGCCATCGCGACGCCGATCGCCGCCACGAACAGCCCGAGCAGCCGGGGCGAGTCGAGCGCCCGGTCGCCGCCCGCGCCGTACACCTCCGGTGCCCAGCGGCGCAGCAGCGCCACCGCCAGCAGCGTCTGGGCCACGTTGGTCACCGTGACCACCAGCGCCAGGGTCGTCCCCGAGCCCGACAGCAGCATCGTGGCGCAGGCGGCCGCCGCGAGCAGCGGCGTGTCGATCCCCAGCGGCCGCGCATCGCGGAGCAGGAACCACAGCAGCGGCAGGCCCGCCGCCGGCCAGACCAGCGCGAGTGCGGTGCCGTCCAGGACGGTCGTGCGGCTCAGCAGGCCGACGACGACGTAGCCGAGCGCGAAGGCGAGGGCGAGGGCGGCGGGCGGTCGGCGGGTCACGTCCGGTCCTCTAGTCCTCGTCGGAGGCGAAGTCCTCGTTGTGGGTGCCGGGACGCGGCGCCCACGGCAGCTCCTTGGCGGGGCGTACGACGACCAGCCGGTCGCCGCGGGCCAGCAGGGTGACGACGGGGTCGAAGTAGCGGTAGACCTTCTCGTCGCGCACCACCGCGATCACCTGGTCGGGCAGCGACTGCGGCTGCTTGCCCACCTCGGAGACCAGCAGCTCGCGCTCGGCGACCTCCAGGCCCTCGCCGTAGGTCAGCAGGTCCTCCATCACCGAGCCGAGCGTCGGCGAGAGCGACGAGAGCCCGAGCAGCCGGCCCACGGCGTCGGAGGAGGTGATGACGGAGTTCGCCCCGGACTGGCGCATCAGCGGCGCGTTCTCCTGCTCGCGGACCGCCGCCACGATCCAGGCGTCCGGGTTGAGCTGGCGCACCGTCAGCGTGGCCAGCACGTTGGAGGCGTCGCTGTCGGTGGTGATGATGACCTGGTCGGAGTCGGCCACCCCCGCCCGGCGCAGCACGTCGCGGCGGGTGGCGTCGCCGGTGACGACCGCGAGCCCGTCGGCGTGCGCCTCCTGCAGCGCGAGCGCGCTCGGGTCGACGATCACCACGGCCTCGCGCTCGAGGCCGTTGCTGATCAGGGTCTGGACCGCGCTGCGGCCCTTGGTGCCGTAGCCGATCACGACGACGTGATGACCCATCTTCTTCCTCCATCGGGCGACGCGGAACATCTCCCGGCCCTGCGAGGCGAGCACCTCGAGGGTGGTCCCGATCAGGAGGACCAGGAAGGCGATGCGGAGCGGGGTGATGATGAACGCGTTGATCATCCGGGCGTGCGGGGCGACGGGCGCGATGTCGCCGTACCCGGTCGTGCTCAGGGTGACGGTCGTGTAGTAGATCGAGTCGATCAGGTCGACGGTGCCGTCGCTGTTGTCGCCGTACCCCTCACGGTCGACGTAGACCAGCAGCACGGTGCCGACCAGGATCGCCAGCGCCGCGAGCAGCCGCCGGCCGAGCTCCCACCACGGGGACCGGGCACGGTCCGGCAGCGCGATGGAGCCGATCCGGCCGGTCACGTGCTGAGGGGTGGCGGCCACGCAGGCAACCTACCGGTCCCGTGAGCCGAGGTGACGCAGGCGCTGCACGAGCTCGAGTCGCGCCCGGGCCGTGGTGGTCTGCGCGAAGACCGTGTCGAACGCCGCGTTGACGGCCGCGCCGATCAGCACGGCCAGCGCGACGATGTAGAGCCACAGCAGCACGGCGATCGGCGCGGCCAGCGGACCGTAGATCGAGCGCGAGTCGGCGGCGGTGGCCTGGAGCACCCAGCGCAGGACGTAGGAGCCGACCACCCAGGCGACGAGGGAGAAGGTCGCGCCCGGGAGGTTGAAGGTCCAGTTCGTCCGCACCGGCACCGACACGTGGTAGAGCGTGGCCAGGAAGCAGATGCACAGCAGCACCACGACCGGCCAGTAGAACGCCAGCACGAAGTCGGCGTTGCTCGGCAGCCAGTCCTCCAGCAGCGCCGGCCCGATGACGACCAGCGGGATGGCCAGCACCCCGGTCACCAGCGCCAGGACGTAGAGCACGAACGACAGCGCCCGGGTGCGGACGATCCCGCGCTCCCCGCCGAGGCCGTGCATGATCGTGATGGTGTCGACGAAGACGTTGAGCGCCCGCGAGCCCGACCACAGCGCGAGCACGAAGCCCAGCGAGATCACGTCGAAGCGGCCGCCGTTCAGCACGTCGTTGAGGGTGGGCCGGATGACCTCGCGGACCGCCCGCTCGGTGAGCAGCTGGGAGGAGAGGTCGAGCACGGCCCGCCGGATGTTCTCGATCTCGCTCGGGCTGAACTGCTGGGTGACGTAGCCGATCGCGCCGGCGAGCGCGAAGATCAGCGGCGGCACCGACAGCACCGCGAAGAAGGCGCCCTCCGCCGCCAGGCCGGTCACCCGGTAGCGCAGGCAGGACCCCACCGTCGTCACCACCAGCCGCCAGAGGGTGTGCCGCGCCCGGTGCCACCAGGGAGTCGGCGGCGCCGCGCTCTCCTGGGTGGCCATGGCGCTTACCGTAGTTCCATGGGTACGCCGAACCTCGGCTCGCGCGCCGCGATCCGCACCGTCACCAACCAGGTCCCGCCGCTGGTCGGCCACAACGTGGTCACCGCCGACCTCGCCCTCACCGAGGCCGTCGCCCGGCACGGCTCCCCCGAGGTCGTCGACGACCTGGTCGGCCTCGGCGCGGAGGCCGGCTCCGCGGACGCCCGCGAGCACGGCCGGCTCGCCAACGAGCACCACCCGCGGCTGACGCCGTACGACCGGTTCGGCAACCGGGTCGACGAGGTCGAGTTCCACCCCTCCTGGCACTGGCTGATGGAGCGCGCCGTCGGCCACGGCCTGGCCGCCGCGCCCTGGGAGGACGACTCCCCCCACGCCCACGTGCGACGGGCCGCGGGCTTCATGGCCTGGTCGCAGACCGAGCCGGGCCACGGCTGCCCGATCTCCATGACGTACGCCGCCGTGCCCGCGCTGCGCGCCGACGACGCCCTCGCCAAGGAGTGGACGCCGCTGCTCGCCTCGCGCATCTACGACCCGGGCGTCCGGCTCGCCTCCGGCAAGCGGGGCGCGCTGGCCGGCATGGGGATGACCGAGAAGCAGGGCGGCTCGGACGTCCGCGCCAACATCACCACGGCCGTGCCCCTCGACGACGGCACCTACGCGCTGCACGGCCACAAGTGGTTCACCTCGGCGCCGATGAACGACCTGTTCCTGGTGCTGGCCCAGGCCGCGGACGGGGTGACCTGCTTCGTCGTCCCGCGGGTCCTGCCGGACGGCACCCGCAACCAGCTGGACGTCGTCCGGCTCAAGGACAAGCTCGGCAACCGCTCCAACGCCTCCTCGGAGCTGGAGCTCGACGGGACGGTCGCCGTACGCCTCGGCGACGAGGGGCGCGGCGTGCGCACCATCATCGAGATGGTCGCCGCCACCCGCCTCGACTGCGTGCTCGGCTCGGCCTCGCTGATGCGGCGCGCGGTCGCGGAGGCCTCCTGGCACGCCGCGCACCGCTCCGCGTTCGGGGGGCTGCTGGCCGACAAGCCGCTGATGCGCAACGTGCTGGCCGACCTGGCCGTCGAGGCCGAGGCGGCGACGGCGCTCGGGATGCGGCTGGCGGCCGCCGTGGACCGTCGTGGCGACGCGCACGAGGCGGCCTTGCGCCGGATCGCGCTGCCGCTGGCCAAGTTCTGGGTCTGCAAGCGGACGCCCGCGATGGTCGGCGAGGCGCTGGAGTGCCTGGGCGGCAACGGCTACGTCGAGGAGTCGGTGCTGCCGCTGCTCTACCGCGAGGCGCCGCTCAACTCCGTGTGGGAGGGCTCGGGCAACGTCAACGCCCTCGACGTGCTGCGGGCCCTGGGCCGTGAGCCCGAGGCGCTGGACGCCTGGATCACCGAGGTCGGCCTGGCCCGCGGCGGCGACGCCCGCCTCGACCGGGCGATCGAGGACACCCTCGCCCTGCTCGGCTCGCTGCTGGGCGACCCCGCCCAGATGGAGACCCAGGCGCGGCGGCTGGCCGGCCGGATGGCCGCGGTCCTGCAGGGCTCGCTGCTGGTCCGCTTCGCGCCCGCCGAGGTGGCCGACGTCTTCTGCTCCTCGCGGCTCGGCGCGTCGTACGACGGCACCTACGGCGCCCTCGACGGCGGCGACCTGCGCGCCATCGTCGCGCGCACCACGCCGGTCGTCTGACCGCGCACCGCACCCCACTCCGGTAGGCGCCTGTCGAGCAGGAGAGGGAGGGGCACAGGTGTGCCCCTCCCTCTCCGGCGCAGCCGCTGGCCCGCCCGGTGCGGTGGGCGGCACGCGGGTCGCGGGCTACACGCCCGCCGGCTGTCGTTCCTCCGTGGGTGCGGCGACCTCCGGCTCGTCCTCGTCGACCATGGTCATCTCGTCGAACGGGTCGTCGCCGTCCAGGACCCGGTCGAGCTTGGCCCGGTCCAGGCCTCCGGTCCAGTGGCCGATCAGGACGGTGGCGATGGAGTTGCCGGCGAAGTTGGTGACCGCGCGGGCCTCGGACATGAACCGGTCGATGCCGACGATCAGCCCGACCCCGTCGAGCAGCTCGGGCCGGTGCGAGGACAACCCGCCGGCGAGCGTGGCCAGGCCGGCGCCGGTGACGCCCGCGGCACCCTTCGAGGCGATCATCATGAACAGCAGCAGCGAGACCTGCTCGCCGATGGACAGCGGGTCGCCCAGTGCCTCGGCGATGAAGATCGAGGCCATGGTCAGGTAGATGGCCGTCCCGTCGAGGTTGAACGAGTAGCCGGTCGGCACGACGACGCCGACGGTCGGCTTGTCGACCCCGGCGTGCTCCATCTTGGCGATCAGCCGCGGCAGGGCGGACTCCGACGACGAGGTCGAGACGATCAGCAGGAACTCGCGCCCGAGGTACTTCAGCAGCTTGAAGACGTTGACGCCGGTGGCCAGCTTCAGCAGCGAGCCGAGCACCACGAGGACGAACAGCGCGCAGGTGATGTAGAAGCCGAGCATCAGGATCGCCAGGCTCTTCAGGGCCTCCCAGCCGGTCTCGCCCACCACGGCCGCGATCGCGCCGAACGCGCCGATCGGGGCCGCCCACATGATCATCGCGAGCACCCGGAAGACCAGCTTCTGGGCCTGCTCGACGACCTTGAGGATCGGCTTGCCGGTGGGGCCCATGGCCTGCAGCGCGAAGCCGATCAGCAGCGCGACCAGCAGGGTCTGCAGCACCTCGCCCGAGGTCAGGCTGGAGAAGAACGAGTCGGGGATGATCCCGAGCAGGAAGTCGGTGGTGCTGCCGTGGCCCTCCGCGGCGGCCTTCTCGGCGGCGGCGGAGCCGGACTCGGAGATGTTCAGGCCGTCGCCGGGGTGCAGCAGGTTGCCGACCACCATGCCGATGCCCAGCGCGAAGGTGGACATGGTGACGAAGTAGACGAGCGCGAGGCCGCCGACCTTGCCGACCCGGGCGGCGCTGGCCACCGAGCCGACGCCGACCACGATCGTGCAGAAGATGACGGGCTGGATCATCATCTTGATCAGGGCGACGAAGCCCTCGCCGAGCGGCTTGAGCTCGACGGCGAAGCTCGGCCAGATGATGCCGACGGCGATGCCGAGCGCCACGGCCACGATGACGGCGATGTAGAGGAAGTGGGTCCGGTTGCGTGGCGCGCTGGACGGCGTCACCGGGTCGACGGTTCTCGTGCTGCTCATCTGGGTCCTCCGGTCGTGGCCGGGTGGCGCCCGGCGGTCGGCCTCACTCTGGAACGCTCTGTGACGCGGGTCACGGTTCTGGTCGTTGTGTTCACGGCAGTACCCGAGCGGGTGAGGCACAATCCACGGGTGCGGGACGGGATGCGGGGGCTGTCGGTCGCCCGCCAGGTGCTCGCCCTCCAGCTGCTGCTGGTGCTGGTGCTGGTCGTCGCCGCGGTCGCGCTGGCGGCGTACGACGCCCGCCGCGACGCCCGCACCACCGCCACCGAGCGCGCGGTGGCCGTGGCCCGGACCCTGGCCGACTCCCCCGACCTGGTGGCCGCGGTCGACGACACCGAGCCGAGCCGGACGATCCAGCCGCTGGCCGAGGAGGTCCGCGCCGACGCCGGGGTCGACTTCATCACCGTGATGTCGCTGGACCGGATCCGGTTCAGCCACCCCGACCCCGACGAGATCGGGCGGCGCTTCGTCGGCGAGGTCGGCGACGCCCCCGGGGGCGGCACCTTCACCCAGGAGTACGCCGGGACCCTCGGACCCTCGATGCGCGCGGTGGTCCCGGTGCGCGACCCCGCCGGGACGGTCGTCGCCCTGGTCTCGGTCGGCATCACCATCGACCGCATCGACCGGCAGGTCCGCGACGACCTGCTGCCCGTGGCCGGAGCGGCCCTGGCGGTGCTGGTGATCGGTGTCCTCGGCAGCTGGCTGGTCGGGCGCCGGCTGCGGCGCCAGACCCACGGGCTGGGCGAGCGCGAGATCACCCGGATGTACGAGTACTACTCCGCGGTCCTGCACGCCGTCCGCGAGGGACTGCTGCTCGTGGACGCCGACGGGCGGGTCCAGCTGGCCAACGACGAGGCGCGCCGGCTGCTCGACCTGCCCGCCGACGCCGTCGGCCGCTCGCTGGACGAGATCGGGCTGGCCCCCGGGCTGGTCGCCGCCGCTCGCGGCGGCGAGGCCGCCCCCGACGACGTGTACGTCGCCGGCGACCGGGTGCTGGTGGTGAGCTCCGCGCCGGCCGCGTGGCAGGGTCGCGAGGTCGGCGCCGTGGTGACCCTGCGCGACCACACCGAGCTGCGGTCCGTGACCGGCGAGCTGGACGTCGTGCGCGGCCTCACCGACTCGCTGCGCGCCCAGAACCACGAGGCCGCCAACCGGCTGCACACCATCGTGTCCCTCATCGAGATGGGCCGCACCGAGGAGGCGGTCGACTTCGCCACCGAGGAGCTGCAGGTGGCCCAGCTGCTCACCGACCGGGTCGTGCACGCGGTCGGCGACCCGGTCGTCGCCGCCCTGCTGCTCGGCAAGAGCACCGAGGCCGCCGAGCGCGGGATCGACCTCGACATCGCGGGCCAGGTGCCGCCCGGCTCCGACGTCTCCCCGCGGGAGCTGGTCACCGTCCTCGGCAACCTGGTCGACAACGCCCTCGACGCCGTGGCCGACGCCCCGGTACGACGGGTCGCGGTGACCCTGGCGGGCGACGGCGCCGGGTTGCGCGTCGTGGTCGGCGACAGCGGCCCGGGTCTGTCCGCGCAGGCCGCGGCCCACGTGCTGGAGCGGGGCTGGACCACCAAGGCCACCGACGGTGGCCGCGGGGTGGGGCTCGCGCTGGTCGGCCAGGTCGCGCGCCGGCACGGCGGCACGGTCTCGATCGGCACCTCGCCGCTGGGCGGGGCGGAGTTCGTGGTGGAGGTGCCGCGGTGAGCGTCCGGGTGCTGGTCGTGGAGGACGAGGAGGTGGCCGCGGCCGCGCACGCGTCGTACGTCGGGCGGGTCGCCGGCTTCGAGGTCGCCGGGGTGGCGCGCTCGGCCGGCGAGGCCGTGCGCTTCCTGGATGCCGACCGCTCGGTCGACCTGCTGCTGCTCGACATGCACCTGCCCGACGGGCACGGGCTGGGCCTGCTGCAGCGGCTGCGCGCCGCGGGCCACGTCTGCGACGTCATCGCGGTGACCTCTGCCCGCGACCCCGACGTGGTGCGGCACGCCGTGGCCCAGGGCGTGGTCCTCTACCTGCTCAAGCCGTTCACCTTCGCGACCTTCCGCGACAAGCTCGGCCAGTACGCCGCCTACCGCGAGCAGCTGGCCGCCGCGCCCGCCGAGGTGGTCCAGGACGAGGTCGACCGGCTCTTCGGGTCGCTGCGCGTCGGCGCCTCCGCCCCGCTGCCGAAGGGGATGAGCGCGGAGACCCTGCGCGACGTCACCGCCGTGCTGCGCGACGCCGGCACCGGCCTCTCGGCGACCGAGGCCGCCGCTCTCGTCGGGGCCTCACGGGTCACCGTGCGCCGCTACCTCGAGCACCTCGCCGACACCGGGCTCGCCGAGCGCCGCCCCCGGTACGGCGGCTCCGGCCGTCCCGAGGTGGAGTACCGCTGGGTCTGAGCCCGCCCCGCTCAGGCCAGGTCGAGACCCGGGTAGAGCGGGTGCTTGTCGAGCATCTCGGCCGAGGCGTCCTTGACCTTGTCGGCCACGCCCTCGGCCAGGACGTACGACGCCTTCGACGGCCCGCCCGCCTTGGTGGTGCCGGCCTCGGTGTTCTGCAGGACGTGGACGATCAGCTCGGCGACGGTGTCGAACTCGTCGTGGCCGAAGCCCCGGGTGGTCAGCGCCGGGGTGCCGAGGCGGACGCCGGAGGTGTACCAGGCGCCGTTGGGGTCGGAGGGCACCGAGTTGCGGTTGGTGACGACGCCGGCGTCCAGCAGCGCCGACTCGGCCTGCCGGCCGGTCAGCCCGAAGGACGACACGTCGAGCAGCACGAGGTGGTTGTCGGTGCCGTCGGTGACCAGCTTGGCGCCGCGGGTCTTGAACCCCTCGGCGAGCGACTGGGCGTTGTCGGCGACCTGCTGGGCATAGGTCTGGAAGGCCGGCTGGCGGGCCTCGGCCAGCGCGACCGCCTTGGCCGCCATCACGTGGGAGAGCGGACCGCCGAGCACCATCGGGCAGCCGCGGTCGACGCTCGGGGCGTACTCCTCGGTCGCCAGCACCATGCCGCCGCGGGGGCCGCGCAGCGACTTGTGGGTGGTCGTCGTGACGACGTGGGCGTGCGGGACCGGGTCCTCGTCGCCGGTGAACACCTTGCCGGCCACCAGGCCCGCGAAGTGGGCCATGTCGACCATCAGGGTCGCGCCGACCTCGTCGGCGATCTCGCGCATCGTGGCGAAGTTCACCCGCCGGGGGTACGCCGAGTAGCCGGCCACCAGGATCAGCGGCTTGAACTCGCGCGCCTTCGCCGCGACCTTGTCGTAGTCGAGCAGCCCGGTCTCCGGGTCGGTGCCGTACTGCTGCTGGTGGAACATCTTGCCGCTGATGTTGGGGCGGAAGCCGTGGGTCAGGTGGCCGCCGGCGTCC
>Ga0075365_10000481_pt1 | contig 15121 bp, 8 predicted proteins | sample EndMetdeltDD1765_FD_71387 | JGI IMG/M metagenome (GOLD analysis project Ga0075365, IMG submission 71387) | Populus endosphere microbial communities from Tennessee, USA - Endosphere MetaG P. deltoides DD176-5 | ecosystem: Host-associated > Plants > Roots > Endosphere | place: USA: Tennessee... | reverse complement strand
AAGCAACAACGGACGAAGCAACACCGATCCAGCGTCCGCCGGCGCACCCGGCGGCGCCTGGCCCTGCCGGTCATTGCCGTTGTCAACCAGCGCGGCACGACGCCGCCACGATGGCGGCTCCGCTGCGTGGCGCTGATGGCGCCGATGTGGCGAGGCCCACCGGTCCTGCAGCCGTAGATGCTCGCTCGACCCTCAGCGGTCGAGCGATCAGTTCATCGTCGGCGCTGCGGCACACGCGTGGAGACCTCTCCGGTCGCCGGGCGCCATCCAATCCATCTCGCATTTTCTGTTCACACCCTGGAGGTTGTGATGTTCCGCAATTCTGCAAAGACCGCTGTCCTGCTCGCCGGGCTCGGCGGTGTCATGGTCGCCATCGGTTCGCTGTTCGGACGGGGCGGGGCCGTCATCGGTCTCGTCCTCGGTCTGGCCGTGGTCGGCTTCTCCTATTGGCGCAGTGACAAGCTCGCGATCCGTGCCGCCCGTGCCGTCCCGGCCGACCCAGCGCAGTTCCCCGAGTACCACGCCATCATGCGCGAGCTGACGGTCAAGGCGGGCCTGCCGATGCCCGGCCTCTTCATCTCACCCGAGATGCAGCCGAACGCGTTTGCCACCGGCCGCAACCCCAACCACGCCGCGGTCGCGATCACCGTCGGGCTCACCCAGGTGTGCACGTGGGAGGAGATCCGCGGCGTGCTCGCCCACGAGCTGTCCCACGTCCGCAACCGAGACATCCTGATCGGTTCGGTTGCCGCCGCGGTCGCCACCGCGATCTCGTTCATCGCCAACATGGCGATGTGGGGCGCGATGTTCGGCGGCGGCAACGACGACGAGGACAGCCCCAACCCGATCGCCCTCCTGGCGACCGCGTTGCTGGCGCCGATCGCGGCGTCACTGATCCAGATGGCGATCTCGCGCAACCGCGAGTTCGAAGCCGACCGCACCGGTGCCGAGTTGGTCGGGAGCGGTGAGCCGCTGGCGCGTGCGTTGGAGAAGCTCGAGGCGTACTCGCAGCGGGTGCCGATGAACATCGCGCCGGCCCAGGCCAGCCACTTCATCGTCAACCCCCTCGCCGGCCGCAAGGTGAGCTTCCAGAACCTGTTCCGCACTCACCCGAGCACCGAGCAGCGAGTCGCCAGGCTGCGCGACGCCAGGGTGGGAGCGGGCGTCAACGCCTGACACGCCTCGACCGACGAGGCGACATCCCTCGCGACGGACGGACATCACCGGCTGTCGCCCGACGTGAACGTGCTCACCGTCTCGGTGTCGCGACCGGAGCGCAGCATCGTGCCGGGGCGGGTACCGGTCGACACGCCGTCGAGCACGGTCGTGACGCCGTTGACCATGACGCGGTGCACGCCGATCGAATCGGCGGTGAGCCGCGCCGAGCCTCCTGGGAGATCGTTGACGAGACGCGCCGGCGCGGCACCGACGGTGGCCGGATCGAAGAGCACGATGTCGGCGCAGGCGCCGCGCTGGATGCGGCCGCGGTCACGGAGGCCGAAGAGGCGGGCGGGCACGTCGGTCAGCAGGTGCACCGCTCGCTCGATCGGCATCAATCGGCGACCGCGCAGGCAATCGCCGATGAACTGCGTGGGGTAGGTACCGCCGCACATCCGGTCGAGGTGGGCGCCGGCATCGCTGCCACCGAGGAGGACGTCCGGGTCGTTCCACAGCTCGGCGCGCAGCGACCAGTGGGCATCGTCGTCGTCGGGTGCCGAGGGCCACAGGACGGTGCGCAGATCGTCTGCCAGCGCGACATCGATCAGCGTGTCGAAGGGATCGGCGCCGCGCTCGGCCGCGATGTCACCGACGACGCGGCCGGCGAGGCCTGCGTTGGCAGCGCTGTACGTGTCGCCGATCCTGTAGCCGGCGAAGCCCGTGAGCCGCCTGAACATGCCGATGTTCTCGTCCCGCGATCCGCGCAGCATCCGGCCGCGCACCGCTGGGTCGCGCAGCAGGTTCATCCGTTCTGCCACCGGCCTGTTGAGCACCTCGCCCCAACCCGGCATGAGGTTGAAGGCGCAGTAGTTCAGAAAGCTCATGTTCATCGGGACGATGACCGGCATGGTGAGCGCGACCACGCGACCGCCGATCTCGCGGGCGCGGCGCGAGGGAGCCATCTGCGCGCTGACCCGCTCGGGAGCGGCGGCGTCGACGACCAGCAGGTTCCAGTTCAGCGGACGGCCGGCCACGGCCGACATCTGCGCGAGCAACTCGATCTCGTCGTCGCCGAAGCCGGCGCTCACACCCGCGAAGATGCCGGCGAGGCTCGTGCCTGGGTGATGGCCGACGACCGTGCACAAGGCGAGCAGCTCATCGCGGGAGGCGCCGCGGGCCGGCACGGGGCGACCATCACCGTCGCTGTGGAAGTCGGACGCGTCGACGGACAAGCCGAGCGCGCCGTCGACGAGGCTCTGCTGCAGAGCGGCGCTGATCGCCGCGAGTTGACCTTCGTCGGCCGCGCTGTCGTTGGCGGCGGCGCCCATCACCATCCGCCGCAGGGCAGAGTGACCGACCATGAACCCCGCGTTCACCGCGAGGCGATCGTCGAAGCGGGAGATGTACTCGCCGAACGTCGACCACGCGCCATCGACGCCTTGCTCGAGTGCGGCGAGCGGCATGCCTTCGACCTTGGCCAGCAGCCGGCGCGAGTAGTCGCCGTCGTCGGTGGCGAGCGGCGCGAGACCGAAGCTGCAGTTGCCACCGATCATCGTCGTCACCCCGTGCGCGCCTGAGGGCGACGCGGTCGGGTCCCAGAACAGCTGGGCGTCGTAGTGCGTGTGCGGATCGACGAACCCGGGGCAGGCGACGAGACCGGACCCGTCGATCATCTCCCGCGCGTCGTCGGCGACCTCGCCCACGGCGACGATCCGTCCGTCGCTGATGCCGATGCCACCGATGCGGCCCCGGTTACCCGTGCCGTCAACGACGAGCGCCCCCGCGATGATCGTGTCCAGCATGGGACTCCCCCCTTGGCTGCGTTGCTGACTCCACGAACCTAACGACTGCGAACGCGGCGGCTCGGCCCGGGCCCGACGCTTGCCGACATCGTGGTTCAAGTTCTGGTGCGATGTCCCGATGAGTTGGAGTGGACTCGGGACAGGGTGCACCTGGGCGGTCGGCCGCCGAGCGCGCACACAAGATGCGCGCGAGGGCCCATCGCCTGCAGGTGTCGGCTGACAACTATGAGAGGGGCGCCGTCGGTGAGGTCGCCGTCGCGCGGGTGCTCGGTGACTTGCCCGACGAGTTCGTGGTGCTGCACGACCTGAACGTGCCCGGCTCGAAAGCCAACGTCGATCATCTCGTGATCGGTCCGACGGGTGTTCACATGATCGACGCCAAGCACTGGTCGGGGCGCTTGACGGCGGGCGCCGGCACGCTCTGGCGCGGCACGACGCCGATCCGCCGGGAGTGCTCGACAGCCGCGTGGGAAGCGCAGCAGATGTCGAACGCGGTCGGTCGGGCGGTGCAGCCGATCATCTGCTTTGTCGGCACCGCGCTGCCCGAGGCCGTGCAGCAGTGCGACGGCGTGACGGTGTGCGAATCGGATGCCTTGCTGTTCCTCGTTCGCGACGGCAATCGCTGGCTCGACGCAGGCTCCGTCGCCGCGATCGCTGCCGCCGCGCTGCCGCTGGTTCGAACCGGCGGAGCGAGCGCGTCCGTGGCAGCGGCTCCTCAGCCCGAATTGCGCACGATGGCGGTGCCGATCGTGCCGGCGGATGATGTGCCAAAGGCAACCGCCGGCCACCACCAGCAGGCGGCGGCTCCGCGGCCCAGACGTCGGACTCTGCTCCACCGCGTGGTTCCCGTCACGGTCGCGCTCGGGGCGCTCGTCGGCGCGTGGGCACTGGGACCGACGATCTCCACGTACGTCGCCGACACGTTCTCCGATGAAGCGCCGGCCGGTGCCGCGCCCGCATCACCAACGACGGCGCCGGTCGACGCGCGAGCGACAACGCCGGCCACCTCCCTCGTCCCATCCCCGGCGACAGTTGCGGCACTCGATACGAGTGGGGTCGGCGGACCGGTGGTCACGGCCGACTTCCTGCCTCCGGCGTTCGGGTTCACGTGCCCGGCACCGGGAAGTGGATGGATGGTGACCGCGTCACCGAGCGAGTTCCGCAGCGACCCGGACGGCTTCGGCATGTGGTACCTCACCCCGGCGGGCGCATGGGTGCGCTGGGGCACGTTCAAGTCGGGCATCAGCGGACCGAATCCATTCGGACCCGTGCCGGCCGGGGCGATCGTTCAGATCAAGGTCGAACGGGACGCGTCGCTCGCGCCGACGAGCGCCGCCCTCGACCTGCAGGTCACGACGCCGACCGCTCCCTGCTGAACCGCCCACGCGCGATCGCCGCGCCGCGATCGCGCATTTTCAAGTTTTGGCATGACAACTGACATTTTCTCGTCTACGCTGTGCGGTTGAGGTTCAGACCCGGTGCTGTGGAATGGCAGCACGAGCCTGATCATCGCCAGATGACGCAGCCGGCGGGACGGCCGGTCTCAGGCGAGCATCCGCGCCCGCGGCACTCCTCGTTGCCGTGGGCGCGGATCGCATGCCGGACCGAGCGGGTCGGGCGAGCGGCGCGGCGACGTTGCAGATGTGCGCGCGTCAGCGCGACGACAGAGCACGGTCAGCGCGCCGGCACACGATGAGGTCCCCAACCAAGGAGACCCTCATGATCACCATTGAACCCACCCACGACGACATCGCAGTCGAAGCCGATGGTCACATCCCCGACGGCATCGAGTCGCCCCCGCGCCGGCCGCGCCGGCTGCGCTGGAAGATCCTCGCCGCGGTCGGCGCGCTGGCGGCCGTGGCCGGCGGTGCGATCGGCGTCGACCATGCCAACAACTCCAGTCATCACTCGACACGCAGCTTCGTCGAACCGATCACGCGTCTCGACGTCGACATCAGCGCCGGATCCGTTCGCGTCGTCGGCGGCTCGGCGAGCACCATCACCGTCGACGTCACCACTCATGGCGGGCTGCGCCGGCCATCGCACGGCGAGTTGGTCGTCGGTGACCACCTCCTGCTGCGCTCGGACTGCGATTTCAACCTGATCGCCCCGACCTGCTCCACCGACTACGTCGTCCACGTTCCCGCGAACATCGCCATCGCCGTCGATTCCGACGGGGCCGACGTCGACCTCGTCGACGTGACCGGCGACGTCGACATGGATCTCAACGGAGGCGACGTCGACCTCCGCTTCGCAGCCGCACCGCACTCGGTCGAGATCGACGCCAACGGCGGCGACATCGACATCGTCGTGCCGAACGATGCCGCGACCTACAACGTCGACTCGGAGACGAACGGCGGCTCGACCGATGTCGACGTGCGCACCGACCGCGAGTCGCCGAACCACATCGACATCTCCAGCAACGGCGGTGACATCGACGTCCGCTACCCGAGCGAGCAGCATGAGGCGGGCTGACCGTGCATCATCTCACGGCATCTGGCCGCGTCACGCGACGGACGCGTGGCGCGAGCTCTCGGCGGCGGCGCTCTCCCGCCGGCGCCGGTGCTTGACTCGGTACATCGCCGCGTCGGCCGCGGCGAGCAGGGCGCCGGCATCGAGTCCGCTGGACGCGGTGTCGGCGACCCCGATGCTCGCTCGGCAGCACACCGACACCGTCGCGGTGATCTCGATCGGGTGAGCGAGCACATCCTCGACGCGGGCCACGAGCCGGTCCGCGCCGCGTCTGTCCATCTCCCCGATGATGACGAACTCGTCGCCGCCGAGGCGACCAACGGTCTCACCGCTGCGCACCACCGCGAGCAGGCGGCGAGCTGTCTCGCGCAGCACGACGTCGCCGGCGTCGTGACCGTGCGTGTCGTTGACCTCTTTGAACCGGTCGAGATCCAAGAACACCGCGGCCACCGTCCGCCCGGATTCCGCAACTCGATCCAGCGCCTGGGCGAGCAGCTCGTCGAGCAAGCGCCGATTGGCGAGGCCCGTCAGCGGATCGCGCAGCGCCAGCGAGGCCAGGCTGTCCTGCAGGTTGCGCAGCTCGGTGACGTCGCGGCTGATGCCCTGCAAACCGCCGCGGATGGGCGTGGTCAAGGTCTCGCCGATGACGAGCCGACCATCGACGCTCCGGAAGCGAAGATCGGTGCGGGAGATCGCGAAGCCACCGGCGACAGCCGCCATCACCATCGTCCGGCTCTCGCCCTCCAGCAGGTCGAGGAAGCGGTTGAAGTCGGAGAGGACCGCTTCAGGCGTGCATCCGAGGATGTGCTCGATCGCCGGGCTGACGTAGTCGAAGTGGGCGGGCGGACCGAAACGGAACCGCCACACGACATCCGCGGAGCGATCGGCCAGCTCGCGAAACCGAGCTTCGCTCTCGACCAGGCGCATCTCGGCGATGTGGCGCTCGGTCGCATCGCGGCCGACAGCGAGCACCTCGTCGCCGGTGCCGTCGGTGCCGGGGATGAAGAGATCGACCCAGTCGACCCAGCGATCGACATCATTGGCCGCGTGGGCGCCGTTGTGAATGATGCGGTTGTCCGGCCCGAGCAGCTCGAGGTGCTCGCGAACCGACGCGACCTCGGACGGTGTCAGGAAGTCGGCAAGGTTGCGGCCGATGACGTCGCCCGGCAGCAGATCGAACCCTGCCGCCCACGCCACGTTGCAGTACAGGATGGTCAGGGCGGGGACCGAGTAGCGGATCACCCGCTCGGGAAGGATGTCGAGGGTGTCGGCGATCCTCTCGCTGCGCTCTGTGCTTGCCGCGTTCGTCATCGTCGTCACCCCCTTTGGTCGAGTCGTTCCGATGATGGTCCGCTGCTCGACCGGACTGTCACGCTGCTCGAACGAACGACCGTCACGGTGCTCGCTCGATCGACCACTCCCGATGGCATTCGTCCCGACCGTTGTCTAGGGTCGAGGCCGGGCGGACTGCCGTGTCGGCGGTCCATTGCACGCCGGAGGATCTGCAATGCGAGTCATGGGGTTTCTGTCGACCAGCTCATCGCGCCGAGGGACACGTTCGCGCGCAGGCCTCGCCGTGCTCGTGGTCGCATCAGCGTCGGTCGTGATGCCGTTCGGCGGGAGCCAGCGCGCGAGCGCGCTGGCGACAGCGGTGCCGCTCGGCACGGCTGCTTCGTTCGCGGTCCTTGGCGGATCCACGGTCTTCAACACAGGGCCGACGATCGTCGCCGGTGACCTCGGCGTCTCGCCGGGGGTCGTGGTCGCCGGCTTCCCGCCAGGCACCGTGACGGGATCGGTCCACGTCAACGACGCCACCGCGATCTCGGCCCACTCAGATCTGCTGACCGCATCCTCCGACGCGGCGGGTCAATCGTCGGATTTCGCCCTCGCGGCTGATGTGGGCTCATCCACGTTGCAGCCGGGAGTGCACACGACCGCATCGGACCTCGGCGTCACCGGCACCGTCACGCTCGACGCGTTGGGCAACCCCAACGCTGTCTTCGTCCTGCAGATCGGCGGCAACCTGCTCACCGCTGGGGCGAGCCAGGTGGCGCTCGCCAACGGCGCGCAGGCATGCAACGTGTTCTGGCAGGTCGACGGAATCGCCACCCTCGGCTCGGCCTCGTCGTTCAACGGAAACGTCCTCGCCACGGGCAACATCCTCGCCGGCACGGCCGCCGCGGTTCAGGGCCGACTGCTGTCCAGCGGGGGTTCGGTCACCGTGGACACCAACACCGTCACCGTCCCCCCGTGCGTCCCGCGAGTCCTGATCCACGACGTGCAGGGCAACGGCGCGGCGACCCCGGTCGCCGGCAGCACGGTCAACGTGGAGGGTGTCGTCGTTGCGACGTTCCAGGGCGCCAACCAGCTGCAGGGGTTCTTCCTGGAAGAGGAGGACGCCGATTTCGACGCCGATCCGGCCACTTCCGAGGGCATCTTCGTCTACTGCGACACATGTACGACGCCGATCGCAGAGGGCCAGCGCGTCCAGGCCAGCGGCGTCGTCTCGGAGGTGAACGGACGCACGCAGATCGCCGCGACCACTGCCGGATCGGTCGTCGTGACCAATGCCGGCAACAACCTCGCCCAGGTCACACCACTCCCGCTCGATGTCCCCGTGTTCGGCGTCGTCGACGACTTCTACGAATCGCGCGAGGGCATGCTGGTCAGCTTCATCGACACGCTGACCGTCAGCGACATCTCGCAGCTCGAGCGCTTCGGACAGATCACGCTCATCGAGGGCGGCCGGCCACAGCAGTTCACGGAGACGAACTCGCCGAGCATCGCCGGCTACGCGGCACACCTCGACAACCTGAACCGGCGGCAGGTCATCCTCGACGACGACAACAACGCCCTGAACTCGTACCTCGGCCCGACCAACGGCTTCCAGTTCGTGTACCACCCACGAGCGAATGGCGGCTGGTCCTTCGGCACCCAGGGCACCGACTTCGCACGCACCGGCGACGTCGTCAACGGTCTGAGCGGCGTGCTCGATTGGTCGACGCCCGGCTTCGGCAGTTCGACCTGGCGGGTTCGTCCACGTGCCGCCGCGCCGCCCGCGTTCACGGTTGCCAACCCCCGGCCCTCGACACCGCCATCCGTTGGCGGCAGCGTCAAGGTCGCGGGCATCGACCTGCAGCACTACTTCACCACGCTGGACACGAACCCGAACAGCAACACGGGCGTCTGCGGGCCATCGGCCAACCAGGACTGCCGGGGGGCCGACAGCGTGGCCGAGTTGAACCGCCAGCGCGAGCGGACCTCCATCGACATCTGTGCTGTTGACGCCGATGCCGTGGGCCTCACCGGCGTGGAGAACACGACGGCCAGCGGCACGATCAACGATCTCCTCGGCGCGGTGAACGCGCGCTGCGGTGGGGCGCATCCGTACGCGTTCGCCAACACCGGCGGCACGCTCGGCACCGACGCCGAGCGGGTGTACCTGATCTATCGAAGCGGGGTCCTTTCACCGGTGGGACCGCCACTGGTCGACCTCGACCCGATCCACCATCAGCCGCCCACTGCGCAGACCTTCGACGTCATCGACGCGACGCGTCCATCCTTCGGGCAGCGCTTCACGGTGATCGTCGCCGACTTCACGTCCCGACTCTGCACCGCCGGCGCCGTCGGCGCCGACGCCGACGCCGGTGACGGGCAAGCGTGCTTCAACAACACCCGTGTGCTGCAGGCCAACCGCATCCTCACGTGGCTGAACAGCACGGTCCTGCCGGCAGCCGGAGATCCCGACATGGCGATCGTCGGCGACCTCCAGGCCTACGCCAGCGAGGATCCACTCGCGGCGTTCAGCAGCGCGGGGTTCACGGATGCGACTGCCCTGCTCAGCGGGTTGTCGGCGTACACGGTGTCCGACAGCGCGCAGATCGGGCACGTGAACTACGCCCTCACGAGTGCGACTCTCGCGCCCAACCTCACCGGCGCAGGCGTGTGGCACATCAACGCCGACGAGTCCGCCCTGTTCGACTACAACGACGAGATCGCCGATACCGGTGAGGCACCGTCGGAGGAGAAACCCGATGGCTCCGCCCTCGTCCCACCACGGGTGGTGTTCCAACCGCTGACGCCGTACCGCGGCTCCGACGAGGATCCGGTGGTGCTGGGACTGTTCACAGTCGCAGACCTCAGCGTGACGGTCTCGGACAACCTCGATCCGGTCACCGCCGGAACCAACCTGACGTACGACATCACGGTCACCAACTCCGGCCCGGATGACGCGGTGGCGGCGACCCTCACCGACTCGCTGCCGGCCGGGACCACGTTCGTCTCGATGCCGACGGTCGCGGGATGGAGTTGCGCCACCCCAGCGGTTGGTGCCACCGGGAGTGTGATCTGCAGCAACTCGTCGATGCCGCCCGGGTTCAGCACCTTCTCGCTCACGGTCGAGGTCGACGAGGCGACGAGCGACGGCGCCACGCTGTCCAACACCCCCACTGCCAGCTCGACGGGCGACCCGGACTCGGCGAACAACAGCGACACCGAGACGACCACCGTCGACACGTCGGCCGATCTCGTCGTGAGCAAGATCGGCACACCCGATCCGGTGACCGCGGGAGACAACGTCACCTACGCGATCACCGCCACGAATGCCGGGCCCAGCGCCGCGGCCGCTGTGGCGGTCACCGACACCCTGCCGGCGGGCACGACCTTCGTATCGCTCTTGTCGCCAGGAGGTTGGAGTTGCACGACACCGCCGGTCGGCGCAACCGGCACTGTGACGTGCACGAGGTCGTCGATGGCCACCGGCAACGCCGTCTTCACCCTGGTCCTCAACGTGGCCGAGACGACGACCAACGGGACCGTGATCTCGAACACGGCAAGCGCCTCGTCGGCCACACCGGACCCGAACCCCGGCGACGAGAGCAACACATCGACGGTCACCGTGTCGCACATCAACGAGCCGCCGGCCGCTGTCGACGACACAGCTGTCACGAGCGAGGACGGCGGCCCCTTGGCGATCGACGTCCTGGCCAACGACACCGACCCCGAGGTCGGCGCGCTGACCGTCGCCCCCGGCTCATGGACCCAGGGCGCGCACGGCGCGGTGAACTGCTCGGCGGCCGACTGCACGTACACGCCGGACCCGAACTTCTACGGCGTCGACACGTTCACCTACGAGGCCAGCGACGGCGCTCTCACCGATGGAGCCTCCGTCACCGTCACGGTCATGTCGGTCAACGATTCCCCGGTGCCCGGAGCCGTCGACGTGGTCGTCGCCGAGAACAACTCGGTGACCTTCAACGTGCTCGCGACCGCGACGGATGCCGACGGTGATCCGCTCGCGCTCTCGGCCTTCAGCCAACCGGCGCACGGCTCGGCGACGTGCACGCCGGGCGGCGCGTGCACGTACTCGCCGACAACCGACTATCACGGCCCGGATTCGTTCACGTTCAGGATCGACGACGGCAGTGGTGCCAGCGCGACGTTCGCGCTCCGGGCCTCGGCGGCGGCCACAGCGGACGGGACCGTGAACATCACCGTCACCGCGGCAGCGGTGGACTCGACCGTACCGGCGACGACCACGACCCCGACGACCGAGCCAGTCACGACGACCACGCTGGTGACCGGCACGCCTCAGCCGGTCGACTTGCCCGCGACCGGTGGCGACGTCCTGCCGGTGCTCGTCTCCGGCCTCGGTGCGATCGCCGTCGGGGTTGTGTTCGTTCGGAGGGGTCGCCGGCGGCGTGTGCGCAGCGCGGCGTGATGGATTGAGATCGTCGCCGGGCCGGATCGATCGACGTCCGGCTGCGGCTACTTGCCCATCCCCGTACCGGCGACACAGTCGGCAATAGGGTGCTCGCACCTCGCGACCCCGCACCGGCTGGTTCGTGCCGAACTGCAGGAGGACTCGCCAATGCGCTCGATCGAAACCAGCTCTGCTCTCGCGCGGGCGGTGCGCACTGCGTTCGCCATCGTCGCCGCGATCGTGCTGTCGGGCATGTTCGTCATCTCGGGTGACGACACAGCGCGGGCCGAGTTCCAAGCCGCGGACATCGCGGTCACGGTGACCGACACCCCCGACCCGGTCGTCGCCGGCGCTGACGTGACCTACATGATCACGGTCACCAACAACGGTCCCGACGGCGCCACCAACGCGTTGATGATCGACCCGTTGCCGGCGGGAACCACGTTCGTGTCGTCGACGACACCCATCGGCTGGAGCTGCGTCACGCCTTCTGTCGGAGCGACCGGGACGTTGTCGTGCAACAACGCGTTCCTGTCGGTGGGAAGCGCCGCGTTCACCGTCGTCCTCGACGTCGGCCCGGCGACACCCGCCGGCACGGTCCTCACCAACACCGTCACCGCGGCATCCCTCACGGCCGACCCGGATCCCGGGAACTCCAGCGCCACCGCGACGACCACGGTCTCCACGTCGGCCGACGTCGGGGTGACGCTCAACGGGCCGAGCTCTGTCAACGCCGGTGCGGATCTGACGTACACGATGACCACATTCAACCTGGGACCCAGCGACGCGGCCGGCGTGTCGCTCACGGACACGCTGCCGGCGGGCACGACGTTCGTCTCGCTCACGCAGAACTCGGGCCCAAGTTGGTCGTGCAGCGGGTCGAGCACCGTGTCCTGCACGATCGCGACGTTCGCGTCCGGAGCCTCGAGCACGTTCGACCTCGTCGTTCACGTCGGAGACACGACGGCCGCTGGAGCGGTCATCAGCGACACCGTCGTCGTTGCGACCTCGACCAGCGACGGCAACTCGGACAACGACAGCTCCACGTCGACCTCGACGGTGAGCGCGTCGGCTGACCTCGGCGTCACGGTCGTCGACAGCCCCGATCCGGTGACCGCCGGCAGCAACCTGACCTACACGATCGCGGCTGGCAACAGCGGGCCCAGCGCTGCCTCGTCCGTCTCCCTCGTCGACGTCCTACCGGCGGGCACCACGTTCGAGTCGCTGACATCGCCCGGTGGATGGAGCTGCACGACGCCGGCAGTCGCATCGACCGGGACCATTTCGTGCACGGCCGCGTTGCTGGGCAGCGGCGGAACGGCCGAGTTCACGCTCGTGGTCGCGGTGCCGATCACGACCGCCGACGGCGCTGTCGTCACGAACACGGCCACGGTCGCGTCGGCCACGATCGATCCGAACGGACCCAACGACAGCGCGACCGCAACGACGACCGTTTCCCACATCAACGCCGCGCCGGTCGCCGCCGACGATCCCGACGCCGTGATGCTGGAGGACGACGCTCCGCTGTCGATCAACGTGCTCGCCAACGACACCGACGCCGATCTCGACCCGCTCACGATCGAGGCCGGGTCGTGGACGCAGGGTGCGCACGGCGTCGTCGAGTGCGCGGCCGGAGCGTGCACGTACACCCCCGAGCTGAACTTCCACGGCATCGACACGTTCACCTACGAAGCCACCGACGGCACGCTCTCCGACAGCGCGCTGGTCACGGTCACGGTCTTCTCGGTCAACGACCCACCGGTCACAGGACCGGGGGGTGCCGCTGTCGAGATCGTCGTCGATCAGGACGGTGTGCTGACGTTCGACGTGCTCGCCGGCGCCTCTGATGCCGACGGCGATCCCGTGACCGTTGTCGACTTCACGCAACCCGCGCACGGCGTAGTGGCGTGTGCGAGCGGCGGCGCATGCACGTACACGCCGAACCCCGGGTACGTCGGGCCCGACTCGTTCACCTACACGATCAGCGACGGCACTGATTCTGGGCCGGTCTTCGGGTTCGCACGGCCGCCATCCACCGCGGTCGGGACCGTCACCATCACGGTGACCCCGCTGGCGCCCGTGACGACCACGACGACGGTTCCGCCGACCACGACCACGGAACCGACCACGACGACGGCGCCGGCCACCACCGCGCCAGCGGCGACGACCACGACGGCCGCCGCGATCCCTGCGTCGCCGCTCCCGGTCGATCTGCCCGAGACCGGCAGCGACGTCGTGCCGCTGCTGCTCGCCGGCCTCACGTTCATCGCAGCCGGCATCGCCCTCGCCCGCCGAGGCCGACCGCACCGCTCCGCCTAGCGGTCACACCGCCCATCCCGCCTCGTGCTGTGCGAGCGGTGCGGGCCGTGCGGTGCCCATCCCGCCTCCGCGGAGCGAGTTTGAGCGGACAGGTCGCTCAGCCCGCCTCCGCGGAGGCAGTTTGTGCGCCCTGACCAAGAAGCGCCCGGCGGAGAGCAGGTTCTCCGGCGGTGACCGTTGCGTCGGGTCACACGCTCCGGCGTGCGTTCCCCCGGGGGCAGCGCCGATCAGCCGGCGAGGTCATCAACCATTTGCGAGCTGAGGGAGGGCGATCGCCCCGGTGTATTCCGAGATGTCTCTGACGGTTCCGGCGACGCCGCAATTGTCGTTGGAGTAGTAGCTGAGAACCGAGAACTGCAACAGCCGCCCGCCATCATCGATGATGGAGAAGTCGGCGTTGCCGCCATACGCCGCGATGCCCTGGGTCGTGACGTGAGTGACACCGGAGCCGCGGAACACGTCCAGGGAACGATTGCTGTCGGCAACCGCTTCGATACGGACCTGCGGGAGCCACTGATTCACCATGTCCTCGTAGTACCACCAGCACGCCGCCCTCAAGCTGTAGCCGTTGCCGAAGAAGACGTCGACGTTGCCGCTGTTATCGAAAGCGATGTTGGAGAACGCCCGAAATTGCGTGCCACCGGCTGGTCCGGTCTCACCCTGAACACCTGGCACACCCTGGATGCCCGGCTCACCCTGGATGCCCGGCTCACCTTGGATGCCCGGCTCACCCTGGATGCCCGGCTCACCCTGGATGCCCGGCTCACCTTGGATGCCTGGCTCACCTTGGATGCCCGGCTCACCGGCCTCACCGGTTGGGCCTTGAATTCCCGGCTCACCCTGAGGGCCGGCGATCCCTGTGTCGCCCTTCGCACCAGTACCAGAGGTGGCCGGTAGGAGGAAGGCGACGATGTCGATCGCGATGTCGACCGATCCTGCATTGTTGTAGAGCGAGAACGCGCCGTCTGACGACAGCTTTGCCGTCACCTCGTTTGCTTCCGCACCGTCTCCTGCGGACCAGTTCACAGACGACGCCATCGGGCGAGCCGCGTCAGCCGGAAACACCGTCAAGAACCCGGCCGCCGATTGATTCACGGCCGTGACGTTCATGATCAAAGCTGTCGCAGCCACGGGAACCACGCATGCACCATGAGCGCCATGGCCAACGAACGTGAGCGTCTCGGCGGCGGTGAGCGCGCTCGTGCGTTCGCCCGTCGAGGCGCGCGTGTCGAGGAACCGGCAGGGCACGATCGTCACGGTCGAGCTCTCCGAGCTGCTCGTGGACGACGCGGCCGAGGCCCCGAGGAGACCGCCTCCTCCGAGCGTCACCGCGACAGCTGCACCGACGGCCGACCAGCGCGAGCGGAACAAGGTGTCCCGAGTGAAGGATCGGGGAGAGGACGTACCTGTTGGGGTCATGTCCGCGACTGTGTGCCAGCTATCCCAAATAGCTCGCCACCCCGCTCGGCGGCGGTCAGCGTCACCACGTTCTGGGAGCCTGTTCCGGTCAACGTGCCGGGTGGAGTCTCCCAGAACGCCCCGTGTTCTGGTGGGCGAGGGGGGACTTGAACCCCCACATCCTTTCGAATACTGGCACCTGAAGCCAGCGCGTCTGCCTATTCCGCCACTCGCCCGAGTGGAAGGACATACGGTAGCAAGTTCGCCGGAG
>Ga0075365_10000479_pt1 | contig 15125 bp, 13 predicted proteins | sample EndMetdeltDD1765_FD_71387 | JGI IMG/M metagenome (GOLD analysis project Ga0075365, IMG submission 71387) | Populus endosphere microbial communities from Tennessee, USA - Endosphere MetaG P. deltoides DD176-5 | ecosystem: Host-associated > Plants > Roots > Endosphere | place: USA: Tennessee... | reverse complement strand
GTTCGCAATCAGGGGACCCTGACGCTGGACGGCGTGCTGATGGAGATGAACGACGCCATCGCTGATCCGGGCAGTCAGGCCTCGGGCGGCGCGATCGCCAACACCGGGACGCTCACCCTGAAGAACAGCACGCTGACCCGGAACTTCGCAACGGGAAACGGCGGCGGCTCGGATGTCGCCGGCGGGGGGATCACCAACTCGGGAACGATGACGCTCGACCATGCGCGGCTGATCAACAACATCGCCCACGCCGGGGACACGACCGCCGGCGGAGGCATCGGCGCCGAGGCGAAGGGTGGCGGGATCTTCAACACCGGTGATCTGACGCTGGTCGACTCGACGCTGTCGCAGAACATCGCGATCGGTGGGGCGGCCCGCGATGAGGGCGGCCCCGCTCTCGGCGGCGCGATCTACAACTCCGGGAGTGGGGCGCTGAAGGTCAGACGCTCGACCTTGGGCGAGAACCTCGCCGGTGGTGGCGCCGGCAACGTGGCCGGCCTCGCGATCGGGGGCGCGATCGAGAACACGGATCCGGCCACCTTCGCGATCGAGAATTCGACGATCACGGCCAATTCCGCGACCGCCGGCAGCGGCACCCACCAGGACGGGCAGAGCATCGGCGGCGGGATCGACAACCAGAGCACGTTCCCTCACCCGAGCACGGTGCTCAGCGCCACGATCTCGAGTAACGGCGCCTTCCGCGGTTCGAACATCTCGAACACGTTCTCGAGCCTGAGCCTGCAGAACACGATCGTCGCCAATCCGCGGACGCCCGCCGGGGGCCCGGCTGAGAACTGCGGTCACCCGAGTTCGTTCCCGTCCGCCATCAAGTCGCTGGGCTACAACATCGACAGCGGGTCGACCTGCGAGCTCAACAAGGGCGGCGACCGATCCAACACCGATCCGCAGCTGAAGACGCTCGCCGACAACGGCGGCCCGACCCAGACGATGGCGATCCCGCTGTCTTCCCCGGCGCTCGACCAGGGCGTGAGCGGCGGCCTCACCACCGACCAGCGCGGCGACAAGCGGCCGGTGATCGTGCCGGGAGTGCCCCGCCCGCAGGGCGGCGACGGCTCCGACATCGGGGCCTACGAGTACCAGCCGGGTCCCGCTGGGCACAGCCGCATCAAGGGGGCGGTGAAGCCGGGCCGGACGCACGCACGCGAGCGCACCTGCTTCAAGTTCAAGGCGAAGCACGCCACTGGCGGTCCGATCAAGAACGCGCAGGTGAAGATGGGCGGCAAGCGCGCCCGGACCGACGAGCGCGGCAAGGCGACGATCTGCAAGAAGTTCAAACACGCGGGCGTGCGTCACCCGCGCATCCGAAAGCGCGGGCACGAACGGGCGAAGCTCGACGTCAGGGTTCGCCCGTAGCCGAGGGCTCACGAACGATGAACCACATGAATGCAGGAAAGCTCCCTCGGAAGCTCCTGGTCGCCGGCGTCCTCATGCTGGCGCTGGGGATCCCCGCGTCGGCCGGTGCGGACACGTTCACCGTCACCAACGGGGGCAACTCCGGTTCCGGCTCGCTGAGACAGGCGGTCCTCGACGCGAACGCCCATCCGGGACGCGACAAGATCGACTTCGCCCCGGCGGTGGACCACGTCATCGTTTCGAACCCCGGCGACAGCGACCTCGAGATCACCGACGACCTCGACATCGAGGGGCCGGGCGCCGGCAAGCTCGCGCTGTTCGGGTTCAGCTCGCGGGTCTTCGACGTGCGAGGGTCGGTAACCGCGACGATCGCCGGGCTGAGCATCAAGTTCGGCGGCGCATTCGGTGACGCCGGTGACGGCGGAGCCATTCTGAATGCGGGGAACCTGATGGTCACGGGCGTGACCTTCGAGGACAACCACGCCAAGGACACCTCGGGCCGGGACGTCCGGGGCGGTGCGATCGCGAACTCGGGGACGCTCAGCCTGAGGAACAGCCTCCTGACCAAGAACGGAGCGGTCGGCGGCCTGCCCGGTAAGACATCGGGCGGCGCGATCTTCAACTCCGGCACGATGACCATCGACGGCTCCCGCCTGACCGCGAACGTAGCGAGCAGCGCCGAGACGACGGGCCCGGACGGTGGCGACGGGCGAGGCGGGGCGATCGCCAATACCGGCGATCTCCGCATCAGCGATTCGACCCTGAGCGGAAATCTCGCGCGCGGCGGAACCGCGCACCTCGAGGGGGGCGCCGGCCTGGGCGGGGCGATCTACAACTACGACGACGGGACGCTCTCAGTCGGTCGCTCAAGCCTCGCCCACAACAGCGCCGCCGGAGGTGGCGCCTCGGTTGGGGGTGGGGGAGTCGCGGGCCTCGCGATCGGCGGCGGGATCGAGAACTTCGGGACCGCCTCGTTCCAGCTGGAGAACGTGACCTTGGCCGCCAATGACGCAACCTCGTTCGGGGAGCATCGGCAGACCCAGAGCTTCGGTGGTGGCATCGACAATCAGGCCACGACGGCGCGAAGCTTCGTGCTCGCATCCACGATCTCGGGTAACTCCGCCTACGAGGGATCGAACATCGACATCTCGTCGGCAAACCTCAGCCTCCAGGACACGATCCTCGCGAATCCGACGAACCAGGCGCACGAGGTGGGTGAGAACTGTGGACATCCACGTGGGGTTCCGTCCCTTCCTCCGATCGACTCCCGCGGCTACAACCTAGACAGCGACTCGAGCTGCGAGCTGAAGGGCCGCGGTGATCAGGCCAGCAGGGACCCCCAGCTGAAGGACCTGGACGACAACGGCGGCCCGACGCAGACGATGGCGATCCCGCTGTCCTCCCCGGCGCTCGATGCGGGGGTGAGCGCCGGTCTGACCACTGACCAGCGCGGTGAGAGGCGACCGGTGATCGTGCCCGGCGTGCCGCGGCCCGAGGGCGGCGACGGTGCCGACATCGGTGCCTACGAGTACCAGCCCTCACATAGGGGGCACCTGCAGATCCAGGGCACGGTCAAGCCCGGCCGAACGCACGCCGGCGAGCGCACCTGCTTCAAGCTCAAGGCGGAGCACCCCAACGGCGGCCCGCTGGCCAAGGCCCAGGTCAAGTTGGGCGGAAAGCGCACCCGGACCGACGAGCGCGGCAAGGCGACGATCTGCAAGCGCTTCAAGCACAAGGGCGTGCGTCACCCACGCATCCGCAAACGCGGACTCGAGCGCGCGAAGCTGCGTGTGAACGTCCGCCCCTGAAGAGCGCTGCCGCTCAGCGGTGCTCGGGATTTGGGAAGTCGAACCGGCAGCCCGCGTCCCACTCGGAGCGCTGGTTGCCATGAGCGGGGATGCCGCCGGCGTCCTTCAGCATGCGCGCCAGGTGGAGCAGGTTCCACGTCATGAACGTCGTGTTCCGGTTGGTGAAGTCGTTCATCGGCCCGCCTGAGCCATCGTCGAGGTAGGAGGGGCCGGGGCCGGCTTCGCCGATCCAGCCCGCGTCCGCCTGCGGCGGGATCACGTAGCCGAGATGCTGCAACGAGTACAGCGTGTTCATCGCGCAGTGCTTGATGCCGTCCTCGTTCCCGGTCACGAGGCATCCGCCGACGCGGCCGTAATAGGCGTACTGACCGTCGTCGTTGAGCAGGCTCGAGTTGCCGTACAGGCGCTCGATGATGTGGGTCGCCACCGACGACTTCTCGCCGAGCCAGATGGGCATGCCGAGCACGAGCATGTCGGAGGCCATCACGCGCTCGGAGATCGCGGGCCACTCGTCCACGTCCCAGCCGTGCTCGGTCATGTCCGGCCAGACGCCGGTCGCGATGTCGTGGTCGATGGCGCGGATGCACTCGACCTCCACGCCGTTCCGGCGCATGATCTCCATCGAGATGTCCATGAGACCCTGCGTGTTCGACGTCTCCGGGCTGCGCTTCAGCGTGCAGTTGATGAAGAACGCACGCAGATCGGAGTAGTCGGTCTGGCTCGACTCGACCATCTCGATCTGCATGTCCGTGAGAATCGTTCGATCGTTCACGTTCACCTCCGTGTCGGGTGCGCCGCAAACCCAGCGGCCGCGATGAGGCTATGTGCCGCTCCGGTCGCAATCGTTACGCGTGAGCGCAACCTCGGCTCGCGCGATCCGCGAGAATCGCGCCCGTGAGGTCGAGGTCGGAGAAGAGCCCCGTACGCGATAGATGGCAACCGATCGCCGCGGCCGTCGCTGCGTTCGCCGTCGTCTTCGTTGTTCGCCTCATCGACCCGAACGTGGGCGATGGCGTGAATCTCCTCTACGTCATCCCCATCGTCATCCTGGCCAGCGAGTTCGGCCTGACGGGTGGGCTCGGTGCAGCGCTCGTCGCGTGCGGGCTGGTGGGACTCTGGACCATCGTCCAGGACCCGAACCTGGGCGTGGTCGGCTTCCTCACACGGGTGGTCACGTTCCTCATCATCGGCCTGGTCGTTGGCGCCGCGGCTGACCGCCTCCGTCGCGCGCTTCGCGACCGTGAGGAACTGCTGGACGATGCCGCGGACCGCGCGATGCACTTCGAGATCTCGCGCGACCTGCTGGCGCGATCGACGTTCGAGGGCTACTTCGACCGGGTCAACGATCGGTGGACGGAGGTGCTCGGCTGGACCAGGGAGGAGCTCACCTCGCGTCCCTACACCGACTTCGTGCATCCCGACGACATCGGCTCCACCGACGAGGAGACCGCGGCACTCGCCGAGGGCGGAGTGACGGTCGAGTTCGTCAACCGCTACCGCACCAAGGCGGGGGGATGGCGGTGGCTCGAGTGGAACGCCGTCTCGGCGCCTGAGCGGGAGCGGGTCTACGGCGCCGCCCGCGACATCACCGAGCGCCGCGTTGCCGAGAACGCCCGGCGTCGCCTGGCGTCGATCGTCGAGTTCTCGAACGATCCGATCATCACGGTCTCGCTCGACGCGAAGATCACGACCTGGAACCCCGCCGCCGAGCGCATGTCGGGCTATTCGGCGAAGGAGGCCATCGGCCAGCCCGTCTCGATCATCGCCCCTCCCGGCGAGCCCGACGCCGTCCCCGAGCTCCTGGAGCGGATCAAGCAGGGGGACGAGGTCGCGCACTTCGAGGTGCGCCGCATGGGCAAGGACGGGCGGGAGGCTGACCTGCTCGTGTCGATCTCACCGGTGCTCAACATGGACGGTGAGGTCGACGGGGCATCGATGATCGCCCGCGACGTCACCGAGCAGCGGCGCGCCGAGGCCGAGATCGAGCGAGCGAAGCAGGAGTTCTTCGGCTCCGTCTCGCACGAGCTTCGAACCCCGCTCACCTCGATCATCGCGTACACGGAGCTGCTCGAGGACTTCGACGCGGACAAGCTCAGCGACGAGGGCCGAAAGGCGCTCGAGGTGATCGGTCGCAACGCCGAGCGCGAGCTGCGCCTGGTGGGCGACATGCTCCTCGTGACCCGGATTCAGGAGGGTGGGTTCTCGCTCCAGCTCGACAGCGTCGAGCTGGGGATCGTGGTTGAGGACGCGGTCGACGCCGCGCGGCGGCCCGCCGAGAGCGCCGGCCTCGAGCTGCGCGCCGAGGTCGACGCGGACGTCCCGGAGCTCACGGGCGATCCGCACCGCCTCGGCCAGGCGATCGACAACCTTCTCTCGAACGCGATCAAGTTCACCCCACGCGGCGGTTGGATCGCGGTCAGGCTCCATCGCCGGGGGGACACGGCGATCATCGAGGTCGAAGACACCGGACTCGGGATCCCGCAGGACGAGCAGAGGCGGCTCTTCGACCGGCTGTACCGGGCGACCTCCGCACTCCAGCACCAGATTCAGGGCGTGGGGATCGGCCTGTCGATCGTGAAGGCGATCGCTGAGGCGCACGGAGGATCTGTCAGGGTCGAGAGTGAGGAGGGGAAGGGCACGACCTTCTCCCTCGAGATCCCGCTCGAGGGAGTGAGCGCCGAGCAGCCCGCTGCGAAGGAGGCGATATGAACGACACCGGCGACTCGACGAACAAGCTGATTCTCGTGGCCGACGACGATCCCGACATCCGGGGCATCGTCTCCCTTCGCCTGAACAAGGCCGGATACGAGACGATCGAGGCCGCGAACGGCGACGAGGCGTTGCGCGCGGTTCGGGAGCGTCCGCCGGCCCTCCTGATCCTCGACGTGATGATGCCCCAGCGCAACGGCTTCGAGGTCGCGCGCGAGCTCCGCGGCGACCCGTCGACGGGGGACATCCCGATCCTCATGCTCACGGCCTCCGTCCAGGATTCGGACGTTGCCAAGGGATTCGAGATCGGAGCTGACGACTACCTGCGGAAGCCGTTCAAGACGAACGAGCTCCTGGACCGCGTCGCGTCGATGCTTCGAGAGGGCTCCTGACGGCGGCTCACCCCGGCATGAGGGTCTTCGTCGCCGGCGCCTCCGGGGTCATCGGGCAGCCACTGGTGCGCCAACTCCTGGCGGCGGGTCACGACGTCGTGGGGATGTCGAGCGGCGACGCAGGCGGGGGCCGCATCTCCGACGCCGGGGCGGAGGCGGTCGTGTGCGACGCCCTGGACGCGGACGCGGTGCGCGAGGCAGTCGGGTCCGCGCAGCCGGACGTCGTGGTCAACGAGCTCACAAAGCTTCCTCGCGACTACGACACGCGCAACATGGACGAGCGCTTCTACGCGCCCACGAACCGGATCCGAACCGAGGGGGGAGGCAACCTGCTGGAGGCAGCACGCTCCGCGGGGGCCAGGCGGTTCGTCACCCAGAGCATCGCCTTCCTCTACGCGCCGGAGGGGGAGATGGTCAAGGACGAGGAGGGACGGCCCTCGACGGACGCCCCGCCCCCGTTCGGCGACGGCGTGCGGGCGATGGTGTCTCACGAGCAGGCGGTGCTCGACGCCGACGGGATCACGGGCCTGGTGCTCCGCTACGGCTGGTTCTACGGGCCGGGGACCTACTACGCGGCCGGCGGGAGCATCGCCGAGATGGTGCGCAAGCGCCGCTTCCCGGTCCTCGGTGGCAGCGACGGCCTGTTCTCCTTCATCCACATCGAGGACGCCGCATCGGCGACCGTCGCCGCGAGCGAGCGCGGCGGACCGGGCATCTACAACGTCGTCGACGACGAGCCCGCCACCGTCGCCCAGTGGCTGCCGGCGTACGCGGAGGCGCTCGGGGCCAAGCGCCCGTGGAAGGTCCCGGGCTTCATCGGCCGCCTGCTCGGGGGCACCGCGGCTCGCATGACCGTCGGGCTCCGGGGGGCGTCGAACGCCAAGGCGAAGCGCGAGCTGGGCTGGGAGCCGCGATACCCGAGCTGGCGGCAGGGCTTTCCCCAGGCTCTTGGATAGGCTGAAAACAGAATCCAATGCGCAAGAAGAAGGAGCGGTAGATGGCTTATTCGGTCCCGGATCTTCCCTACGACTACGCCGCGCTCGAGCCGCACATCGACGAGCAGACGATGCACCTGCACCACGATGTGCACCACAAGGCCTACGTCGACAAGGCGAACGCCGCCCTCGAAGGAACGGAGTGGGCTGACAAGGACGTCGACGAGGTCCTTCGCAACCTCGATCAGCTCCCCGACGACATCCGCACCGCGGTTCGCAACCAGGGCGGAGGCCACTCCAACCACAGCTTCTTCTGGCAGATCATGAGCCCCGACGGTGGCGGTGCCCCCGACGGTGACCTCGGCTCGGCCATCGACGACGCGTTCGGCTCGTTCGACTCGTTCAAGGATGAGTTCAAGGCCGCCGGCGTGGGCCGCTTCGGGTCCGGCTGGGCGTGGCTCGTCCACGACGGCTCCGGGCTCGCGGTGGTCTCGACCGCCAACCAGGACTCCCCGATCTCCGACGGCTCCACGCCTCTTCTGGGAGTGGACGTGTGGGAGCACGCCTATTACCTGAAGTACAACGGCAAGCGCCCCGACTACATCGACGCGTGGTGGAACGTCGTGAACTGGCCTGAGGTCGCGAGCCGGTTCAGCTCGGCGGCGTAGCGGGCTCGAACAACGGCGCACCGAAAGGAGCGCCCGCGACGTATTCATCGGATCACCGCAATCTGCGCCCACCTGTCGGGCGTGGATTGCGTTGACCCGAGGTTGAACCGGCGCAGAACCGAATAGCCATTGTTACCTTGGCCGCCCTCAAGGGGAATCGGGATGGTCAAGGGAAGAAACGGGAGAGGACGGCGTCTGCGGCTGGCACTGGTAGCCGGTGCGTTCGGTGCTGCCCTACTTGCCCTCCCCGCGCTGGCGCTCGCCCACATCGAGCGCCCCGCCTACTGGCCCCAGCCGAGGCCGGATCACCACGTGAACCCGGCCGCCGGCGGCAAGGTGCCGAAGGCGCGCTCGCTGGCCTCGGCCTTCAAGGCATCGAAGCCGGGTCGAACGCGGGTGGTCTGCAAGCACGCTTCGCTCGCTCGCACCAAGCACTCGATCCACGCCATGCGGACTCGCGGGTACGCCCTGCGGCCGACCATGAAGCGCCACCAGATGAGCGCGAAGCGCGCGCACCGGGTGCTGTCGATCAACAAGCGCCTCGCGAAGCGATGCCGGTATCACTCGATCCAGAAGGCGGTCTTCGACGCGCACAACAACGACTTCATCGTCGTGATGCCGGGCATCTACAGCGAGCCCCATTCGCGGAAGCAGCCGACCCAGGATCCGAAGTGCCAGAAGTACCTCACCGACACCGATTTCGGTGGCGGCGGGCCGGTGGGCGTCTCCTACCGCTACCAGTGGCACTGCCCCAATGACCAGGCGTTGATCAACGTCCTCGGCCGAAAGCCGGGCAAGAAGCCACCGCCGCCGCCGCAGGCTGACCGCCACGGCATCCCGGACCTCGGTCCCTGCGTCCGCTGCAATCTCCAGATTCAGGGCTCGGGACCCAAGCCCGAGGACGTCGTGATCGACTCCGGCAAGGTCTCGGCCGGCAACGGCGGGCCGAGCGGCGTCGGCTCCAAGAAGGACGTCGCGCTCAAGGCCGACCGCGCCGACGGGTTCGTGCTGAAGGACGTGACGGTGAGGCACGCGGTCGAGCACGACGTGTACGTCCTCGAGACCGACGGCTACCTGCTCGACCGGGTCAAGTTCTTCTATGCGGGCGAGTACGGCTCGCTCATGTTCGCCTCCGACCACGGCCTGACCAAGAACTGCGAGTCCGTGGGCAACGGCGACTCCGCGGTCTACCCCGGCGGTGCCCCGGAGACGATGGACGACACGGCCCCGAACGCGCCCGATCCGCGCGACACCTCCTTCTATCCCCGCGCCCGGCTGAACCAAAAGATCACCCGGTGCGATCTCCACCACAACAACCTGGGGTACTCGGGGACGATGGGGAACGCCACCCACGTCGTCAACAACAACTTCTACGACAACACGACCGCGATCGCCACGGACTCGTTCTATGCCGGTGGCCACCCCGGGTTTCCACAGAGCGGCGCGAGGTTCGAGAAGAACGACATCTACTCCAACAACTTCGACGACTACCACTACCCCAAGGGGTATCCGGACAGCCGCAAAGTGGAATCGACCGTCGGCGTGCCGATCGGCGTCGGGATCCTGATCGCCGGCGGCAACGACGACATCGTCCGCGGCAACCACATCTACGACAACTGGAAGCGCGGCGCGATGCTCCTCGCCGTCCCCGACGCGATCAGCTGCCCACCGGGAACCCCGACCTGCACGCCCGCGAATCCGTCGTCGACCTCCTACGACAACCGCTTCTACGACAACGTCGTCGGGCGCACGCCGGCCGGGAAGCGGATGCCGAACGGCGTGGACTTCTGGTGGGACGAGTTCCCGAGCAACACCGGGAATTGCTGGTACGGCAATCGAGGCCCCGACGGCACCAACGCGAGCTGGACCGGCGACCCCGAGAGGTTCGCCACCCCGGGCAGGTCCGTGCCCCACTTCCTGCCCGAGGACTGTGGCACGAGCACGGGCGCCGGAAACCCGGCCAAGGAGGCGATGCTCGTCTACTGCGCCGAAGCATCCCTCGGCGACACGAACTGTGACTGGTACGCGCCCCCGAAGCGCCCCGGCACCGCGGCCGCCGCTCGCGACCAGCGGCGCTCCGAGCAGCGCTCTCGCATCCTGGCGGCCTCGCAGCATCTGTCCGCGCCGACCTGCGAGCTCATCTCCGACACCCTGAGCTGCGCGCGATACGCAAACCGACCGTGAAGCCACCCCAGGCAAGCGACGCGACGCTCCATGCCGGATGGCGGCTCCCCGCCCTCCGCGGCGGCCGGCCTCGAGCCCACGCCCCCGGAATCGGCCGGCTGGGCGTCCGCGGTCGGCTGGCGGCTATGGCGGTCGTCGTGCTTGCGCTGTCGCTGACCGCTGTGGCGGCGTGGGAGGAATTCGTCCCAGGAGACCAGCCGGTGACGGCGGCGCCCTCGGCCGGCACGGCGTTCCTCGGCACGACCACCTGCGCGGACTGGCGCGACGCCTCCGTCGCCAAGCGCATGACGATCGTCCAGATGCTCGCGGTCGCGGCGACGCAGCCCGACCCGGAGAACCCCGGAGCGACCCTCAGCGGCGGCGCCGCGTACGGGCTCTTCCAGCGGATCTGCTCAGGCTCGGCGCCCGAGTCGACGCTGCTCTACGAGAGCTACAACCGCGCCGCGTCGTTCCAGTCGGTGCGGGCCGGATCGCCCGCGATCTCGGGCACGTTCGGCATCCGCTAGGCCCGCTTAACACCAAGTCAAGAATGGCCGCCCGGAATCGTGCCTGTGGGATCCGCTCGCACGCACGGTTGCCCTTTGACATTTCCGGGTATCCGCCGCGAAGCTTTCCGGACGTGCGTGGAGGGATTCACGGGCGCCGTGGGATGGAGAGGACTAGGAGACATTGACAAGGTCTTCGGCGGTTGGACGGATCGCCGCCATCGTGGCCCTGGGAGTGGCCGCGGTGGCCGTCGCGCTGCTGCTCTTCCGCGGCGGATCGACCTATGAGGTGACCGCCGAGTTCACCAATGCCAGCCAGCTCGTCAAGGGCTCCCAGGTCGTCGTCGCCGGCGTCCCCTCGGGGACGGTCAAGGACATCGCCCTCGGAAGCCACGGCCAGGCGCTGGTCACCTTCAGCGTCGATTCCCCCTACGCCCCGATCCGCGAGGGAACCACGGCGACGATCCGCTCCTACTCCCTTTCCGGCATCGCCAACCGCCAGGTCCAGCTCGACCTGCCCGCCCCATCCGCGGCAGGAGCCGAGCTTCCCTCGGGATCGACCCTGCCGGAGTCACAGACCACCTCCGAGGTCGACCTCGACCAGCTCTTCAACACCCTGAACGCCCGCACGATCGCCAACTTCAAGCACGTGATCCAGGGCTTTGAGCTCTCCTATGAGGGGGTCGCCCACCAGGCCAACGCCGGCTTTCGCTACCTGAACCCGTTCCTTTCGACCTCCAGGGAGGTCTTCGGCGAGCTCACCCGAGACACCCCGGCGCTGCAGAAGCTGATCGTCGATACCTCGCACCTCTCCGGGGCGCTGGCCGAGAAGTCAAACGACATCTCGCTCTTGATCCACAACGCCGACCTGATGATGGGGGCGATCGCCTCGCAGTCGCAATCGCTCCAGCAGGCGCTGATCCGCCTCCCCGACTTCATGCGCCAGTCGAACACCACCTTCGTCAACCTGCGGGCGACCCTCGATGACCTCACCCCGCTGGTCAACGCATCGAAGCCGGTCGCCGACCGCCTCGGCCCCTTCTTTCACACCTTCCGCCTGGCCGCGCACGACGCGGTGCCGACGATCACCGACCTCGAAAAGACGATCCGCCGTCCCGGAGGCCAAAACGACCTGATCGAGCTCACCCGCGACGCGGTGCCGCTGGCCAAGGCCGCGATCGGCACCGGCTCCCCCGACTGCGGCAAGGACCCGAACACCGACTACGCGCAGGCCGCCGATGACAACTTCACCCAGGGCGCCTTCGGCGAGTCGGTCTGCGCCCTTCGCAACGGACTGCCCTCGCTTTCCTTCTTCCGCTCCTACACCCCGGAGCTGGTCGCGTGGACCAATGACTTCAGTCCGACGACCGGCATCAACGATGCGAACGGCGGCATCGGTCGGATTGCCACGACCTTCAACTCCTTCACCCCCGGCCTCCCCGACCTGTTCAAGGACCCGCAGTCGCCGATCGTCCAGATCGCCGGCCTCGGCGGCACCGGCAACACCTCCCGCTGCCCCGGCACCAACGAGCGCAACCCCGGCGACGACTCAACTCCGTTCACCGACAACGGCACCCTCGCCTGCGATCCCTCCGAGGTGCCGCTCGGGCCTTAGCCCCACGGTTCACCCAGCTGCCGCGATACTGCGGGCATGGAGATCCGTTCCGCGGCCGAGAGCGACGTCCCCGCGCTGATGCCGCTCATGCGCGGCTACTGCGATTTCTACGAGGCCAACCCGACCGACGCGGGCCTCGAGGAGATGGCCCGGGCGCTGATCGGGACCGAGGACGACAAGGGGATGCTCCTCGTTGCCGACGAGGGTGACGGGGCGATCGGCTTCGCCGCGGTCGGCTGGAAGTGGTCGAGCCTGAGGGGCGCCCGCATCGCGGTGCTCGAGGACCTCTTCGTGACCCCGGAGTCGCGCGGCCATGGCGCGGCGGACGCACTGATCGAGGAGGTCGCGACGCGAGCGCGTGCGAGCGGGGCTCCGGTGGTGACCTGGCTCACCGCGCCCGATAATCACCGCGCACAGGCCGTGTATGACCGCGTCGGCGGCAACGCAGCCACCTTCCTCGAGTACGAGCTCGAGCTCGGCGGCTAGGCCAGGCGCGACCGCTGGCGACGCGCGAAGACCCGGCCTCTAGCCCAGCAGCTTCGACTTCTGCGCGTTGAACTCGTCGTCGGTCAGCAGGCCCTGCTTGTGCAGGTCCGCCAGCTGCTTGAGCTGCTCGACCGTGTCCACGGCCTGACCCTGCGGCGCAGCGGCGACCGGGGCGTCAGGCCCGCCCATGCCGACGAACGTGTTGGCCACGTCGCCGAAGAGCTGGCGCATCGTCTCGCGCCCGCTGTCGTCCGCGATCGTCGCGTACATCCACTTGCTGGTGTCCTGGGCGTCGTACCAGACGGGGTAGCGGTCGCCCTGCCGCGGAATCTGGACGCGGGAGACGGTGGTGGTCTTCGTCGTGTCGAACGCGGGGCTGCCGTCGAGCGGCTCCACCCGGAAGGTCATCTTGATCCGTGGATTGTCGTTGACGGTCATCCCGGTGTCCTGCACCTGCACCACCGTGCCGGCGCCCCTGGACCCGGTCGCCATCAATTCCTCTGCCTGCTTGCGCTTGTTCTTGAAAATTCCCATGGCGGCGACCCTAACCGCATTGCGCCGGCGAGGCAAGGAATCTGACAGCGGGGCGCGGCCGCGGCTCACGCGAGTTGGCGGCCGAGCGCATAGCCGGCCGCCGCCGCGGCTACCCCGCCGATCACCGACACGAGGAGGTACGCCAGCGCTCGTCCGGGTTCGCCGGCATCCGCGTCGAGCACGATCTGCGCCGAGAAGGTGGAGAACGTCGTGAAGCCGCCGAGGAAGCCGACGCCGAGGCCCTCTCGCAGTTCGCGTGAGAACCAGTGCTCCGCGACCAGCAGGCCCAGGAGGAACGAGCCGACGATGTTGACGCCCACCGTCGACCAGACCAGGGCTTCGGAGTGGAGAGTCAGTCGGGAGATTCCCCAGCGCGACAGAACGCCGAGCAGTCCACCGATACCGACGAGCAGCGTTGCCATGTCAGGCTCCTTTCATCTCAGGAGCCATCAGCCGTGTCGGCGGTTGAAGGCGAGCTCCATCGCCCTGGGCGCGAGGTCGCGACCGGCGGGAACTATAGGCAGGCCGCGGCACCGATCTCCTCAGCGCTCAACCGCCGGCGCTGGATATTCCCACCCCGGCGCGAAAGTTGGCACATCTCGGGTCCGAATTGGGCGCGCGCGTCCCTTGTCACCTGAATCCTTCACCCATACCGTTGCCCCTTGCGACTCACTCAACGCAAGGGAGACATGGCGACGGCCCGAGCGGTATCCACGTTTACCGCACTTGGGTTTGACGTCTCGATCCCCCTGACGGAATCCGCCACGTACGACCTCATCGTTGACGGAGCCGATGGCCTCCAGAGGGTGCAGTGCAAGTTCTCCTCGACCTCGGATGTGGACCTACGGAGAATCCACTCCAATTCGCGGGGATACGTCGAAAAGCGACTCCCAGTCGACGCTTACGATTGGCTCTACGTGCTGCGGCCAGACGGCACGGAGTACGTGATCAAGGAGTGCCATCATGGCCGCCGCGCGGTAACCCCGCGTCCAGAGCATCGCGTCGGAGCGGTGGCAGAGTCTGGCTTATTGCAGCTGCCTTGAAAGCAGCCGGCCGAGAGGCCCGGGGGTTCGAATCCCTCCCGCTCCGTTTCACTCCAGGGCACCGGTCAAGGTAGTCCTCCTCGGCGGCCCCGCCTAGAATCGAGACACGGCGGCGAACCCGCCGAGACGTCCCAGGAGAGGTGGCCGAGTGGCTGAAGGCACTCGCCTGCTAAGCGAGTAGGGGGCGCAAGCTCTCTCGAGGGTTCGAATCCCTCCCTCTCCGTTGTCAGCTCCCGGCAGGCGGCCGAGGCCGCGGGGCCATCCGCGCTCTACCGCCCGCCCACGGGCTCCCTGTAGCCGCCCGTGTAGGGAGATCCCTTCTCGGCGGCGATCATTGGCGGGGGAAGCGTGAAGTCCTCGGCTCCCGCGACAGCGTCGGTCGGTGCCGTTGCGATGTGAGTCGCCAGGTAGTCGGCAAGCTGGACGCCGGGGTCGCCCTGGATCGTCTGCGTCCTGCGGTGGCGCAGGAACGGCAGCGTGATCGAGCCGCCGCGGACGGAGACGGGCTGGGCGCTCGGCGACGCGGCGAGCCACCAGTCCTGGTTGTTGTCGGTGACGCGCACCGCGATGCGGTCACCGGCCTTGAGCTTCCAGTCGGCGCCCCAGAGCGTGAGCGGGACCGTCGACTTGCCCGCGTTCCTCACCAGGTGGCCCTGGCGCGTGACGAGCTGACCGGTCCAGCCGCCGTTCCCGTCGGGGCTGAGGTCGTAGACGTCGATCGCGAGGTTGGCACGGGGGGCCGTCGTGGTCACCTTTACCGATGCCCTCGGCTCACCGGAGAGATGCACGGCGTACGGCAGTGGCTTGGACACGGTCCAAACGCCGGACTGGACCGTCGGATCCGTCGGGTTGGTGCCGCCGGTTGCGTTGCTCGAGATCGCGTCCCACCCGG
>Ga0075365_10000478_pt1 | contig 15126 bp, 15 predicted proteins | sample EndMetdeltDD1765_FD_71387 | JGI IMG/M metagenome (GOLD analysis project Ga0075365, IMG submission 71387) | Populus endosphere microbial communities from Tennessee, USA - Endosphere MetaG P. deltoides DD176-5 | ecosystem: Host-associated > Plants > Roots > Endosphere | place: USA: Tennessee... | reverse complement strand
GATAATTGAGAAGGTCGCTCTGATCCGGCCGTCCGAATCGGCATAGCGTTCGGCATAGATTTCAGCCGCCCGCATGAAAAAGGCGCGCGTCAAAGGCTTGCGACTGCGCGCGACGAGCGGGTTGGTCATGCCCATTGCCCGCAGGTCCCTCATCAGCGGAAAGATCGAATCGTAGCGAACCGTATAGGTCTCGGCGTCGATCACCGGCAGGGCAAAGCCGGCGCGCTGCATCAGACCGCCGACATCGCGGACGTCAGCGAAGGGGATCACCCGCGGGCTCGCACCACCCGTCATCTCTATCTCGGTTGCGAGCAGCACCTCGCGCAATTCCTGCAACGTGCCCGACCCGGGAACCGCGGCAAGAAAGAGCCCATCTGGCTTGAGGGCGCGACGAATCTGGATGAAGACGCCGGGGGTGTCGTTGGTTAGGTGAAGGCTGAGCGGCGCCAGCACAAGGTTGACCGACTGCGGCTCCAGGGGAACCTCCTCCAGCGCGGCTTCGATGAAGGCCTCTTGCGCCTCAGCATAAGCTCGTTCGCTCTCGACGCGCGTCAGTTGTCCGATCTTGCCGGTCGCGATCGCAGCGCGGGCCGCAGCACCCGTGGCGCCATGTAGTTCGACCGCGTGCTCGAAGGTCCGTTCGACCACGGCGAGGCGCTCGCCGAGTTCTTCTGCGGCGATATCGAGGAGGAAGGTCGCCTTCGGGTCGTGGTTGAAAAGCGCGCGATGCCGGTTCGTGGCGATCCGGGCCTGGTCGAAGATGATATCCATGGCGCGTTGCATAGTCCCGCGGAACCAGTGCCGCAAGGCGATTTTCCTCAGAGGCGAAACGCGCTAGTCTTTCCCGACAGGGTTGAGGGGGCAATGGGACCTAGGAGATTGCGATTGCCCATGCAGCTGAAAGGGCTGCTTCTGATGCGTTCCTTCGGGCTGCTGGTTGACCTCGTCTATCCGCCGGGATGCGTGGTTTGCGGGATCGCCACCGGCCGCCACAACGGCCTTTGTCCGACGTGCTGGTCCAAAATGCTCTTCATTGAACGGCCGAATTGCGAAGTCCTTGGCATACCGTTCTCGCATGATCTTGGGTCTGGCATCCTCATGCTGAGGCGATTGCCAATCTGCCGCCTTTCGAGCGGCTGCGGTCTGCCGCTTTTCATGACGAGCCGGTGCGCCAGCTGGTGCATGGTCTGAAATGTCGCGACCGAACAGATCTCGCGCCGATGATGGCCGAGTGGATGCTCAGGGCGAGTGACGGGATGGTCGAGTGCTGTGACGCCATCTTGCCGATACCGCTGCATCGAAGCCGCATGTTTTCGCGCAAATTCAACCAGGCGGCCGAGCTGGCGCGTCATCTCGCGCAGCAATCCGGCAAGACGCTTTTGCCTGCAACATTGATGCGTATCAAACGCACCCGCCCTCAGGTGGGCCTCGGCGCAAAGGCGCGCGAAGAAAATGTTGGCAGTGTCTTTGCCATCGCCAAGGCGCGGGACAACGACGCCTTCGGCAAACGGCTTATCCTTGTCGACGATGTCTACACGACCGGTGCCACGGTTGCCGCGGCAGCGAAGGTATTGCGCAAGGCAGGAGCGGCGGACATCATGGTTTTGACCTTTGCAAGGGCTCTTTCAGAAACTATATGACGAAAAGATAACCTGTATTGTCTGGAGTCCTCATGGCACCCGTCACCATCTATACGCGCCAAGCCTGCGGTTATTGCGCGCGCGCCAAAACGCTGCTGTCCGAAAAGGGCGTCGATTTCGTCGAGCACGATGCAACCTCTGCGCCGGAGCTTCGCCAGGAGATGATCGGCAAGTCCAACGGTCGCACGACCTTCCCGCAGATTTTTATTGGCGAGCAGCATGTCGGCGGATGTGATGATCTCTATGCGTTGGATCGTGCCGGTGGGCTTGATCCTCTGCTTGCTGCGTAAGGAAGAGCGATGACGTTTACGGCGGCCGCCATCCAGATGTGTTCCGGCGTCGATCCCGAGAGGAACGCGGCGGCGATGGCGCGCCTCGTCCGCGAGGCTGCGGGCCTGGGCGCGACGTATGTGCAGACACCTGAGATGACAGGCATGCTGCAGCGCGACCGGGCGGCTGCCAAGGCCCTCCTGCGCGACGAAACCACTGATGTCATCGTCCGGACCGGTTCGGAGCTAGCACGGGATCTGGGCATCTTCATGCACGTGGGATCTACCGCAATCGCGCTGGATGACGGGAAGCTCGCCAACCGCGGCTATCTCTTCGGCCCTGATGGCAGGATCCTCAATCGTTATGACAAGATCCACATGTTCGACGTCGATCTCGACAACGGCGAAAGCTGGCGCGAGAGCGCGGCCTACCGCCCGGGGTCCGAGGTGCGCGTATTGTCGCTTCCCTTCGCCGAAATGGGCTTCGCGATCTGCTACGATGTTCGCTTCCCCGCACTTTTCCGCGCCCAGGCCGTTGCGGGCGCTGAAGTGATGACGGTGCCTGCCGCCTTCACGAAGCAGACCGGCGAAGCGCATTGGGAAATCCTGCTGCGTGCGCGCGCAATCGAGAACGGCGTTTTTGTGATTGCCGCTGCTCAGGCGGGTCGTCACGAGGACGGACGAGAGACTTTTGGTCATTCGATGATCATCGATCCGTGGGGCCGTGTACTGGCTTCGGCCGGCCCAACTGAGGAGGCCGTCATCATCGCCGACATTGACACCGCTGCCGTCAAGGCCGCCCATGACAAGATTCCGAACCTGAAAAATGGCCGTGATTTTTCCATCGAGAGGGTTGCAGGGGCAGTTGCAGGAGGTGTGGCCGCTTGATCCGTTATTCCCTGCGTTGTGAAAATACCCATGAATTCGAAGGCTGGTTTTCCGAAAGCGCCGATTTCGATCGCCAGGTCGCATCAGGATTTCTAACCTGTCCCGTCTGCAATTCCGCGTCCATCTCCAAGCTCCTGATGGCGCCGTCCGTTTCGACGGCGCGCAAGAAGGACGAAATGCAGACGCTCGCGATGGATACGATGCGTCGGGACGCGTTCCAGAAGCTAAAAGAGGCCGTTGCGACGATCAAGGCGAATTCCGAGGATGTCGGAACACGGTTTCCCGAGGAAGCGCGCAAGATCCACTATGGAGAGAGCGACGCCCGCGGGATCATCGGGCAGACCACTATGGATGAAGCGCAAGCACTCCTTGAGGAGGGCATCGAGATTGCCGCCCTGCCTGTTCTGCCCGACGATGTGAATTAAGCTAGTGCGCGCTGTATGCTCCGTCCACGAGATGGTAGCTGCCGGTGATGAAGCTTGCTTGCTCTGACAATAGGAAGCAGACGAGCGCTGCCACTTCCTCCGGCGTGCCGCGCCGGCCCATCGGCTGCAGTGCCTCCATGCGGCGACTGCTCGCAATATCGCGATGTTCTGACGAAAGCGGTGTTTCAATCCAGCCGGGGCCGACCGCATTGATGCGGATGCCCAAGCGCGCATATTCGATAGCCGCGGCCTTTGTCAGGCCGACGACGCCGTGCTTGGCCGCCGTATAGGCACATGCAATTGGCAATGCGACGGCACCGAGCACGGACGACACGTTGACGATCGCCCCGCCACCGCCGGCCAGCATGGCCGCGATCTCGTACTTCATGCAGTAGAAAACGCTGTTGAGGTTGACGTCCATCAGTTTGTGCCAGTTGTCGAGCGGGTAGTCGCCCGTCGCCCTGCGCACGCCGTCGACGCCGGCATTGTTGACTGCAAGATGCGGGCCTCCGCACATTTCGGCGACCGTTGCAATCAGCTTTTCAACCGCCGCCGCATCGGTGACATCGACGACAAAATGGCGAGATTTGCCCCCCTTTCCGCGAATCTCCGCGGCAACGCGCTCTGCTGCTTCGGCATTGATATCCGCGACAACAACCTCCGCACCCTCCTCGGCCAATTGCCGGGAGATGGCCGCGCCGATGCCAGAGCCCGCGCCGGTGACAATCGCTACTTTTCCTTCGAAACCAAGATTCATCGTTTCTTGCTACCGCTCCCCTGCAGCCAGACCAATTCAAACGCGAACAGTTGCAACCTGCCTGAAAGCCCGTGTAGGGCACCGGCGCTACGGCGCGAACCGTTCCAACCTAGCTTTGCGGCACCTGTTGCCGCAAGAGGCGCCCTCTGACGGGACGACATTATGAAGGACTTATACAACGATAGGGAGGTTTCTGCACAGAAGAGCGCTGCAGCGGTCCGCCGATGACTTGGCCTGAAAACAACGGGATGCTAAAGGAAAACGATAGGGCTCACCATTATCAGCAGGTAACGATGGATAACGACCATATTACGCGCCGTAGCCTAATCTTGGGCTGTGTGGCTTTGATGGCCTCTGGATGCACGACGGCGAGTTGGCCGATAGAGAATCCCTTTTCTTCGACGAGTTCCCGTATCCGGCGACGGGAGGTTGCATATTCGGGCAGCGAGCAGCCGGGCAGTATCGTTGTCAACACCTACGAACGCTACCTTTACTACGTCGAGCCAGAGGGCCGCGCGACACGCTATGGCGTCGCAGTCGGCGAGGAAGGTCTTACTCTGAAGGGCAATGCCGTTGTCGGGCGAAAGGCCGAGTGGCCATCGTGGACGCCGACTGCTAGCATGATCGAACGCAAGCCGCGGTTGGCGCAGTATGCCGGCGGGGTTCCCGGAGGGGAAAACAATCCTCTCGGTGCGGCGGCACTTTATCTCTACCGCGGCGGGCAGGATACCTACTTCCGAATCCATGGAACGAACGAGCCGTGGCTGATCGGACAGGCGGTGTCGAATGGTTGCATCCGTATGACCAATGAAGACATCGTTCACCTCTACGGTCGGGCGCCCGTGGGGACCAGCGTTTTGGTCATATGATACTTACATTTTGTATCGATATTGCCACCGTCTGTTAGCATTGCGGGTCGCTTGCGCGACGCGACGGGCGCACTGTGCCCTTTCTGCACTTGGCTTGGGGCTATTTTACCGCTATTAGTAGAATCGTTGCCTTCGATAACCTATTCCATGCTAACGGAGAGGACTACTTGATGAGCAGAATCCTAATAATGTGCCTTGTTGCGTTGTTTTCCGTTTCGAGCCTGACGGCTTGCGGATCAGTTGGTAAAGGCAAGGGCAAAGCCCCGCCGCCAGTGGCAGAGGCCGCACCAATCACCAAGTAACATCTGACCTTTGAGGAAGGGGGAGGGACTTCGTGGCCCCTCCCCCAAATCGTTGTCGGAGCCTGGCTGCCTGCGGGCAAATGCACAACCTTAGGCTGGCACTTTTGCGTGGTGGTCTGTGCTCATTCGATCTCGGAGATGAAGCGTAGTTATGACGCTTGCAAAAGGCCACCAATCCCTCCTGTTTCTCATCGCCCTCGCGCTCACATCTTGCCAATCGGACGACAAGCCGCCGCAACCGAGGTTCACCTCGAACGCAAGTGGCGCGCAAGTCAGCAAAGCCTCCCAGCGGGAGGGCCAGTATTTCATCGAATTCCGTTCACGCTACGCGCTGACCTATGGTCATACCTATGCGGTCTTCGGGCGCCTGAACAAGTCCGGCGGGATGATCAATCCGCAGGTCGCCGGGCTTGCGCCTGCTTCTGAAGACGCCGCGCCTTACGTTCTCGGGCACTTCATTCCCGTTCCCGCGTCGACCGGAGCGACAGATGGAGACCTTGAAGAAGCCTATCGTTCGGCAAGTTGGCGCATATTGTTGACGGAAGCCGAGTACAGCAAGACCGTCGCCTTCATTCGCCAACTGCAGGCAAAATCGAAGCTGTGGCAGGCCACGGTCGACAATTGCAACAATTTCGTCGGCGAGATCGCAGGTTCCATGGGATACAAGACACCCAGCATCTGGCTTCGTCCGCAAGAGTTCATTACAAAGCTTCGAGAGATGAATACGTGACTGCGGAGCGAGCCCATCGGGTCATCGCGTCCGCATGATCGACGAAGGGCTCCGGTGATCTGAATTGAGCGTTGCTCTCATTGGTAAAATTGTGTGGGTACTTGGCATTATCGCCTGGTACGCAATTCGCTATCCTTCGGAACGTCGCGCGAGGCGAACGAGGGTTGTCAGCGACCGTCGTTCGGGAGTTGAATCGGTAGGTCTTTCGGCCGCGCTCCTGGGGCTTGCCTTTGTTCCCGGCTTCTATGTCGCGACGGGGAGGCCGGAGGCTGCCGACTATACGGCGCATTCATGGGCGGTGATCCTTGGCGCAATATTGTTTTGCACAGCCATGTGGGTCTTCCGCAGGACGCACAAGGCGCTCGGCCGCAACTGGTCGATCACCCTGCAGATTCGCGAGAAGCACGAGCTGATTTCCCACGGTCCCTACGCATTTGTGCGCCATCCCATGTACACGTCCTTTCTGCTGATGGCGCTCGGCCAGGTATTTCTGCTGGCAAATTGGGTGGTTGGGCTGGCAGGCGTGATCGGCTTCGCAGTCCTCTTCTTTTTGCGGGTGGACAAGGAGGAGCGCATGATGCTGGAGATTTTTGGCCCTGAGTATCGTGCCTACATGGACCGGACAAAGCGAATTATCCCCTACATCTACTAGAGGACGCATGATGCGGGGACGTGCCATCAAGCTTTCGCCATCACGACGTCTGGTCGGAGACCTCATGCGGTTCTCGATCGGCGTGCCGCGCGTCACGGTGCAGCGGCAGATGAACCTCGGGCCATTACAGCAAGCGAGGATGGCGCAACAGAGCAAGACATCCTGGACCGTGTTGTTCCTGAAGGGTTATGCGCTTCTCAGCCAGGACGTGCCGGAACTGCGGCGCGCTTATGTCAAGCTGCCCCGGCCCCAGCTCTACGAATATCCGGTCAGTATTGCCTCCGTCGCTCACGAGCGCGAGCACGAGGGGGAGCGGATCGTGCTATTGAGCACGATCGAAGATCCGGAGCATCGGTCAATAGGGGAGATCGAGGAACTGTTTCTGGCCGCCAGGTCAAAGCCTGTTCAGGAGATCAAGCAGTTCCGCAAGGCTCTGAAATTTGCGCGCGCGCCTGGCCCGATTCGTTGGCTGCTGATGTGGCTGGGGCTCAACCTCGGGCGGCAGCGCGGACGCCGCTTCGGTACATTCCAGCTGTCGGTCTATTCGGGCCTGGGCGCAGAATCGCTGAACCCGCTGACGCCGCTGACCACCATTTTCAATTATGGCTCGATTTCCGAAGACGGAACGGTCACCGTCCGCATCCACTATGACCATCGGGTGATGGATGGCGCCAATGTAGCCCGCGCCCTGATTCGCTTCGAAAACATTTTGAACGGAGCCATCACAGATGAAGTCCGAGACATGGCTTCAAGTGGAGCGATCCCCGGCGAGGCGGCGTCGGGAGAGGCATCATGACAGACAAACAACGTGAAACATTGCGCCCCGCCGTCGTCGTGGTCGGCGCGTCCCGCGGCATTGGCCGGGCGATCGCTAAGGTCGCCGCATGCGAAGGTGCGATTGTCGTCCTCGTTGCGCGGTCGTTGGACGGGCTGGCTGCCGCCGCAGACGATGTGAAAGCGGCCGGTGGCGAAGCATTCACCTTCTCGCTCGACCTTCTCGCGGCCGACGCCTCGACGCGACTGAAGGACTTCCTCACGGCCAACGGCTTGGTCTGCGACGTTTTGGTGAACAGTGCCGGCTATGGTTTGCGCGGTCCGGCGACAGCGCTTCCGATTGCAGACCAGCTCGGCATGGTCGACGTTAACATTCGCGCGCTGACCGATATGACGCTGCATTTCCTGCCGGGAATGGTGGCCCGTGGGCGCGGCGGCGTACTCAACCTCGGTTCCATTGCCGGCTTCACCCCGGGTCCGAACATGGCGCTGTACTACGCCAGCAAGGCCTTCGTTCGCTCCTTTTCGGAGGCGTTGCATCAGGAGGTCAAATCGACCGGCGTGACGGTGACCTGTGTCGCGCCCGGACCTGTTGCGACGGAGTTCCTGGAGCGGTCAGGCGCGGGCCGGGCTGCACTGTTCAAGATCCTGCCCAAGCTCAGCTCCGACTATGTGGCCGAGCGCGCGTGGCGCGGGTTCAAATCCGGCCGTCGCCTGGTGGTGCCAGGTGTTTCGGCAAAGTTGGCGGCTTTCGTGGCATCGTCGCTGCCGTCGGCGGCGAAGGTGCGCTTGATCGGTCGTCTGCAACGACGCAGTCGCGACCTGTGCCCATGCGGCTCCGGCAAACCCTTCAAAGAATGTTGTGGCTCACGGTAGGCACGCCGAGGGGCATCTGCCCCCCGCAAACTCTATACGACGGTACGTTTCGCCAGCATCATGTAGTTTACGTCCATGTCCTTCGACAGATTCCACTGATTTGACAGCGGATTGAAGAAGACGCCCGTGCGATCGATGATCGAGAGGCCGTTTGCCGTCACGGGCTTTTCGATCTCTTCCGGACGAACCAGCTTCTCATACTGATGCGTGCCACGCGGCAGCCACCGCAGGATATTTTCTGCGGCAAAAATGGCGAGTGCGGCTGCCTTCATCGTCCGATTGATAGTCGCGACGAACATCAGGCCACCCGGGCGAACCATCCCGGCGCAGGTGGTCAGGAAAAAATCGACGTCGGCGACGTGTTCCACGACTTCCATGTTGAGGACGATGTCGAAAGTTTCGCCGGCCTCCGCAAGTTGTTCGGCCGTCACCGCCCGATAATCGACAGGCACACCGGAGGCCTTCGCATGCGTCGAGGCAATGCCGATGTTCTTCTCCGATGGATCCGCACCAACGACGCTGGCGCCCATCCGCGCAACCGGTTCCGACAGCAAGCCGCCACCGCAGCCGATATCGAGGACGCGAAGACCGTCCAGCGGCTTCGCGCTACGGATGTCGCGTCCGAAGTTTTCCGCTGCTCTGTCGCGGATGTAGGCGAGCCGTACGGGATTGAACTTGTGCAGCGGCTTGAACTTGCCGGTAGGGCTCCACCATTCCGCCGCCATCGCCGAGAAGCGGTCCACCTCTTCCTGATCGATCGTGCTTTTTGCCGCTTCGCTCATGTTTCCGTCCTCGCATTTCGTTCCGAGTGAAGTCGGACGAAGCTGTGAGGAAGTCAAGAGCTGACCGCGGACGCAGTGTCGCAAGCAACTTTCAAATGAGGCGAACTGCAGCGCAGCCTACACCAAGAAGATGAGGAGACGTTAAAGTTAACAATATGCTAATATACTGATAGTTTGTTGGGGATCGACCATGTCACGCTTCTGTGGTGCTGTCGCTGCAGGTGTCCTTTTTGCTTTGTTTAGCCCGATGCAGGCCTTTTCCGCCGAGCCGGTGGGGCAGGCGACACTGATCCGCACCGAGGTGACGGGTGAAACCGGTCCGCTCGTCGTTCGATCGCCGGTTCACCGCGACGAGCGCATCCGAACCTCTAAATCGGGCCTCGGGCAGTTCATATTCAAGGACGGTACGAAGCTCGCTGTCGGCGCTGGCTCGACGGTTGTGATCGACAAGTTCGTCTATGACGATTCCGCCTCTGTGAAGCGCCTTTCGATCAAGGCGGCGAAGGGGACGTTCCGATGGATCAGCGGCAATTCGGCCTCCTCGGCCTATTCGATCGTGACGCCGGCCGGGACAATCGGGGTACGTGGCACGGCCTTCGATTTCTACGTCGGACCCAACGGCACGACCGCCATCGTATTGCTCAACGGAGCGGCGAGCTTCTGCGGCCCGGGCGGCTGCAGACAGTTGCGTCAGCAGTGCGATTGCGTGATTGCAACACGCGGCGGCAGGATGACCGATCCCAGCCAGGTCGACCGCCGTACACTCCAGACACTCAGCAATCCGCGAGCGCTGCCATTCCTTTCGGGGGATCAGCAGCTTTCCGGGGCGCTTGGCGGCATCCGCACCAGTTGTGGGCTGGCATCGCTGCGCCAGGACCGCCAGGATCGGCCGCAGCCACAACAACGGCAGGAGCGACCTGCGCCACAGGCACCACAGCAAGCACCGCAGGCTCCACAGCAGACGCCGCAACAGCCACAGCAACAGGCACCGGACACGCCAGATCCGCCGGATAAACCGGACAAGCCTGATCATCATCATGACCGGGATCACCACGGTCGAGACCACCATGATCGCGATCATCGCGGACATGGCGGGGACGACAACGATCACGATCGCGACGGTCGTCGTGGTCGCGAAGGCCGAAGCGGAAATTATTAAGGTTCAAGATGCACCTTGGGTTCGCGCGGCAAGCGCGCACGAGTGCTGTCATCGTCGTTGCCGGGACTGTCACGGAAGTGTTCGGCCCGGCGCCCAAGGCGGCTGTAGAACTGAGGTAGAGTTGCTGTTAGTTCCGCCGCCTTGAGCTTGGCGACGCTGAGCATTTTCCGGCTCTCCGCCGAATGGGCGCGCAGTGCCGTGACAAGCTCGGTGTGAATGTGCTGCATGTCAGCAAAGGCGCCGGAGCTTCGAACCTGTTCGCCGCCGATAACTGCATAAAGGTGCGCTCTGCTGCTCTTGCCCTTCAGTCCAAGTAGGCCGGCGTCGAGGAGCGCAAAATGCAACAACTCGCCAGCCGTGTTCTCGGAGACGAGAATGTCGAAACCAACCTCCTTGCAGGCGGACTCGATGCGTGCCGCGACGTTGACGGCATCGCCGACAGCGGAATAGTTGAAGCGGGTCTCGGCCCCCATGTTGCCGACGCAGGCAAGGCCTGTATGAATGCCGATACCGATGCCAACTTGGTACTCCTTGCCGAAGCCGAAGGCATCCGATGCGTTAAGTGAGGCGAGCGTCTCACGCATCGCAAGGGCTGCTCGGACCGCCTTGGCAGGATGGTTCAGGACATCCACCGGAGCGTTCCAGAAGGCCATGATCGAGTCGCCGATAAACTTGTCGAGCGTGCCTTCATTGGCGGTCACGTGGCGGCTCAGCGCATCGAGCAACGTGTTCAAGAAGCGGACGACTTCGGCCGGCTGCAGCCGCTCGCTGAGTTCGGTGAAACCGCGAACGTCGACGAACATCACGGTCAGTTCGCGGTCGTCGCCTCCGAGGCGCATCGCATCGCGGGTGTGCTCGATCCGATAAAGCAGTGAGGGTGAAAGATATTGCCCGAAGGCGCGGCGGACTTCGCGCCGTTCGCGGTCGATGACGAGAATGCGAAAGGAGGTCGCGGCGAAATGGATGATCGAGCCGGCGATGATTGGTGCGAGCGGATCCAAAAGCAGGCCCCAGGCAGAAAAGGCAAACCATGAGGCAGCAAGCGCCAGCGCCGTAATGCAGAGGCCACAGACGAGCGCTACGGCCGGGCTGACGAAGGTGGTCAGCACAACCAGGATCGTGCCCAGCACGGCAATCGCAAGGATTTCCATTCCATCCGCCCAGTCGGGCCGGGAGAGAAAATGACCGGTCAGGATCTGCTCGACGGTCTGGGCATGCATGGAAACACCAGGGACGTTCTGGCCGAGAGCCGTCGTCCGGATATCCTGCAGACCGGCCGAGGACGTCCCGACAAAGACGATGCTTCCTTCGATGGCGGCAGCGATTTGCGGATCGACGCCCTGCGGGGCCAGGATCTTGCCGGCGGAGATATAGCGCTCTGCAACATCGGGACTGGTATACAGCCACAGTTCGCCGCTGGCCGTCACCGGCACGATGAACTCGCCGATCTTGGCCGATGTCAGTGTGTCGGGAGCTTCGGGGGCGGCCGCCAGCACATAGGTTGAAGCGCCTTGGGCAACGCGCAGAGCCTCGATCGCCAGATTCGGATAGAGTTGCTCGCCGTCCGTCAAAAAGAGCGGCACCTTGCGTACGACAGCGGAGGGATTGCCGGGATTGAGGCTGATATGGCCGAGACCCGTGGCATTGATCTGCAATTGTGGGCGTATCGGGGTCGCTGCATCGAGGCGGGGAGGAGCGTTAACTGGGCTTTCGCCGGTAAAGGCGAAGCCCGCCTTGACCGGTGGTCGGTAGCTACCCTCGGTCGTCAGGCCGAAGCCGAGCACGACGGGGCGTCCGGCGATCGCCTCGGCGAAAAGCTCGTCATTGTCAGGCAGGCGGTTTAGCAACGTCGGGTCAACGCCGGCAACATCGCGCATGACGGTGCGCGGCGAGAGGCGGTCAGGCTCGGCGAACAGGACGTCGAAGGCGATCGCAGCAGCACCCAGATCCGATAGCCGTTCTACGAGAACGGCCAGCCGGTCGCGCGGCCAGGGCCACTGGCCGAACTCCTTGAGCGATGCCTCGTCGATGTCGATAATGCGGACCGGCGTTGGCTCGAAAGCGCGTGGTGAAATGCGCTGATATTCGTCGAAGGTGATGTCGCGGATCTGCCGCAAGAGTGGCGGATCGCTTGCCCGCAGCACCGTGAGGGCCGCGACAATGGCGAGGCCAATGATTACGCCGATTTGCTGCGCACGCGTCATATGCGATCGAAGCCCTTGCGTCGGAGCCGATGGACGCAGATGGACGGCCGGCGTCTTCTCGGCGCAGTCAGGCTGCCTGTTTCCGTGGCGTGATGCAACTGCGCCTTTCGGGCGGTTGGAGCTCCGACGTATAGTCCCGGCTGAATGCTTACGGGGCCGGTGCGCGCCGTCAGGTCATGAACAGCGATTTGAACTGCGGAGGCTGGCAGCGGAGATATTGATTGGCGGCCTTCACCTTGCCGCCGAGTTTTGCTGCAGCGTGCCAGGGCCAACGAGGATCGTAGAGCACCGCGCGGGCGAGAGCGATCAGATCGGCATCGCCGGTAGCGACAATAGCCTCGGCCTGTATAGGCTCGGTGATCAGGCCAACTGCGACAATAGGTATATCGACGGCAGATTTGATCGCACGTGCAAGCGGCACTTGGTAGTTGGGTGCGACAAGAATCTGCTGGGCCGAATGCAACCCTCCGCTCGATACGTGGATTGCATCGCACCCCCTTGATTTGAGATTCTGGGCAAAGGTTATGACTTGGTCGATGTCCAGGCCGCCCTCCACCCAGTCTGTCGCTGAGACCCGCATCGTGACAGTTCTGTCGGACGGCAAGGCCGCTCTGACGGCATCGAAGACTTCAAGCGGAAACCGCATGCGGTTTTCGAGCGAGCCGCCATACTCGTCGGAACGGTGATTGGATAGCGGCGATAGGAACTGATGCAGCAAATAGCCGTGCGCGCCATGAATTTGAACGGCATCGATGCCGATCCTTGCTGCGCGTACGGCCGCGGCAGCGAAGGCGTCCCGCACGCGCTTCAGGCCTTCCTGGTTCAGCGCCGTCGGCGGCACATAGTTGGGATTGAAAGCGATCGCCGATGGTGCCTGGGTCTGCCAGCCATGCGAATGATCGGGTGGGAACTGCGCGCCACCGCGCCACGGAACCTCCGTGGATGCCTTGCGGCCTGCATGGGCAAGCTGCACGGCAATTGGTATATCGGACCAGCGGCGGATGGCTTCGAGAGTGCGGGCCATCGCCGCTTCGGTGGCATCGTCGTAGAGCCCGACATCCGCAAACGTGATCCGCCCTTCGGGAACGACAGCCGTCGCCTCAATGGTCAGCAACGCCGCGCCCGACAAAGCCAGCTGGCCGAGATGGATCATATGCCAATCGGTCATGCAGCCATTTTCGGCAGAGTACTGGCACATCGGCGCAATCACGATCCGATTTGCAAGCTCAACATTGCGGACGCGAAACGGGGTGAACAGTACGGGTTGTGACAAGCTTGATCCCCTCTAAAATACGGACGCAAGGCGGGACGGGCGCCGGTTCTTCTGTCGTCCTGATATGCTAATGAACGGTGCCGGAACGGAGGCCCATCGTCAGCCTGAATTCGATCTCTGCGACGATTTGAACGGCTTCCTCGACAATTTCATCGGCGACCGGATTGGCTGCTTCGGCCACATCGTCAAGACTGTCTCGCAAAAGTGCCTGCACCCGCGTCATCGCCACGCAGAGCTTCGTGTTCTCGTTCGCATTGGCAAGAGGTTTCAGGATTGCCATCAGTCCTTCTAGGTGCACCAAGCTCCGCCGGCGCTCAGCGTGGTTCATTTCGCGCAAAACAAATCGCTCCCTATGCTGTCCTGTCTGCGTCAAAGGTGAAGGCCGATGGGGGAATTAGCGCCGCGCCCACCCACTTCAAGGATAGCCATCCGCCTTCGGCGCCAGCACGCCGCCATTCTCCGTTCCACACCTTGCCACCCCCCCACAAACTCGCTAAGAGACGCGGCAACTTGGGCCCTTGGGGCGCAAGGCTTTAGAAGGGTTCCAGAAACTCCCAATTCCTGGCTCTTCGGCCGTGCGGTTCCGTGTGGGGCTCGTGATGCCGGGTCTGGCTTTGGTCTCTCTCGGCACTAGGTCGTGGTAGAGGCATATGGCACGCATCGTAATGAAATTCGGCGGAACCTCCGTCGCTGACCTGGACCGCATCAAGAACGTTGCCCGCCATGTGAAACGTGAAGTCGATGCCGGCCATGAAGTGGCGGTCGTCGTATCCGCCATGTCCGGCAAGACCAACGAACTGGTCGGCTGGGTGCAGGGAACGCCGAAGGTCGTTGGCGCCAATTCGCCGTTCTACGATGCGCGCGAATATGATGCGGTCGTCGCGTCGGGCGAGCAGGTGACCTCCGGATTGCTCGCGATCGCGCTGCAGGCGATGGATATCAACGCCCGCTCCTGGCAGGGCTGGCAGATCCCGATCCGCACTGACAATGCCCATGGCGCCGCGCGCATTCTCGATATCGATGGCTCCGACATCATCAAGCGCATGAGCGAGGGGCAGGTGGCCGTCGTCGCCGGCTTCCAGGGCCTCGGCCCCGACAACCGCATCGCGACGCTTGGCCGCGGTGGCTCCGATACGTCGGCGGTGGCGATCGCCGCTGCGGTCAAGGCCGATCGCTGCGATATCTATACCGATGTCGACGGCGTCTATACGACGGACCCGCGCATCGTGCCGCAGGCACGCCGCCTGAAGAAGATCGCCTTCGAGGAAATGCTCGAAATGGCTTCGCTTGGCGCTAAGGTTCTGCAGGTGCGTTCCGTGGAACTCGCTATGGTGCACAAGGTTCGTACCTTCGTGCGCTCCTCTTTCGAAGATCCCGATGCTCCGGGCATGGGTGATTTCTTGAATCCGCCCGGAACGCTGATTTGTGACGAGGATGAAATCGTGGAACAGGAAGTAGTCACCGGCATCGCCTATGCCAAGGATGAGGCTCAGATCTCGCTTCGCCGTCTTGCCGACCGGCCGGGC
>Ga0075365_10000477_pt1 | contig 15128 bp, 17 predicted proteins | sample EndMetdeltDD1765_FD_71387 | JGI IMG/M metagenome (GOLD analysis project Ga0075365, IMG submission 71387) | Populus endosphere microbial communities from Tennessee, USA - Endosphere MetaG P. deltoides DD176-5 | ecosystem: Host-associated > Plants > Roots > Endosphere | place: USA: Tennessee... | reverse complement strand
GCTCCCTCGGCGGCAACAAGGCGCGAAAGCTCGAATGGCTGCTCGCCGACGCCCGGCGACGTCGCCGGGCGTCGGCGAGCAGCCATTCGAGCTTTCGCGCCTTGTTGCCGCCGAGGGAGCTGTAGAGGCCGTCGTCCTTGATCCAGACGGGGGCGACGCCCCCTTGGCTCCGCAAGCCCGTCAGCTCGCGCACCGGCGTGGGCCCGTTCCCCAGAGGCACCCGATCCAGGTCGGTGGCAAGGCGCATCGGGCTCAGGCTATGCGCAGGTGGGGCTGTCGGCGCTGGCGAGCGGCCTCGCGCCCTCAGGGGTGAGGTTGAAGCCCACCGGGTTCGCCGCCGAGGGAACCGGCACCTGCTTGCCGTTCAGCTCGATCCGGATCTCGCCGTTGCCGAGCGTCACCTGCATGTCCTTGGCCTTGAAGGGACCGCGGGTGTCGCCGGTGGTCAGGGTCTCGCCGTTCACGAGCGGCTTTCCGGACTGATCGACCAGGCAGACCCAGACGGTGCCGGTCGGGGTCAGCGACACCGTCGCCTCGGACGGCGTCGTCGTAGTGGTCGTCGACGCGTTCGCGGAGCCGTGCTTGCCGCCGTGATGCTTGGGGTGGGCCTTCCCGTTGTCGCTGGAGCCCCCGGTGAGCCCGAGGACCACGAACAGGGCGGCGAGCGCCGCTGCGACGAAGATCGCGCCCCACCCGATGCGGCGCCAAATCGGGCTGCCGCCGCCGACCAGCGGGCGGGGCGGCTCGAAGGGAACATCGGTCGGGCGCTCCGCCTGGGCCGGCGCCGCCTCACGGTCGTACTCGTCGACCAGCGCCGCGCCGTCGAGGCCGAGAAAGTCGGCGTACGTGTGCAGGAAGCCGCGTACGTAGGCATCACCCGGGAGGACGTCCCACTCCTCGTTCTCGAGCGCGTCCAGATAGCGGACGCGGATCCTGATCGTCCGCTCGGCGTCGTCGAGCTCGATTCCGGCGGCGACGCGCGCCTCACGCAGGCTCTCCCCGATCCCGGGCATGCCCACATTGTCGCGTCAAGCGGCCTAGACAGGCGTAGCCGACAGCTGTGGGTACAGCGGGTGCTGCTCCATCAGCGCCCCGGTGCGCTCCGAGAGCGAGGCCTTCTCGGTCTCGAAGCGGTCCGAGAGCGCGACGCAGATGACCTGGGCGATCTCACGCAGGTCGTCCTCGGTGAGGCCGCGTGTGGTCAGCGCCGGAGTGCCGATGCGCAGGCCCGATGGGTTCATCGGCGGCCGCTCGTCGAAGGGGATCGCGTTGCGGTTGACGGTGATGCCGACCTCCTCGAGCCGGCGCTCCGCCGTCTTGCCGTCGAGCCCGGTCGGGTTGAGGTCGACCAGCACCAGGTGGACGTCGGTCCCGCCGGTGAGCACGTCGATGCCGCCGGCGATCAGTTCGTCAGCGAAAGCCCGGGCGTTCGCCACGGTCTGCCGCTGGCGCGCCTTGAACGGCTCGGATTGAGCGATGCCGAGGGCCACCGCCTTGCCGGCGATGATGTGCATCAGCGGGCCGCCCTGGCTGCCGGGGAACACGGACCGGTCGATGTCCTTGGCCAGCTCCTCCTCGCAGAGGATCATCCCGCTGCGGGGCCCGCAGAGGGTCTTGTGGATCGTCGTCGTCGTGATGTGGGCGTGAGGCACGGGGCTCGGATGCTCACCCGCGGCGACGAGACCCGCGAAGTGGGCCATGTCGACCATCAGCTTGGCGCCGACCGAATCGGCGATCTCGCGGAACGCGGCAAAGTCGAGGTGCCGGGGATACGCCGACCACCCGGCGACGATCACCTTGGGCTCGTGCTCGTGCGCGAGCCGCTCGACCTCCTCCATGTCGCACAGCAGGTCCTCGCGGCGCACGTGGTAGGCGACGACGTTGTAGAGCTTGCCCGACAGGTTCAGCTTCATCCCGTGGGTCAGGTGGCCGCCGTGGTCGAGGGCCATCCCCATGATCGTGTCGCCCGGCTCCAGGATCGCCATGTAGGCGGCGTTGTTCGCCTGGGCCCCGGCATGCGGCTGGACGTTGGCGTGCTCGGCCCCGAACAGCTCCTTGGCACGATCGATCGCGAGCTGCTCCGCGACGTCGACCTCCTCGCAGCCGCCGTAGTACCGGCGGCCCGGATAGCCCTCGGCGTACTTGTTGGTGAGCACCGAGCCCGCGGCATCCAGCACGGCCTGCGGGACGAAGTTCTCCGACGCGATCATCTCCAGCGTGTTCTGCTGGCGGTGGAGCTCCCGCCGCAGGACCTCGGCGATCGCGGGGTCGACCTCGGCCAGCGGCGCGGTCTGGAAGTCGTCGGGGAGATCGGGCATCGCTGCGACGATAGCAACGGCTCGGGCGGCGATACTCCCGGTGATGGAAGACACCAACCTGGACCTGGTTCGGGAGGGCTTCGACGCGATGCGCGAAGGGGACCCCGAGGCGATGATGCCCTTCATCCACCCGGAGTTCGAGGTCACGACGCCCCCGGGGCTGGCGGCGGAGCCGGACACCTACCGCGGACCCGAGGGCATCCGCCGGTACTTCGAATCCTTCTACGAGGCGATGGATCGCGTCACCTTCGCCGCGGACGAATTCATCCCGGTGGGCGAGCTCGTGGTCGTACCGTCGGTGCTGCGGACGCGCGGGCGATTCAGCGGCATCGAGGCCGAGCAGCGCGTCGCCCTCGTCTACGAGCTCAGGGACGGCAAGGCGTACCGGATCAGCGTCTACGCGACCGCCCGCGAGGCGATGGACGCGGCGCGATCAGCCGCGGGCGACGCCTAGGCGCGCATCAACCTCACCGAGGTCGAGGGCGCCTTCGCGCAGCACCTCCCACGTGCCCCCGTCGTCCAGCCCCGTGAGGTCCACCACCGTCGACGGCTTGCCCACCAGCTCGCCGCCGTCGATTGCCAGGTTGACCTCGTTCACGAGCCCGGGATCGACATCCTCGAACTTGCTCGGCGGCGACTCGCCACTCCGATTGGCGCTCGTCTGGAACAGGGCGCACCGAGCTCCCGCGAGCGGCCCATCGATCAGGCGCAGGCCGAGCCGCTCCGGGTCCTCACGGCAGGCGAGTGGGTAGCGGCGCTCGGGGTTCGCGACGACCGCCGTGACGGGCCCCGGCAGCAGGACGCCGAGCGCCTCTCGCGTCCGTGGCCCGAGGGTCGAGAGGATCTCCCGCATCGCCAGCGGCGCGAAGAACATCACCGCCGAGGACTTGCCCTCGTCGCGGCCTTTGAGCTCGTGGATGTGCTCGACCGCGTCTCCGCGCAGCGGATCGCAGGCCAGCCCGTAGAGCGTGTCGGCCGGGAAGACGGCGACACCCCCATCGTCGATGCAGCGCTCGAGCGCTTCGGTGGCTTTCTCGGGTCCCTCGCGCGCGATCGAGACGACCATCAGGCCGCCATGCGGCCGAGGACCACACGGGGAATCCCAGCGAGGTCCTGACGACCCTCCACCTGCCCGAACCCGAGGTCGAGGAGGAGCTCCGCCGCGGCGCCCGCCTGACCGGCTCCGACCTCGAGCGCCACGGCCCCGGTCTCGGTGAGCGCCGCGCTCGACGCGGCGGCGACCGCCGCGATGGTCTCGAGGCCGTCCGCGCCCGCCACGACCGCCTGCCGTGGCTCATACCGGCTGATCTCCGGCTGAAGCGTGGCCAGCTCGTCCTCGCGGACGTACGGAAGGTTGGCCACGATCAGGTCGAACCGCCTGCCGGGAGGCACGGTGCCGCGCTCGAACGCGACCCGGTTGGTGAGCCCGAACCGGTCCGCGTTCTCGCGAGCCAGGTCGAGAGCGTCCTCGGAGGTGTCAGTCGCGATGATCTCGGCATCCGGCAGCTCATCCGCGACGGCGAGCGCGACCGCTCCCGATCCGGTGCCCACGTCCAGGACTGACTCGGGGGCGAGCTCGAGCGCTATCTCCACGAGCAGCTCGGTCTCCGGCCTCGGAATCAGCGCGCGGGAGTCGACCGCCAGGTCCAGGTGGCGGAATCCCTTGCGGCCGACGATGTAGGCCACCGGCTCGCGCCGGACCCTCCGCCGAACCATGGCCCCGAACCGGCGCCCCGCTCCCGCCTCCACCGACGCCTCCGGCTCCGCGGCGAGGCGCGCGCGGTCCAATCCGGTCGCCTCGGCCAGCAGAACCTCGGCGTCCAGCCTCGGGGTGTCCACCCCGGCGGCCTCGAACGCGTCGCTCGCGGCCTCGAGCGCCTCCCGTACGCGGCCCGCCACGGCGGCGGGCATCAGGACGCCGCCTCGGCGGTCTGCGCCTCCAGGCGCTGCCGCTTCTCCTCGCCCGCGAGCGCGTCGGTGAACTCGCGGAGGTTGCCGGCGAGCACCTCGTCCAGGTTGTGCGCGGTCACCTTCACCCGGTGGTCGGTCACGCGGCCCTGCGGGACGTTGTAGGTGCGGATCTTCTCGGAGCGCTCGCCCGAGCCGACCTGCGAGCGCCGCTCGGAGGCGATCTCCGCCTGCTGCGCCGCGAGCTTCTGCTCGTACAGGCGCGCGCGAAGGACCCGCATCGCCTTCTCACGGTTCTGGAGCTGTGACTTCTCGTCCTGCATCGAGACCACGATCCCGGTGGGGACGTGGGTGATGCGAACCGCCGAGTCGGTCGTGTTGACCGACTGCCCGCCCGGTCCCGACGACCGGTAGACGTCGATCTGGAGGTCGGACGGCTCGATGTCGATCTCCACCTCCTCGGCCTCCGGCAGCACCGCGACGGTCGCCGTGGACGTGTGGATCCGCCCCTGCGACTCGGTCTTGGGCACGCGCTGCACACGGTGCGTGCCGCCCTCGTACTTGAAGATCGAATAGGCCCCGTCGCCCTTGATCGCGAAGGTGACCTCCTTGAACCCGCCGACCTCCGCCGGCGACTGCGAGAGCACCTCGGTGGAGAACCCGCGCAGTTCCGCGTAGCGCGTGAGCATCTTGAACAGGTCGCCGGCGAACAGGGCGGCCTCGTCCCCCCCGGCACCGGCGCGGATCTCGACCAGGACGTTCTTGTCGTCGTTGGGATCCTGCTCGACCATCGCCAGCCGGATCTCGTCGGCGAGCCGCTCGATCTGATCCGGCGCCTCCGAGACCAGCCTGCGCAGCTCGGGGTCGTCGCCGTCCTCGTCCAGCAGCTCACGCGCTCCCTCGAGGTCGTCGCGAAGGCGCGTGTACTCCTCGGCCAGCTCGTGTGCCGCCTGGAGCCTGCGGTACTCGCGGCCGACCTCGGCATAGCGTTCCCGGTCCCCGATCACCTCGGGGTCGGACATCTGCCGCTCGAGCTCGGCGAAGCGGCCCTGAATCTGCTCGACGAGTTCGTCGATCACACCGTTCAGTGTGACGCGGGACGCTGCAAGCCGCAGACCAGTGCGGCGCTACGCGACGATCTCGATGTCCTGCTCGCGCGCGGCCTCTTCGGGGCTCTCGACGGCCAGCACGGCCTCGAGCGAGGCGATCGCGACCGCGAGCTGCTCGCGGTCGGGCTCGCGGGTGGTGAGGTTCTGCAGCATGAGCCCGGGATACATGATCGCCCGCACCCACCGCTTGCGGCGGTTGCGGCCGGCCCACTTGATCACCTCGTAGGAGATCCCGGCGATCAGCGGGATGCCGAGAATCCGCGAGAGGACCAGCCAGTACCAGGCGGGGAGCCCGAGCGGCGCGAACACGAAGATCGCCACGATCATGACCACGAGCAGGAAGCTCGTTCCGCAGCGCGGGTGCAGGCGGGAGTAGCGCTCGGCCCGAGCCGGCGTGAGCCGGTCGCCCGCCTCGTAACAGGAGATCGTCTTGTGCTCGGCGCCGTGGTACTCGAACACCCGCCGCAGATCGTTCAGGCGGCTGATCGCCCACAGGTAGGCGATGAAGATCGCGGTGCGAAGCACTCCCTCCACGAGCCAGAACAGGAATGGGGAGCCGAGCTGGTCCTTGATCAGGCTCGTCGCGCCCACCGGGATGACGAAGAAGAGACCCACCGCGAGCGCGAGCGAGAGCGCGATCGTCAGGCCCCAGACCCAGCCACCGATCGGGGGCGCCTCCTCCTCCCCCTCCTCGGGCTCGATCTGCGCGTTGGCCGAGATCGCCAGCGCGCGGAATCCGATCTTGAGCGACTCCGCAAGAGCCACGACTCCCCGGATCACCGGCCACCGGAGAACCCGGTGGCGCTTCGCCCAGGAGACCAGCGGCTCGGAGCTGACCTCCACCTCGCCGTCGGGCTTGCGCACCGCGACGGCCCAGGTCGAGACGCCGCGCATCATCACGCCCTCGAGGACGGCCTGGCCGCCGACGGGGGCGTCGCGGCTCGCGACCGGCTTGCCGTCGGGCATGCTCGCCTCGGCGAGCTGCGGGCGGCCGTTCAGCTCCGGAGCGCCGTCGGTCGGCACCTCGAGGTCCTGCACGCCCTCCCCTGGCACGGGCGCGCCTTACCTAACGTTGGCTGCGGGCGGCGCGGCGCTTGAACCGCTCGACCCGACCGCCGGTATCCACCAGCTTCTGCTTGCCGGTGTAGAAGGGGTGGCACGCGGAGCAGATCTCCACGTGAAGCTCGGGCTTCGTGGAGCGCGTGTAGAACTCGTTGCCGCAGGAGCAGCGAACGTGCGCGAGCGTGTATTCGGGGTGAATGCCAGCCTTCATCTCGATCGATTCTAGCGGCGCCGATCAGCCCGCTCGAAGGCCCTCCAGCGTGCCACGGAGCACGCGGGCCATCTCGTCCCGAGCCGCGTCCGCATCGTCCGCCCCCGCGACGTAGAGGCCGGCCTCGGTCAGCATCCCGAGCATCGCGTGCGCGAGCGGGTCGATCGGCTGCGGCTCGGCGATGCCCGCGTCGATCAGATTCTGAAGCCCGGCCTGGATCAGACCGAGGCTGTAGCGCGACTCGATCTCACGCCACGCCGTCCAGCCGAGGACCGAGGGGGCGTCGAGGAGCGCGATCTGGCGGACCTCCGGCTCGCGGCAGACGTCGAGGAAGAGCTCCAACCCGGCGACCAGGGCCTCCCAGGGATCGGGTTTCGACAGGGCCTCGGTGGCGAAGCGCTCCGACAACTCGGCCTCGATCTGCTCGAAGACGGCCTGGAACAAGCCGGCCTTGCCGTCGAAGTGGTGGTAGAGCGCGCCGCGGGTCACCCCCGCCGCCCGGACGATCTCCTCGGTGCCGACGCCCGAATAGCCGCGCTCCGCGAACAGCCGCCGCGCGGTGGAGATCAGCGCCGCCTGCGTCGCCTCGGAGCGCTCGGCCTGCGTTCTTCGGGGGCTCCCCACTTCCATACAGTCTGTATGCTACTTGCGTACCGGCTGTACGTAACCTAGTTTCCGAGGAGGACGCCATGCCCGCACCCCCAGCCGCCGACCGGAGGGTCGATCTCGACGCCGGGACCATCCACTACCGCGACTCGGGCTCGGGCCCGACGATCGTCTTCGCCCACGGCCTGCTCGTCGACGGGAGCCTGTGGCGCAGGGTCACCCCCCTCCTCGAGGGCGAGTTTCGCTGCGTCGTCCCCGACCTGCCGCTCGGCTCCCACCGCGAGGCGATGAGGGCCGGCGCGGACCTCACCCCGCCCGGCGTGGCAAGGACCCTGGCCGACTTCATGGCCGCGCTCGACCTCGACGACGTGACGCTGGTCGGCAACGACACCGGCGGAGCGATCTCGCAGCTGGTCGCGGCCAACCACCCGGAGCGGCTCGGCCGCCTGGTCCTGACCCCCTGCGACGCCTACGAGAACTTCCTGCCGCCGTTCTTCCGGCCCATGCAGTACGCGGCGAAGGTCCCGGGGCTTCTGACCGCGCTGGTCCAGCCGGTGCGGCTCCGCGCAGTGCAGAAGTCGCCGCTCGCGTACGGGGTCCTGATCTCGCCCGAGAACATCGACCCGGACGTCCTGGAGACCTGGGTCCGCCCCTACCTGGACGACGCCGGCGTCCGCCATGACGCGATCACATTCCTGCGGTCGATCACGAACCGCTACACGATCGAGGCGGCCGAGACGCTGCGAAGCTTCGAGCGCCCGACGCTGATCGCGTGGGCGCCCGAGGACCGCTTCTTCAAGTTCCGCTTCGCGCAGCGCCTCGCCGACGAGATCCCTAACGCCCGCCTCGTGCGGATCGAGAATTCGCGCACGTTCGTGTCCGAGGACCAGCCAGAGCGGCTGGCGGAGGAGATCGCCTCGTTCGTTCGCGAGAGCGCCCCGGCGCCGGCAACCGGATGAGCGAGGCCGATCTCGGCGTCCGCGCGGCGGAGCCCACGGACGCCGAGGCGATCGGCAGGCTCCTGCACGACTTCAACACCGAGTTCGAGGAGATCACGCCCGGGCCGGAGGCGATCGCCGACCGGGTGCGCGCGCTCCTCGCCGGCGATGACTTCCTCGTTCTATTGGGCGGCAGCGAGCCGCGTGGCCTTGCGGTGCTCCGCTTCCGCCCCTCGATCTGGACCCCTGGGCTCGAGTGCTACCTCGCCGAGCTGTACGTGCAGCCCGGACATCGACGGCAGGGGCTTGGCCTGGCGCTGATGGACGCGGCGCTGGATGCAGCTCGGGCGCAAGGCGCCGACTACATCGAGGTGGCGACCAGCGAGGACGACACCGGCGCGCGCGCCCTGTACGAGCGCCTCGGGTTCGTCAACCGGGAACGAGGGCCCGACGGGCCGGTCATGCTCGTCTACGAGCGCGAGCTCTAGACGGGCTCAGGTTTCCTGATAGAGCGGGCCGTCGCCGCCCTCGGGGGGAGTCAGGCGGCCGCCCTTGGCCGTGATCGCGCCGCACTGCACGCAGTTGGACGGCACGATGTTGAGGTCGACTTCCTTGGCGCCGTTCTCGGCCTGATCCTCGGGGATCTCGTAGACCTGCGCCGGGCACATCGCCACCCACGTCTGGGCGACCTCACGCGGCACGCGCCGCTGGACCTTGATGTGGTTCGGCGCGTCGTCGCGGGTGGCGTTGCCGGAGGCGAACACCGACGAGAGCTTGTCGAACGTGTACTTGTTGTCCGGCTTCGGGTAGCGCTTCGAGGCGCCGTCCGGCTCCATGACCTCCTCGGAGTCGGGGTGCTGGCTCCAGCGGCCGGGCGGGAGGGCGCCGCGCGACAGCAGCGCCATGTTGGCGACGGCGCCGCCGAAGAAGAAGCCCTTCCCGAAGGCCTGCCGGACGTTGCGCCACTTGTAGAGGTCCTGGGTGATCGCGCTACCTCGGACCCGCTCGTCGTAGGCGTCGAAGTTGACGGAGTCCTGCTTCAGCGCGGCGACGATCTCCTCCGCCGCGTACATCCCGGCGTGCATCGCGTAATGGATGCCCTTGAGCTCGGAGACGTTGCACATGCCGGCGCCGTCGCCGCACATGATCATGCCGGGCACCGTGAAGGTCCGCGGGAGCGCCCAGTAGCCGCCCGAGGGAATCGTCTTCGCGCCCCAGCCGACCCGCTTGCCGCCCTCGAGGATCTTCTGGACGAAGGGGTGGGTCTTGAACTCCTGGAGCGTGTCGTGGACGGAGAAGGTCGCGTCCGTGTAGTCCAGGCCGGCGACGAAGCCGATGCAGACCTTGTCCTCGCCCATCGGGTAGATGAAGCTGCCGCCGAACTCATTCCACTTCGGGCCCTTGCGGAGCGGCCAGCCCATCGTGTGGATGACTCGATCCAGGGGCTTCTCAACCTCCCAGATCTCCTTCACTCCGAGCTCCCAGCGCTGTGACTCGAGGCCGTGGAGCTCGAAGAAGTCCATGGCGGCACCGGTCAGGTGGCCCTGCGTTCCCTCCGCGAGCACGGTGGCCTTCGCCACCACGTCCGAGCCGGGCTCGAAGTTGGACAGCTCCTCGCCGTCTCGCCCGCGGCCCTTGTCCCCGGAGCGCACGCCCTTGACCACCCGCTCCTCCACCAGCAGCTTGTCGGCCGCGGTCTCGGTCAGCAGGTAGGCGCCGGCCTCCTCGGCCTTCTCGCCCAGGAACCGGCCCAGCTTCGCGATCGAGGTGACGTAGTTGCCGTGATTGCGGAAGTTGGGCGGCGGCGGCTTCAGCGGAATCGCGTTCCGCTTTGTGAGCAGGTACACGGCGTCCTTCGTGACCTCCTGGTAGACCGGCCACTCGGACGGGTCGAGGTCGGGGAACAGCTCCTGCATCGCCGACGGGCGCATGTTCGCGCCCGACAGCAGGTGCGCCCCTGTCACCTTGCCCTTCTCGATGACCGCGACCGGGACCTCGCCGAGCTTCTCGGCGAGCTCCGGCTCGTCCTCGAGCAACTGCATCGTCTTGATCGCGCAGGCAAGGCCCGCGGGGCCCCCGCCCACGATCGCGACGCCGACCTCGATCCGCTCGTCCTCTGGATCGGTCGGCTCGGTCACGTAATCCGCGGCCGGATCAACCGGCGGCGGAAACTCGGCGGGGGCGACTCCCATCTACGAACCCTTCTTGGCCTTCACGGCCTCGGTGAGCTTGGGCAGGATCTTGTGCAGATCCCCCACGACCCCGAGGTCGGAGAACTCGAAGATCGGCGCGTTCGGGTCCTTGTTGATGGCCAGGATGTTCTCGGAGTTCTGCATCCCGACCTTGTGCTGGATCGCTCCCGAGATCCCGGCCGCCAGGTACAGCTTCGGCGCAACCGTCTTGCCGGTCTGCCCGATCTGAGCGGCGTACGGGTACCACCCGGCGTCGACCACCGCGCGCGTCGCGGCAACCGCGCCGCCCATCGAGTCGGCGAGCTCCTCGGCGAGCTTGAAGTTGTCCGCCTCGCCGAGCCCGCGGCCGCCGCCCACGAGGATCTCAGCGTCCTCGATGTTGACGTCAGCGCCGCGCTGCTCGCCGCGCGTGACCATGCGCGCCTTGGTGGACCAGTCCGAGAGCTCGACGTCGATATCGGTGACCTCCGCGGAGCCGTCGCCGCCCTCGTTCAGGTCGAACGCGTTCAGGCGCCCGATGATGATCCCCGGATCGCCGACGTAGCCGACATCGACCACGGCGGAGTCCTGCAGGACGGGGCGCTCGGCGACCAGCTTGCCGTCGGCGACCTTGACCTTGGTGACCTCCATCGTCACGCCCGCGTTGAGGCGAGCGGTGAGGCCGGCGCCGATCTCGAAGCCGAGCAGGCCGCCGCCGAACAGGGCGTAGGAGAAGCCCTCGTCGGAGATGACCTTCGCCATCACGTCGACGATCGGCTGGGCAAGGCCCTCGGGGGCCTCCTTGGCGCGGAAGACGCGCTTGGCGCCATAGGCGCCGAGCCCGGCCGCGGCGTCGTCGGAGACGTCGCCGACAACCACGGCCGCCGCCTCGGAACCGAGCTCGGAGGCCAGCTTCGCGGCCTCGGAGATGGCTCCCAGGGAGTTCTTGTTGAAGTTGCCCTCGTCGTCGTGGAGGGCGTAGACCAGGATGCCGCCAGCCATTTAGATCAGCTTCCTTTCGTCAAGCCACGCGACGATCTTCTCGACCGTCTCGTTCGTGTCCTCGTCCTCGATGATCTCGCCGGCCTCCTTCTGCGGGGGCGGGTTGATCTCCAGGACCTGGGTCTTCGAGCCGGCCTCCCCGACCTGGCCCGACTCGATGCCGACGTCGCCGGTCGCGTGGGTCTGGAGGGGCTTCTTCTTCGCGCCCATGATCGCCTTCAGGCTCGGGTAGCGGGGCTCGTTGATCGCGTCGCCGACCGAGATGACGGCCGGGAGATCGACCTCGACCGTGTCGTAGCCGTACTCGGCCTGGCGCTCGCAGGTGAGCTTGCCGTCGCCGACGTCGATCTTGATCACCTGCGTCAGCGAGGGCATCTTCAGGTGGTCGGCCACGACGGCGCCGATCGTGTAGCACTCGCCGTCGTCCGACTGCTGGCCCAAGAGAACCAGGTCGGGCGACTCGGACTCGAGCACCTTGGCCAACGCGTAGCCCGTGGCGCAGACGTCCGAGCCCGAGAGCGCCTCGTCGGTCAGGTGGACGGAGCGGTCGGCGCCGAGCGCGACGGCCTTGTGAAGCGCGCGGACGGCGGACTCGGGGCCCATCGTGACCGCGACGATCTCGTCGACGTCGGCCTTGCCGCCCTCGCGAATCTGCATCGCGGCCTCGATGCCGTGAGTGTCAAACGGGTTGAGGTTCTTCTCTCCGGAGCGGTCCAGCCGCTTCGTGCTCGAGTCGATGCGCTTCTGCACAGCGGCATCGGGAACCTCTTTGACCAGGCAACAGATCTTCAAGTGGTCCCTCCTTCAGGGGGAATGGCGGGGCGGCATATTAGCGAGTGTCCGGTGTCTGACTGACCAGTCAATCAGGTGGTTCCCCGTCAATCGGGGACTGAAACACAGCGACCTACGAGGCCCGTGCCGCCAGGGTGCGGCGCTCGTCGATGGCGTTGCGAATGAAGTCCACGATCTCGTCGGTCGAGGCGCCCGGGGTGAACACCTCGGCGATGCCGAGCTTCTTCAGCTCGGGCGCGTCGTCGGCGGGGATCGTCCCCCCCACCGTCACCACCACGTCCTCGACCCCCTGCTCCTTCAGGAGCTCGACGACCCGTGGCACGAGCGTCATGTGGGCGCCGGACAGGATCGAGAGCCCGACCGCGTCGGCGTCCTCCTGGATCACGGTCGCGGCGATCTGCTCGGGGGTCTGGTGCAGGCCCGTGTAGATGACCTCCATACCGGCGTCGCGCAGAGCGCGCGCGATGATCTTGGCGCCGCGATCGTGCCCGTCGAGGCCGGGCTTGGCCACGACCACGCGGATCTTGCGTGATGACTCCACGGCCGGGAGCTTAGTGCCGGGGAGCGGGCTTCGGGCTCCTTAGCCGCCGCCCGGGAGCGTCCAGTGTGCGAGCAGCGATGTGATGACGATGATCGCGACGATCACCGCGAGCAGTCCCAGCAGCGCGATGACGTAGAGCTTGACGCCGCGGCCGGTGTCGTCGATGCCGTGCACCTCGCGCTCGTGGACGATCACCTCGCCGTCGCCGCCCTCGTCCGCGAGGAAGGCCCTTGCGGCCTCGATGGCGGTCTCCTTGGTCGGCGTGTTGGTGAGCGCCTGGGGATCGTCCTCGCGGATCACGTCCCAGCCGTCGACCTCGTCTCTGACAACCACGAGATTGGACATGCTCACCGGGTACCCCCGGCGCGTGGTCAGAAAACTGGCTGCTCGGTGTACTTGCCGAAGACCTCCTGGAGCGACGCAATCATCTCGCCCTCCGAGGCCCGGGCGCGCGCCGCGTCGAGGAAACGCGGCATGAGGTTGCCGTCGGTCGCAGCGGCGGACTTCAGCTCCGTGAGCGCGGACTCGACCGCGGCCGAGTCGCGGGCAGCCCGGGTGCGCTCGAGCCGGTCGTCCTGCTTTCGCTGGACCGCCGGGTCCGGGCGGTGCAGCTCGATTCCCTCCTCCGACTCGAGGCGGTAGTCGTTGACGCCGACCACGATCCGGCGGCGGGAATCGACCTCCTGCTGGTAGCGGAAGGACGCGTCGGCGATCTCCCGCTGCGGGAAGCCGCGCTTGATCGCCTCGACCATGCCGCCGAGCTCGTCGATGCGTGCGAAGTACTGGTACGCGGCCTGCTCCATCTCGTCCGTCAACGACTCGACGAAGTAGGAGCCGCCGAGCGGGTCGATGGTGTTGGTCACACCGGTCTCGTGCGCGATCACCTGCTGCGTGCGGAGCGCGATGCGAACGGCCTCCTGCGTCGGGAGCGCCAGCGCCTCGTCGTAGGAGTTGGTGTGGAGCGACTGCGTGCCACCGAGCACTCCGGCCAGCGCCTCGATCGCGGTGCGGACGATGTTCAGGAGCGGCTGCTGGGCGGTCAGCGAGACGCCGGCGGTCTGGGTGTGGAACCGCATCCGAAGCGACTCGGGGCGCTTCGCGCCGTAGGTCTCGCTCATCTCACGGGCCCAGATGCGGCGCGCCGCACGGTACTTCGCGATCTCCTCGAAGAAGTCGATGTGGGCGTTGAAGAAGAACGAGAGGCGGGGCGCGAAGTCGTCGACGTCGAGGCCGCGGGCGATCGCCTCCTCCACGTAGGTGAAGCCGTCCTTCAGCGTGAACGCCAGCTCCTGCTGGGCGGTCGAGCCGGCCTCGCGGATGTGGTAGCCCGAGATCGAGATCGGGTGCCAGCGCGGCATCCGCTCGGTGCACCACTCCACCATGTCGGTGACGAGGCGCATCGCCGGCTCGATCGGAAAGCACCACTCCTTCTGGGCGATGTACTCCTTGAGGATGTCCGTCTGGATCGTGCCGCCGAGCGCCTCCGGGGGAATGCCCTGCTCCTCGGCCGCGCAGACGTAGAAGGCGAGCAGGATCGCCGCCGGGGCATTGATCGTCATCGACGTCGTGACCTTGTCCAGGGGGATCCCGGCGAACAGGTCGATCATGTCGTCGAGCGTGTCGACGGCCACGCCCTCCACGCCGACCTCGCCGCGACTGCGGCCGTCGCTGGAGTCGAGCCCCATCAGGGTCGGCATGTCGAACGCGGTCGACAGCCCTGTCTGGCCGTGGTCGAGCAGATAACGGAAGCGCTCGTTCGTCTCCTCGGCGGTCCCGAAGCCGGCGAACTGGCGCATCGTCCACAGGCGCCCCCGGTACATCGAGGGGTAGACGCCGCGCGTGTAGGGGTATTCGCCGGGGAAGCCGAGCTCGCGATCGGCATCCCAGCCGGCGAGGCTTTCGGCGTCGTACAGCGGCTCGATCGGCTGGCCGGAGATGGTCTCGAACAGCGCGTCGCGCTCGGGCTGGGCGGAGAAGGCCTCCTCCCGCCACTGGTGGGCGCGCTTTCGCGCCTCGGGCTCGATCGCCATGGGTTGCAGTCTAGGTGCGCGGGAGCACGCCTAGCGGCGCAGCGAGGGCCGGTAGCCGCGGCGCTCCGGGCGGCGGCGGGCCAGGACCGTGCCCGTGCCGCCGACCGCGGCGGCCACGAGCGTCGCCCCCGCGATCGCGAGCTGGCGACCCAGGCGCTCGAAGCGCATCACGCGCCAGCCCTCGAGGGCGGCGATCTCCGCGAGCTCGGCGTCGGGGTTGACGGCGACCGGGGTTCCGACCTCGCGGAGCATCGGCAGGTCCGACGCGGAGTCGGAATATGCCCACGAGGCCGCGAGGTCGATGTCGTGCTCCTCCGCGAATCCACGCATCGCCGCGACCTTTCCCTCGCCGTAGACGAATGGCTCGACGATCCGCCCGGTGAGCAGGCCGGATCCGTCCACCTCGTAGCGGGTGCCGATCCCGCCCTCCATGCCCAGGA
>Ga0075365_10000476_pt1 | contig 15128 bp, 15 predicted proteins | sample EndMetdeltDD1765_FD_71387 | JGI IMG/M metagenome (GOLD analysis project Ga0075365, IMG submission 71387) | Populus endosphere microbial communities from Tennessee, USA - Endosphere MetaG P. deltoides DD176-5 | ecosystem: Host-associated > Plants > Roots > Endosphere | place: USA: Tennessee... | reverse complement strand
CATCAAGACCGTCAACGACGCGTTCGGCCACTACGCCGGCGACGCCGTCATCAAGACCGCAGCGCAGCGGTTGCGCTCGACCCTGCGCTCCGAGGACCTGATCGCCCGCCACGGCGGCGACGAGTTCGTCGCACTGCTCTTCGGCAATGCCGACTACTCCGCGCTCGAGCGCCTCGCCGAGCGACTGCATGCCGCGCTCGCCGCGCCGCTGGACGTCAACGGCATCTCGTGCAGCCTCACCGCCAGTATCGGCGTGACCGAGGTGGCGCCGGACGATCCGCGGGATGCGGCAGAGATACTGCGCGACGCCGACGCCGCGATGTACAAGGCCAAGGTATACCGCGCCACCACGCACTTCATGTCCCCCTGATGCTCATCGGGAGCAGACCGCATGTTCTCCACTTAACTAACTAGGTTTACTCTGTCCATAGCGTTCTGCAGACAGGGGATCAACGATGGACCTCACGTGGTCGTCGGCCGATGCGGCCTTTCGCGACGAAGTGCGCGAATTTCTCGATGACAAGCTGACACCGGAACTGCGCCGGGCAGGCCGTCTCATGACGAGCGTCTACGCCGATCACGAGGCGAGCATGGAGTGGCAACGCATCCTTCACGAGCGCGGCTGGGCAGCACCGGCGTGGCCCGTCGAGCACGGCGGCTGCGACTGGACCCTGACCCAGCACTACATCTTCAGCAGGGAATCGCAACTGGCCGGGGCACCGTCGCTGTCGCCGATGGGCATTCGCATGGTTGCGCACGCCCTGGTCAAATTCGGCACGGACAAGCAGAAAAACTTTTTCCTTCCCGGGATCCTCACCGGCGAGGTGTTCTTCTGCCAGGGCTACTCCGAACCCGAGGCCGGCTCCGATCTGGCGGCGCTGTCGATGGCGGCCGTCGACGACGGCGACGACCTGGTGTGCACGGGCAGCAAGATCTGGACCACGCACGCCGGCGAGGCCAACTGGATGTTCGCGTTGGTGCGGACGTCGAAGACACAGAAGAAGCAGCAGGGCATCACGTTCGTCCTCATCGACATGACGTCCCCGGGCATTCAGATTCGGCCGCTCGTCATGACCTCCGGCGAGGAGGTGCAGAACCAGGTCTTCTTCGATGAGGTCCGGGTGCCCAAGGCGAATGTGCTCGGCAAGATCGACGACGGCTGGACCGTCGCCAAATACCTGCTGGAGTTCGAGCGCGGTGGCGGCGCGTCATCACCGGCCCTGCAGGTGATGGCCGACGAGATCGCCTCCGTCGCCGCCGATCAGCCCGGACCTGCGGGCGGCCGCCTGCTCGACGATGTTGCGTTCGCGCGCAAGCTGGCCGACGCCAGGATCCGCACGGAGGTGCTCGAGATCCTCGAATACCGGGTGCTCGCCGCCGTCGCCGAGGGCAAGAATCCCGGTGTGGCGTCGTCGATGCTCAAGGTGATCGCCACCGAGTTGAGCCAGGCGCTCACCGAACTCGCGATGGAAGCGGCCGGACCGCGTGGACGGGTGTACCAACCGCACGCGACATGTCCGGGCGGCCCGGTGACCGAATATGAGCCCCCCGCCGACGGCTACGTCAGCGGCGACGAGTGGCAAGCGGTCGCGCCGTTGCGCTACTTCAACGACCGCGCCGGCTCGATCTATGCCGGCAGCAACGAGATTCAGCGCAACATCCTGGCCAAAGCGGCACTCGGACTTTGATAGGGGTCATCAGATGGACTTCAACCTGAGCAAGGAACAGGAACTGCTGCGCGACGGGCTGGGCAAGTTCCTGTCGACCAGATACGACCTCGAGAAGAGTCGCGCCGCGGCGAAGACGGGACCGGGTTGGCAGCCCGACATCTGGCGTGGCCTCGCGAACGAACTCGGCATCCTCGGCGCCGCACTGCCCGAAGATGTCGGCGGGATCGGCGGCGGCCCGGTCGAGATCATGGTCATCGCCGAGGCGCTCGGACATGCGCTCGTGGTGGAGCCCTACGTGGACACCGTCGTGGTGGCAGGAGGACTGCTGCACCGCGCGGGCGGTCCCGTCGCGACCTCACTGCTGGAGAAGATCGTCGAAGGCAATGCCGTCGTCGCGCTGGCCGCGGCCGAGGCATCGTCAGGTGAGAACTGGCAGGACGTGTCGACAACCGCGGAGCGCGACGGCGACGGGTGGATCCTGCGGGGTTCGAAGATCGTCGCGATGAGCGCGCCGTTGGCGACACATCTGCTGGTGACTGCTCGCACCGATAACGGGATCTCGCTGTTCATCGTCGATCTGGACAGCACTCCCCCGGGTATCGAGATGCACCCGTATCGCACCGTCGACGATCGACGTGCCGCCGACATCGAGTTCGACGGAGTGCGCCTGCCTGGCGACGCGCTGCTGGGCGAGGAAGGCCAGGCCTGGCCCTCGATCGCCGCGGCACGTGACGAGGGCGCCGTGGCTGTCTGTTCTGAGGCGGTCGGCGGGATGCGAAAGGTGTTGGCCGACACCGTCGAATACGCAAAGCAACGCCATCAGTTCGGACAGCCGATCGGCAGCTTCCAGGCGCTGCAGCATCGGATGGTCGACATGTACATGGAACTCGAGCAGGCCGTCGCGGCGGTCTACCTTGCCGTCCTCAATCTCGAGGCCGAACCCGACGTGCGCGCCCGTGCGGTGTCAGCGGCCAAGGCCACGATCGGACGCGCCGCCCGCTTCATCGGCCAGCAGGCGGTGCAACTGCACGGCGGTATGGGTATGACCGAAGAGCTCGCGATCGGCCATTACTTCAAGCGGTTGACCGCGGTGCAGTTCGAGTTCGGCTCGACGGACCACCATGTCACCCGCTACGCCGAACTCACCCGCTCCTGACGCGCGAACGTGGGTTACCCGCACACTTGTGCGCTGAATGTGTGCGGGTAACCCACGATCGGCGGCGTTTCGTAGGGTGGCTGCGTGAGCTCGCGCGGATGGATGCTGTTCCTCGCGATGAGCATCATCTGGGGTATCCCGTACCTGCTCATCAAGATCGCGGTCGAGGGTGTCTCCGTTCCGGTGCTGGTGTTCACCCGAGTGGCCGTCGGCGCCGCGGTCCTGCTCCCGCTGGCGTTGTCCCGGCGCACGGTGACCATCGTGCGAGACCACTGGAGGGCGCTGGCCGGTTTCGCGTTCTTCGAGATCATCGCCGCGTGGTGGCTGCTGTCGGACGCCGAACGCCACCTCACCAGCTCGATGACCGGTCTGTTGATCGCCGCCGCTCCGATTTTCGCCGCGGTGCTGGATCGCCTCACCGGCGGTGAGCGCCTCGGCGCCAAAAGAATTCTCGGCCTCACCATCGGCATCGCGGGTGTCGCGGTTCTCGCGGGCCCACACATCGGCGGCAGCACCTGGCCGATCATCGAGGTGCTGTTGGTCGCAACGTGTTACGCGATCGCACCGCTGATCGCCGCCCGCCATCTGGCCGACGTCCCCGCACTCCCGATGACCGCGGTGTGCCTCGGCTTCGCCGCACTGGTCTACGCGGCGCCTGCCGCGGCGACGTGGCCGACCGAAATACCCTCGACCCGAGTGCTTTTGGCCCTCGTCGGCCTCGCGGTGATCTGCACGGCGCTGGCGTTCTTGGTGTTCTTCGCCCTGATTCGCGAGGTCGGAGCCGCTCGTGCGCTCGTGTTCACCTACATCAATCCCGTGGTGGCGTTGGCCGCCGGGGTGATCGTGCTGAACGAGCCGCTCACACCGTGGAACATCGCCGCCTTGCTGCTCATCATGATCGGCTGTGTGCTCGCCACGCGTCGCCACGAACCCGCCGGTGTCGCGACCGAGCCGACGCAGCCCGCGCCCCGCTGAACCTAGCCCCTTCGCGCCTGGTCGACGTAAGCGGTGATCGCGTCGGTCAACGCGCGCAACTCCCGACTGACGTCCACCGGATCGGGTACCGCCATCGTCGCGACCATCGCGCCCATCAACGTCGTCCACACGAGATTGCCGACCGCATCGGCGCGCTCCGGTTCGAGCCCTTCGGCGACGTACCGGCCGAGGTCGGTGAGGGTCGCGAACAGATCCAGCAGATGGCGTTGGTCGACATCGGCCCGGCTCGCCCTGGTCGCGATCAGAATCTCCAATGCCGCAATCGATGTCGGGCTGAGGAAGGCTTCTGCCACCGTGTTGACGAGCAGCTCGGTCCTGGCCCGCCCCTGGTGCGAGCTCAGCTTGGGCTCGACGTCTCGCAGCTTGGCAAGCAGCTCGCTGAAGCCACTGTCGACGACGGCCATCAGCAGGCCGTCGCGGTCACCGAAGTGGTACTGAATCACTCCCCACGTGACACCCGCGCGTTCGGTGATGTGTTTGGCGCTCGCCGCGCCGAAGCCCTCTTCGAGGACACAGCGCACCGTCTCGTCGATGACCGTCGCCCGCGTGCGGTCCGCGCGAACCTGCTTGCCGTTCGCGGGACGACGTGGGGTGACGTTGGAGGTCATGGTTGACCAGATGTTACGGCGGCAGCGGAGAACGCCGGCGAGACAAAACGCTGCACCATCTGCCGTTCGGTCTCGGCGTCGTTGACGGGCCAGTACATCAACGCCAGCACGATCCGGACGATCCACTGCCCGGCCTGCGAATCGTCCTCGGCGAGACCGTTGATGTCACGAGCGAAGCGCGCCACCACCGCAGATTCGGTGAACCACGTGATCTCCTGCGCCTTCACCGACGACATCATCAGCCGCCCCAGCGGATCAGAGCGGATCTCCTTCAGTGCCACCAGAATCGCGGTGACAATTCGTTCCGAACCCGTCAGATGGTCCGAAGCTTCGCGGACCGTGTCGATGATCCGGGCAGCGACGCGGATGAGGACGGCCTCACGGATCTCGTTCTTGCCACCGGCATGGCGGTAGATCGTCGCACGCGAACAGTGCACCCGCGACGCGAGCGTATCGACGTCGAACGCGTCCAGTCCGCCGCTGGCAATCATCTCGGTGGCAGCGGCGTAGATGCGTTCGGCGGCCGCGGTTCGGCGGTCGTCACCCACCAGCCAGTCCGTGCGAGCCATGAAACAGATGATCTCATGTTGAGACAAAATCGCAGGCGTATCTCACGGATGGTGCTGGTCCGGGCCGTAGCGTGAGACAACCAGCGCCACCCATTGCGACCTGGCGTTTCAACTTCACCCGACGCCGTTGACGCGGTGCGCAAGACACGTTCAGCCTTGAGAAGTGACGGTGCAAGAGGGTCGGCTCGGGCTGGCGTTGTTCGACGACGAGTACATCCAGGATCCCTATCCCCTCTACGAGCGGATGCACGCCGACGGCCAGGTACACGCGATCGGCGACTCGGGGTTCTATGCCGTCTCCGGCTGGGATGCCATCAACGACGTCGTCGCACGGCCGGAGGATTTCTCGTCGAATCTGACCGCAACGATGACCTACGAAAACGGCAAGGTCGGCCAATTCGCGTTCAGTGAGCTCGGCAGCGAGATGCAAGCGCTGGCGACGGCCGATGACCCCGCCCACGCCGCCCACCGCAAGTTGCTGCTGCCGCAACTCGCCGCACGGCGGATCAAGTCGGTCGAAGAGTATGTCGGAGAGACCGAAGCCCGACTGTGGGACGAGCATGTCCACGACGGACGCATCGAGTGGATGTCGGCGATGGCCAACCGTCTGCCGATGATGATCGTCACCCGGCTCATCGGCGTACCCGATGTGGACACCGAGCAGCTGATGCGGTGGGGGTACGCCGGCACGAAAACGGTCGAGGGTCTGGTCAGCCGGGATGAACTCAACGAGGCGGGCATTGCTGTCATGGAGCTCGCCGTCTACATCAACGAGCACTTTCAGCAGGCTGCCGACAACCCCCGGGACAATCTGCTCGGCGATCTCGCAACCGCCCGCGCCGCAGGAGATTTGACCGACGTCACTGCACTGAACATCATGGCGACGTTGTTCAGCGCAGGCGGTGAGTCGACCGCGTCGCTGATCGGGTCCGCCGCGCACGTGCTGGCCTCGCGGCCTGAAATCCAGCGGGAGGTTCGCGACGATCCGGATCTACTGGGAGCGTTCCTGGAAGAAGTGCTGCGGTTCGAACCGCCCTTCCGGGGGCACTACCGTCACGTCGTCAACGACACTTCTCTTTCCGGGGTGGACCTGCCCGCCGGATCACGTCTGGTGCTGCTGTGGGGGGCGGCCAACCGAGATCCGTCACACTTTTCCTGCGCCAACGATTTCCGCCTTGACCGACCGGGCGGCAAGGGACACATCACTTTCGGCAAGGGGGCCCACTTCTGTGTAGGAGCAGCGCTCGCGAGGCTGGAAGCGAAAATCGTCATCGGCCGACTCCTCGAGCGCACCTCGTGGATCAAGCCCGTCGACACCGGAAGGTGGTTGCCCAGCCTTTTGGTACGGCGACTCGAGACGCTCGAGTTGGCCGTGGATCAACCCGTCACAGCTTGAAGCGGCCCGCGAACCCGCGCAACGGCAGATCGGCACTCGTGGTCAGCCCTGGCGGGGCATCGACCACCGACGCGATCGCACTGAGGGCCGGCATTCCGGTCACCGTCATGCCGATCGACGCGAAGTTCGCCGGATCCGACAGATCGACTCCGGGCTTCGGGAAGATCATGTGCTTGTTGTACACGCACGGATCACCCTTGATCTGAGTGATGTAGCAGCCCTTGATATCCCAACTCGGGTCGGTGTGCGGAGTCATCTGCCACTCCAGGTGGGTCTCGACCCTCGGCACGCCGTCGACGATGCCCTGGTACTTGATGTAGTTACCGCCGAGCGAACCCTTCGGCAGCACGTACCAACCGAGATCGACGTCCTTGGTGCACGCCCCGAGCTCATAGCTGAACTTGACCTCGTCGAGTTTCAGGTCGAAGCAGTCGGCCATCATGAGCACGCTGTCGGCGAACACGCGAGTGTACTTCTCCAACTTGGCCGGAATGCTCGGATCGTCCACGGGCAGGCCGTAACCGACCTCGATCCAGGTGTCCTTGCTGTGGTGACACGAGACGTCGACGGACTCGATGGTGGTGACGTTCTCGATCTCGGCGACGTCGGCGGAGCACACGACACCCAGGATCTGGTTCAGGCCAGGATTCATCCCGGTGCCGTAGAAGGTGGAGCCACCCTTCTCACATGCCTCCCGAAGCAGCTGCGAGACAGGCTTTCCCGAGGGATGCGGATGGTTGGTGTCACGGTGCCAGCCGGTGATCCAATCCGCGGTGGTGACGATGTTGATGCCCGCCTCGAGGACCTTGACGTAGAGGTCCTCGTCGGGGAATACACCGTGGAAGGTGAGCACATCGGGCTGCGCGGCAATGATCTCCTCGATCGAGCCGGTCGCCGTCACCCCGTTGGGTGCGAGCCCGGCGAGCTCGCCGGCGTCCTTACCGACCTTTTCCGATGAGTAGCAGTGCACTCCGATCAGCTCGAGGTCGGGCCGGTCGGCGATCCGCTTGATCATCTCGCTGCCGACGTTGCCCGTCGCGACCTGGAACACGCGGATCGGCTTGCGATTTGCACTCAATTCTTCTGCCCTCTCTCGGAAGCGGATTGGAGTTCAGCGGCGCTGCCGCCGAGGCCATCGGGATAGAACTTGAGGGCCCACTTGCGGATTGCGGTGAACCCCTCCTGCTCGGCATTCGCCAGCGCGGGTGGATCCGAATAGCGCTGGTGCTGCCAGATGTGGATGTCTTGGGTGAACTGCCGGATGACTTCCTCACCGAATTCGCGGGCTTTCATCTCGGTCCGCTCGTCATCACGTCCCGGCGTCCGCCCGATGTAGACCATGAAGCGAACGTCGGACGTGCGGTCGTCGACCGGGGTGACCGCGGAGATGGTCCGATTGTCAATCATCCCATAGCTTTTCGTCACCGCGATGCCGAGACCGCCGTTGATCGCCTCGACCCTGCTCTTGACGTCCTCGATGCTCTGCTGGTCGTCGCCTTCGAAGGTGATCGTGAAATCGACGTAGGAGACGTCGTCGTCGAAGTCGTGGCGGGTGAACACGGGCACGATCGGCGTCTGGTGCACGAACTTGAAATGGGCGAAGTCGACGCCGTTCTCGAGAACGTACTGCGGGTGCAGCTCCAGCGTTTCACGGTAGAGCCGTTGCTGCGGGTAATAGTCGGCGGCGCTGCTGCCGTCGCCGAAGCTCGCGAAGATGTCGGGGGCGTCGAAGTATGGTTCGCGGCGCTCGATGTCGTGCCAGATATACACGGACTCGTTGCGTTCGACAATCGGATAGGTGCGGATGCGCCTGCCCCGATTCGGCCGGTCCTGATACGGGATGCACACGTTGCGCCCCTCGTGGTTCCACTGCCAACCGTGGAACGGGCATTGGATGACCTCGCCCTGGACGTGTCCACCGTGGCCGAGATGGGCGCCGAGATGCTCGCAGTACGCATCCATCACGGTGAGCTGACCGGACTCGGCCCGCCACGCGATCATCTCGGTGCCGAAGTACGTCATGCGGTGCACGTCACCGCTCTTGATCTCGTCGGACCACGCGACTTGGAACCAGCCGGTCGGCTTCATCGACAGGGGTGGCTTGGCCATTCGAAAATCATAAAGCACTCAATGTAAAAATGCGACAGGCGTCTGCCCGCCGCTCAGCGCGGTTTAATGGGCCGTGCCCAATCGAGTGCAGAGCCTTCTCGGCGTCGACTATCCCGTCGTTCAGGCGCCCATGACGTACATCGCGCGTGCGGAGTTGGCCGCGGCCGTCTCAGAGGCCGGCGGGCTGGGAATGATCGAGACGCTGACCCCTGAGGGCCGCGCGGACCTCCTGCGGGTGCGCACGCTGACGGACCGGCCCGTGGCGGCCAACCTGATGATCCAGGGCTGGAAGGGCGACCCGTCCATCGTCGACACGCTCGCCGCGGCGGGTGTGCGGCACGTGTTCACCTCCGCCGGCGACCCGGCGCTGTTCACCGCAAGGCTGCACGACGCGGGCATGACGGTCGTGCATGTCGTCGGATCGTTGCGCGCGGCGCAGAAGGCGGTCGACGCGGGAGTGGACGCGTTGGTCGTCGAGGGCGTCGAAGGCGGCGGATTCAAGTCGGCGCTGGGGGCCTCGACGATGGTGCTACTTCCGCTCGTCGCAGCCCATGTCGACCTGCCGATCATCGCGGCGGGCGGGATGTGCGACGCGCGGTCCGCCGCGGCATCGCTGGTCCTCGGCGCGGAAGGCGTTCAGATGGGGACGCGGATGCTGGCCAGCCGGGAGTCGTTGGTGCACACGAACTTCAAGGATGCGATCGTCGCCGCCAACGATGCGGGCACTGTGCTGCTCGACATTCCGGGCAATCCGACGATGCGCGTGCTGCGCACGGGCCTGGCCGCACGGGTGGCCGAACACGATCCGACTGCGAAGCTGCTCGGAAAGGTCACCGAGCTCTATTTCGACGGCGATATGGAAGCCAGCGTCGCGAACACCGGCCAGGTGTCGTCGCGCATCGCCGATCTTCTTCCGGTGGCCGAGATCGTCCGCCAGACGTGGATCGAGATCGAAGAGGTGCTCGACGCGGCGCGAACCCGCGCCGGCTAGGCGACGCTCTCGAGCAGGCGCGGTCCGCCGGGCGCGGCGGCTTGGCGAACAGCCGGCTTCTGACTCTTGCCGAGCTTCGAGGTCCGGGTGTGGAGGGCTATCAGGGAACCCGACCGAACGACACCCATCGGACCGGGGCCCGCGAACCGTGCGATCCCCGATGCCCGCAGTGCCAGACCCGCCTTGGCCTGGCGGTAGCCGACCCTGATACCCGCGGCGCAGACGATCAGCAGGCCGCCGAGACCCGGCACGGCGATGGCGGCGAGCGCCGTCAACGAGGCGGGCACCAGAACCGAGGTGACCACATTGTCGAGGAAGGACGTCGTCGCGGGGCTGACACCCGACGGGACCGGCGCCAGACCGGACAGCGACATGTCGTTCTTCAGGCTGGTCGTCGCGGCGCTGCCGGTGTTGAGGGCCCGGATGACCGTGCCGAACAGCGGGGCATCCGCGGCGACAACCGGCACCTGGGGCGCCTGCGAAATCTCGGGCCCGAGCAGCGGGACGTCGACGGGGATACGCATCGTCCTGTCGGCAGTGCCTCCTGCACCGATCAGCGGCGGCTGAACGTCATCAGGATTGGCACCGAGCAGGGTGGCCAAGTCCCCCGGCACCTGAGCGACCTCGACGACGGCTCCCATCACGCTGCCGACCATGACCGAAACCGACATGATGACGTCGGTGACAGGAGTTTTGGACGTCGGCAAGTTGTAGAGCGTGAACGTGACCTGACCAAGTGCCCGCGCAATCGACACGACCGCGTTCGACACCGGCAGGACGACCGTCTTGGTGATCGGCCCCGGCTCCTTGTCCGTCAGCCCGTTCACGAGATTGGTTTCGTCATTCGCACCAAGGGTCGCGAACGAGCCCTCATGGCCCCAAGGCTTTTTCGCCGCGTCCTCTCCGGCGTTGGATCCCGACGGCGGCTTGTACTCATACGTCGAAGGTGTAAACGCTTGTGTCGGAGGCGTTTCCACGAACGTGCCGGGCGTGAGTCCGAGGTCGACATCGTCGAGATCCGCCCCCGCGATGCTCGCGAGATCCGGATCGTCCAGGTTGGTGGACGTGTTCGTCTGCGCTTCGACGGTCGAGGTCGGGCCGCTGCCGTTGGACAGGCTCGTGGTCGTCGTTCCCGTGCTGGTGGTCGTCGTGCCCTCGACCGCATTCCCGTCGGTCAGCTGACTGCCGACGGTGCTGGTGGGACCGGTGGACGTGGATGTGGTCGTGCTGTCGCCTGTGGTGGAACTGGGGGTACCAGCTGCCGCACCACCCGCGTCAGTCTGATCGGCGAAGGCGATTGCCCCTCCGCTGCTGCAGACGAGGAGGCCGATCGAAAGCGCGCAGACACCCGCTGCATTGCGCAGATGCGTGGTGACGATGATGCCCTCCGTTCAGCAAAATGACCTGCTGATTCCGCAGGCAATTGTCGCATAAGGATGCCTATGTGAACTAGGAATCAGACGGCTGGAACCTGAGCCGATTCCGGCACATCGTGCCTGCGTATGGACGCCGTTCGCACGCACGACGTCGCGGTCACCGCCCCGTGCCGGGTGATCCGCGCTCACCGCCCGACGAGCGCGACCCCCCGACCAGCGGTTTTGCAGATTCGCCAGCTAATCGACAGCTGTCAAGAGTGGCTGTCACTTCTTCGCCAGAATCGGTGCGCCGTCGTCGGAACATCAACGCGGACAGAATGAGAATTTTCGCAATCTCGTCAGCTACGTTTTCCGCAGAGGCCCGCGTTCACCGCTCAACAGGGCCCGATATTCAAGATCGATCGTGATTGCAATGGCCCCAGCGCTATTCGCGGCCTGACGATCACGACCGTCGAGCAAACTAGCGCACTTGTCAGTTCATCGATTGAGCTGGACGATTGTGCGGTGCCGCGAACCTCACGTGTTCTCGTTCTGGGGTCAGGGTTCGCCGGACTATGGACCGCGCTGGGAGCGGCCAGACGACTCGACGAGCTCGGCGCTGCGCGTGCAGCGGTGGAGATCATCGTCGTCAGTTCACAACCGTTCCATGACATCCGGGTCCGCAATTACGAGGCCGATCTGAGCGCGTGCCGAATCCCGTTGCGGGACTTGCTCGATCCGGTCGGCATCGCTCATATCACCGCCGACGTGACCGGAATCGACCCCGCGCAGGGCACCGTGAACACCGCGGACGGCGCCACGTTGAGCTACGACCGCCTGGTCTGCGCGCTGGGCAGCAGGGTGGCCAAACCGGATCTTCCCGGCCTCGCCGAGTTCGGCTTCGACGTCGACACCTTCGACGGTGCGAAGAGGCTGCAGGGGCACCTGCGCAGTCTTGCCGACCGCGCGGCGGACCCCGCGAGCGCGACCGTCGTGGTCGTCGGCGCGGGACTCACCGGCATCGAGACCGCCAGTGAGTTGCCGCGGATGATCACGGATGCACTGGGGTCCGAGGCCACGCCGCGGGTGATCCTCGTCGACCACAACCCGCACGTCGGTTCGGACATGGGCGCGTCGGCCCGTCCGGTGATCGAGGACGCGTTGGCAGCCAACGGGGTCGACACGTTGACCGGTGTCGGCGTCACCGCGGTCGACGAGCGCAGCGTCACCTTGTCGTCCGGAGAGTTGCTGGCTGCCGCAACGGTGGTGTGGTGCGCGGGAATGCGGGCCAATCCGTTGACGGCGCAACTCGGAGTGGAATGCGACCGCCTCGGCCGACTTCCGGTCGATGACTACCTGCGGGTGAAGGGCGTCGACGGGGTGTTCGCCGCGGGCGATGTGGCTGCGGCGCGCGTGGACGACGAACACATGTCGGTGATGTCGTGCCAGCACGGCCGACCGATGGGTCGCTACGCGGGCTACAACGTGATCGGCGATCTACTGGGCGCACCTATGCTGTCGCTTCGAATCCCTTGGTACGTCACCGTTCTCGATCTCGGTCCCGCCGGGGCGGTGTACACGGAGGGCTGGGATCGCCAAGTCGTGAGCACCGGCGCGGAAGCCAAGGCGACCAAACAGGTGATCAACGGTGAACGCATCTATCCCCCACTCACCGGCGATCGCGCCGCACTACTCGCCGCCGCCGCGCCGGAGGTGCAGTCCGCTCCCGCCTACGGGGACTGACGCGCGCTATTTCCCGGTGCGCTCGCGGTGCTTGCATCCTGGCCAGCAGCACGGTCTGCGCTGACCTTCCTCGAGTTCCTCCTGGGTGCGGCGAATGCGGCGATCCCGGGTCTTCTCCTGCTTGGCGTCCTCGACCCAACAGATGAACTCGTTGCGCGCCAGCGGCGTGATGTCTTTCCATGCGGCGAGCGCTGTGTCATTCGCGATCAGCGCCTGGCGCAGGTCTGTCGGGAGCTTGTGCACCACCCCGCCGGGCACCCGCTGGCTACTCATCCCGCAACGATATCGAAGATCGCGCTGAGACAGCGTGATCGCGCCAGTACAGTTCTCACGAGTCTTGTCAGGCGGCAGTGCCGGCGCGCGTAGCGGCGCGGCACCTACAGCCGTGAACGAAAGGTGAACACCGTGAAGAAATCTGCTGTGGCCCTTGGCATTTCCATGGTTCTGCTGTCCGGCTGCTCGTACGCCAGCGTCGGGGCGGGCGAGCAGGCCGTCGTCGTCGACGGCTACTGGATGATCCCCACCGACCCGGTCGTGAAGGGGTGCATCGAACCGGAGAACTCCCAGAACGAGATCACCAACCACGTTTACCGCTATCCGGCTCGGCAAATTTCCTGGGATGCCACCGGCGATCCGGGCTCCGAGCGTGGCCCCTACGTCGTGGTGTCCAACGCCAAAGCGCCCGCGGACATGAATGTCCCGGTGGTGGTGACGTTCGATCTGACGACGGACTGCGAGAAGCTCAAGCAGTTCCACCGCGACTTCGGAACCAAGTACAACGGGTGGCTCAACGACGACGGAACGGTCAGCGACGGCTGGGTCGAACTGCTCAACTACGTCATCGGGCAACCGCTGCAGGACACGCTCAACGGCGTCGCGCAGAAGTACACGTGGCAGCAGATCTGGAACGACGAGCAGGCGCGCCTCGAGTTCCGCAATGCACTTCTCACGTCGCTGCCGAACGCCAGTAAGGCCCGCACCAACGGAGTGGACTTCTTCACCAACTTCCAGGTGACGGTGCTCAAGCCGACGCCGGTCAACCCGGAACTGAAGGCTGCGATCGAGCGCGAGCAGGCGGCGATTCAAAACGCGCAGGCGACGCAGGCGCAAGGTGTCGCCGAGGCGGCCGCCAAGAAAGCCAAGGCGGAGGCTGACCTCGACGCGGCGATCGCCGAGACGAAGGTGGCCGAGCAGGAGGCGCTCAAGCGCGCCGCGGAGGTCAAGGGCTACCCGTCGGTCGAGGATTACCTGCGCGCCGAGGCGATCAAGCAAGGCCTCAACCCGTACCAGCCGACCTACGTTGTCCCCCAGGCAGGCTGACGCCGCGCGTCGCGGAGCCGGTTTGCGCCACCGAGTGCCTATCCTCGGCGCATGGTCGACGCAACGGATCGTGGCGCCGTGTTCGACGGTCTGAAGCTTGGCCGCCCGGCGACCGGCGCCTTGATTGATTCCGGGTACCGCTCCGTCGCCGACCTGCCCGCAGATCTCGACAGCCTGCTGACCCTTCATGGCGTCGGACCGAAGGCCGTGCGTCTGCTCAAACAGGCACGGTCAAGCTGAGATGGGCGACTCGACGGTATCCGTCGATGACCCGGTGGTCATCCATACCGATGGCGGGTGCCGGCCCAATCCCGGTCCCGGCGGCTGGGGGGCGGTGCTGCGTCATCGCCAGCACGTCCGCGAGATGTGCGGCGGCGAGCCCGGTGTCACGAGCAACAACCGAATGGAGCTGACGGCGCCGATCATGGCGCTCGAGGCGCTCACCCGGCCGGTCGTCGTGCACCTTTACACCGACAGCACCTATGTCCGGAATGGCATCACCAAGTGGGTCCTTGGCTGGGAGCGAAACGGCTGGATGACCGCGGCGAAGCAGCCGGTGAAGAACGTCGACCTCTGGCAGCGGCTCCAGGTCGCATGCGCACGGCACCGGGTCGAGTGGTTCTGGGTGAAGGGGCACGCCGGTGTCGCCGACAACGAACTGGCCGACCAGCTCGCGTCCCGGGGTATGCGCGAGGCGATGACCCAGAGCGTGGTCTGCTAATTTCCTCGCGTGATGTCCTCTGCTGCGCACGCAGTCGCACGGTTGTTCCTCCTGGCGGTTGCCGCCATCGCCAGCATCGGTCTTGTCGCTGAGCCGGTAACTCGGACCGCGGCGCTGCGACTGGTCAGTGAGGCGAACCCGTTGGTGGGGGCACCGTTCTACGTCAATCCCAACTCCGCGGCCATGCGCGCGGCGAACGCAGCCGAGCCGCCGAACCCGCAGTTGAGAGCCGTCGCCGACACACCGCAGGCGTACTGGATCGTCCCAGGCTCGTCGGCATCGACGGTCGCGAAGTACACCGGAGACGCGGCCGCCGCGGGCGCCATCCCGGTGTTCTCGATCTACGGAATCCCGCATCGCGACTGTGGCAGCTTCGCGGCAGGCGGCATGGGGTCAGGAGATGCCTACCGCGGATGGATCGACGACATCGCCGGCCAGATCGGTGGTTCGCGTGCGGCGATCGTCCTCGAGCCCGATGCGCTGGCCATGGCCGA
>Ga0075365_10000475_pt1 | contig 15140 bp, 16 predicted proteins | sample EndMetdeltDD1765_FD_71387 | JGI IMG/M metagenome (GOLD analysis project Ga0075365, IMG submission 71387) | Populus endosphere microbial communities from Tennessee, USA - Endosphere MetaG P. deltoides DD176-5 | ecosystem: Host-associated > Plants > Roots > Endosphere | place: USA: Tennessee... | reverse complement strand
ACTTGTTACACCGTTTGGATCCACGCAAAGCCGGAGATTTGCTTCCAGCGAGTACAGGCGCAGGGTGACACTCGCATCGCTGCGCCGTCGCTTCGCCGCCAGGCGATGGACAGCATTCGCAGGACTATGTCGGCGCGCACCGATCTGTACGCGGCCGCGCGGCTGGCCGTTGACCCCAGCGCCCTGTCGGTCGAGGAAGGCGCCGAAGGCGTCCTCAAGGCGCTGAAGGCGGCCCGCCGCAGGGGCCCGACGTAGGCTCGCCGTTCAAATGAGGGCGTTCAGCGCTTAGAACGTAGGACAGTCGCCTTGTTGATTCGGTAGACCAGTCCGTTGGGGTTGTCTTCAACGATTTCCAACGTGCCCTGAACCATCAACGGTTGGTCCGTCTGCCTTTGTGGCCTTAGAGTGTTGATCTCCGCGGTGGCTGTCGGTGACGCCACAACATGGCACTCGTGGCACATCAAAGGCTGCGCACTGAGCAGAAAACGTGTGTGGCGTTCGCCCTTTCCAATTGCGGTCATATAGCCAACCAGGGTCGCTCGCTTGCCGTGAAGTCCACGGATCTTCTCAGGCACGTACGTCAACTTGTATTGCCCATGCTTCCTGGCCAGTCCCGCACGGGCAAGGTCGCCCCACAAAACCAGGTCACGCGGAGCGCCCTTGAAATCGGAGGGTTTCAATTCTTTTGTGGCGCTGGCCTGAGCATGTTCATGCATACCATGAGCGTCTTGGGCCAGGGACGAATCGGCCAGCAGCGACAGAGTCACGGCGAGTAGCGCTGCAGGAGCGGCTACTCGCCTGAGTCGTGATTGGATCATCGAGACGTTGATGAAAATCAAAGAGGTGTACTGGCGTCCTTGTAGACGCGCTTGCCGCCTATGTAGGTTTCAAGGGCTTTGAGATCCTCGATGTCGCCGACAGGAATTGTCAAGATGTCGCCCGAGATGACAACGAAGTCTGCCAGTTTCTTGGATTCGATGGATCCCTTGATAGCAGCTTCGTCCGTGAGTTTGGCGTTGTTGAGTGTCACAACCCGCAACGCATCCGCTCGGCTGATCGCCTGGTTCGCGCCGACGACGCCGCCAGTGATAGTGTCGCGTGATATGAGGTTGTAGAGGACCCAGAACGGATTCACTGGAATGACGGACGCGTCCGTCCCACCGGCGACCAGGAGTCCTGCGTCCAGGAAACTCTTCACTGGCGAGTATTGCGAAGCGCGATCAGCTCCAATGTAATTTTTCAGAACCGGCGCCACAAGATACACGTGGTCCTGCACTGACATACGCAAATTCAAGGCCTTCATTTTTGGCAGCTGATCTGGGCGCGTGATCGCCGCGTGTTCGATCGTCCATCCAGACTGCCGAATATCCTTGGCTGCGCTGGCCTTCTCGTAGCCCTCAAGGACCTGGTCGATCGCGGCATCGCCAACGGCGTGCGTTGCCACGCGCCAACCGGCATTGTTGTAGGCGATGACAGAATCGTTGAACGCTGCCTGCGGCACAGTCCTCAAACCGAAATAGGTCCCGCCTTGGCCCATCGGCTCAGCGTACGGCTTGGTCAGCAGAGCACCCTCGAAACCTCCGTCGACGGCCATCTTGATGCCCCAGACGCTCACCAAGCTGTCGCCCTCACCCTGCTTGATCCCCGCTGCCGCCAGGTCCGCCACGCTGCTGCGGAAGAGGACGCTGTAACGCACGGTCGCTCGCCCCGAATCCCGCACTTGCTGCAGCAGCCGGTACGCAGCCACGCTGGTCCCCGGGACACGAACGCTGGTCAGGCCATAGGAGTTGAGCACGGCCTGCTCCTGCTCGATGCTTGCTGACGTCGCTGGCGGGTTGGCCGGCAACTGAACGGGGTTACGCGCGGTATCGACCAGTTCACCTGTCAGATTGCCATTCGCGTCCTTTGGAATGGCCCCACCTGCCGGCACAGGCGTGCTGGTTGTAATGTTCCACTTCGCCAGCGCAGTCTTGTTCAAGAAATAGCTGTGCCCGCCTCGGACCAGCACCAGGGGTATTCCGGGCGCCGCGGCTTCAAGCTCGGTCGCGGTGGGTGTGCGCTGCTCGGCCAGCTGGGCTTCGTGCCAATCTCCGTTCGAAACGAGAATCTGGCCAGGCGTTGCAGTCTTGGCCGCGGCGCTGATCTTGGCGAACATCTCCGCAAGTGACCGCACCTTCGAAAGGTCAATGCCAGGTCCACCACCAGCGCCATGGAAATGGCCATCGGCCAATCCGGGAATCACCGTGCGACCCTTGAGGTCGACGACCTGCGTATTCGCAACTGCATGCCTTTGGATCTCCGCAGTGGACCCAACACTCAAGAATTTTCCATCCTTGATGGCAAAGGCTTGTGCAACACGCGAACCATCATCCACAGTGACAACGTTCCCGTTGATGAAGATCGCGTCCGCTGCTGGGACGTCTTCGGAACCGCCGCAGCCAGCAACAAGGATTGCGCAGGCGCCCGCGACAGCGAGCAGGCAAAGTGAAGATGGGATTTTTTTCATGTGGGCTTTCGTTTGAGGACTGGTTGAATCCTATTGACGGCCCAAATGCAAATAAATGCCGAGATTGAAAATAATACTTTCACCAGGCGGAACAATTCCCGTACCCGGGCAAGCGCGCGTCCACGTGCTCGTGCTGTACCTCCATCTACGTGTGGCCACGGGCCAGGCTCATCGATCCGGTTCGGTCGGCATGACCCGAGATCATCGATTCCCAGCGCCTTTCGTAGTCCTGCCTTTGGAAATCTGCAACCAGAAAGTCAATGAAGGCGCGAGTCTTCGCCGGCACAAGACGACGGTGTTGATAAACGATGTTGATCGACATCGGAGGCAGCTGCCAGTCAACCAATAGCGGAACCAGGCGACCAGCAACAAGGTCATCGTAAAGCACGTACATCGGTTGCACGACGATACCAAGCCCCTGCACAGCAGCGACACGCAGGAGCTGGCCGTCGTTGGCTTCCAGCATTGACTTGGTCCGAATCGTGACGTCTTCGTCGCCTCGTCGGAACGTCAGTTCGTCGGGGTTGTGGTAGGTGTACAGCAGCAACTGGTGCTGAGCCAATGAGTGAGGGTCGCTGGGACTGCCCTGGCGATTGAGATAGCCAGGCGAGGCGGCGAGCACGCGGCGCGTATTCGCCAGGCTCCGGATCACAAGACTCGAATCCGGTTCGATTTCGCGGGTCCGGATGGCCACGTCGATGTTGTTGTCGATGATGTCGTAGTACCGATTGGCCGCGACCAATTCCACGCGGACGTTCGGGCAAACCTGTGCGAACCCAGGTAGCAGTGGCGCGATGTGCTGCAGCGACAACGACAAAGATGCAGTCACGCGCAGTACGCCAACCGGGTTGGACGTGGTTGCGTTGACCGCCTCAACAGCTTCATTCATGTCGTCCAGGGCGGCCTTGCAGCGGCCGTAGAAGTCCTGGCCGACCTCGGTCACGAACAAACTGCGCGTACTGCGCTCGATCAGCCTTGCGCCAAGGCGGCGCTCCAACGCAGCGAGAAGGCGGCTTGCCGAGGGATTGGATAAGCCCATCACTTCCGCAGCTTTGCTCAGGCCGCCTAGTTCGACGACGCGCACGAAGAACTCGTACTCGGCCCATTGATTCACGGCAATTCTTTCATTCAATGGAAATATTGTTTTCAATTCTGGCATTTATTTCTATTTGAGTCATCAATAGCATCCGTCCACTCCTGCCGGTAAGAGCTTGTCGAGAACGAAGGATCAGGAAAACCACGGACCATGCGCAACCTCGACGAGACGACGATCACCCAGGCTGTCCTTGCGCGCCACGCGAACATCCCGAATGAACGCCTGCAGCGGGTGATTACCAGTCTTGTTCAGCATCTTCATGCGTTCGCGCGCGAAATCCACCTCACCGAAGCGGAATGGGCGGCGGGCATCGAGTTCCTCACGGCCGTAGGCCGTACCTGCAGCGCGACCCGCCAAGAGTTCATCCTGCTGTCCGACACGTTGGGCTTGTCGACACTGGTCACCGCCCAGAACCATCGCAAGCCGATCGGTTGCACTGAGGCTACCGTCTTCGGCCCGTTTCATGTCGAAGGCGCCCCGGAAAGACCGCTCGGCGCCGATGTCGCCAATGGTGCCGAGGGCGAGCCCTGCTTTGTGCGCGGCTGCGTCCGCGGGTTTGCCGGCGAGCCGATAGCGGGTGCAGTGATCGACGTGTGGCAGGCCGATGCAAAGGGCCTGTACGACATTCAGTACGACGAACTTGACGAGCACCGCGCGCGCGCCACGCTGCGATCAGCGCAAGACGGCAGTTACCACTTCCGCAGCATCGTTGCGACGCCCTACCCGATTCCCCACGACGGGCCGGTGGGGCAACTACTGGAAGCACTGAACCGCCACCCATGGCGGCCCGCGCATCTGCACTTCCGAATCACCGCGCCAGGCTATGAAACATTGGTGACCCATGTGTTCCGCGACGGGGACCCGTACCTAGACTCGGATGCCGTGTTTGGTGTGCGTTCGTCGCTGGTAGCTGATTGGGTGCGTCACCCGGCGGGGCCAACCCCCGATGGCGACGTGCTTGAAATCCCGTTCCACATCCTCGACTTCGATTTCGTGCTGAACCCGGTGCACGACTGACGCCAATGATCAAGCACATCGTTATGTGGAGGGTTCGCGGCGACACGTATGACGCGCGGCGGGCCGCCAGTGAGCACGTCAAGCAAACTTTTGGGCAGTTGCGCTCGCTGATACCGGGACTGCTCAAGTTGGAGGTCGGCATCGACGTAAGTGGTGTCGATTACGCCTGCGACGTGGTCCTCTACACCGAGTTCGATTCGGTCACTGCACTAGAGGCTTATGCAGAGCATCCCGAACATTTGCGCGTGCGGCGCGAACTCGGTGACCTACGGGTGGCCCGCTTTCAGGTTGACTACGTTCCTGGCGAGGACCTGGGCCATGCTTGACGCGCCTGGGCCGGTGACCCGCCCGATGAACAGCCTCGCCGCAGACCCGCTGCCAGCCACCAATTCACCACTACAGGAGAAAAGCGATGAACAGAATTACCCGTTGGAGCCTTTCGTTTCTGGCCTGCATGGGCATGGTTGCTGCCAGTGCAGCAGAACTTCGCATCGGCGTGATGACGACACTGAGCGGTGCGCAGGCAGTACCTGGCGTCGACATGCGAGACGGCATTGAACTCGCCGTCAAGCAGCTCTCGGGCAAGGTTGGGGGGCAGCAGACCCAACTGATTGTGGCGGATGACCAGTTCAATCCCGGCGCTGCCAAGCAAATCGCCGAGCGGCTGGTCAAGAAGGACAAGGTGCAGGTGCTGACGGGCATCATTTACTCCAACATCCTGCTTGCGGCCGCTCCAGTCGCTCTGGAGAGCGGCGGCATTTACCTCAGCTCCAATGCCGGCCCATCGCAGTATGCGGGGGAGCAATGTGACAGCGGCTTCTTCAGCGTCAGCTGGCAGAACGACGCTGTCCACGAGGCGGCTGGAAAATATGCAAACGACAAGGGCTACAAGCGCGTGTTGCTTGTCGCGCCGAACTACCCGGCTGGGCGTGACGCAACCACCGGCTTCAGACGCTTTTTCAAGGGCGAGGTGATCGACGAGCTCTATCCCAAACTCGGGCAACTTGACTTCGCAGTGGAGATCGCTCGCCTGCGCGAGCAGAAACCGGACGCTGTGTACTTCTTCCTGCCCGGTGGCATGGGAATCAACTTTGCCAAGCAGTACCGGGCCGCGGGGATTCCAGAGAAGTCTATCCTGTTGACCAGCCAGTTCTCGGCCGACCAGGATACCTTTGCCGCAAGTGGCGATGCGATGCTGGGCATCTATAACACCGGTCACTGGTCCACGGACACCGACACCGCAGAGAGCCGCGAGTTCGTCGCAGCCTTCGAGAAGGCTTATGGCCGCTTGCCGAGTTTCTACGCCTCGCAAGGCTATGACGCGATCATGATGGTGGACGCGGCGGTTCGCGCGATCGGCGGCAACGTGGACGATCCAAAGGCGCTGCGCAAGGCCTTGTCCGATAGCAAATTCAAGTCGGTTCGTGGCAAGTTCAGTCTCGGCACCAACCGCTTCCCCGTCCAGGACTTCTTCCTTCGCGTAGTCTCGCGCGACGCCAAGGGCCGCCTTTACAACAAGACCGAGTCACTTGTCCTGAGTAACCACTCCGACGCCTACGCCACGGCCTGCAAGCAAAGGTGAGTGAAGGCGATGCTGTGGATCGAACAACTCCTGAACGGGTTGCAGTACAGCCTGATGCTGTTCCTGTTTGCCGCCGGACTGACCTTGGTGTTCGGGATCATGAACCTGGTCAACCTTGCGCACGGTTCGCTGTACATGCTGGGCGCCTACAGCGCAGCGACGGTTACCGCACTCAGCGGTTCCTACGCCATTGGCTTGCTGGGTGCCCTGGTGTTCATGGGGTTGTTCGGTGCGCTACTGGAGATCGTGCTCATTCGGCGGCTGTACCGCCAGGATCACCTGACGCAGGTGCTCGCCACCTTCGCCCTGATCCTGATCTTCAACGAGTCCGTCCGCATCGTGTGGGGGGTTCAGCCACTGCGCTACGACATACCTGCGGCTCTGTCAGGTTCAGTTTCCATCGTCGGCGACCTGCGCTACTCGGCCTACCGGCTGGCCACGATCGCCGCAGGTGTCGTTGTGGCCCTGCTGTTGTACTGGATGGTCTCGCGTACCCGGGTCGGCATGTGGGTGCGCGCGGGTGCCTCGAATCGCGAGATGGTGCAGATGATGGGCGTGAACGTGCGGCGCCTGTTTACCGCGATATTTTCGCTCGGCGCGGTTTTGTCAGGGCTGGCGGGCGCCGCACTTGCGCCGCTGATGTCGGTCCAGGTCGGGATGGGGGAGGAGGTGCTCATTCTTGCCTTCGTGGTGGTGGTCGTCGGCGGCGTCGGCTCAATCCGCGGGGCGTTCATCGCGGCGCTGCTGGTCGGTATGGTTGACTCGATGGGCCGCGCCTGGCTGCCCGGCCTTCTGGGCGCGGTGCTGCCGGCGCACATCGCCTCAGATCTCGGACCCGCGTTGGCATCCATGTCGGTGTACTTGCTGATGGCCGTCGTGCTGATGGTTCGGCCCATGGGACTGTTCTTTCCGGGTGCACCCAGCCTATTGCCAAAGTGGTTGCGCCGACACCCGCCTATGGCCGCAAACGCGGCCCCGGGGAGAGCATCGGCATGAACCGTGGGCTCATTGCAGTCATTGTGGCCGGCCTGGGGCTGCTGGTATTGCCGATGGTGCTCGTCTCGATGGGCCAGGGGTTCTACCTGGGCCTGTTGACGCGCATCATGATTTACGCCCTGGCCGCGACCAGCTTGAACCTGATCCTCGGCTATGGCGGAATGGTCAGCTTCGGCCACGCCGCCTTCCTTGGAATCGGCGGCTACGCGGTGGCCATCGCCGCCCAACACGGCATTGGAACTGCATGGGTGGCATGGCCCATGGCGCTTGGCGCCGTCGCGCTGTTCGCAACGGTCATCGGCGCAATCAGCCTGCGCACCCAGGGCGTTCACTTCCTGATGATCACTCTGGCCCTGGCGCAGATGGTCTACTACGTCTTCGTCTCGCTACGTGGATATGGTGGCGACGACGGCCTCTCGATGAGCCGGCGCTCGAGCTTCGGATGGGAGGCTTGGTGGCCGACGCGGGGTGACACGGGGTTTTACTACCTGGTCCTGGCATTGCTGGCACTCGCACTGCTGTGCGCGCACCGCCTTGTCCGGTCACATTTCGGCCGCGTCTTGATAGGAGTGCGTGAGAACGAGGCTCGCATGAGCACGATCGGGTATCCGGTCTACCGCTACAAGCTGGCGGCCTTTGTGATCGCAGCCGTGCTCTGCGGCCTGGCAGGCGTACTCAATGTCGAACTCAACCGCTTCATCAGTCCGTCAGTGATGCACTGGTCGCAATCGGGCATGCTGATGGTCATTGTGATCGTCGGCGGCCTCGGGCGCCCGTGGGCCGGCGTCGTCGGCGCCACCGTCTTTCTGGGGCTCGAGGAGGTCTTGTCCCACTACACCGAGCGCTGGCAGTTGCCGCTGGGGCTCCTGCTGCTCGCCCTTGTGTTGGCACGCGTGGCCGGTTGGCGCCTGCCCCGGGATACGGGAAAGTCGTTGCAGCATGTCTAAGTCGTTGCTGGAAATTCGTGGCATGCGCAAGCAGTTCGGTGGTCTGCGAGTGACCGATGGCCTCCACCTGCAGGTTCGGCCTCGCGAGGTACACGCCTTGATCGGACCGAACGGCGCCGGCAAGACCACGCTGGTCCACCAGATCGCCGGCACACTGAAGCCCGACGCCGGGACGATCACCCTGGACTCGCTGGACGTCACGGCCTTGCCGGTCAGTGCGCGCGTGCAGCTTGGCATTGCTCGCTCCTACCAGATCACCAACATATTCCGTTCCCTGACTGTGATCGACAACGTTGCGCTCGCCGTGCAGGCCCGGCGCGGACACAGCTTCTCGTTCTGGCGCCCGGTACAGAGCGACACCGCGTTGCGCGACGAGGCAGCGACCGTGCTCGATCGGTTGGCGTTGACCGAGCACGCACTGCGTCCTGCAGGAAGCCTGTCTTACGGCGATCAACGTCTGCTCGAAGTGGGCATCGCGTTGGCAACCTCGCCGCGCGTGCTGCTGCTCGACGAGCCGATGGCTGGCATGGGCCCGCAAGAATCAAGCCGGATGGTCGAGATGATCGACGGCCTGCGCGGGCAGATGGCCGTGATGCTCGTTGAGCATGACATGGACGCAGTGTTCCGGCTGGCTGATCGCATCTCCGTGCTCGTTTACGGACGGATCGTCGCGACCGGAACGCCACAAGAGATTCGCAGAAATCCCGAGGTCGTCCTGGCCTATCTGGGCGACGAGGAAATCGCGTGAACGCGCTGCTTGACGTTGTCGGAATCGACACGGCCTATGGGCAAAGCCAGGTGCTGTCCGGCGTGAGTCTCCAGATCCAGGCGGGCGGCGCCCACGCCTTGCTCGGCAGAAACGGAATGGGCAGGACCACGCTGGTGCGCTCGATTCTCGGCCTGACGCCACCGCATCGCGGCGAAATCCACTTTCTTGGTCAGCGCATCGACCGCTTGTCGACAAGCGAGATCGCGCAGCTGGGCATCGCTGTCGTTCCTGAGGGCCGGCAGATCTTCCCGAACCTGACGGTGCGCGAAAACCTGACGGCGTTCGCCGCCAACCGATCGGGCGACCGTCAATGGACGCTTTCTCGCGTCCTTGAGCTGTTTCCGCGGTTGAGCGAACGGGCCGGAAACATGGGTGACCAGCTCTCTGGCGGCGAGCAGCAGATGCTCGCCGTCGGCCGGGCGCTGATGACCAATCCGCGCCTGTTGATCCTCGACGAGGCCACCGAGGGACTCGCGCCCTTGGTGCGCGCCGAGATCTGGCGTTGTCTGGCGCTGTTGCGCGGGACTGGACTCAGCATCCTCGTGATCGACAAGTACGTCGAGCGACTCATCCCGCTTGTCGATCGCCACACCATTCTTGAACGAGGCCGCGTGGCCTGGGAAGGGGATTCAACCGCCTTGGCCAAAGACCGCGAACTGTGGCACCGCTATCTCGGTGTTTGAAACCCACATGGAATCAGCAAATAGGAACGTTTCATATGAGCAATAGCACTTCTGCATCGACGCCGACGCAATCCGGCAAGCCTTTGGAATGGCCGGCCGCGGACTTCTCACGCGTGCCCTATGACGTGTTCACAGACCCGGAGATTTACCGCCTGGAAATGGCGCGCCTGTTCCGCGGCGCGGTCTGGAACTACTTGGGCATGGAATGCGAGATTCCGGAGTGGGGAGACTTTCAGACCACCTGGATCGGCGAAACCCAGATCGTAGTGACACGCGCCAAGGATGGATCAGTCCATGCGTTCGAGAACAGCTGCGCCCATCGCGGGGCTCGCATCGTCGACCAGGTTCGCGGCAATGCCAAGCGCCACACCTGCCCCTACCACCTGTGGACCTACAACCTTGCCGGCGACCTCACCGGCGTGCCGCTTGAGAAGGGCCACAACGGCAAAGGCGGCATGCCGCCCTGCTTCGACAAGAAGGACCATGGTCTGCGCACGCTGCGCGTTGCGACCCGTGGGGGATTGATCTTCGGCACCTACAGCGACGCCACGGAGGCGCTGGACGACTTCATCGGCCCACACAGCCTGACGCAGATCGAACGCCTGCTCGTGCAGAGAAAGCCGAAGGTCATCGGCTACTTGCGCCAGAAGATTCCGGGCAACTGGAAGCTGTACAACGAGAACGTGCGTGACCCGTATCACGGTTCTCTGTTGCATCTGTTCCAGGTTTCGTTTGGCATCCAGACACCGGCCATGCAGGGCGGCATCAAGCTCGACAAAGACGGCAAGAACACCTGGAACCACTCGATCATGAATGACGAGGACAACGCAGACCTCGGCAAGTTGGGAGAAGCCTACGCCGACACGGGCAAGCTCATGCCTGACCTGAAGATGCACGATCCGTCGTTGTTGAAGATCCCGCTCGACCTTGGGGACAACTACAAGACAACGATCCTGTCGATGTTCCCGACACTGATCGTGGCTCAGGTCGATAACACTTACGCCATCCGTCACCTTCGCCCCAAGGGGCCGGACGCGGTCGAACTGCACATCACGTACCTGGGGTTCGAGGGCGACACGCCGGAGCAATTGCATAACCGTCTGCTCGCGGTGAACCTCATCGGCCCGGCGGGCTATATCTCGCTGGAAGACGGTGAAGCGCTGCGGCTGGTGCAAGAAGGTGCAAAGGCACGGCTCGGCGATCACTCGGTGCTTGAAATGGGCGGCGTCGGCGAGATTCAGGACACGGACTACCTGTCGCAGGAGATCTCGATCCGCGGTTTCTGGAAGCACTACCACCGCGTGATGGGCTTTCCCCCAGCGGGCAATGCCACCCTCGCGAAGGAGCCCGCGTGATGTCGCTTTCACTTCTGGAACGCGTGGAGCGTTTCAACTACGACTACGCAGAGGCACTCAACCAGCGCCGGTTCGCCGAGTGGCCAGATTTCTTCGCTGCTGACCATTGCGACTATCGGGTGCTCTCGCGCGAGAACCACGATGCGGACCTGCCCGCTCCGCTGCTGGGTTGTTACACGCCAGGTATGGTCAAGGACCGTGTCGAGATGCTCATCAAGGACACGCTGACGTACCGGCACATGTACCTGCGCCACTACATTACCAACGTGCGGGCCGACACGGCTGCCGATGGCGTCATCGTCTCGCGCGCCAATTTGCTGGTCATGCAGAGCGATCTCGAGGGCAATTCTTCCATCTACATGGTCGGACGCTACGAAGACGTTCTGGCGGAGATCGCCGGGGAACTCAAGCTGCGCAAGCGGCATGTGATCGTCGACTCGTTCAGCATCGACAACATGCTGGCCGTGCCGCTGTGAGGGAAGAGGGACGACTACCTTGAGATCCGAAGCCAGCATCGTCATCGTGGGCGCAGGCTTGGCTGGCGCCGAAGCCGCCTTCGCGCTACGCGAGTACGGGCATGCGGGACGCATTGTGATGATCGGCAAGGAAACCTGGCCACCCTACGAGCGTCCGCCGTTGTCAAAGTCTTACCTGAAGGGCGGCTTGGCTCGCGACAGGCTCTGGCTTCGCCCCGCTGAGCTGTACGCCGAACAAAACATTGAGCTGTGGCTGGGCACCGAGGTCACAGTCATCGATCGCGCCCAGCGCTGCGTGCACCTGGACAAGGGCGCGGTGCTTGGCTATGGCCAGCTGTTGCTCGCCACGGGAGGTGAGGCACGCCGGTTGACGATCCCAGGCTCAGAACTTGACGGAGTTTGCGAGCTCAAGACGCTCGACGATGCGGATCGCTTGCAGGCTTACTTGGTACAGGGACGATCGATCGTCATCATCGGTGGCGGTTATGTCGGCATGGAGTTCGCGGCGACGGCGCGCCAAGCGGGCTGTGAGGTCACTGTCCTGGAAGCTCAGGCCACGGTGCTGTCGCGCTCACTCTCCGAGGTGATCGCCCGGCACCTGCAAACCGAGCACGAAAAACGAGGTGTGCGCGTGCTGACGCGGTCGAGCGTGACGTGTATCGAGGGCGATGAACGTGTCAACGCCGTTGTCCTGGCGGATGGCCTACGGCTGCCCGCCGACATGGTGCTTGTGAGCGTTGGCAACTTGGCCAGCGACGGGCTGGCGCACAGCCATGGCGTGAATGTCGATCGCGGGATCGTGGTCGATCGCGATGGACGCACCAGCGACCCTCATGTGTTCGCTGCCGGCGACTGCACTGTAACGTGCTGCGAGGGGTTTGACACGCCTTTGCGACTGGAGTCGGTACAGCACGCCACCTTGCAAGCCAAGCGGGCCGCGGCGGCGATGGTAGGCCAGCCCACAGGACGCGACGAAGTGCCATGGTTTTGGTCAGATCAGTTCGACATCAAGCTCCAGATGGCGGGCTTACCTTTGCCAGGGGACACCGAACTGGTGCGGGGTGACCCGCAAAGCGGCCGCTTCAGCGTCATATATCAGAACGCCGATCGGATCACTGCAATTCAGTGCGTCAACGCCCCGGCTGATTTCGCCGCGTCCAAGAAAATGGTCGCTGAAAGGCGTGTGTTCCCATCCGCATTGTTGTGCAATCCGCTGATGAGTCTGCGCGACATTCGATCGGGTCGGCTGGCGGCAGAACCATCGACCACGTAAATGCTTCCGTATTTGGAAAACTCCTATGTTCGATATACAGGTCGACGTGACCGATCGCAAAGGCCGAATCAGCCAACTGATAGGCGCCCAGGGCTTGACGTTGATGGAAGCCCTCAAGGCCCACGGGCTGCCCGTCGCCGCCACATGTGGCGGGTCGAAATCTTGCGCTACCTGCCATGTGTATATCGGCGAGGGTTTTGCACAACTGAGTCCGCCTGACGAGGATGAAGTCGATCTGCTATCCGAGTCGGAACACTATCGAGAGAACGTATCGCGCCTGAGTTGCCAGATCGTGCTGCTGCCGACGTTAAGCGGTTTGCACATCGAGCTGGCCCCTCAGGACTGAGATGCGAAAGTCACAATCAGCCGACCATTGGTTCGACATTCAACCAAGGGGCTTCTCATGATCGACAAGACGGCGGCCACTGTCGCCGAGGCGCTGCGGCATGTGACGGATGGCGCGACGGTGATGATCGGCGGCTTCGGCACTGCGGGCATCCCCAACGAACTGATCGATGGCCTGATAGAGCTTGGCGCGCGGAACCTCACCCTCGTGAACAACAACGCGGGCAACGGGGACCAGGGACTGGCAGCGCTCTTGAAAGCCGGCTGCGTGCGCAAGATCATCTGTAGCTTTCCGCGCCAGGCCGACAGCCATGTTTTCGACGCGCTCTATCGCGGAGGAAAAATAGAACTCGAACTGGTGCCGCAAGGCAACCTGGCCGAACGCATCCGTGCCGCCGGGGCCGGCATCGGCGCATTCTTCACGCCAACAGGCTACGGCACCGAACTCGCCAAGGGCAAGGAAACTCGCGAGATCAATGGCAAGGGCTATGTGCTCGAATCTCCTATCCACGCCGACTTCGCTCTCATCAAGGCGGAGCGCGGCGATCGTTGGGGCAATCTCACCTACCGCATGGCGGCGCGCAACTTCGGTCCTGTGATGGCAATGGCGGCCAAGCGCACGGTTGCGACCGTGCATGACATCGTGCCATTGGGGGCGCTGGATCCGGAGCACATCATCACCCCCGGCATCTTCGTCAGCAAGGTGGTGAAGATCGACCGCGTCGCCACGCGAGCCGGCGGCTTCAAGCAGGCCGCCTGAGAAAACTCATGACCTACCAACGACGAAGCAAAGACCAGTTGGCCCAGCGCGTGGCGCGCGACATTCACGACGGCGCCTACGTCAATCTCGGCATCGGTATGCCTACACTCGTCGCCAACCATCTGCCGGCCGGCATCGAGGTCATCCTGCACAGTGAAAATGGCATCCTCGCCATGGGACCCGCGTCGGTAGCCGGAGAAGAAGACTACGACCTGATCAACGCCGGCAAGCAGCCGGTGACGCTGCTGCCCGGAGGCTCCTTCTTTCATCACGCGGACAGCTTTGCAATGATGCGCGGCGGCCACCTGGACATCTGCGTGCTGGGCGCCTTTCAGGTCTCGGCTGGGGGTGACCTCGCCAACTGGCACACCGGCGAGAAGGACGCCATCCCCGCCGTGGGCGGCGCGATGGACCTGGCGATTGGAGCCAAGCAGACTTGGGTCATGATGGACTTGCTGACCAAAATGGGCGAAAGCAAGATCGTGGCTCGCTGCAGCTATCCGCTGACCGGTATCGCATGCGTCAAGCGCATCTATTCCGACTTAGCCACGCTGGAATGTTCGCCGGGGGGCTTGAAGCTGGTCGACCTGGTCGAAGGCCTGTCCCACGTTCAACTCGAGCAACTTGTCGGCCTGCCCATAGAGGCGGCCAGCGTCAGCTACGCTGCGTGATCAACAAGCTTTCATCTGGGACGCCATCCGCACCACTTTTTTGCCCGCTACGGCGCGGACCGCTGCGCGGCGCAGCCTGTCGCGGATGGGATAAGCCGTTTATCGAGTGCCAGACCCGCGGTTTTCGTCCTGCTGAGCAACTCCACGAAGAGACAGCTCTGCGTTCCCGGGCCGGGACCACATACACGCTATCCGAGAGCCTTGAAGAAATTTTGGGCATGCGAGCCAACGCCCGCCGACGGCAGCGAGTTCATCGGCGACTCACGATAAATGGCAGTCCACACATCTTTACGGTATTCGATCTGCGATTCATGTCATGAAAACTGATTCCTGAGTGCCGAGAGCATTCGATGGAGAATCGGGCGAGAACGGGCTTTGGCCTCCTTGCCGAGATGCTGCTATGGCGCTTTCCACTTGAAGGGCAACCGTAGGACGCCGGCGTGAGCACTCCAGCCATTTCCGCCTTCGGCCTACTCTGTTGAAAAACTTGCTCTGACCATCTGAGCGGATGTTTTCAGGGGTCATCCACCCCTTGCCTGCTCACGATGGCGGCTTCTAGCCCGCTCTACGAGGTCGGTCTTGACGGCGACGCGGCGTTGTGCACAAACCGAGTTCTTCAACACAATCGGTCGAAGGCGGCCGTCAGCATGAACTCACGTGATCA
>Ga0075365_10000474_pt1 | contig 15141 bp, 13 predicted proteins | sample EndMetdeltDD1765_FD_71387 | JGI IMG/M metagenome (GOLD analysis project Ga0075365, IMG submission 71387) | Populus endosphere microbial communities from Tennessee, USA - Endosphere MetaG P. deltoides DD176-5 | ecosystem: Host-associated > Plants > Roots > Endosphere | place: USA: Tennessee... | reverse complement strand
GGACCCTGCTGCGGGTCGCCGCTCGACAGCAGCGGCTGGTCGGTGAGTCGCCGGCACGGTCCGAGCGGACCCTGCGGGCACTCGGCGTAGCCCGTGCCGTAGTTGCTGATGCCGTACTCATTTGCGGTCGAATCGTTGGCGGCGTAGAAGAGGTAGGTGGTGCCGCCCCACCGCACCAGGGAGGGGTTCTCGATCGTATTGCCCTCCCACGAGTTGGCCTTGGTCTGCAACAGGGTCACGGGGGAGGAGCCCGTCGCTCGGAGTCCGTCTCCACCGAGTCGCTGCGCCTTGAGGGCAGAAGGGTAGGACCCGACCTTTCCGGCGGCCTTCCACGTGAGGTACCAAGCCCGCGATACCGGATCGAAGTAGGGCGCGGGATCGATGGAACCGGCTGGATCGACGTCGCACACGACCGGGCGAGTGCTCGAGTCGCGGAAGGGACCGCCAGGGCTCGGGCCAGAGGCCACCGTGATGCAGAAGCGCCCGTAACCGTGCGGATCGTCGGACTGGTTGCTGACCTTCACGGCCGAGTAGGCGAACCAGGTGTTACCGATCTTGGCCACGCCCGGCGCCCAGAGGTCTCTGTTGATCCATGGTCCTTGGTCGTGTCTGAGACCCCACGAGGCAGGCTTCACCAGGGCGTCGTTCATGTTCCACTTGTCGCCGTCGCTCATGGCGCTCTGGCGGATCTCGATCGGGATGCTCGGGTCGCTGCTGGGCGAGGGCCCACCGGCCCAGGGCGCGGGAGAGGTCGACCACCGCTTGTGGATCTTCCACGTCACGAGGTCGGACGAGGTCAGCATCGGGAGGTACCGACCGCCGACCGGCGATGCATAGGCGTAGTACACGCCGTTGGAGAGCACGACGTGGGGGTCGCCGAAGTCGCCGCGCCAGACCCGATCGGACTCGAACCAGCCCCACTCGTTGCCGGGCGCGCCGGTCGCGTTGTCGGCGTCGGTGGCCGGGGGCGGAATGCACGCCGAGGCCAGCGTCACCCCGAGGGCCAAAACGGCCCAAAGCCGCGCCTTGCCGAGCACCCGCCTCATCCGAGCTTCATCGGCCGATCGGCGGCGCTCCTTGAGCTGCCGGGCTAGGTTGCGCCGCCATGGAGGCGACCCCCGACGACCCTCCGCGCCCCCGCCTGTCCCGCATCGGAGCCTGGCTCGGGCGCGTCGACCGGGCCGCGGCCGCGGTCGTGCTCGTCGCACTGGTGGTCCGGGTGGCCTACTGGCGCCTGGCCATCCCCCACTACGGGCCGGTGAGCGATGCCGCCCACTACTACGACATCGGTCGAGCGGTCGCCAACGGCGATGGCTTCTCCCACACGTTCCCGCAGCTGCACCTGCATCCGACGGCGTTCCGGCCGCCGTTGTTCCCGCTCCTGCTCGGTGGCCTGTTCTGGCTCTTCGGCGCGTCGATCGGCCTGGCCCAGCTCACCAACCTGGTGCTCGGTGTGATCGCGGTCGGGCTCGCCATGGTGCTGGCCCGCGAGCTCGGGTGCGGGAGGGTCGGGCGGCTGGCCGTCGGCCTGGCCGTGGCGCTGTGCCCACCCCTGATCTACAACGACGTCGCCATCCTGACCGAGTCGCTCTCGATCGTGCTGCTGCTCGGCACGCTGATCCTGCTGGGGCGGCAGCGGTGGGTGCTCGGCGGCGCGGGCGCCGGGCTGCTCGTGCTCAGCCGCACCAGCGCGCAGTTCATCCTCTTCGTGGTGCTGGCGTGGCTGTTGTGGCAGGTCGGGTGGCGGCGGGCGTTGCAGGTCGCCGTCGTCGCCGTCGTCGTGATCGCTCCTTGGTCGATCCGCAACGCCATCCAGGTGGGCACGCCGTCGTTGTCGACGTCGAACGGCTTCAACCTGGCGGCGATGTACGGGCCGCCGGCGATCGAGCGCCGCGTCTTCATCGATCCCGTGTACGACGACTACTACGACGACCTGCGCCTGACCCAGTTCCACGAGGACGAGTGGGACGCGAAGCTCCGCAAGATCGGGCTCGATTCGCTGAAGAAGCACCCGAGCGCGGTCGTCCGGGTGGTGCGGCGGAACATCACCGCCTTCTTCGAGCTCAAGCCATCGCGGAACGCCGGGGCCGAGCGCTTCGACGGCCGCAACCTGCACGTGCGCGACAGCCTCGCCTTCCTGGTGCCGATCTCGGCGGTCCTCGGCACGATCGGCCTCTGGCTCGCCCGCCGGAAGCCCGTGGCGGTGCTGCTGTCGGCCACCGCGGTGTACTTCCTGCTGACCAGCCTCTTCTTCGTCGCCGCGCCCCGGCTGCGCGCCCCGATCGACCTCGCCTGGTGCGTCGGCATCGGGATCCTCGTCGAGTGGCTCGTCGATCGACGACGACGGCCGGCCGGTACGGTGCCTGCGTGATCGACGCCCTGGGCAACCCGCAGTCCGTCCTCGTGCTCGGCGGCACCTCCGACATCGCGTTGGCGACGGTGCAGCGACTCGCGGCGGCGCGCCTCGAGCGGGTCGTGCTCGCCGGTCGCGACCTGAAGGCGCTCGAGCAGGTCGCATCGTCGGTCGCCCGCGAAGGCCTGACGGTCGCCGTCGAGTCGTTCGACGCCACCCAGGAGGAACCGCACGACGCGTGGGTCGCCGACGTCTTCGACCGCCACGGGGGGTTCGACGTCGTGCTCCTGGCCTTCGGGGTGCTGGGTGAGCAGGAAGCCGCCGAGGCCGACACGGCCCAAGCGTTGCGGGTCTCGCGCACCAACTACCTCGGTGCGGTGTCGGTCGCGCTGCCGGCGGTGCGCCGGATGATGCACGACGGGCATGGCGTTCTGGTCGTCCTGTCCTCGGTCGCCGGCGACCGGGCCCGACGCTCCAACTTCGTCTACGGCGCGTCCAAGGCCGGACTCGACGCCTTCACCCAGGGCCTCACCGAGATGGCCCGGGGTGTGGTTCGCGTGCTCGTCGTGCGCCCCGGCTTCGTCAAGACCAAGATGACCGAGGGGATGAAGCCCGTCCCGTTCTCGACGACGCCCGAGGTCGTGGCCGATGCCATCGTCGACGGGATCCGCACCCGCAAGGAGGTCGTCTACGTGCCGGGCGTGCTCCGGTTCGTGATGCTGGTCCTCCGCAACCTGCCGCGCGCCGTGTTCCGGCGGTTGCCGCTCTAGGTGAGCGAACCGAGCAGGCGCAACCGGCGGGCCATGTCGGACTGCAGCCGGCGCTCGGGGTCCATCTGGTCGCGGACCGCCTGCCATTCGGCGAGCCGGGGGTACATGGCGTGGACGACCTCGGGTCGGGCCCGCGAGTCCTTGGCCAGGTAGATCCGCCCGCCGGCGGCGAGCACGAGCTCGTCGACCTCGTCGAGCAGCGGACCGAGCCGGCCGTCGCGCGCGGGGAGGTCGAGGGCCAGGGTCCAGCCCGCCGTCGGGAACGACAGGTGGCCGGGGTTGGCCGCCCCGAAGCGCTTGAGGACGGCGAGGAACGACGCCGCGCCCGACGTGGCCAGCCGCTCGACGATGGCGCGCAGGGCGGCTTCCTCGCCGTCGGGGAGCACGCACTGGTGCTGGAGGAAGCCCGACGGGCCGTACAGCCGGTTCCAGCCGCCGAGCATGTCGAGTGGGTGGAAGAACTGCGAGATGGTCTGGAGCTCGTCGCGACGCTGCCGTGGCGCCTTGCGGTACCAGAGCTCGTTGAACGCCGCGATCGAGAGCCGGTTCAGCAGTCCGTTCGGGGCGGGCGGCGCGGGCACCGGGTCGCGTGGGGCGAAGGCTTCGTCGGCCCGCCCGCCGGCCTCGGCACGGGTGGCGAAGCGACCCGAGGTCACGACCGAGCGGCCGAGCCGTGCGCCCGTGGCGAGGCAGTCGATCCACGCGACGGAGTACGGCGAGCTCGCGTCGGCGGCGGCGAGCAGGGCCATGCACGCGTCGAGGTCGGGTGCCCGATCCGTGTCGACGGCGAGTAGCGACGTCTCGACCGGCGTGACCCGGAAGGTGGCGTCCAGCACCAGGCCGGTGAGGCCCATGCCACCGGTGGTCGCCCAGAACCGGTCGGGCGTCGACGTCGGGGTCAGGGTGTCGACCGAACCGTCGGGCAGGGCGACGCGAATGCGCTCGGTCGACGCCCCGAACGTGCCCGAACGGTGGTGGTTCTTGCCGTGGATGTCGCTGGCGATGGCGCCGCCGACGGTGACGAACCGGGTGCCGGGTGTGACCGGTACGAACCAGCCGCGTGGGAGCAGCGCTCGCATGAGTCGATCGAGCGACACGCCGCCCGCCGCGGTGACGGTTCCCTCGGCTCGGTCGAGGTCGAAGCGGTCGAGCCCGAGGGTGTCGACCACGCGCCCGCCCGCGTTCTGGGCGGGGTCGCCGTAGCTCCGGCCGAGGCCCCGGGCCACGACACCGCGACCACCCGCGGTGCAGATGGCTTCGACGGCCTCCGACTGGTCGATCGGTGCCGCGACGTCGGCGACCGTCGGGGCCGTGCGGCCCCAGCCCGTGAGCGGCCGCTGCGTCATGCGGTGTAGACGCCGATCATGAACAGCACGACCCAGATCCCGCCGACGACCTCGAGGGTCCGGTCGGAGAGGACGAGCTCCTCGGGCGCGTCGCCGTCGCCCTGGGAGAGCCGCAGCGCGTAGCGCAGCATGGCGATGGTGAACGGCACGATCGACAGCTCGAACCACGGGAACGCGGAGTCGGCGAGGTCGGCCTTCTGGAACGAGAAGAGGGCGTAGGCGAGCAGGGTCATCCCCGACGACACCGAGCGGACGTGGTCGAGGAAGCCCGGGGGGTACGCGGCGAGCACCGATCGCTGGCGGTGCGAGTCCTCGCTGCCGGCCAGCTCCGACGAGCGCTTGCCGGAGACCATGAACAACGAGCCGAACGAGGCGACGATCAGGAACCAGTCGGAGACGGGGACCTGGGTGGCAGCCGCCCCGGCGAGGGCACGGATCACGAAGCCGGTGGCCACGGCGGTGATGTCGAGCACGGCGATGTGCTTCAGCCACTTCGTGTAGGCGGTGGTCACGGCGACGTAGCTGCCGATGGCGAGGGGCAGCGGCCAGTCGAGCAGCACCGCGCTGACCAGCAGCGAGGCGGCGAGCAGCCCGTAGCCCAGGGTCCTCGCCGTGGTCACGCTGATCTCGCCGGCGGCCACGGGCCGGAGGCGCTTCGTCGGGTGCACCCGATCGCGGTCGGCGTCGGCGGCGTCGTTGAGGCAGTAGGTGCCCGATGCGGCGAGGCAGAACGCGACGAGGGCAACCAGCGTCTCGAGGAAGTGGGTGGGGTCGTCGAGCACGCCCGCCGCGGCCGGTGCGGCGAAGACGAGGACGTTCTTGATCCACTGCTTGGGGCGGAGGAGGCGAACGAGGGGACCGGCCACGGCGGGCGAGGCTAACCCCGGCGCTGTCACACCCCCTCGTCACCATGGGGCTGTGGACGGAAGCGCCTTTCACCCACAGGTTCATCCACCGAGAAACCGGGGTTGTCCTCTAGCGATCAACAGGCTGGTTGCCGGAAGGTGGACGGGCCATGGCGGTCGCTGAACTTCCTCCGCGCGGCGGGCGCCCCGAAGGGCGCGTGCCCCCGCACAACCTGGATGCCGAGGAGTCGCTCCTCGGGGCGATGCTGCTCAGCCGCGACGCCATCGTGGCCGCCACCGAGATCGGCGTGGGCGCCGACGACTTCTACAAGCCGGCCCACGGCCACGTCTTCGACGCCATCACCAGCCTCTACGGCGCGGGCGAGCCCTCCGACCCGGTGACGGTCGCCGAGGAGCTGCGCCGGGCCAACCTGCTCGACGCCATCGGCGGGCCCATGCTGCTCGTGTCGCTCCAGGCGAGCACCCCGGCCACGTCGAACGCGGCCCGCTACGCCCGCATCATCAACGAGCTGGCCCTGCTGCGACGGCTCATCGGCGTCGCCAGCGAGATCGCCGAGATCGGCTACTCGGTGCCCGACGACGTCATCTCCGCCGTCGACCGGGCCGAGGCCATGGTGTTCGACGTGGCCCAGCGCCGGGTCACCGACTCGATGTCGCCGATCAAGGAGCTGCTCGACGCGAGCCTCACCCGGCTCGAGATGCTCTACGAGAAGGGCGACAGCATCACCGGCCTGCCCACCGGCTACCACGGTCTCGACGAGCTGATGTCGGGCCTGCAGCCCTCCACGCTCAACATCGTCGGGGCCCGTCCCGCCACCGGGAAGGCCCTCGCGCTCGACACGCCGATCCCGACCCCGACGGGCTGGACGACGATGGGCGAACTGCAGGTCGGCGACGAGGTCTTCGACGAGTCGGGCCAGCCGACGACGGTCCTGTACACCTCGCCCGTGTTCACCGACCATCGCTGCTTCGAGGTCCGCTTCGACGACGGAACGACGATCGTGGCCGACGCTGGGCACCGCTGGCTCGCCTACGATCTTCCTGCCTGGAAGTCGCATCGCTCCCGCACCGATCGGCTTGCGTCCGGACCGGCACCCAACGCGATGCTCGCCCGGGACCAGAGCAGTCGCATCCGTCGTCCGCGCGTCGTCACGACGCAGGAGATGGTCGACGAGGGCGTTCGGTCCCCGGATGGCGCACGCCCGAACTGGTATCTACCGCTCGCGTCGATCGACCTGCCGGACGCCGAGCTTCCGGTCGACCCGTATGTGCTCGGTTGCTGGCTCGGTGATGGCTCCCGTTCCGGCGCGTCCTTGACGCTCGGGCTCAACGACGCTCCGCACTTCGTCGAGGAGTTCGAACGAACGGGCTCTGTCCTCGAGCACCGCCCAGGACACGACCGGCTCTGCTTCGGTACGAGCCCGGTGCCGGGCAAGGGACGGTGGCAGGCCTACTCGGGTGACAAGCGCGTTCTTGCTCGCGAACTACAGGCCGTGGGTCTGCATCGCGGCACTCGGAAGCACATCCCTGCTCCGTACTTGCGCGGTTCCGTGAAGCAGCGCCTGGCCCTGCTCCAGGGCGTCATGGACACCGATGGCACCGTCGCTCGATCGGGTGCTGGGGTCGAGCTGTGTCTTGCCGACCGTGAGTTGCTCGAGCAGGTCTGGGAGCTCGTCGCTTCCCTCGGACACAAGCCCAATCCGATCTACGAGAAGCGCATTCGTCTGGAAGACGGCCGCACTGCGCTGGCCTGGCGCTTTCGCTGGACGCCGCTGGATCCCGTGTTCCGCCTGCCGCGGAAGGTCGACGGACTCGCCGAGATCGTGAGCACGCGCCGCAACGGTCGAGCAACCCGCCGGGCGATCGTCGAGATCGTCGAGGTGCCGACCGTTCCCACGCGTTGCATCTCGGTCGACGCGCCGAGCCACTTGTTCCTTGCCAGCAAGGCCATGATCCCGACGCACAACACTGCGTTCGCACTCGGCATGGCGGCGCACGCGGCGCTCGAGGTCCGGCGGCCGGTGCTGCTGTTCTCGCTCGAGATGAGTCACCTCGAGCTGACCCAGCGGATCCTGTCGGCCGAGGCCCGGGTCGACTCGACCCGGATGCGCAACGGGAAGCTGGCCGAATCCGACTGGACGAAGCTGAGCCACGCCATCGGCCGCCTGGCCGAGGCGCCGCTGTACATCGACGACAACCCGCAGGCCACGGTGATGGAGATCCGGGCCAAGGCCCGGCGGCTCAAGTCGCGCCTGGGCGACATCGGCCTGATCGTCATCGACTACCTCCAGCTGATGACGGGGCGCACCTCGGCCGAGAACCGTCAGGTCGAGGTGTCGGAGATCAGCCGTGGCCTCAAGATCCTCGCCCGTGAGCTCGAGGTCCCCGTCGTGGCCCTCAGCCAGCTGTCGCGTGGTCTCGAGCTGCGGGCCGACAAGCGGCCGATGCTCGCCGACCTGCGTGAGAGCGGGTCGCTCGAGCAGGACGCCGACGTCGTGATGTTCCTGTACCGCGACGAGCTCTACAACCCGGAGTCACCCGACCGGGGCACCTGCGAGGTGCTGGTCGCCAAGCACCGGTCCGGCCCGACCGGCATGGACCGGCTGGCGTTCCTCGACCACTACACGCGCTTCGCCAACATGGCGCGCAACGTCTGACCCGGCGCTCGAATCCCGGCTCGAAGGCGCAATCGGCTCGGTAGGGTCGCCCGGTGCCTGGGCCCGCCGCGTCGCCCGACCGTTCGGTCGTCGCCCTGCTCACCAGCCTGACGGCCAGCGCGACCGGGTTGCTCCTGCTCGACACGGTGCTCGGCAAGCAGGTCTACGACATCAGCGGCCGCGAGATCGATCTCGGCATCCTGGGCCTGGCCGCCTTCGCGCCGGCCCTCCTGCTGGTGCTGGTGACCGGGCCGGTCGCCGATCGCTTCGACCGTCGCCGTGTCGCCGCCCTCGGCTACTCCGGCCAGCTGGTGGTGGCCCTGGGTGTGCTGGCCTACGTGGCCAGCGATCCGACGGCCGTCGGACCGCTGTTCGGCCTCGCCTTCCTCTTCGGCGTCTGCCGGGCGTTCGCCAGCCCGGCGTCACGCGCCCTGCCCGCCGACATCGTGGCGCCCGAGCGCGTGCCGTGGGTGGTGGCCCGCTACTCGGCGACGTGGCAGGTGGCGTCGATCGTCGGTCCGGTGCTCGGCGGCTTCCTCTACGCGGCCGACCACCGCATGCCGTACCTCGCCGTCGTCGTCCTCATCGCCGTCGCCGTCACCGGGGTGCTCTCGGTGCGCCCCCGGCCGGACGCCATCGGACAGCGCGAGCCGGTCGGCGTCGCGGCTGCGGCGCCCGAGACCGACCCCGCCATCGCCGCCGACGCGCCGAAGGCGAGGTTCGGCGAGGCCGTCGAGGGGGTGCGCTTCATCCGCACTCAACCGGTGCTCCTGGGCGCCATCTCCCTGGACCTGTTCGCGGTCCTGTTCGGGGGCGCCGTCGCCCTGCTGCCCGCCCTGTGCGAGCAGCGCCTGCACGTCGGCGCGGTCGGGCTGGGGTGGCTGCGCGCCGCCGGCGGGATCGGCGCTGCGGTGGTCACCGGGGTCCTCGCTGTGCGGCCCCTCCGCCGTCACGTCGGCCGGACCCTGTTCGTCGTGGTCGCTCTCTTCGGCGTGGCCACGATCGTCTTGGGCTCGACGCGGGTCTACGCCGTCGCGTTCGTCGCGCTGGTGGTGCTCGCCGGCGCCGACTCGGTGAGCGTGTTCATCCGGGCCACGCTGGTCCCGCTCGTCACCCCGCCGTCGAAGCGCGGGAGGGTGCTCGCGGTCGAGAACGTCTTCATCGGTGCGTCGAACGAGTTGGGCGCGTTCGAGTCCGGGGTGGCTGGCCAGCTGCTCGGGCCGGCCGGGGCGATCGTCCTCGGCGGGGCGGCCACGCTCGGGGTGGCGGCGGCCTGGTCGACGCTGTTCCCCGACCTTCGCCACGTCGATGGGTTCCCGGTCGCCGTCGAGGGTGTCGGCTGAGTCTGTTCGGCCTACGGTGACAGCGTGTTCCTCGGCGACAAGCTCCTCGTCTGGCTGTTGCTCGCGTTCGGCGCGGCCATGGTTGCCGGCAGCGTCGCGGCACTCGTGCGACCGCCGGCGAGCCGCGGCGACGACGAGCTCGAGCGTCCACCGCTCTCGCGCAGCGTCGGGATGATCGCGGTGGGGGCGATCGCCGCCCTCTGGGCGCTCGCCAGTCTCATCGCCGGTTAGGTCGACGCGCTCGGGAAGGGCTGCGGCCTCGGGGTCCGCATGAGGGTGCGGACGGTGGCCTGGTCGGTGGCCGACGGGAAGCCCCAGCCGGGCTCGTAGCCGAACAGCTCGTGCACGGTGGTGGAGCCGAACCGGCCGTCGAGGACCTCGATGCGGTCGGCGCCGACGAGGGCCGGGTGCTCGACGCCGCAGGCGAGCGCCAGTTGCAGCAGCTCGTGGCGCAGGGTGCTCACGTAGCTCGCGAACCGGACCGACTTGAGGTCGGGGTCGAGGCCGCGGGTCAGCCAGCGCGACTGGGTGGCGACGCCGGTCGGGCACCGGCCGGTGTGGCACCGCTGGGCCTGGATGCACCCGACCGAGAGCATGGCCTCGCGGCCGACGCCGATGAGGTCGCACCCCAGCGCGAGGGCGAAGAGGCCCACGTCGGGGAAGCCGAGCTTCCCGGCGCCGGCGAAGACGACCCCGTCCGTGAGGTCGCGCTCGGCGAACGACCGGTACGCCCGGGCGAACCCGACCTTGAACGGGAGGGCGACGTGATCGCTGAAGGCGAGGGGTGCGGCGCCAGTGCCACCCTCGCCGCCGTCGATGTTGACGAAGTCGACGCCCCGCCCGGTGGTGGCCATGAGCTCGGCCAGCTCGTCCCAGAAGCCCCCGTCGCCGACTGCCGACTTGATGCCGACGGGCACACCGGTGGCGTCGGCGATGCGCTCGACGAAGTCGAGGAGCTCGTCGGTGGAGCCGAACGCCGAGTGCCGCGACGGGCTGATGCAGGTGACGCCGACGGGCACGCCCCGGATGGCGGCGATCTCGTCGGTGACCTTGGCCGCGGGGAGCACCCCGCCGAGTCCGGCCTTGGCCCCCTGGCTGAGCTTGATCTCGATGGCCCGCACCGGGTTGGCCTCGACGAGGTCGCACAAGCGGGCGAGGTCGAAGCGCCCCTGCTCGTCGCGACAGCCGAAGTAGCCGGTGCCGACCTGGAACACGAGGTCGCCACCGTGCTGGTGGTGCGGTGACAGCCCGCCCTCGCCGGTGTTCTGCCAGCACCCGGCGATCGCCGCGCCCTGGTTGATGGCCTCGATGGCGGGGCCCGACAGCGAGCCGAAGCTCATCGCCGACGCGTTCACGATCGACGCGGGCCGGAAGGCCTTGGCCCGACCCCGCGCCGCGCCGAGCACCTTGGCACAGGGCACCCGGTCGCCGCCTTCGGCCGAGGCGTCGAGCGGGAACGCCGAGTGCTTCACGATCGTGTAGTTGCTCGACAGCTCGAGGTCGTTGTCGGTGCCGAAGCCGAAGTAGTTGTTCTCCTGCTTGGCCGAGGTGTAGACCCAGCGCCGCTGGTCGCGGGTGAAGGGCCGCTCCTCGTCGTTGTCGGTGACGATGTACTGCCGCAGCTCGGGCCCCACGGCTTCGAGCACGAAGCGCAGGTGCCCGACGAGCGGGAAGTTGCGCAGGATGGCGTGTCGTCGCTGCAGGAGGTCGTGCGCGATCACTGCCACGAGGAAGCCGAAGAACCCTGCCGCCACGAGCCACCCCATCAGGCCGCACGTTACGCGTACCGTGCCCCTGTGACTTCGCACCTCCGGGTGGTGTTGGTGGACGACTCACCCGACGCCCGCCGCCGCATGCGCGAACAGGTCGCCGGCTTCGACGGGTTCGAGATCGTCGGCGAGGCGATGACGGGCCAGGCCGCGCTGGCAGCGGTCGACGCCACCGATCCGGACCTGGTGCTGGTGACCCAGGCCGCCGTCCGCCAGAACGACGAGCGGTTCCGCGTCCTCGTGGAGAGCGTCGCCGACTACGCCATCTACCTCCTCGACGCCGACGGGCGCGTCAGCAGCTGGAACAGCGGCGCCGCCCGCATCAAGGGCTACGAGGCCGAGGAGATCCTCGGCCGGCACTTCAGCGTCTTCTACACCGAGGACGCGCGCGCCAGCGGGCACCCGGCCGAGGAGCTCGCCATCGCGACGCGCGCGGGGCGCCACGAGGAAGAGGGTTGGCGAGTCCGCAAGGACGGCTCGCTGTTCTGGGCCAACGAAGTGATCACGCCGGTGCGCGACATCGACGGCGGTCTGGTCGGTTTCGCCAAGGTGACGCGCGACTTCACCGAGCGCCGGGCCCTCCTCGAGGAGCTCGAGCGGCAGGCGGTCGAGCTGCGCCAAGCCAACGACGCACTGGCCGGCGTGGCACGCGACCGCACCGAGTTCCTCGCCGTGACCGCCCACGAGCTGCGCACCCCGGTGACGGTCGTCGATGGCTTCGCCCGGACACTGCGCGACCGGTGGAACGAGATCTCCGACGAGAAGCGTCTCGACATGGTCAACGCCCTGGCGCGCGGGGGCGAGCGCCTCTCGACGCTGGTCGACGAGCTGTTGACCGCGTCTCGGCTCGAGGCGGGAGTGCTCGAAGTCGAGGCGTCGATCTTCGACCTGGCGGAGCTGGTTGCCGAGGTGGTGCGCGATGTCGGAGGCGACTCGGAGTCGCTGGTGGTCGCCGACCTCGAGCCCGCTCCCGTGTTCGCCGATCGTGGACGCGTGCAGCAGATGGTGGCCAACTACCTGACCAACGCCCTGCGTTACGGGGGGCCGCCGATCGCCATCACCACCTCGCGCGCCGCGGACGCCGTCGTGCTCCGCGTCAACGACTCCGGCAACGGCGTGCCACCCGAGCTGGTGCCGCGGCTGTTCGACAAGTTCGCTCGCGGGAGCCCCCAGCAGGGCACGGGTCTGGGCCTGTTCATCGTCCGGGAGCTGGCGCGGGCGCAGGGCGGCGACGCCTGGTACGAGGCCCGGGCGAGCGGTGGGTCGTGCTTCGCCCTGCGATTGCCCTCAGCGACGTAGCACGAGGTGCACGTCGCCGAACTCGTGCCACAGGTAGCCCTCGGCCAGGCTGGCCTCGTAGGAGTCCTCGAGCAGCGCCCGTCCGGCAATGGCCTCGAGCATCAGGAGGTGTGAAGCCTCCGGCTCGTGCCAGCCGGTCAGGAGCCCGTCGACGACCCGCACGCCGCGCTCGGGGGTGACGAGGAGCTCGGTCCAGTCGTCGTAGGGCGTCACCACGCCGTCGGCATCGGCAGCGGTCTCCAGCGCCCGGACCACGGTGGTGCCGACGGCGACGACCCGGTTGCCTGCGGCCCGGGTGGCGTTGATGCGAGCTGCGGTCACGGTAGGCACCCGCACCCGCTCGGGGTACGGCGTCTCGTCGGCCTCGAGCGAGGCGACGCCGGTGTGCAGGACGACCGGGGTCACGCCGACTCCCTTGGCGACGAGGCGCATGAGGATCTCGGCCGTGAACGGTCGGCCGGCGCTTGGCATCTCGGCGCTGCCGGGTTCGGTCGCGTACACGTTCTGGTACGAGGTGATCGGCCACGGCCGGTCGACGTAGCCGTAGCGGATGGGCTGGCCGTGCACGGCCAGCCACGTGCGCGTCGGCACCGGGAGGTGCAGCTCGGCGACCCACAGCCGGGTGCCGCGGTAGCGCTCCACGAGGTCGATCGACGCACCCTCACCGAGCGCCAGGTGCCGCGGCGGCTCGGTGTCGGGCCAGCGCTCGCTGCCGGCCCGGGGCTCGACGGCCCAGCGGTCGCCGCCGAGCTCGGTCGAGAGGTGGATGCCCACCCGGGTGCCGTCGGGTGCCAGGGCCTGAAGCGATGCCGGCAACGTGCCGGAGGTGTTGAGCACGACGAGGTCGCCGGCATCGAGAAACGAGGGGAGCAGCGCGAACGTCGAGTGCACCAGCTCGCCGGTGTTGCGGCGGGCGACCAGCATGCGCACGCCGTCCCGGGTGAGGCCGCGGGCCTCGGGCGGCTCGGCCGCCTCCAGCTCGGGCGGCAGGGTGAAGGTCATTCGGCCGGTCATGCCGGGACCGCCAGGTCGGCGGCGCGGTAGCGGCCGCTCGGGGGTCGCGATTCGAGCAACCGGCGCAGCGCCGGGAGCACGGTCTCGGGCTCGGGTCGGTCGGAGATGTCCTCGCCGGCGAAGGCATCCTGGTGCATCTGCGTGCGCATGTCGCCGGGGTCGAACCAGTACACGTGGAGATCGGGCTCCTCGACGGCGAGGACGTTGCTCACCTGCTCGAGCGCGGCCTTCGACGACCCGTAGCCACCCCACCCGCCGTACGCCTCGACGGCCGCGTCGGAGGTGACGTTGAGCACGGTGCCACCGCTCGACCGCAGGAGGCGGAGCGTGAGCTGGGTGAGGGCGAGGGGCGCGAGCACGTTGACCTCGTAGACCTGCCGGAGCACGTCGAGGCGATGCCGGGCGAGGGTCGGGAGGGGGGTCACGCCGAGGGTGCTGGCGTTGTTGACGAGCAGGTCGAGCCGGCCCAGCTCGGCCGCGGCGGCGCGGAGTGCGCCGCGGTGTCCCGGATCGGCGACGTCGCCCGCGATGGCGACGGCGGCAGGCAGCTCGGCGGCCACGGCCTGAAGGTCGTCGGGGTGGCGAGCGTCGAGGACGAGGTGCCAGCCGTCGGCGTCGAGGGAGCGGGCGAGCGCCCGGCCGAGTCCGCGGGAGGCGCCGGTGATGAGTGCGGTGCGGGTGGTCATGAGCGCACCGTACGAGTTGAAGTTGACTTCAAGTCAAGGGTTACACTGGTCACATGGAGCTGACGATCGGGGAGGTCGCCGACCGAGCCGGCGTGGCCGCCTCCGCGCTGCGGTTCTACGAGCGCGAGCGGCTCATCACCGCCACCCGCAGCGAAGGGGGCCAGCGCCGCTACGAGCGTGACGTGCTGCGGCGCATCGCCTTCATCCGGGCCGCGCAGCGCGTCGGGCTCTCGCTCGACGACATCCGCACGTCGCTGGCGTCGCTCCCCGAGCAGCGCACGCCGACCGCGGCCGACTGGGAGAAGCTCTCGCGCTCGTGGCGACCGCTGCTCGACGCCCGCATCGCCGAGCTGGAGCGGGTGCGCGACAACCTCTCGTCGTGCATCGGCTGCGGCTGCCTCTCGCTGAAGACGTGTGCCCTCTCCAACCCCGACGACGTGGCTGGCTCCTACGGCGCCGGACCGGTCTGGCTGTTCCCCGACGACTGACACCGGTCGGGACGCTGGGTCATGACCCGTCCTCGTCGCGTCTGTTAAGAACGAACCGTGAAGGCGTTGGTCATCTGGGAGAGCTTGACGGGCACGACCCACAAGGCGGCCGAGCTCATCGCTGCCGGTCTGCGGACCGGCGGTGTCGAGACATCGGTGTCGCCGGTGACCGCCATCGACCTCGCCGCCCTCTCGGCGGCCGACGTGGTCGTGGTCGGCAGCTGGACCGATGGCATTGTGTTCGTCGGACAGAAGCCCGGCCGCCAGTCTCGCCTCTGGTCCATGCCGTTCCTCACCGGCAAGCGCGCCTTCGTCTACTGCACGTATGCGGTCGATGCCGGACACGCCGTCGACAAGCTGGCCGACATCGTGCGCGATCGAGGCGCCGAGGTCCTCGGCGGCCGCAAGGTCCACCGCTTCCACCTCGAGCGCGACTGCAAGGCCGTCGTCGACCAGGTGCTCGCCGGCGTGCCGGCCTGACCCGAAGGACCGAGCGCCTCGGCGTCGAGGTCCCGCAACCCCCCGAACGATCCAGGAGCCCCCACCCGTG
>Ga0075365_10000473_pt1 | contig 15154 bp, 10 predicted proteins | sample EndMetdeltDD1765_FD_71387 | JGI IMG/M metagenome (GOLD analysis project Ga0075365, IMG submission 71387) | Populus endosphere microbial communities from Tennessee, USA - Endosphere MetaG P. deltoides DD176-5 | ecosystem: Host-associated > Plants > Roots > Endosphere | place: USA: Tennessee... | reverse complement strand
GCCGGCCTTTGCCCCCTATGTCGGCGGCGCGGTGTTCAACACGGCGATCGCGCTTGGCCGATTGGGCGCACCGGCCGGCTTCTTTTCGGGCCTGTCGTCGGATCTTTTCGGCGGCCAGTTCAGGGACGCGCTCGGAGCGAGCAAGGTCAGTTCCACCTATGCGCACACCTCGCCCAGGCCGACCACGCTCGCCTTCGTGCGGCTCACCAATGGCCAGGCGACCTACACGTTCTACGACGAGAACACCGCCGGGCGCATGCTGACGATCGACGACCTGCCGTCGCTCGGCAACGAGATCGAGGCCATGCTGTTCGGCGCCATCAGCCTGATCTCGGAGCCCGCCGGCGGCGCCTATGAAGAGTTCATGCGGCGCGAGCATGCAAGCCGCGTCATGATGCTCGACCCCAACATCAGGCCGAACTTCATCCCGGACAAGGCCAAGCACCTCAGGCGCATCCGCGAGATGATGGCGATGGCCGACATCGTGAAACTGTCGGACGAAGACCTCCAATGGTTCGGCGAAGCCGGCTCGCACGAGGATGTCATCCGCAACTGGCTCGACCGCGGACCCAAGCTGATCGTCGTGACCCATGGCAGCGAAGGTGCCGTCGGTTACACCAAAGACCACACCGTCACCGTGATGCCGGAAAAGGTCGAGGTGGTCGACACGGTCGGCGCGGGCGATACGTTCAACGCCGGCATCCTTGCCTCGCTGCATGAACAGGGCCTGCTGACGAAGGCGGCCATCGGCGGCCTTCCGCAAGACGCCATTCGCAAGGCATTGGCGCTTGGTGCCAAGGCAGCGGCGGTGACCGTGTCGCGCGCGGGCGCCAATCCGCCATGGCGGCATGAAATCGCCTGAGTAACGCTCAATTTAAGTTGAGCCAGCCGATCACTTTATGTTTCGCGGGGCCGCCCAGCGGGACTATATAGGCGCAATTGCGCCCGACGAAGCCCGGATTTCCGGCATCTTGTGAAGATACGCCGGAAATCGGCGGTAACAGACTGCGACACCCAGGCAATTGGCGGCCCTGGGTGTCCGGCTTTCTCGGCAAGCACAACTCTGGTACCAGCGGGCCGTTATTTGGCTAGACCGCCCGGTTAAAATCGTTTTTGAGGCTGACATGCAGTTCATCGATCTTGGCGCACAGCGCGAACGCATCCGCGACCGGCTGAAGGCCGCGATCGACCATGTCGTCGAGGACGGCCGTTACATCCTGGGCCCGCAGGTCGCGGAGTTCGAGAAGAAGCTTGCTGCCTATATCGGCACCAAACATGTCGTGGCCTGCGCCAACGGCACCGATGCGCTGCTGCTGCCGCTGTTTGCCGCCGGGATCGGCCCGGGCGATGCCGTGTTCGTGCCGAGCTTCACTTTCGCCGCCACCGCCGAAGTGGTGGCACTGGCCAAGGCGGAACCTGTCTTCGTCGATGTCGATCCGGTGACCTACAACATCGACATCGCCAGCCTCGAGGCGGCCATCGCCATGATCAAGAAGGAAGGCCGGCTGAAGCCGAAGGCGATTATCCCGGTCGACCTGTTCGGCCTCGCCGCCGATTACGATGCGATCATGGCGATCGCCAACCGCGAAGGGCTGTTGGTGATCGAGGACGCCGCCCAGTCGATGGGTGGGTCGCTTGACGGCAAGATGTGCGGTGCGTTCGGCCATGTCGGCTCGACCAGCTTCTATCCCGCCAAGCCGCTTGGCTGCTATGGCGATGGCGGCGCGATGTTCACCAACGACGACGAGATGGCCGACAAGCTGCGTTCCTTTGCCTTCCACGGCAAGGGCGAGACGCAGTACGACAACATCCGCGTCGGCATCAATTCGCGGCTCGACACGCTGCAGGCGGCGATCCTCATCGAAAAGCTCGCCATTCTCGAAGACGAGATGGTGGCGCGCCAGGTGGTGGCAAACCGCTATGCCGAAGGGCTGGGCGACATGGTCACCGCAGCCCGCAACCTCGATGGCAGCCGTTCGGCCTGGGCGCAGTACGCCATCGAGACGCCCAAGCGCGACGGCCTGAAGGCGCATCTGAGCGAAAAGGGCATTCCGTCCGTCATCTACTACGTCAAGCCGCTGCATGCGCAGGTCGCCTATAGCGACTACCCACGTACGCCGACCGGTCTTGCCGTCTCGGAGGAGCTGCCGAAGCGCATCCTGTGCCTGCCGATGCACCCCTATCTCAGCGAAGCCGACCAGGACCGGATCATCGAGACGATCCGCAACTATATCGGCTCGAACTCGGCGCAGGCCGCAGCCGAGTAGTAGGCAGCGACTCTCAGGCGGGGCTCGCCCCTGCCCTGCCGCTGGCGATGAAATGCGGATTGGCGAAATCCTCGTCGTCGGCCTGGTCGCGTTTGCCGTAAGCCAAGGGCTTGCCGTCCAGCGTGCGTGTCGTACCGCCAGCCGCGCGCAGCACCGCGTCGCCCGCCGCGGTGTCCCATTCCATGGTGCGTCCAAAGCGCGGATAGACATCCGCCTCGGCGCTGGCAAGAAGGCAGAATTTCAAGGACGACCCAACGGAAACGATCTCGGCGGCGCCGAGGTCGCGAATATAGGCTTCGGTTTCCGGCGTGTTGTGGGAGCGGCTGGCAACCACGGCCAGCGGTGACGCGGCCGCCCTCACCGAAATCGGCCGGCGGCCGATGATCTGATAGTCGTCATCGATTTCCAGGGCTTCCGCGCTGCCCGGCCGTCCCGAAAAGAAGCGGCCGGTGCAAGGCGCGAAGACGACGCCGACTTCCGGCACGCCATGGCGGACAAGCGCGATGTTGACGGTGAAGTCGGTGCGGCGATTGACGAATTCCTTGGTGCCGTCGAGCGGGTCAATAAGGAAAAAGGCCTCGCCGAGATCGGTCGGCATGATTCCAGCCGCCGCTTCCTCTTCGGCCACGCAGGGAATGTCGGGAAATGCCGCGCGCAGGCCGGAGAGGATGATCTTCTCGCTCTCGCGGTCCGCCTCAGTCACCGGCGAGGCGTCCGATTTCCGGTCGACGGCGCAGCCGGCGTGGAAGACGCGCATCACCTCACGTCCAGCCGCCAGGGCCAGCCGCTCGAAGATGTCGAGCATCGACCTATCGTCAGATACCGCCGCCACTTTCATATTGGTCTTCGGCAATGTCGCGCTCATTCAGCCAATGTTCCAGGGCATCTACCATCTCTTCCGCCGATTTGCCGAGCGTCTTCAGATGGATCTCCGGGTTTTCCGGTGCTTCGTAAGGTGAATCCACGCCGGTGAAATTCTTGATCTCGCCATTCAGCGCGCGCGCATAAAGCCCCTTCGGATCACGCCTGGCGCATTCCTCGAAGGGCGTGTCGACAAACACCTCGATGAACTCGCCATCGGCCATCAATTCGCGCGCCACGCGCCGTTCGGCGCTGAACGGCGAAATGAACGAGACAATGACGATCAACCCGGCATCGGCCATCAGCTTGGCCACTTCAGCGACCCGGCGGATGTTCTCGACGCGGTCGGCATCGGTGAAGCCGAGATCGCGGTTGAGACCGTGACGGACATTGTCGCCGTCCAGAATATAGGTGTGCCGGCCGGTGGCGAACAGCTTCTTCTCGAACAGGTTGGCGATGGTCGACTTGCCGGAGCCGGAAAGCCCGGTGAACCAGAACACGGCAGGGCGCTGGTTCTTCATGTCGGCGCGCACGCGCTTGCCGACATCGAGCGATTGCCAGTGGATGTTCTCGGCACGACGCAGCGAGTGCACGATCATGCCCGCGCCGACGGTGGCGTTCGAGATGCGGTCGATCAGGATGAAGGCGCCGGTGGTCCGGTTCTCGGCGAAGGGATCGAAGGCGATCGGCGCCCGTGTCGAGATGTTGCAGATGCCGACTTCGTTCATTTCAAGCGACTTGGCCGCCTCATGGGCGAAGTCGTTGACGTTGATGCGGTATTTCAGGTCGGTGACGGTGGCGCTGGTCTGGTCGGTTTCGGTGCGCAGGATGTAGGAGCGGCCCGGCAGCAGCGCATGCTCATCAAACCAGACGATGTTGGCTGCGAACTGATCGGCGACCTGCGGCCTGGCGGCCGGCGAAACCAGCATATTGCCTCTGGAGACCTCCACCTCGTCGTCGAGAACAAGCGTGATGGCCTGGCCGGCCACCGCCTGTTTGAGATCGCCGCCATGAGCGACAATGCGTTTGACATGCGAGGACTTGCCGGATTTGGCGACGACGACCTCGTCGCCTTGCACGATGGCGCCGGACGCGATCGTGCCGGCAAAGCCGCGGAAATCGAGATTTGGGCGATTGACGTACTGCACCGGAAAACGGAACGGCTGCTCGACGGCAGCCTCTTCGACCGAAACGCTCTCGAGGTGCTCGATCAGCGTCGGGCCGGAATACCACTGCATGTTGTCGGAGCGGCCGCTGACATTGTCGCCGTAGCGGGCCGACATCGGGATCGGCACGATGGTCTGGAAGCCGAGATCGCGCGAGAATTGGCCGTAGTCTTCGACGATCCGGTCGAAGACCGCCTGGTCGAAATCGACGAGATCGATCTTGTTGACGGCCAGCACGATGTGGCGGATGCCGAGCAGCGAGGCGATGATCGAATGACGCCTCGTCTGGCGCAGCACCCCTTGCCTCGCATCGATCAGCACGATCGCCAGATCGGCGGTCGAGGCGCCTGTCGCCATGTTGCGCGTGTATTGTTCATGGCCGGGCGTGTCGGCGACGATGAACTTGCGCTTCGGCGTGGCGAAGAAGCGGTAGGCGACGTCGATGGTGATGCCTTGCTCGCGCTCGGCCTCGAGACCATCGACCAGCAGCGCGAAATCGATGTCATCGCCGGTGGTGCCGTGCTTGCGCGAATCGCGTTCGAGCGCGGCAAGCTGATCCTCGAAAATCTGCTTGGTGTCGGACAAAAGGCGGCCGATCAGCGTCGACTTGCCGTCGTCGACCGAACCGCAGGTCAGGAAGCGCAGCAGCGACTTCTTTTCCTGCGCGGCCAGGTAGTCGCGGATGCTGTCGGTGGGGGCGAGGCTTTTTGCCATGATGTGACGCATGGTCAGAAATACCCCTCGCGCTTCTTCTTTTCCATCGAGCCGGCTTCGTCACGGTCGATCAGGCGGCCCTGCCGCTCGGATGTGCGCGCGGTCAGCATCTCGCCGACGATGGCTTCGAGCGTGTCGGCATCGGATTCGATGGCGCCGGTGAGCGGATAGCAGCCCAAAGTGCGGAACCGCACCAAGCGGTTCTCCACTGTCTCGCCGGGGCGCAGTTTCATGCGGTCGTCGTCCTTGAGGATCAGCATCCCGTCACGCTCCACCACCGGCCGTTCCTTGGCGAAATAGAGCGGCACGATCGGAATGTTCTCCTGCAGGATGTACTGCCAGATATCGAGCTCGGTCCAGTTCGACAGCGGGAAAACGCGGATCGATTCACCCGATGCGATGCGGGTGTTGAAGATCTTCCACATTTCGGGACGCTGGTTCTTCGGATCCCAGACATGTTGGGCATTGCGGAACGAGAATATGCGCTCCTTGGCGCGCGACTTCTCCTCGTCGCGGCGGGCGCCGCCAAAGGCGGCATCGAAACCGTATTTGTCGAGCGCCTGGCGCAGCGCCACCGTCTTCATCACGTGGGTGTGGGTGTTCGAGCCGTGGTCGAACGGATTGATGTTGTCGCGCACACCGTCTTCATTAACATGCACCAAAAGGTCGAAGCCGTGTTTTTGCGCCATCTGATCGCGGAAAGCGATCATCTCGCGGAACTTCCAGGTCGTGTCGACATGAAGAAACGGGAAAGGCGGCTTGGCGGGATAGAACGCCTTCATTGCCAGATGCATCAGCACGGATGAATCCTTGCCGACCGAATAGAGCATGACCGGCTTGGCAAAGGCGGCCGCAACCTCTCGGAAAATGTGGATGGACTCGGCTTCAAGCCGCTGCAGATGCGTAAGCGCTGTTATCATAGACTGTGAGCGTTCTCTCGTGCCTTGCGACAGAAGTCCTTGCGTCAAATCATCGAGCTTTGTGCCCGGTTCAAGCGTCGCTTCTGGACAAAGTGTTTCGTGCGGGCGTTCTAGCAGATCGGCGCACGGCAAAACAATGCAAGACGAGCCCGGCAGCAGTCAGTTCGGGAATGATTTTTCCATGCTTTCGCCAAAACCCGGAAATTTCTGTTCGCAATGCCTGCAGCCGGGAAAAGGCCGGGAAAAAATTGCTCGGCAGACCATGACGACAGACGCTGCTTGAGCCCATTCCCAATCGTCGGGCACCGGCCGCCGATTTTAGGTGACGACAAGCTCCACCGCACTATCGAAAAGACAGCCCAGCCGCTATACAACCTCCGGAAGCGGGCAAGATGCGTCATCAGGCATGGGCAAATTTCAACGCGAGCACATTCGGTTCCGCCGAACAGGATGTGCCGCATAGAGCTACTCGAGAATAGCGGGCCCGAAACTTGACCGGTCTTTCGTCTGCAAGACAGCAACTCACGCCTTCGCGGATCAATATCTACTTCTCCATTCTTTGCTTCTTTTTTCCACCGGTTTTGGGATCGGTGGTCAGCTTCGTGTTCAATGGCGGCGCTCTGTGGTCCGTCCTGTTGCTCGCTCTCAGGAAAAGGCGCTTCAATATCGACCCGGCGATGATGGCGATGACCATCGCGATCTATGCCTATTGCGCGGCCAATCTGGTGGCGTCCATCGTCAACCACGCGATCGCCAGGGATGCATTGCACCTGATCCCGCTTGTCACCTTCCTGTTTTTCCCCATCTCCTATTCGACCTGGAGCATTACGCAGAAGACAACGCTTGTCCGTATCATCGTACTGAGCAGCATGGCGGCCTGTTTTGTCGCGCTGCTTCTGGCGGTCTTCCAACAACATTGGCTTGGTATCCGCGCCGAGGGTGGGGCCGGGAATGCAATTGTGTTCGCGGAGGTCCTCTGCCTTGCCGTGGTGGTCTGCGTGGCAGGCGCCCTGTCGGATACAGAGAGACACAGGATCGCCCTCATTTGTGCGGCACTTGGCGGGACGATCGCCATCATCTACTCCGGCACCCGAATTGTCTGGCTGGCACTGCTGATTGCCGGTATCGCCGTTCTGCTGATCAACCAGCATAGGCTCAAGGGAAGGAACGCCATTCGCCTGCTGGTGCTGTTGCTGGCGGCCGGCGCCGTGATCGCTGCTGTCGGCTTCCAGACCATATCCGGGCGTGTCGACTTTCTGCGTTCCGACTTGGACGCGCTCGCCCTCAAGGGTGACCACACGACGGCTATAGGATTGCGATTGGCCGTGTGGGACATTGGTCTGAAAGCGTTTCGTGAGATGCCGCTGTTCGGACATGGAGTGGGTGCCACCCAGGCCTTGATAAAACAGGGCTTCCACGATCAGTTCGGGATGGATGCAGGCTTCAATCATTTCCACAACGGCTTCCTGACCGCCCTGGTGCAGGCAGGACTTCTGGGCGCCTTGACGCTGGCGGCGATCTTCGTCGTTGCCGCCAGGAATGCAGCCGTGGTTTTGCGAAATAGCACCGATCCTATCGAGCGTTTTGGCGCTACGATGATTGTCATCGTGGTGATCACCTATCTCACGTCCGGGATGACAGGCATCCTGATTGGCCACGACATTCTGGACTCGGTGCTGATGGTCTTCCTGGTGTCGGGAACGTATCTCGCCTCGGGCCGTCAGGCTCCGTTGCCGCAAGACCAGGCGTTTCCGCCCGAGACGGAAGAGCGCGTGCTTCCGCCGGTGACGGAAGACGCCCTTCTTCCAAGGATGGAACATCGGGCGCTTCGCTTCACTGAATAGCCGTTCGGGGCAAGACCAATGAAAGTCCTGGTCACAGGCGCGACAGGCTTCATCGGTCGTCAGGTGGTGCATCGGCTTCGCGAGGCGGGCACCGAGCTCCGCCTCGCGTCCCGCTACCCGGAGAGGCTTGGTCCGGGACATGATGCCATGCAGATGCCCGATGTCGATGCGCCGGCGGCTGCCTTCCTGGCGCTTGCCAGGGGGGTTACCGATGTCGTTCATTGCGCGGGTCTGAACAATGATGAAGGCAACGCCACCGAAGCCGATTTTCGGGCGGCCAATGCGGAATTGAGCGCAAGGCTGGCGCAGGCTGCGGCCGAACAGGCAAGTGGACGGTTCATCCTGCTCTCTTCGATCCGGGCCGTGATCGGCGCGCGCGTCAGCGCAACGATCGACGAGGACACGATTCCCCATCCGCAATGCGCCTATGGGCGCTCGAAGCGCGAAGCAGAGATCGGGGTGCTGGACGCCTATGCGTCGCATGGCCGTTCCGACGCCACCGTATTGCGACTGCCCCCAGTCTACGGGGCCGGCATGAAAGGAAACCTGGCGGCGCTGATGCGCCTGGCCGATACGGGCCTGCCGCTGCCGAGAGGTGCCCTGACGGGAACCCGCTCGCTGCTGTCATCGCAATCGACGGCAGGCGCGGTATGGCATCTTCTCAGCCTTTCGGGGCGGCTGCGATCGATCTATGTCGCCAGCGATGTGCCGCCGGTTTCGATCGCCGACATTGTCGGCGCCTTTCGCGACGGTTTCGGACGGCCGAGGCGCCTTGTGGCCATGCACGCCAAGCCGTTGCGTGCAGCCGCGATCCTCTTGGGCAAGCGGGCGTCCTGGGACAGCCTGACCGCGACACAGATATGCGACCCTTCCCTGCTCGTATCCGAAGGCTGGCTGCCGGAAACCGGGACGCTGGAGCGGCTGGCCGAAATAGCGCGGCTCGGAGACGCTCAATCGCCCCCGTGGCGATAGAGCGTTCCAAATAGGATGCGAAGGTCGAGCGAGAACGACGCCGTCCTGAGATAGGCGGCATCCGTTTCGGCCAGAAGCTGCGGGTTGGACATGTCGATGCCCCTGATCTGGGCCATGCCGGTAATGCCCGGTCGTGCCGCCAAAACCCCCAGCTGCCGGCGGCGCTCGATCAGTTCCGTCTGTGTCGGCAGGCAAGGGCGCGGCCCGACCAGGCTCATCTCGCCCCGAAGAACATTCCAGAATTGCGGCAGCTCATCGAGCTTGAACTTCCGCAAGGTCCTTCCGACCGCGGTCACGGCATTTGCTGGCGCCTCGTGCGAGGGCAAGGACGGCGTTCCCTGATACATCGTCCGCAATTTGTGGCAGCGAAACAACACACCATCGCGGCCGACCCGCGTCTGTGAAAAAATCACCGGACCGGGCGACGATGCCCGCACCGCAAGCATGCAGAGCAATAGAACAGGGGATGTCACCAACAACAGCAAGACTGCCGCGACGAGATCGAAGGCGCGCTTCAGTCCCTTCACGGCCATCCCCTGATCACTAGAGCCATTCCAGGAAGAGTGTGAAACGGTTTCCCCAGCAAAAGCCAGAAGCGCTTTCCCGGCGGAAATTGCTCCGACACCGCCGGCCGCGGAATCGATATCCAGGCAAAATCCCGCCATTCAACCGTCAGCTGCAACGTATCTAACCTGCTTGCCCGACCGTTCTCGGACCAGTTTCCTGCCGCGTGTCGGGCGCTGGCGTCTCCGGCAGATGGAGTTGCGCCAACACGGCAAGGGCGGAAGCCTTGTCCTGGCTCTTCATTGCCGCCTGCAACGCGGCCAGCGAGGCCTGAACCCTAGGCCACGCCACCACATCGGTCCTGAGACCGAAGATCTTGGCGATGTCGAGCGTGATGATCTCTTCATTGGCGCCCTGGAGCGTCTCATGCAGCTTCTCGCCGGGTCTGATACCGGTGAAGCGGATCGGGATATCCGCATAGGGCGTCTTGCCGGCCATGCGGATCATGGTTTCCGCGACTTCGAGAATCGGCACGGGTTTGCCCATGTCCAGCATATAGATGGCATAGTCGTCCTTGCCGTTACGCGACTGGGCGTCGGCGGCCGCCATGATGACGAGGTCGACGGCTTCCGCCACCGTCATGAAATAACGGGTCATGCGTCGATCGGTAATCGTGACCGGGCCGCCGGCTTCGATTTGTGCCTGGAAGATGGTCGCCACCGAACCATTGGAGCCAAACACGTTGCCGAACCGCACGGCTATGAATTTGGTTCCGGAACGGCGCCCGTCCGGCGCGATTGCGTGGCTTTCGTGCAAGGAACTGACGAGTTGCTCGGCGGCTCTCTTTGTGATGCCAAGCACCGAGGTCGGATCCACGGCCTTGTCGCTCGATATGAGCAGGAACTGCGGAACACCGCATTTGGCGGCAACCTCAGCGCAGACAAGCGTACCGAAAACATTGGTCTGGATAGCTGATTCCCAGTTCTCCTCGAGCAGCGGAACGTGCTTCAGAGCCGCGGCATGAAAGATGATGTCCGGTTTGAATTCCGTGACGACACGAGTCATCTGACGCCGGTCCGCGACATCGACAATGCGCACCTTCAGGCGATCATGGTCCTTTTCGTCGACATACTGGCTCAACTGGAAGATGCCGAACTCGGAATTGTCGGCGACCAGCACCGCCCCTGCTCCCAGCTCCAGCGACCGCTTGACCAGCGTGCGGCCGATAGATCCGGCGCCTCCCGTCACCAGGACGCGCTTGCCGTCGACGAAGGCACCAATACGCGCGATATCGGACGGCACGGTCGGGCGGCGCAGGATCGTTTCCATCTCGACTTCGTCGAGAACGATCTTTCCCTCCTGCCCAAGCTGCGAAAGGCTCGAGAACTGCAAGACGGTTATGCCGCCATGCCGGGCGACACGCACAAGCTCGGAATATTCCTCGATCTCATGCTCGACACCGCTGCCGAAAATAAGCAGGTCGATGCTCCTGGTGCCGGCGGCGTAGTCCTCCAGGACATCGATCAGGCGTGGCCGGGACGCCACCACGGGAACACCTTGAATCCGTGTACCCAACGGTGCGCCACGCTCGGTCGCCATGATGCCGGCAATGGAATAATCGGTCGGCTCTGCCGTGCGCGTGAAGCGAATGATCAGGTCGGCCTCACCAAGCCGACCGACGAACAGCGCCCGCCTGGCCTGCACTTTGTCGACCCTGTGGGTAAGGATGCCCCAACTCGCGCCGTCGCGAAGAAATCGGTAGAACAGCCGCGGCGCCGATATGATGGTAAAGGAAACGAGGAAAAAGACGATGAATTGGCGTTCGTTGAGGCCAGCCACGGGCTGGATGAAACGAAACATCAACGAAAGAGCATAGAGCACGACCGTCAGAATCGCACAGCTCTTCAGAATGTTGAAAAAGTCCGGAGTCGAGGCAAAGCGCCAGATCGTGGTGTAGAGACCACAATATCTGAACAGCAGGTGACTGATGAGAACGATCCCGAGCCAGGTGACCAGGCCTTGGTAGGAGAATGCATCGAACGAAAGGTCTGACCGGGAGAGGACGAGACTAAGCGCCACCGCAACCAGGACCATGAGCAGGTCCTGGACCATGATGATGACGCGCCGTATCTTCGGTCGAAATCCGAACACGGCTTCTGCATAGGAAGTCATTGGCGAGTATTGAACTCCAGGCGTGAGAACTTCAACACTAATGCGGCGTCAGATCGAATACCATCCGTCACCGGCCACCTGTTCTCAGCGTCAAATCCTCGGCCCCCGCCGTCGCTACCGCATAGCGTGGACGTGAGGTCATCGCCAGAGATTTCTTCACAGACGGTTCGATCGGGATCAAGTGTCGACCAGGATATCGCGCAACCGGCGGGGAGGTTTAAGGTTCACGCTGTTGCCAGGAGCAGGTCAGGCGATGCGATTGGCTGCCGTCTGACGCACTTTCTACAGCGCTGCCGTTGCCCGTTCGTTCATCGCGACGCACTATTTTTCAAGCTCTCGAGGAAACCTCGGGTGGGCGGCAAAGCGCTTTTCGGTTAACAGGGGAACCTACCTCAATATGACAACCTTCCCTCTCATCAGCCAAAGCGAAGTGATGAAATTTGGATCGAGTGGCCTCAGAGGCCTGGCTTCGGAACTGGTCGGGAACCCAAGTGGGCTTTATACTGAGGCTTTCGCCTGGCGCCTGGCTGCCGGCGGGATTCAGCCAAATGCCATGGTGCTGGTGGGCCGTGACTTACGCGACAGCAGCCCCACCATTGCCGCCAACTGCATGGCGGCCCTGGCGGCAAGCGGGCTTCAACCGATCGATTGCGGCGCTATTCCAACACCGGCTTTGGCGCTGTACGGCCAGCAGCATGGCGCAGCGGCACTTATGGTGACGGGTTCGCATATTCCCGCTGACCGCAACGGTATCAAATTTTACGGCCCGCACGGCGAGATCAGCAAGGCCGATGAAGCCGCCATGGCACAATACGCCGCCGGAAGATCGGGAGCCTATCGCCCTCCGCCTCCGCCAGGAACGGCCTTGCCGACACGCCATGATCAGGCGATCGCCGCCTATCGCGCGCGCGCCGAGATCATATTGGAGCCCAGCTCCCTTTCCGGCATGAGGGTCGGCGTTTATCAGCACAGCTCGGTGGCGGCGGATCTGCTGGTCGAGATTCTCCAATCCCTTGGCGCTCATGTGACGCCTGTCGGGAAATCCGGGACCTTCGTGCCCGTTGACACCGAAGCCGTCAGCCCGACCACACTTGCCAAATTCAAGCGTTGGGCTGGGGAATTCGACCTCGATGCCATCGTGTCGACAGATGCCGATGCCGATCGTCCGCTTATCGCCGACGAAAATGGCGATCTCTTTCGCGGCGACCTGATCGGCCTCGCCACGGCCTTGTTCTTGCGGGCAGACGTCGTCGTAACGCCGGTGACCTCCAATTCGGGCATTTCGAAAGCTTTCGGTTTCGAGGTCGTGAGAACGAAGGTCGGATCTCCCTTTGTTATCGAAGGGATGGAAGCATCATACCATGCCGGTCGCATCGTCGTCGGCTTCGAGGCCAATGGCGGCGTTCTCCTGGGATCGGATTGTTCCCTGCGCGGAAAGACACTGACGGCATTGCCGACACGGGACTCCCTACTCCCGATCCTCGCCGTCCTGGGTCTGGTTGCATCGACGGGAAAAACGCTGTCGCAGCTGCGCGCGGTTTGGAAGCTTCCGGTTTGCGCAAGCGAGCGACTTGAAAACTTCCCGGTGGAAAGCTCGCACAGCTTGATGCGCCGCCTTGCGGATCGGGATGCATTGCAGCAATTCCTGGCGCCTTTCGGGACCGTTGCCGAAGTCGACGAGACCGACGGCTTAAGGATGCGAATGCAGACTGGTGAGATCATCCATTTGCGGCCCTCCGGCAACGCACCAGAACTTCGCTGCTATTCGGAGGCTGCAAACCCGGACAGAGCGGCGGCGATCGTGGCATTGACGCTTGAGAGGGCGCGGGCGATCACGTCCACGGATTAAACCGCGGGCGTCTCATGAAGATGGTTCTCGCACTGGCGCAAGCCCCTTCCGACGGCGGTCACTGCATTCGCTGGCCTCATGCGAGAACAGCTCGGCGTTCCTCGACGTATCGCCCTCAACTTGTAACAGCGAAGAAACGCTCGGGCCAATAGAGCACGAGGTCACCGCTCGACCACGCGCCTTGAAGCGATCCGATTTCAGATGCGACCCAGGACGAATGCGAGATAAAGCCCTAGGGTCCCGGCAAGAGTCTGGCGGTAGACACCGCTTGCGGGCAGAGTGCGCAAACGCTGGAAAAGACTGCCCTTCCGGCCGCTTGCGAACAGGTCGAGGCACGCCGCGGCATCCGGCGTAAGGAGGTCGCGATTGACCGCCAGACCGGCAAGGTTGAGATCGGTCCAGTCGGCAAACTCGCCCTTGAACAGGCGCCCAAGCCGCGAGACCCTTGCCCGCCACGACACGTTGGCGCCGACAAGGTTCGCCGCGTGCTGCCGGTAGTGCACCAGGGGCCGCGGGTCGTAGTGGACAACGCCGCCGGCGCCGGTGACAACCAGATAGGCCCACCAGTCGTGGCTCACGAAGCCCGTGCGTGCCGAAGCCCTTGCCAACAGATCGCGTGCCGTGCGGTTGAGCAGGATGGTGTTGCCGCCGGCGATGCTTTGCACGAGCGCGTTGCGGAAGGATGGCGGCCGCCGAAACAATGGCGACTGGCCGACAAGGCTTCCCGTTTCGGTCATGGTCGCGGTTCGCGAGCAGAACATCAACGGCGTTTCCGCGCCGAACGCCTGCATCCATTGGATGGCACTTTCCAGCCTGTCCGGCTCCCAGACATCGTCCTGATCGCTGAAGGCATAGAAGTCGGCATCGATACGCCGGTCGAGTATCATCGAGCGGAAATTGGCGGCGAACCCTCGGTGCGGCCCCTCCACCAACGTCACTCGACCCTTTGTCCAGCGGGACTTCCAGGCTTCGATGATGGGAACCGTGCCGTCGACGGAGCCATCGTCGGAGATCCAGAGGTCGATGAGCGGATGCGACTGTGCGAGCAGGGATTGCAACTGCTCATCAATGAACGCCGCGCCGTCTTTCGTGCCCATCAGCACCGCTATGCGCAGATCTGCCCTATCCACGAATGTCGAACACCTTACTTGAGTTCTTCATGAAGGCGAGGCGCATCCGTGGCCGAAGTCCGAATACAGATTCCAGCTTCATCGGATGGCACCAGGCTCCAGGCTCGTGGACGTGAACACCAGCAAAGTGCGAACACGAAAATCGCTCATGGCCGTTCAGTTTTCTCAAAGCGCGATTTCCGGCCCGTCGCTTTGTATCGCATACTGTGGGCTCGAAGTCATAGCCAGAGGTTTTTTCGGCAAGAGCGGACGGTCAATGGAGAAGCGTGGTGCATCATTCTTGGGTGATTGCCGCGAGCCTGATATTAGTCTCAGCTAACAAAGAAACCGCACGGTATCAGCACGTGCCCAGTTTTGCCGCAGTTGACTCTGCTCTTGACCTCGTTACGACGCAATGCGTTGCCATATGCCCGTCGAAATGGCTATTAGAGATGGGTGTGGTGGTTCGCCATGGCCAGCGAAGGACAATGCGCCAGAACAACGGATTGCGATATTCCCAGCTATGATTGCGGCACTAAACGGCGCTTTTGACGACATCTCAAAAGCCATGAGATTACACCGAGTCTGGATCGCGCTTGCCCATGAGGACATCGGCGACCAGCACAGACGCACGACGCTCGGCCCGCTTTGGATGCTGGTCAACTATTTCGCTTTCGTCGGCACATTTGCCTTTGTTTTCGTGACCAAGGACGCAAGCAACCCAAGCTATATAGCCTATGTGGCCATCGGCATGCTGGTGTGGTTCTATCTTACCG